>Ga0310695_10001555_pt1 | contig 53599 bp, 45 predicted proteins | sample RumenRJG_04DNA_FD_203882 | JGI IMG/M metagenome (GOLD analysis project Ga0310695, IMG submission 203882) | Bovine rumen microbial communities from Lethbridge, Alberta, Canada - RJG_04 (v2) (version 2) | ecosystem: Host-associated > Mammals > Digestive system > Stomach > Rumen | place: Canada... | reverse complement strand
ACTACACAATGTCATTCTGAGGGCGAAGCCCGAAGAATCTTTCTCTACGGAAGAAAAGATCCTTCGCTGGCGCTCAGGATGACAAAATGCTTAACTTAACGGCATTGGAACTGTCCCCGTTGACTCCCACCCTCTGTTTCTAAGCCTTGAGAAAATCCAGAATACGATTTTTAAAATCAGGGGCCAGGTCGAAAACGGCATGGCCGAAACCGTCATACATATACATATCAAAGCCGGGGCGGTCTTTCATTACCCTGCCTATCTCCTGTGACGCAGCCGCACCCAGGACACCGTCCTGCATATCTCCCACCACAAAGAGGGGACATTTTATACTATCCAGGCGGTCAATGATGCTAAAACCCTTCATTCCTTCACCCAGAATAATAAATCTCCTTAAATCCTCTTTGCTCACTCCGGCTGCCATCTCTTCTAAAAGCGGCTTGGCGGCCTCAAAAACATCCTTCGGATACAAACCCTCGCCGAAGGCCATACACAGAGCTTCCGGATCACCCTTCTTCGCCAGCTCCACCCAGCTTCCCACAATTTTATATACCTCATCGGTGATATTTGCAGCGGTGGAAGCAACTACTGCCTTCTCAACAAGCTCAGGGCAGGACGCGGCAATAGACATGGCGACCATTCCACCGTATGAAGCCCCGCAAAGACTGATATTCTCTAACCCTAGGGCATTAACGGCCTCTATGCAGTCCCGGGCAGTATCCTCCACGGTAAAATGATCAGGCAGATCATTACGGCGTTCCAGGACATAAAATGTATAATCATCGGTCATTACCTGATAAGCATCGGCGATGGCATCAGCCGAGGTCAAAACATTTACGATACTTAACCCAGGTATCATCACCTGAGCCTTCTGCCCCTTCCCGAACCTGCAATAATCCATTGTAAAATTATCGGTTTTAACTGTAGACACAAAAGCCTTCAAAAAATTCACCTCCTCCAAAGTATAAAAATTTCCCTGATTATATCAAAGCCTTTTTTATCATTCAATTGCTGACGAAAACCAGGTAATTCCGCCCCCAAAAAAAGACTCCCCGCTTTCGTGATCGGTGTTAGCTCACTGGTTTATTCTAATACGGATTTCATGAACTCCTCTTCGGATATCTCTCCTTTGATAAGGGAAATGAGATCCGGCAGGGTTTCATTTATGTCAAAAAAAGCAAGCCGCACCGCATCCTCAAGGAGCGCCGCAAAGGATGCCCTGTCAAGCTCCGGCACCGCCGGCAGTGTATAGCGGTATATAAGGTCTCCGGCTGTCAGGCTGTCATCCTCACCCTCCCTCATTTCTATGCTGTAATGCCCGCCTGTAAGGGTTGAATCCAGTACATTCATGGAAACGAAAACATTAAACAGCTTATTGAGTGACAGGCCGCCAAGATCCATGATTCTCCCCTGAAGGACGAAAAAGGAAATGCCGTCCATACCCTCACCCTGGGGCATGAAAGCCGCATCCAGGAAGATTTCCTCTCCTCCCGGCATCTGTCCAAGATAAAGAGAGAGGGCTGTTTTTTCTTCATTAAGCTCCGCCGCGATCTTTTTTTCATTAAGGCTGCCGCAAAGGGCTGAAAGAGCTTTCTTTTCATTATTAACCGTATCTGCCATAGCATTTTACCTCTTATCATAGCGCCAGCTTGGCTGCAATCTGTGAAATATTTGGTTTCCCGGGGTCTCCCGCCTTCTTCGGATAACGTACCTTCAGTCCAAGGCTCTTGACAAGGTCATAGCAGGCTTTTGAAAGCTCATTGGTATTCACTTCTTCTGCTTCTTCTTCCTCGGAAACGGGTATCAGCTGCTCTGTTTTTTCATCATAGTCATACAGCGTTTCCTTCTTTTTAGCTTTTTTGTCCTTTTTTATTATAGGCTTTTCCTTATCACCGTTTTCATAAAACAGGTTGTTATAAATAAATGCCGCATAGTTCTTCATCATATGCTTATACAGGCTTTCATAGGAGGTGAACCCAAGCTCTGCCGCCATATGCTCCTTTAATATCTTCTTAGAGGAAGAAAGCTCATCCTTATCCATTTCATTAAGCTTTTCCCCGAAAATATCTCCCATGGTCCTGTCAAGCTGCAGGTAATCGTCCGTTGCGGCTTTCTTTCTGTACTTATCAACTCCGTAATTGATGATCTTTGTTCCTACGGCAACGCCGACGGATACTGCCGCCCATGCAACCGCAATAATGGGAGCAGCCGGAAGCGCGAACAGGGCGCATAAGGACACCCCGAGGGAGCCAGCGTCCATAATGATATTTACTCCCTTATTAGTGTATTGCTGCGCCTCATAGCGGGTTTTTAGCTTCAGTATATTATCCGCATATGCTGCATCATCGCCTTTCAGTTCGCCGTTTTTCATAAGCTTTGAAAACTTATGGTCTGCCTTTGTGAGATGGTAAATATGCTTTACCTCCACTCCATATTCAACGGCATCAACCCCGAGCTTTACCGCTGCAACCGCAGCGCCTCCGGCAGAAACAGCTTTGGTGCCTATATTTGTCACGGTTTTAAGGCTTTCGCTTGCTACGCCTGCGTTCTTTAATTCTTTAGGGACCGCAAGAAGCATGTTGGCAATACCGGAAACCGGTGCCCAGGCAGTTGACAATGCGGTTGACCCCAACTTTGCTACGTCCGAGAGCATATCAGTTTTTCCCACGCCGGAATTCATGTGCCGGATAAGGTTAACTATGCCGGTGATTCCGGCTATGGCGCCCATGACGCTCTGCAGTGTTGCGAACCCTCCCGCTATGAGATTAAGGTCAGACAGCCCTACAACCGCGGCAAAGCTCGTGTCATCTTTTCCGGCTCCCCACATTGCAGGGATCTTATCGGCTTTTGAAAAAAGGGAAAGGGTCTGGTTAAAAATGAATTTACCGGTTTCCTGATCTTTTTTCTTGAATCCCTTCGCGTAGTTTGAAGCTGCTTTTTCTATTATATTCCCGCTGTCCTCATCATTAATAAGCTCCGGTACATCCGGTGGAAGAGCCATCTGCCTGATGGAATACAGGCTCTCGCTCAGCTCGAAATCAGCTCTTTTCAGCTCATTAAGCCTGAAAGCAGCCTCTTTTGCGGTATCATCCGCCTTTTTCCTTTTCACTTTCTTATGTACCCAGGCGCTGTCCCTTTCAGTAATGGCATAACGGCATTCCACAAGGGACTTCAGAAAATCCGTTAATGCTCCATTTCTCTTCGCCTCGAGCCTGAGAAGCTCCTTTTCTTTTCGGGCAATCTCCTTGAGATCATCATCCTTTATATCATCCTTGTCTTCCGCTTCCCTGAATGCCTCCATCCTTTCATCCGCCACTTTGCTTTTCCTTGAAAAGCTGGCGAGGGAACGTACAGTTTCGGCGATATCATTGTCCTCAATGATCTCCATAGCGGCTTCCACCTTTTCCCAGGAAATGCCGGGACGGAAGCGTTTGCTTATGGATGAAAGAGCGCGGCGCTTTCCCTTGAAGTGTCCGGTCTGGATCTTATCCATGAAGATTTCCACATTGGGAATATATCCCAGCTGGGAAATGGTTATATCTACCGCATTAGGGCTTTCCAGATGATCATTCTGGATAAGGAAATACATTATGAGCCTTTCCCTGGCGGGAAGGGATAGGATCTTATCCAGGAAAGCCGGATTTCCGCCGGATTCATCATAATTGCTTATAAGGAAACGGTCCACATCATAGATCCCCCGGAGCTGCTCTGTACTTAAGTCATCATCCTTGAGCTGCTCCCTGGGTTTTTCCTCTTTCTTATCGATCCTGAAGGCTGTCTCCCTAATATTCTGCAGGACAATTTCGTCCTCCTCATCCCCGAATCTCTTCTGATAGGCGGTTTTGCTCTCCTCTTCGTTCCCTTTTAGTCCCATATAGACAAAGAACTCTTCTGTGTCCATTTTGCTATTATCGGATTCGAAGAAATCCATGAGGACAGTGAACCTATAAAGGAGCAGGTCTATCTCGTCTGTCCTGGCGTTATCCCCCAGCTCTGATATATACAGCTCCTTGTATTCTGCAATCACAGGGGAAAAGGGCTTCGCTATCCTGTAAAGTCGTTTAGCCTTGGCAAGAGCCGAAAGAAAGGGGTCATCTATAAGCTTTCCCTTGAGATCCCGGAAGGTCATAAGGAATTCCCTGCCCTTTTTAGCAGTCTCATCCCTCTGCTCCTTTACGGTATAGGTATTAAGGACCTCCTTCAAGGATTTATTGCTCCTTAAAATGGCATCCCGTGTTATGGAGTCGATCTTTAAGGAGCGGACCACACGGTCCCTCTCAATCCTCGCCCTGGGGGAAAGGACATGGTTTTCCATCATCGGCCGTATCTGTGCGGCATGCTCCTCCTCGTTTTCTGTGCGGTTTTCCATCACCGCAGGTTTCATGATAAGGACTTCCATATCCATGAGGTCAGAATAAGCGTCTGTTTTCTCTTTCTTCTCTTTCTTCGCTTTTTCCAGCTCCTCTTCCTCCAGGCCGTTTTCCTGTATTTCAAGGTCATCCTCCAGCACAGCCTTCAGCATTACGGCTTCATCATGGGAGAAAAAAGAACGCTCCTCGTCCATCTCTTTATGCTCCAGAAACTTGGGGTAATTATCCACGTCAACAGGGGCTTCCCTTTGGGTAGCAGACTGCATCAGCGCCTGCTGGACCGTAAGGCTTCTTTTCTGAAAAACCGAATCATTTGCGTCACTCATAACTTGTACCTTGCCGCAGGCAAGTGTGCCCATCGGTGACGTGCCTGCGCGGCACCGATGAAAGTTTGAAAGGCCTCCCGCAGAGGCATAGTCCGGAGCGTCCTATCAGCTCCCCAGAAACAACATATATTCCTGTACAATCATCTCCCTTTCCGGAGGACTGAAAGCCTGGGACATGATATAAGACATTTTTTCGTCGCAAAGCTCAAGAAATACCAGGATATCATCCCCAATGATGTCTCCCGCATCTTTAACCACCTCCAGTAGAAGTATGGGGAAGAGCCCCATATTGTTTATTTCTTTCGTTAAATAAGGCGCCGGTATGTAGACATCTCTTTCACCGGCCTTTTTCGCTATTACCGCAGCAGCGATCTCCCCATTTTTCACAATAAACCGGGAAAAAACATCATTAATACCATTAAGGTCAAAGTAAAAACCGGTCTCCTTTTCTCTGGCACGGAACGCAGCAAGGGTCCTCTCCTCCAGCTCCGAAGCCTTCAGGGTCTTCAGGTTTTTGCTTTTATTCTTTTGAAAAAACTCAAACAGAAAAGAATTCATCAGAGACGAATAACTGTATACCAGAAGCTTCCCATCGGAGGTAAGGGGAACGAATTGCCTCCTGACAAGGAATTCCATCAAGTCCTTTGCTTCCCTGAATTTGGAATACACCTTGCAAAGGATATTTATCATCCCTTTTTTCTTCATATAATCCCTGCTGTATTTAAGGAGGGCTGAGGCAGCTCCAGTTTCCCGGTATTCCTCCATAGTGAAAATGTATTCCAGCCAGACATCCCTTGAAGCTCCGACAGGCCTTGAAAAAACGGCGTAGCTTAAAAGCTTCCCGTCCTCCACTGCCGCAAGGATACAGCTTTCCAGTCCTCTGTTTTCAAGACAATACCTGACATATGGCGGTGCCGTGGAAGCAAGCAGCCGATTATCAGGAAGCACGTGATAAAAATTCATACGCTTCCTCCATAGACCTTTAACAGGACAGAGACATAGCTCCCGGCAACTGAAAGCGACAGCGCAGCCGCAGAGTCCGCCTCCTCCGTAATTTCTTTTTCACTGAAGCTTTCTCTTACAGGCACCCTTAAGCTGTAAAAGATCACATTTTCCACGGGATCGTATGAGAATCCTCCAAGGGGGATCCTGGAATTAATGTCGGCGATCTCTGCGGAGAGTGTAGGTAGCTTATCATCCTCTATTTCATCAAGGACACTGATCCTTGCATTAAAGATACAGGGCTTATCCCCTATAAAATAGAACTCCCCCACTGCTTCATTGGAAATGCTCCCGAATCCCTTTAACCATACGGCAAGCATATCCGTCCCAAGTCCGCTTTTCTCTTTTTCAATGAGATCCGCTTCCTCCATACCGTTATCAAGGAAAGACCGGAGCAGTTTTTCCAATACAGGTTTTGTGTCCATATCGTCCTCCGAAATAAATTACTGAACAGTTATCGATATTTTACACCAGATTTACCGAAATATAAACCTGGAGACTTTCCTCAGATATTCCGAATCTGTCAGACGGCACTATAGCTTACGCGGTGGGGAGGTGACGGATTTGCGGTCGTGGTCATAACATGCAGATAGCAGAAAAAAAAACAGACCCTCTGCTTTAATTAACAGAGAGTCTGCCGGTGTCAACTGAACTTGTGATCAGAAGTCAACTTCTGTATCGTAGTAGCAGCAGAGAAGGAGCTTTTCCATCTCCTCCTGAGAAGGCTGACGGGGATTTGAACCCGTGCATGCGTCAAGGATAGCATTAGCGGCTATATCGTGAAGTCTCTCTTTGAATACCTCTTCCGGTACAAAGCCCTGCTCCGTGGGGAAGCTGTCTGCGCCGTAGTTCTTTATGCAGTGAGGGATATTAAGGTCATCATTCATACCCCTTAAGTACTTGATAAGAAGCTTAACCTTCTCATCATCATTACTTCCGCCGAGCCCCATATAATCAGCGATCACGCCGTAGCGCTTCTTTGCGGTCTCATCCTTTGCATTAAAGGCGATGACCTTGGGAAGATACATAGCGTTTGCGGCACCGTGGATAATGTGTGCGCCGTGATCGTCAAAGGCTGCTCCGGTCTTATGAGCCATGGAGTGAACGATACCGAGCAGTGCGTTGGAGAAAGCCATTCCTGCAAGACACTGTGCGTCATGCATCACATCCCTTGCATTCATATCGTCATTGTAGCTCTTTACGAGATTTCCCTGGATCAGCTCGATAGCGTGTATCGCAAGTGAATCCGCATAGGCACTGTTTGCTGTGGAAACGTACGCTTCTATCGCATGGGTTATGGCATCCATTCCCGTATGGGCAACAAGCTTCTTCGGCATGGTGTGTGCAAGCTCGGGATCAACAATAGCTATATCGGGAGTGATCTCGAAATCAGCTATTGGATACTTGATACCCTTCTTGTAATCGGTGATTATGGAAAAAGCAGTAACCTCGGTGGCAGTTCCGGAGGTAGATGAGATAGCGCAGAAATGAGCCTTTTTCCTAAGCTCCGGGATACCGAAGATCTTGCACATATCTTCAAAGGTGCAGTCAGGATACTCATATTTGATCCACATGGCCTTTGCTGCATCAATGGGAGATCCTCCTCCGATGGCAACGATCCAGTCGGGTCCGAATTCCTGCATTGCTGCTGCGCCCTTCATAACCGTGTCAACAGACGGATCAGGCTCTATGCCTTCGAAAATGCTGACTTCCATTCCGGCTTCCTTAAGGTAGCTTTCAGCCTTGTCAAGGAAACCATTCCTTTTCATGGAGCCGCCGCCGACACAGATCATTGCCTTCTTTCCCTTAAGAGTCTTAAGGGTTTCCAGTGCGCCCTTGCCATGATAAATATCTCTGGGTAACGTAAAACGAGCCATTAATAATTCCTCCTTAATAATGGTATTGGTGACGCCGGAGCTCGAAACGCCCGGCTCACGTTAAGAATTTAACAAATCTTTGCCCATTATACACGAGGAAGCAAATATAATCAACTGAAAAATGGAAAAAATGTTAAATTAATAACAATTAAGGACTGCCCAGTCATTCTGCGGGCGCCCTTTGTCATTCTGAGGGCGAAGCCCGAAGAATCTTTTCATCCGCTGGGAAAGATCCTTCGCTATCGCTCAGGATGACAATTGCTGTTCTGAACTTTTCTGCCATTCTGAGGGTACCCTTTGTCATTCTGAGGGCGCAGCCCGAAGAATCTTTTACTCAATGCCTGGGGTGTGCCTGATTGTAGACTTCCTTAAGATGGTTTTTTGTCATATTTGCATAGACCTGGGTTGTGGAAATATCGGAATGACCCAGCATCTCCTGAACTGATTTCAGATCGGCGCCGTTTTCCACAAGATGTGCCGCGAAGCTGTGTCTTAAGGTATGAGGCGTGATATCCGCTTCAATTCCTGCCTTCTTCGCGTAATATTTTATAAGCTTCCAGAAGCCCTGTCTGGACATGGGAACTCCGGAGCAGTTCACAAAAAGCGCAGTCTCCTCCTTATTCTCCACCATAACCTCCCTGGAATGTGCAAGATACTTAAGAAGTGCTTGCTTTGCCTCATTTCCGAAGGGAATGATCCTCTCCCTGTCATCATCCTGGCACTCCACATATCCCAAGGCGAGATTGAGATCCGTTGTTCTTAAGGTTATTAGCTCAGTAACCCTCATTCCCGTAGCATAGAGAAGCTCAAGCATCGCCTTATCACGGAGATCCTTCGGTGTATCCCCGGAGGGCTGGTCAAGAAGCTTGATGACCTCAACAGTTGTAAGTATCTCCGGAGCCTTCTTAATGATCTTCGGAGCCTTAAGATTCTCAGCAGGATTCTTCTCCATCCTGCCTTCTTTTACAAAATAATGGAAAAAAGCCTTCATAGAAGCGACGTTTCTGGATACTGTCGCAGGTGTAAAGCCGTTTTTTTCGAGATAGAGAAGATATGCCGTCATATCCTGTTCGGAAACCTTTAATGCATCCTCAACTCCTCTTTCCGATAAAAAGCGGACCATCTTTAAGAGATCTCTCTTGTATGAGAGCTGCGTATTTTCAGAAGATTTCTTGATATTATGTAAATAATTTATGAACTCAGTAACCTGCTCTTCCATGTATCCCCGTAACCTCTCTCCCGGGTTTCCGACTTTCTGTCAAAAACCACTTCAGTCATTATATAGGGGATTTTCATCAATTGCAATCCTTGTATTTCCCTGTTTTAAGCCATTTTTCACCCACTTTTCGAAAAAAATCACAACATGTCGTTCGAGTATACATAATACCGTCTAGATGTTGTGATTAAAAAAATTTTTATTATTTTTTTATTTTATGTTAAGTAATTATCTGCCCAAAAAAGAGTGGAGCTGAACGGACTTGAACCGTCGACCTCCTGCATGCCATGCAGGCGTTCTCCCAACTGAACTACAGCCCCGTGAAACAATACAGGAATAATACTACAGAAATCAACTATTTGCAAGATATGCCCGATAAAAGCACCTGCCGAAGCAGATGCCTTTGCAAGAATTGATGTAATAAAAAAACTAATAAAGCCAGTTCCCCTTGAGCTGTGGAATTATGGTATGAAGTACCTTTCCGGCGTCCAGCGTACTGTCAACAGAGTTGCCGTAAGATATTACCATCCTTCATCTATAAGATCTCTAAGATCTCCATCTCGATCAACCCCCCTCCTGCCACCTGATCCAGCTCTTCGTCTGACAGTTCCATGCCTGCCTCTTCTATGAGCCTCTTCTTCTCACCCATGTTATCTGTTTTTTCCACCTGTTTCTTTAATTCACCAGTCAGCTTCATAATTGTACCTCCAAGATAATGCCCATATATTATAATATACGCACCGGAAAAGAAAATGGCAATCAAAAAAGCACCTGCCGAAGCAGATGCCCTGGTGTAGATTCGCGGGGTTAATGATAAGGAGTGAAACGGTCAGGGTCTGCGGGTATAAGAATCGTATGCCATGATGCAGGCTATCGTTTTCGAATCCCTGATCTTATGGGAAAATATCATATCCTTAAGCTCAGAAAGCTCATATTCCCCAACCTCGATAAATTCATCCGGGTCGGTATGCTGTCCGTCTGTCTTTGTAAGCTTAGTTGCAAGGAAGACCCTGATCTCCTCATCACAGTATGCTATTGCCGTGTCTATGGTAATAAAAGGCACGATATGACTGCTTTTGTAGCCGGTCTCCTCCTCCAGCTCACGTTCGGCCGCAACGGCAAAATCCTCATCACCGTCCCGCTTTCCCGCAGGCACCTCCAGAGTAACCCTGTCGAAGCTGTGTCTGTACTGCTTGACCATCACGATCTTTCCCTCATCCGTGACCGGAATCACCGCAGCGGCTCCGTTATGGAGCATGGTATCGTATTCCACAATATGCCCGTCCGGCAGCTTCATTGTATCTATACAGTATGTGAGGACATTACTCTTCCTTAAGATATCCCTTTTCAGTCTTTCAAATTTCTTCAGCATTCCGGATAAACACCTCAATCGGTCAGGAAAAAACTCCCTGCTATCTCTTCCCCTTATTCTTGTCGTAGATGGCCTTCAGGCCCTTCATCATAAGGGCATTGTCAAGGATTATCTTATGCCGGCATTTGGGGATGATAACCTTCGAAAGACCTCCCGTTGCGACAACCGTGGTGCTGTAGCCAAGCTCCTCCTCGAACCTGTCTATCATACCGTCCACCAGGGAAGCCTGACCGTTAATGATCCCGCTCTTCATACAATCCACGGTATTCGTGCAGATATAGGTTTTCGGCGCGGAAAGACTTACCCTCGGAAGCTGGGAGGTGTCGGAAACAAGAGCCTCAAGAGATGTCCTGACACCGGGAGCAATGACTCCACCGATATAATTCCTGTCCTTATCGATAACCGTAATCGTGGTGGCTGTTCCCATATCCACAACTATGGATGGAGCTCCGTATTCCGTCATGGCTGCAACGGAATCCACCACGAGATCCGCACCCATGGTCCTCGGATCATCCATAATGATATTAAGTCCGGTCTTTAAACCGGACCCCACTACCATAGGATTCACGTTCTTCACAAGCTTTCTCACGGCCTGCTTCATAATATGCGTAAGAGGCGGAACCACCGAAGATATGATGGAACCGTTTATCTCCTCCGGCTCTATGCCGTGGATCTCCATTACGGTCTTTAAGATAACCGCATACTCAAGCTCTGTTTTGTCCCTGTCCGTTGAAATACGTTCCGTAAAGTGGATCTTACGGTCATCAATGACACCCACTTCAATATTCGTATTTCCCATATCTATTGCGAGTAACATGCTTCTCAGATATACCCCTTTGCCTTCAGAAGCTCCGCACAGAGTACTCCGCCGCCTGCGGCGCCGCGTATGGTATTGTGGGACAGACCCACGAATTTCCAGTCGTAAACACTGTCCTCACGGAGTCTTCCCACGGTGATACCGAAACCTCTCTCGTAATTCACATCAAGCTGTACCTGAGGGCGGTTGTCCTCCGTAAGATACTTTATAAACTGCTTTGGAGCGGAAGGGAGACCAAGCCTCTGCGGTTCTCCCGAGAAAGACTCCATAGCAGAGATAAGCTCCTCCTTTGAAGGATTCTTCTTAAATTTAACAAAAACAGAAGCCGTATGTCCGTACAGAACAGGAACCCTGATACACTGGGAAGTGATATTCAGTCCCTCATAATTAACGATCCTGTCACCTTCTATATGTCCGAATACCTTTAAGGGTTCCTTCTCGCTCTTTTCCTCCTCGCCTCCGATATAGGGAATGATATTCCCATCCATCTCAGGCCAGTCCTTAAAGGTCTTGCCGGCTCCGGATATTGCCTGATAGGTTGAGATCACTGCTTCTACGGGTTCAAATTCCCTCCAGGAATAGAAAACCGGCGTATAGGACTGAATTGAGCAGTTCGGCTTAACCGCAATAAATCCCTTCTTTGTGCCAAGCCTCTTTCTCTGGGCCTCAATGATCTCTGCGTGCTCCGGATTTATCTCCGGAATGATCATAGGAACATCCTCAGTCCAGCGGTGAGCGGAATTATTGGAAACTACCGGGGTTTCCGTCTTTGCGTACCTCTCCTCGATATCCCTTATCTCTTCCTTTGTCATATCGACTGCGGAAAAGCAGAAGTCCACGTCCGATGCTACCTTCTCGACATCGCTCACATCCCGGATAACGATATTTTTAACCTCATCCGGCATAGGAACCTCAAGCTTCCACCTGGCTCCAACAGCCTCCTCATAGGTCTTTCCCGCACTTCTCGGGCTCGCCGCAATAACCTTCACCTCAAACCAGGGATGGTTATGAAGAAGGGCAATAAATCTCTGCCCTACCATTCCGGTTCCTCCAAGTATAGCAACCTGTAATTTTTCAGCCATTTTCTCCTCCCTTTTTCTTCTGCCTATAACAACATCTTTTCGCTGTCACTCAGGTTCTTCCACCCAGCGTCCCCTCATTTAAATACTTCTCATAAAACTCAATGTTCTTCTTCATCGACCCGCTTCCCGGCGCTCCGAAGGTCACCCTGTTTTCAACACAGGTCTTTAGGGATACCGCATCATATATATCCTCATCAAACAGCTCCGATCCCTCCTTCCACTCCTCAAGTGAAAGATCGTCAAGAGCGCAGTTTTCTGAAATACACTTTAATACCAGACCACCGATCACGGAGTGGGCATCCCGGAAGGGCATTCCCTTTTTTACCAGATAATCCGCGGCATCGGTGGCATTTGTGAAGCCCCGTTTTGCGCTTTTTTCCATATTATCCTTATTAAAGGACATCGAGGAGATCATCCCTGTGAATAGCTTAAGACACCCGGAAACAGTATCTATGGCATCAAAGGCCATCTCCTTATCCTCCTGCATATCCTTGTCGTAGGCAAGAGGCAGCCCCTTCATAGTGGTAAGAAGCGACATCAGTGCTCCGTAGACCCGTCCCGTCTTTCCCCTGACAAGCTCCGCAATATCCGGATTTTTTTTCTGTGGCATGATGCTTGAGCCTGTTGAAAAGCGGTCGTCTATCTCCACAAAGCCGTATTCATTGGAGTTCCAGATTATTATCTCCTCTGAAAACCTGGATAAATGCATCATTATAATGGATAGAGCAGAAAGAAATTCTATAAGATAATCCCTGTCGGAAACGGAATCCATGCTGTTCCTCGTGGGGCCTCCGGTAAATCCGAGTTCTTTTGCGCTAAACTCCCTGTCAAGGGGATAGGTGGTTCCGGCAAGGGCTCCGCTCCCTAAGGGGCACTCACCGGTTCCCGCATAAATATCCTTAAGCCTCCTCCTGTCACGCATAAACATCTCGAAATACGCGCCCATATGGTGGGATAAGGATACGGGCTGCGCCTTCTGAAGATGTGTGAAGCCCGGCATATAGGTATCGGTATTATCCCGTATTATTTCAAAAAGTGCTTTTTCCAGAAGAAAGACCTGCTCATCAACCGTCAATATCTGCTTCCTGATATAGAGCTTCATATCGAGAGCCACCTGGTCATTCCTGCTCCGTCCGGTATGGAGCCTCTTTCCCGCTTCTCCGATCCTGTCCGTTAAAACGGACTCAACGAAGCTGTGGACATCCTCATACTCAGGGCTTATCTCCAGGTCTCCGTTCTCCACATCCCTTAATATGCCCTGAAGTCCCTCTATTATGGAAAGGGCATCCTCCTCCGGGATGATGCCGCATTTCATAAGCATTCTGCTGTGGGCTATGCTGCCCTCTATGTCCTCATTTATCAGCCTCTTATCAAAGGAAAGAGACGCATTGAAATTAAATGCGTCATAATCCGTCTCATTCTTAAATCTTCCGCCCCAGAGCTTTGCCACCTGTCACTCTCCTTAAACCTCTATTCAAACCGTCCCTTTATGGCAAGCACCGTGCCGAGGAAAAAAACAGCCCCGGTGATAACCTCGGAAAACATTCCGGTTATAGCGCCTGCGATAATTATAAGTGCCACCACGATAAGAGTTACATAGGATGGCGCGTCACCGAGAAGAACTCCCATTATCACGGTGATGACCGCTGTGATCAAAAGTACGGCAAGGGAAAGCTCCCGCATCTCAACATGCCTTACAGCGGAGAAAATGATGGTTCCGAGTATGATGACCAGAGCCACAAGTGAAACAGTCTCGGTGGAAACTATTCCTTCTCTCTGTATCTTCTGTTTCTTTCTTCTTCCCCTGCTTCCTCTCTGCTTCTCGTTCTCTCTTTTTTTGTGCCTCAGTACATCGGCATTGCCGCTGTAGTTCTTATAAGGCCCGTCCCTTCTTATTGTGGAATTTGCACTCCTCAAAAACTCCGGCATTGCATCGGTCATCATGCCGGCTCCTGTATGATTTTCTTCTTTCACCGTATAACTGCTTTCTAAATTGCTGTGTTCAGTATTGCCGCTTTCCTTTTTGAGCCGTTCACTGTTGCCGCTTTCCTTTAAGATACGTTCCGTGTTGCTGCTTTCCGCATCAACTTGATCCGTACCGCTGTTCTCCGTTTCTGCAGGATTTCCATTTCCGGCCACGGTTTCCACGGGGTCTTCGTCACTCACGGCTTCTTCTGCGTGATTTTCTCCAGCTTCCACTTCCGCTTCCGCTTCCACGCTGTCTAAATCTTCCCTGCCCTTATATCCCTTTTCGGGAGGCACCCTTCTCTTTCGTCTTGCCATTATCCTATCGCTTCCTTTATTCCTCTTGCAAGCTGATCCGCGCAGGAGGTGGCCTTCATTCCGCAGGTATTCCCATAGAGAAGATCCGCTACTCCTTTTGCATCCTGTCCCTCAACAAGTTTCGAAATCGCCTTCAGATTTCCGTTGCAGCCCCTGTCAAAGCTGACATTATGTATCTTCTTTTCATCATCAATATCAAAATGTATCTCCACCGCACAGGTGCCCTTTGTTTTGTAATCGAAATGCTTCATGATTTCTCCGTTGCGCCGGAAATCCAAAATATCAAGTCAGTCCGCCGCCATTCCTATGGGTTTTTCAAGGGACACGGCAAACCGTGTCCCTTATGCGTATCAACGTATAGTATAAATTAGAAAGATGAACTTATCAACCGGAATTTTTATTTGTCCTGCTTTTTATCATCGTCTTTTTTATCATCGTCTTTTTTGTCATCATCAATTTTATTTTTGCTGTCAGACTCCGGTGTATCCTCTTCCTTCTGTTCTTCCTTCTGCTCTTCCTTCTGTTCTTCTTTCTGTTTTTCTTTCTGCTCTTCCTTCTGTTCTTCTTTCTGTTTTTCTTTCTGCTCTTCCTTCTGCTCTATTTTCTTAAGCTTTTCCTGTTCCCTAAGCTCCTTCTTTTCTTTTTTCGCAAGTGCTCTGGCAGCAACTCTTTCCCTATGCTTTTCCCCGATCCTTGCGACCTTGACCTTTGCGGAATCAAGGAGGAGGTAGAAGGTAGGCAGCACAACAAGGGTCAGAACTGTGGATACCATCAGTCCGCCGACAATAACGACAGCCATACCCTGCATTGAATCCGCGGCACCTCCGATACCCAGTGAGGTGGGGATCATAGCAAGTACCGTGGTAAGGGTGGTCATAAGGATGGGACGGAGACGTCCCTTACCTGAATCCACCAGGGCTTCCACCGTGGTCATTCCGCCGTTCCGGTTCTGTATCGCCATATCCACAAGAATGATACCGTTATTAACAACGATACCGGCAAGCATCAAAAATCCCATCAGGGAAACCATGCTGATCTTTGACTGGGTAATTATCATATAAAGTATCGAACCCACTATGGCAAAAGGTATCTCAAGCATGATAAGAAGTGAGATCGATATCGAATTAAACATAAGTGCCATTACCACAAATACAAGGAATACGGCTATGGCTATGGCCTGACCCAGTGCACCGAATTCTTCCTGCTCTATTTCGGACTCCATACCCATCCCGTGGATAACCTCGGGATCCAGCTCAAATTCCTCAGATACTCTGTTTGCTTCATTGGCAACCGCATCCTTCTTGTCAGATGTAGTCCTTACCGTAACGGTAGCCTTGTACATACCGTCATATCTGTTAAAGGTACTGGGAGCCGAAGCATAATCGACCTTTCCAATCTCGGTAAGGGGCACGCTGTTTCCGTTGGAGTTCTTAAATGTCATGGCTTCCACATCGCTTATACTGTCATAATACCCCTCGGGATACTCAACCGTGACCGTGTAGTTTTTCCCGTCAAGATCCACATCGATCGCATCGGTTCCGTTCATATTGGTATATACAAGCTGAGCTATCTGCCTTGCGGAAAATCCCTTGGATTTAGCCATTACGGGATCTATGACCACCTTTGCCTTGCTTCCCGTATCCACAACCGTAGAAGATGTGGAGATGACCCCGTCTATCTTCTGCAGCTCATCTTCCAGGGCATTACAGTTCTCCTTGAGCTTATCAAGATTCGTGGACTGCAGGACTATGTCCGTCGTATCCGCACTTGTGGCTCCTTCATATGAAGAGCCCGCAGAACAGCTGATCTCGGAAAGCTCAGAGAAATCATGCAGTTTAACATTCCAGTCATCAACGATCTCCTGTGTTTTTTTATCACATTCATCGGTTTTATAGGCGTTGATGGTAGCCGACGCCGAGCTCTCGTCCACAGAGGTAATATATTTTTTGATATCCTCGGAACTCCTTACAAATTCCTCCAGTTCCTCCACGGTCTCATTCATAGTTTCAAGATTCAGATTCGGTCTGAACTTGACATTTATGGTCACAATACCTTCATCCTGAGATGTGTAGAGCTCTGTCTGAAGGAAGGGGGTCAGGGCGATCGTCATAGCGATCATAACGGCAACTATAAGAAAGACCGTCTTCTTGAATTTAAGGGCTTTTCTGAGCACCTTTTCATATACCCTTACTACCTTGCCGAGAATCCGGTTGGTTATGATATCCTTTTTCTCCATCGGCTTATAGAAAGCAAAGCACAGAGGTATCAAAAGGAGCGCTGCTATCATTGAAGCAGTAAGGGCAAAGATTATGGTAAAGCCCATGGGCTTAAACATCTGTCCGGAAAGTCCCTCCAGGAGAGCCATAGGCAGATAAACCACAACCGTCGTGATCGTAGAGGTGATAACAGAATTCACTACCACCACTGCTCCCATCAGGGCAGCATCAGCGTAATCCAGCCCCTCATCCCTCTTTCTGAAACACATCTCGAGGACAACCACCGCATTATCCGTCATCATTCCTACGGAAATAATGAGCGAGCCTGCAGTAATGGTGTTTAAGTCAAAATCTGCAAGCTTCATACAGCAGAGTGTCGCAAGAAGTGAAACAGGCATGGTGCTGGCAACTATCAAAGATCCCTTCAGATCCCCGAAAAAGACAAAAAGCACCAGCATTGCAAGAAATACAGCCTGTAATATGGTTTCAAAAACCCTGGTCAGGCTTTTTATAATGGTTTCGGAGGAATCTTCTATCACATCGAACTTGAGAGTAGGATACATTATCTCAAGATCTTCTATCTTTTTATGAACGTCCTTTGACAGCGTAACAGGAGAAGCAGACTGCTTTTTCTTCAGCTCCACACTGACGTTGTCCTGACCGTTATAGCGGCTTAAGGATGTGGGATCTTTGGTGGAAAAGTGAACCCTTGATACATCGTATAAATGAATGGTCTGACCTGATGATGTGGTGATCGGAACCTGCTCAAGCTCGGCAAGATCCTCAAACTTTACCTCGGCATTCATCGACATTTTCTGGTCGCCGAGAGTGGCCGATCCCGTATACATCGAAAAATTAACCGCTTTAATCGCATCGGCAACAGATGAAACATCCATCCCGTACTGAGCCGCATATTCCGGAACAAGCTCGATACTTACATATTTTTCACTTCCTCCCTTGGTATCTACCTGTGCAAGCGTAGATATCTTCTGGAATTCGGGTTCTATCTTATCCTTTACGATCTCAAGGATATCTTCATCCGGGTTTTCTGAAGATACGGCAAGAATTATGTCAGGAGAATTCGAGAAGCTGGCCTCGAGAATTGTAGGATCCTTTATCCCCTCGGGAAGATCATTCTTTATCCGGTCCAGCTTGGTACGCACATCATTTTTTACATCCTGCAGTTCAACGCCGTATTCCAGCTGCAGTATGACCTGGCTCATATTCTCCATGGAGTCGGCCTGGATATGCTTTATGCCGGAAATTGACTGACAGGCATCGGAAATAGGATCCGAAATACGTTCATCTATCTGATCCGGAGATGCCCCCGGATAGCTGGTCATAATGCCGAGCACCGGGAAATTCATATCCGGCATCAGCTTTAGCTTCATGCTGGAAAGAGACACGGCGGCAAAGACCACAAGCGAAATTATGGCTACTATTGCAGTTACGGGACGTTTGATAATCCCGCCAATCATAGATTTCATTTATTCGGCCTCCGCTTCAACTGTTGCAGAGCCTGCTGTGATCTGGGCAGGATCAATGACCTTATTATCAGCAGTGCCTTTATTTCCTGCACTGTTAGCCACAGGATACTTTTCATTTCCCGTAACCTTGATCTCGGCTCCATCCTTTAGCATGGAAGACCAGGTAACTATTATATTGTCATCAGGAGTAAGGCCTCCTACAACCTCTATTCCCTCATCATCCGAAAGCCCTGTTTCTATGTCACATCTTTTAGCGTGCTTTCCGTCAGAGAGAAGGACAAAGGCCTGATCATCATCATAATAAATGCAGTCCGCAGGAATAGTGAGGGCATTCTTTGAACGCCTGGTGACCGTGCGGATACTGACCGTGGATCCGTTTAAGAGTTCTTCTCCTCCATCCGAAACAACAGCTTCTATCTTAAAGAGACCCGTATCCTTATCAACCGTGGATGCCACATCCGTTATCCTTGCATTGTAATTCTGTCCGTTTTTTGAAATTACCGCTGTATTTCCGATCTCAATATTATGAAGCGTTTCCTCGGCAACATAGAAAACCACCTTGCTCTGATTGTCTGTTTCTATGGTGTATGCTTCGGTTGCCGAAGAGGCCATATTATAAAGGGATATACCGATATTTGTGATTGTTCCGCTGACAGGGGCGGTTACGGTATAATTGTCCAGATTTATCTCGGCATTTTCCACTCCTACCCTGGCCTGGCGGACATTGGCCTCGGAATTCACGAGGCTCGCATCCGCACCTACGACTGAGGCATTTACTCCGAAGATGGTGGTAGCCTTAGTATAATTATTGTAGATTTCCCTGTTCTGCTCCGCCAAAGCCAGGTTCTCTTCAGCGGTATAATAGTTCATTTCGGCAGAGTCAGCATTGTTCTCATAGGTGATCTTATTCATCATCTCATAGCTGTCTATTGCATCTTCATATCCGTCGATAGCATTCTTTGCGGCTTCATATGCCGAAGAAGCGCTGGAATATGCGTTATTTAGCTCCGAAGAACTGTCGTAACCCTTGTTCCAGAGCCAGTCATTTGCTTTATCTACTCCGTCCGATCTTTCTTTTTTCTTATATTCCTCAACAAGATCCTTTAGCTCATCCCTGCGTTTCTTTAACTTCTTCTTATCCTTCTTCGCATCATGAAGATCATCTTCCGTTTCTTCATTATGATACTCATAATACCTTGCGCTGGCGGCAGCGTTTTCAAAGGTATTGCCTGCTGAACGTTTTCCCGCATAAGCATTGTCTACTGCGAGATTCATCTGTGCTTCATTGTAGGAGATCTTCGCTATATTCTCATTTGCCTCAGCTTTTATCCTGGCATTATTTGCCTGCTGGGAAGTATAACCCGCTTTTGCGCTGTCGAGAGTGGCCTTTGCATTGTCAAGCTGAAGTCTTGCCGTTTCATCATCCATCTTGAAAAGAAGATCACCTTCGTTCACATGATCCCCCACCTCGAAATGCTTTTCCGTCACCTCCCCGGCAACCTTCGGTATTACCTTTACGATGTCGTCAGCTTCCACAGTACCGGAAAAATTGGATTCTACGGAAATGGTCCGAAGAAGCGGAGATGAAACTCTGACCTCTATGGAAGTATCAACCTCTTCGACTGCTTTCTCTTCTTCTTTTCCGAAGGGCAAAGCAGAGCAGCCGGAAACGGAGAGTAATGTGAGAACCCCTGTTAATGAAACTGCAGCAATACTGATAAATCTCTTTTTCATAAAAAACCCCTGATAAAATTGTACCTAAAATAGAACAAAAAGCACAAGTAACGCTTGATATTATACCACGAATTTATGTAAAGTAAAACTTTTTTTGCTTATTATTTGACCCATACAGATGAAATCTGTAAGTCAGACAATAAACCTGTCATCCTGAGCGTAAGCGAAGGATCCGAATGCCATAAAGCCCTGGTTTTCATACGTTACTTGCAGTTCCGCAAGTGACTGTTCTGAATAGTTACGTGAAAAACAGTTTTAATAGAGGAGGAAATAACTGACAAAGATTTGATAAGGATACCGGATTATTTGACAATCTGCACGAATTTGAACCTGATCCGGCTACTGTTCGCTGAAATCCCTGTCAATGGCAGCCTGCACGCTGTATTCAGGGTAGGCATCATGTACTGCGGCACAGACCTCTTCAAAGACCTTATGATGATCGGGAGCATCGAAGCTGATCACAACATCAAATCGTATGCTCTTTTTTTCATCATCATAGTAAAAACCGTGAATCTGCCTGACATACTGCTTTGATAGAACTATCCGGCTGACATTTTCACGCATCTTGACGGCTTCGGGATTCTGTGTATTAAGGGAATATACTCCTATCGCCGTAAGTATCACCTCGTGCTCTTCCAGAACCTTGTCGGTAATGTCCCGTATAAGCTTATCAAGATCAACGGCAGAAAGCGTATCCGGTATCTCTATATGAAGAGATCCGTTAAACATATCGGGTCCGTAATTATGAAGAACAAGGTCATAGGCTCCGGAAACCTGGGGAAAGCTCATAACCGTCGCCTTTATATCCCTTGCCATTTCGGGATCCACGCTCTCCCCGAGAACCTTTGACAGTGTTTCCTTCAGCATCTCCACACCGGCTTTTACGATCAACAGCGCTATCACCGCACCGAGATATGCTTCTACTGAAATATGCGTGAAAACATATAATACCGCCGCTACAAGAGTAGAAGCAGAGATCACTGCGTCCATAAGGGCATCATTCCCCGAGTTCATAAGAGAACCTGAGTTCACCCTTATCCCGACACTTTTCACATACCTTCCGAGCACCACCTTTACGATCACGGCAACCAGAACCACAATAAAGGTGATCCTGCTGTAATCCGGTGTTACGGGATCGATTATCTTCTTTACGGATTCGACAAATGCCGTGATTCCGGCATAGATTACGAGCATTGAAATAAGAAGGGCGCTTAGATACTCTGCCCTGCCGTGCCCGAAGGGGTGCTGCTTATCCGGCTCCTTGCCTGCGAGATAGGTTCCCACAATGGTTATTATGGAGCTGGCGGCATCTGAAAGGTTATTCAGAGCATCCATCTCAATAGCTACGGACCTTGACAGAAAGCCCACAAAGGCCTTGAAGGCCGCAAGAAAGATATTTGCGGCTATACCGATGATACTGGTAAATATTATGGTTTTATTTCTGTTTTGAAGCTTTTTTACTTCGGTGTTTTCCATAATTTCCCGCTTTGGATCTGTCAAGAATGTACTCGGATGTTGTCCGGATATGAACGGATGCAACCCGGGATGCAGCGAACCTGTCCGAGATGTATTTTCCACAAGTGACTGTTATGAACAGTCAGATCTTCAGACATTAATGTGCGGTCAGATCACGCTCACTACCTTTGTTTTGTACCGAAACATATGGACGGCGCTCCGGTTCAAAAAATGCATTTTCACCTCGCGCCGCCACGTTTCGGCACAAAACTGCAGTCGTTCGCTATCGATCTGCCCTGCACATTAAGTCTGAAGATCTTTTTTCACATACATCATAAGATCGTTACAGTTCAGAAAAGGCATTTGCGTAGCACAATTTAATGATTCGGACGCCAAAAGTACTGAATCACTGTTTTGATACAACGAATTGCTCCGTTGCTTTCAGCAACTCTCGCAATTCTACAACACTCGCAATCCGCTAATTTACTACGTAAATTGCTACTTGCTCGTGTTGTTTGACGCCCAAAGTCAAATGGCTTTTTGAACAAGTTCAAACGCCATTTAGACTTTTGGCGTTTGTATCATTAAATTAGCCGAATGTGCAGTGTCATTCTGAGACTGCATAATGTCATTCTGAGACTACAAAATGTCATTCTGAGCGGAGCGAAGAATCTTCCATAACCGGTTGAAAAGATCCTTCGCTGACACTCAGGATGACAAAGCGTCCCGAAAAGGAAACAGCCTGCCGGACAACGGACCTGATCAATGCATCAGTTATTAATCAGCTTGTCCTCGTCCGACCAGCTGTAGAGCTTACGTATCTCCTCACCGTACTGCTCGGATACATGCTCTGCGGCCTTGTCGCGGAGAGCCTTGAAGTGAACCTGTCCGCCCGCGTCAGACATATCGAGAAGGAAGTCCTTCGCGAAGGTTCCGTCCTGGATGTCTGCAAGTACCTTCTTCATTGCCTGCTTTGTCTCATCGGTAATGATCTTCGGTCCGGTGGTGTAGTCACCGTACTCGGCTGTGTTTGAAATGGAATATCTCATGCCCTTGAAGCCTGACTGATAGATAAGGTCAACAATAAGCTTCATCTCGTGGATACACTCGAAATATGCGTTTCTCGGATCATATCCTGCCTCGATTAATACCTCGAAGCCTGTCTGCATAAGCTTGCAGACTCCGCCGCAGAGAACAGCCTGCTCCCCGAAGAGGTCGGTCTCGGTCTCGGTCTTGAAGGTAGTCCAGAGCACGCCTGCTCTTGCTCCGCCGATACCCAGCGCATATGCGAGACCTATATCCTTTGCCTTTCCGCTGTAATCCTGCTCAACCGCAATAAGACAGGGAACACCCTTTCCTGCCTGGTACTCGGATCTTACAGTATGTCCGGGTCCCTTGGGAGCTATCATTACAACGTCCACATCAGAAGGAGGAACGATGAGCTTGTATCTGATATTGAAGCCATGCGCGAACATAAGCACGTTTCCTGCCTCGAGATTCGGCTCGATGGATTCCTTATACATCTTTGCCTGCTTCTCATCATTGATAAGGATCATTATGATGTCAGCCCTCTTTGCCGCTTCATCGGCTGTGTAGACCTTGAGCCCCTGCTCCTCAGCCTTTTTCCAGGATTTTGATCCCTCATAGAGACCGATGATCACGTTGCAGCCTGAATCCTTGAGGTTCAGAGCGTGGGCGTGGCCCTGGCTTCCGTAGCCGATGATCGCAATGGTCTTTCCGTCAAGTACCGAAAGATTGCAGTCTGATTCATAGTAGATCGGGTTTGTGTCATTAAGTGCCATTTCTTTTATCTCCTTTTCTTTATAAATTAATGTGTTTCCTTAAATCAATTAAGCAGACCCGCATTAAGAAGGCTCGTAAAAGCATCCCGGATATTTTTGCCCTCTGACATCCGTACAGCTCTTCAGATATCATTTTCCTCCAGCCAGATGACCCCTTCGGTGCCGCGCTGCAGTCCAGCTATGCCGGTTCTTGCGATCTCAAGTATCCTGAAATCCGAAAGAAGGTCGATAAAGGCGTTGATCTTTGACTGGTTCCCGGTGATCTCTGCTATAAGGGAGTCCGGTGCAACGTCTATGACATTCGCCCTGAAGACATCCGCAAGTGCGATTATGCCCTGCCTTGACTTCGCATCCGCCTCTATCTTTATCATACAAAGCTCCCGGTAGACGGAATTACCGGGCTCCAGTACCCGGATGTCCCGTACATCGATAAGCTTCTCCAGCTGCTTTTCGATCTGCTCCAGGATCTCGTCATCCCCGTCGGTGACTATGGTTATCCTTGTAAATCTTGGATCCGCAGTAACCCCCGCGGTAATGCTCTCGATATTGTAACCCCGTCTCGCAAAGAGCCCCGCTATGCGGCTCAAAACACCCGAGGTATTGTCAACCAGCAGCTGAAATACTTTTTTCTGCATATTACTGTCCATTGTGTGTATAATCGCTTTCCCTTAAACCGGCTCCTAATCGCTGTCCCATTGTCATCCTGAGCGCCCGTCCCATCGTCATCCTGAGCGCCCGTCCCATTGTCATCCTGAGCGCAGCGAAGGATCTTTCATTCAAAGAAGTATACCACCAGTTCCCGGTCTTTGCCACACTTTTAATAAAACAGCGTAAAGCCGTATCTTCCGTCAGGCTTCATATTTGCCCTGTACATCATACAGCTTACGATATCCACGGCATAAGCTGTGCCTGTTTCCGTAAGGATGCCGTTCTCATCCTCCAGGAACTCGTCAATGATATAGTAGATCCTGCTGCCCTCCTTGGCGGCACGGGTGCAGAGATACTTATAATGTCCCTTTACTCCCGCCTTGTTTCCGTAAATATCTATAAGATTCCCCGTAGCCACGAGGGATGCGGCCACATAATTCGTGGCATCGGCAGAGGAACACACACCCTTGACATTCAGGCTGTACTCCTTCTCCACCACATTCCCCGAAACACCCTTCACGGAAACCGCCCTGGCTTTAACAGTCTGCTTTCCGAGAGGCATCGGGATTATATGCTCGTAAAGAGGGGACTCCTCCGTAGGCTCGCTGCCGTCAAGGGTATAGTAGACCTTGGAGGCATCGCCTTCGGGCATTTTGATACTTATATACTTCGGCTGGGAAAAGCTGCCGGAGTCGGGATCCAGCACCGGATCCGGAGGAAGCTCGAATTTAACGGTGTATTTCATGCTTACCTCGGGGCTTATCATATCATAGCCGTTAATGCAGACCGCTGTCACAACCGTGTCCCCCTCCCCTATATGAAGGGGCTCCATATAGAGCTCCGATGAGGAATCGGGGGAACTCCCGTCCAGTGTGTAATAGATATCACCGTCAAATTCCGAGGACAGGGAAAGGTCGAATTCCTCGTCATAGCTTCCGCCCGCAACGTCAAAATCGGGAGGAACCGTCATATAACCCTTGAATCTGGAGTAAACACTGTCGTCCACTGCTCCGGCGATAAGCTTATTTATATCATCATATTTGCCCTGATCCTTATAAATACCGATCAGCTCCTCATAGGCCAGATAGTTTTCGGGATCAAGGACTATGATCCCTCTTAATACCGATTCCGCATCATCACTCCTGCCTGTTTTGTTCAGTGCATCGGCAAGGGATATCTGATCATTTATCTCAATAAGGCTGTCATCCTCCTTCGCCTTGATCAGTGCCCTCTCAAAGCATTCAACGGCATTCGGGTAATCTCCCTCCTCATATGAGCTCCTTGCTTCCTCCAGGATATGCGAAAGACTGTTACTGCGGGAACGTACTATGAAAACGGCTGCCAGCACCAGTATTACAAGCAGGATAGCAAATGAGGTTATGGCCGCAGCACGGCGGAACATGCTGACCTCTCCCTTTATGGCGGGAAGGCGCACGGTATCATCGCTTAAACGTCTGTTTCCCTCAGAATCGATAAGCTTATCGAGAGCTTCCTTTACCTCGTCGGAGGATACGGCTATGCCCTCATCTATATTCACATCAAAATCGGGAACCATCTGGACTGCCCTGCCGCATTCCGGGCAGAACATAAGCCCTGAGGGTATCTCGTTTCCGCATCTGTCACATTTCATGAATAATATGTTTACCTGCCGTCCTGCATATCAAAAGCCAAAAGCGTATTCTTCATAAGCATGGCTATGGTCATCGGACCCACGCCTCCGGGAACCGGCGTGATAAGGGAAGCCTTGTCATAGACAGAATCAAAATCCACATCTCCGCAGAGCTTCCGGCCTTCGTTTTCCCCGGGATCAAGTCGGTGGATGCCGACATCGATGATAACGGCTCCGTCCTTAATATAGCTTTCATCTATCATCCGGGGTTTTCCAACCGCGGCGATCAGAATGTCGGCTTTCCCGGTGATCTCTTTTATTTCCCTTGTTTTCGTATGTGTTACCGTAACTGTCCCGTTTTCACGGAGTAAGAGCATTGCCGCCGGCTTGCCGACAATATTGCTCCTCCCCATTACAACGCAGTTTTTACCGCTTATTTCCACATCATAGCTATGGAGAAGCTCTATTATCCCTGCAGGTGTACAGGGCACGAAGCCCTTCTTCCCGACTGAAAGTGCTCCCACTGACTGGGTTGAGAAGCCGTCCACATCCTTAAGAGGACTTATGGCCTCAATGACCTTATCCGGATCAATATGCTCCGGAACCGGAAGCTGTACCAGTATACCGTTTATATTCTTATCCTTATTCAGCCTGTCAATAAGGGAAAGAAGCTCCTCCTCCGTGGTGTCGGATGGGAGCTCATAGGACCTTGATTCTATACCGCAGAATTCGCAGGCCTTTTTCTTATTATTCACATATACTGCCGAAGCCGGATCGTCTCCGACAAGGATCACAGCGAGAGCCGGTTTTATCCCTCTCTCACGGATCTTATTTTTTATTTCTTCCTTTATTCTTCCGGCAACCGCCTTGCCGTCGATTATCCTGTCCATATCTGTCATTGGATGAGTACTCCTGTAAAAAGATTCTTCGCTTCGCTCAGAATGACTTTTGCCGCTCAGAATGACTTTTGCCGCTCAGAACAGCCCCACAATGCTGCCGTCGTCGTCCACATCAATATCAAAGGCCGCAGGCCGTTTGGAAAGCCCGGGCATGGTCATGATCTCACCTGTCAGCGCAACCACAAAGCCTGCACCCGCGGAAACATATACATCCCGCACATTCAGTGTGAAGCCATCCGGACGCCCGAGAAGTGAAGGATCATCCGACAGTGAATACTGTGTTTTTGCCATACATACCGGGGTTTTATCAAAGCCCAGACGGGTAAGCTCTTCGATACTCTTCTCCGCTGTCTTTGAATAAGAGACTGCACCGGCCCCGTATATCTCCTTCGCGATCGTCTCTATTTTCTCACGTATCGGAAGCTTTTCGTCATAGAGTGGCTTAAAATCCGATTCTCCGGAATCCGCAGCCTTTATCACCTTTTCCGCAAGGTCGATTCCGCCCTCTCCTCCCTTTGCCCAGACCTCGGCATAGGAATATTCACAGCCCCTGGAACGTACAAACTCCTCAACATATTCTATTTCCGCCTCCGTATCACTCACGAAGGAATTAAGGGCTACCACCACGGGAACCCTGTATTTCTTCAGATTCTCAATATGCTTTCCGAGGTTTACTATCCCGGCTCTTAAGGCATCAAGATTTTCCTCTCCGAGCTCATCCTTCGGAACTCCCCCGTTATACTTAAGTGCACGTATCGTGGCGACGAGAACCACTGCATCCGGCTTTAACCCGGCCATACGGCACTTGATATCAAAGAACTTCTCCGCTCCGAGATCTGCTCCGAAGCCTGCCTCGGTAATGCAGTAATCCGCGATCCCGAGGGCGGTTTCCGTGGCACGGATGGAATTACAGCCATGGGCAATATTGGCAAAGGGTCCGCCATGGACGATTGCCGGTGTATGCTCCAGAGTCTGTATAAGGTTCGGCTTCAGCGCATCCTTAAGTAAAGCAGCCATGGAGCCTACAGCCTTTATATCCTCCGCGGTCACCGGCTTCCCGTCCAGGTCATATGCCACTATCATACGGGAAAGCCGTTTCTTCAGATCCTTTATGTCCTTTGAAAGACAGAATACCGCCATTACCTCGCTTGCAACGGTTATGGTAAAATGATCCTCCCTTGTGAAGCCGTCAGCCTTTGCACCGAGCCCAACGATCACATTTCTCAGCACCCTGTCATTTAAGTCAAGGCAGCGCTTCAGCGCTATCCTCCTCGTATCTATCCTTAGTTCATTCCCCTGTTGAATATGATTGTCAAGAAGCGCACAGCAGAGATTATTTGCAGTGGTGATGGCATGGAAGTCCCCTGTAAAATGAAGATTGAGCTCATCCATCGGAAGCACCTGCGCCCTGCCCCCGCCCGCGGCTCCGCCCTTTATGCCGAAGCAGGGTCCGAGGGAAGGTTCACGAAGGGCAATGACCGATCTCTTCCCAAGCTTCCCGAAGGCCTCCCCGAGACCCACGGTGATGGTGGTCTTGCCCTCCCCGGCAGGAGTGGGATTTATGGCAGTTACCAGGATAAGTCTTCCCTTTTTATTGTCCGCCGCCTTTTTTATGAACGACTCGGAAAGCTTGGCCTTGTATTTTCCGTAAGGTTCAAGCTCATCTTCTCCTATGCCGAGCTTTGATGCAACCTCGCCAATGGGGCTCAAAACTGCTTCCTTTGCGATCTCGATATCAGTCTTCATCCTCTGCCTCGCTTTCCTTTGATTCGTTTGATAGAAACGCTTCAAATTCTTCCTTTGTCATAAGCACCTGTCTCGGTTTGGTTCCATCCTCACCGCTTACAACCCCTGCCTCCGCAAGCTGGTCCATTATACGCGCCGCCCTGTTAAAGCCTATCCTGAACATTCTCTGCAGAACCCCGATCGTGGCCTTTCCCTTTTCGGTCACGAATCTCCCGGCATCCGCGAAATAGGAATCCCTTCCGTCATCGATTTCCTGAGGATTCACGGCCTCATCTCCACCGTCCCTGTCGGATCCGGAATTTGCCGCCGCAGCCTCTATTTCCGCGGAAATATCCTTGTCATCATCCTTCGGTGCGGTCTCTGCCCTTATAAAGTCGGTGACAGCCTGAACCTCTTCGTCAGAAACAAAGGCTCCCTGCAGTCTTTCCGGCTTCGGATATTTCTGAGGGTAAAACAGCATATCCCCGTTTCCCAGAAGCTTTTCCGCACCGGCCGAGTCAAGTATGGTTCTGGAATCCACGTTTGATGATACCGCAAAGGCCACACGGCTCGGCATATTTGCCTTTATAAGACCGGTGATAACATCAACGGACGGTCTCTGTGTTGCGATTATAAGGTGTATCCCCGCAGCTCTTGCAAGCTGGGCCAGACGGCATATTGACGCCTCCACATCCTTTTTCTGGACCATCATAAGATCCGCAAGCTCATCGACTATTATAACAATCTGGGGCAGGATCTCATAGGGGCTGCCGTCAATAAGTGTTTCACCGGCTTTATTAAGCTCAGGCACCTTTTCATTGTAGCCCTCCATATTCCGGACATGGGCACGGGCAAAGAGCTGGTATCTCTTCATCATTTCCTGCACACCCCAGTTCAGGGCTCCCGCGGCCTTCACGGGATCCGTGACAACAGGGGTAAGGAGATGCGGGATACCGTTATATATGGAAAGCTCCACCACCTTCGGATCTATCATAATGAGCTTCACCTCATCCGGCTTTGCCCTGTAAAGAAGGCTCATTATCAGGGTGTTTATGCAGACCGATTTCCCCGATCCCGTAGCGCCGGCGATCAAAAGATGCGGCATCTTGTCAATATCATAGACCACGGCCTCCCCGCCGATATCCTTTCCGACGGCAATGGTGATCTTTGACTTTGCATTCCTGAAGGCCTCACTTTCAATAAGCTCCCTCAGCATTACGGGGGAATTCTTCTTATTTGGTATCTCTATCCCCACCGCGGCCTTCCCAGGGATAGGAGCCTCTATCCTTATATCCCTGGCCGCAAGGTTCATCTGTATGTCATTTGCAAGGTTCAGGATGGTGTTTACCTTTACTCCCTGTTCCGGCTGCATCTCGAAGCGGGTCACGGTAGGTCCCTGTATAAAGTTTAGCATCCTTACCTTCACGCCGAAGCTCGCAAGTATTCCCTGCAGCTTTGCCGCAGTTTCACGTAAATCCCCCTCAGACTCCTTCGTACCCGCTGCTCCTCTCTTCAGAAGGTCGACAGGCGGAAGCTCGTAAGGTTTCTCCGGCTCTTTTTTTGCAGGGAAGGGATCTTCCTCCGCCTTCATTTCTTCAATATCGAAAAGTTCCTCAGTATCGGTTAATTCCTCAATATCCGGAAGCTTCTCTTCCGTCACTTCCCCGAAGTCCGAAAGTTCCTCAGTATCGGTTAATTCCTCAATATCCGGAAGCTTCTCTTCCGTCACTTCCCCGAAGTCCGAAAGCTCCTCAGTATCGGTTAATTCCTCAATATCCGGAAGCTCCTCTTCCGTCATTTCTTCGAATCCCGTAAACTCCTCATTATCAATAAACTCCCCGGCATCGGTTGATTCTTCAATATCCGGAAGCTTCTCTTCCGTCATTTCTCTGAAACCCGTAGGCTCCTCATTATCAATAAACTCCCCGGTATCGGTTGATTCTTCAATATCCGGAAGCTTCTCTTCCGTCATTTCTCTGAAACCCGTAGGCTCCTCAGTATAGGAAATCCCGGAAAGAGCTTCACCCCCGGCCATATCGTCATCAAAGGTTATCTCATGCATATCGCTGCTCTCAGCCTCATGTGAATGCATAAGCTCCTCGTAGAATCTCTCTTCCTTCCTGAAGTCAGTCCCGGGCTCAGAACCGTATTCAGTCCCGGGCTCAGAACCATATTCAGATCCGTATCCGGCTCCGGATCCAGACCCGGATTCAGGCACGGGCTCAGGCTCAATCCCGGCAGAAAAAGCGGCTTCTGACACCTGCGCCTTTTCCCGTAATCTTATTTCCGGTATAGGCTCCGGCTCGGATCTCTTATCGAAATCCTTGGGCTTTATCATATGTGCGGGATCCATTGCAAAAGGCGAGTAGCCCTGGGACTCCGTCACCTTTTTCTCCTCAGGCTCCGCAGCCTCTCTCTCATGCTCATAGGAATAAACATCATTCTGCAGATAGGAGTTTTCCTCCGATCCCGGTTTTTTATCGTCTCCGACTGTCAGAAAAACAAAGCTTCTGTCCTTTTTTTTCTTTGAATTCTCCCTGTATCTCCTTCTTTTTTCCTCTCTCTCCTCTGCTCTCTTCCTGGAACGTTCCTCCCTTTCCTCGGCTCTTATTTTCTCCCTTTCTTCACGGATAGCTTCCCTGTCCTTTTCCCTTTCACTGCGGCTTTCCTTTGCCCTGTCAGCGATCTCGCTTCCGGGATAGGATAAAAGCCTGATAAGGGAATTCCCGGTGATGGCAAGGATACAGATAAGAAGAATGATAACCATTATTATTACGGTTGCCGGACGTCCGATATTCTTCTGCAGTATCTCAAAAAGTCCTCCGGAAAGCACGCCTCCACCGGAGCGGTTTGACATGGAGTAATCATAGGTACCGCTGTAGCCCCCGAGATTATAATCATCGCTAATGAAGAGCTGCAGGAACATCCCCGCATCAAAGAAAAGAATACAGGCACTTATAAGCTTTATCACTGCCCGGAGGTTATCCTTATTTACGAGATAAAAGCAGACAAAGGCGAAGAGACAGAAGGGAAAGAGATACTCCATCCCTCCGAAAAGACCGAAAAACAGTGAGTTGAAAACATCCCCGAATCTCAGGGTAAGACCGAAGTTTCCGAGGATCAGTATGATGCAGAATGCCAGCAAAAATAAAATCCCTATTTCAGTAAAAAGAGCATCAGGGATCTCATTTTCCTCTACGGGTCTTTTTGTTCCTTTTCTCCGGGTGGAAACGGCCTTTGAACCGCTCTTCCTCCGCGCAGTCTTCTTTTCCTTCGACCCGCCCGTATTTGATTTTCCGACCCTGCTTCCTGCCATTATTTAACGAAAAAAGAACCGACAACCGCCACAGCACCGGCTATGAAGCAATATACCGAAAAGAAAATGTAGCGCTTATTCTTTACCACATTCAGCATGATCTTTATTGCGGCATAGCCCACCACGGCAGCGACAACCATACCTATTATGTAGGACAGCTCGAATTGCGCCCCTTCTTCAACAACATCCTTTATCTCCAGCACCGCAGCTCCCATAACCGCAGGTATTGACATGATAAAGGAGTACTTGACCGCAAAGCGTTTTTCGAAGCCGCAGAGAAGTGCCATTGTAATGGTTGTTCCGGATCTGGATATTCCGGGCAGGGTGGCTATTCCCTGGGATGTGCCGATAATGACCGCGTCTCTGTAGAGGGCATCCTTCGGGGTCTTGCTGCCCTCCGCTGCCCTGTCTGCAATAAACAGGATGCAGGCGGTGATGATAAGAAAGATTCCCGGCATTATCAGGGTTTTCGAGCATTCCTCCACGAGATCCTTTAACAGCACGCCTATGATGCCCGTGGGAATGGTTGAAACAATGACCAGCATCACAAATTTCCTGTAGCCCGTCCGGATAACCTTCCTCCATTTCCTGCCTCTTAAAAGACCGAAGAGACTCTTAAAGAAATCAATGATTATCCCGATGCCCTCTTTTATAAGCTTGAAGATATCCTTATAAAATACGACAAAGATGGCGATCAATGTCCCTATATGCAGAAGTATGTCAAAAAGAAAGAGATCTTCGACATTGTTCCCTATATGAAAAAGGTTCTGGAATATTGCAAGATGTCCTGATGACGACACCGGAAGAAATTCCGTCAGCCCCTGCAATATTCCCATCAGTACCGCTTCTATGATGCTCAAATTAATATCCTCCCGAATACAAATACTGCTTTCTCTAATGATTGGTTTTTCCCTGCCTGTACGGCTCCAATCAAAAAGACCATACACGATATTCTACCACATATGGTCTTTAATTACAAAATATTGTGTTCTCCGGTTTAGCGTCCGATCTTCCTTTCACGTTTGTTTTCGTACATGGCCCTGTCGGCACGGCGGACCACATCCTCCGCCTTCCGGTCAATATTCGGATCGTAATCGGCGATCCCGTAAGCAAGATGCACCTGTTCCCATTGATTCAGATTTGTTGCGTTTATCCTGTTCATGACATCCTCAAGCTGCAGTAAGAGCTCTTCCCTGCTCTTATAATCCTCATCCTTAAGGATGACCGCGAATTCATCCCCTCCGATCCTGAATACCGGGCTCCGTTTGAATATGCTTCCTATGAGGCGGCTCGCGGTCTTCAGATATACATCTCCCCTGTCATGTCCGTAGTGGTCATTTACAAATTTTAGCTCATCGCAGTCAAACATCCCTATGGCAAAGGACAGCTTATAGGGATCCTCCTTTATCCGGTTCTGCAGATTGTCAATGGACTTCGTGAAAGCACCCTTATTCTTCATGCGGGTCATGGCATCGATAAATACCTGCTCACTCAGGTTGCTGATATGATCCCTTACATGAGCTGTGAGCTGCTTAAAGGTTTTGGTAAGTCTTCCCACCTCATCGTCCCTGTCATAGTCAAGAACATAGTCGTAATCCCCCTGATCCACCTTTTCCGCAGCTTCAATAAGCTGCTCCAGCGGTCCCGTGATGCGTCTCGTATACAGCATTGAGAACAGGCTTGTCACCACCAGAACTACGGCTGCGGCAATAAGGATATTAAATACCAGAGCCTTCCAGTCCCCCTCGGTCTCAACAACGGGAACGGTGACCACAAGCCTCATGCCGTTACTTAATGGAAGCCAGGCCGCCTCCTTTTCCGTCCCTTCAAAGGTGTACCTTAAGAATGTGTTGTCAGCCACCGCCCCCTCGGGTACTGCCGGGGGTGTTTCCCGGCTGAACTGTGTGACGTCTATCCTCGGATGATAAAAAAGATTTCCCTCTGAATCGCTGAGAAACGCATATCCGTTTTTGTAGAGACGGATACTGTCCACCTGCTCTGCCATCGTTGAGTAATCAATCTCTATTCCCACCACCCCTACAAAGCGGCCTTCATAAAAGATCGGGACATCATAGGATATCACTCTTTTATCCAGATTTTCCGTAATGTAGGGAGGAAGCCATATTGCCTTACCCTCGTACTTCGGAACCGTGAACCAAACAAGCTTTGACGTATCCTCCATGTCATAGAGCGAGATATCCGTTACCTCATGCTCCACAAAACCGTTTCCGTTCAGATCCGTATACCAGAAGCCTTTTACGTTTGGGGATACTTCAGGATCGATCCTGTAATAATAGGTGAGTACGCCGTTTGTCTTTGAAGCCATCACATCAAAGTACTCACGGACCCTGTTCACATGCTCCTTTAGCTCAGCTTCACCCAGCCCCGTAATATCCGCTTCGGTAAAATCCGCAACCTTTTCCACCGACTTCTGTACGCTGTTGAAATAATAGTTCAGATTTCTCTCTCCCGTTTCACAGAGAAGCAGCAAAAGCTGGTCTGATCTGGCACTCTCTGTCTTCCTTATGAAAACAGCGGAAAGCAGGGTAACAACCGTAATAGCTATTAGCAGCACACAGAGCATCGTTATTGTAATTCTGGTACGAAGTGAATGTATCATTGTATATCCATACCGTCCTTTCAATAATCCGGAATCTGCAGTCCGGACAAAATACTGGATTCGAAATCCTTCGGATGCAGGGGACGGGAAAAATAATATCCCTGAACCAGTTCGCATCCCAGTTTTTTAAGAAGAAGAAGCTGCTCCTCTGTCTCCACTCCCTCGGCTACAACCGAGATATTCAGGCTGCCTGCTATCTTCAGGATCAGATCTATCAGTTGAACATCCTTCTCGCTGTGATCCACATTCTGTATGAAATGCCTGTCCATCTTCAAAACATCAACAGGCATTGACGAGAGCATATTAAGGGAAGAATAGCCTGTGCCGAAGTCATCCATCTCCACCATAAATCCCTTGCTTCGCAGATTTTCAACCACTTTGATTATCTGATCCGCATTTTCGGTGTATGCGCTTTCCGTAACCTCCAGCATAAGCGCCCTGTGATCAAGCCCGTTCTCCGAAAGAATGGTATCAAGGTTTTCCTCGAGCTTTGGATCAAAAACATCAACCCTGGACAGATTTACGGACACGGGGATCGTCACCCCGAACTGTGCCTTCCAGCGTGCAATCTGCCTGGCCGTCTGACTCCAGACGAACCTGTCCACCTCTCCTATCTTTCCGTTTCTTTCAAAGACAGGAATAAACTGATCCGGAGCGATCATTCCGAATTCCGGGTGCTGCCAGCGTATCAGTGCCTCAGCACTCCTGAGTACCGGCTCATCAGACTGTATACCGTATTTCGGCTGATAATACACCTCAAATTCGAAACCGTCCAGAGCGCGTAGCATGTCACTCTGCAAACGTTCATCATAGAGTTCCTTTTCCCTCACCTTATCATTAAATACTATGAGATGCTCCTTGAAATGTCCCCTTGCCATACTGCAGGCGGTGCGTGCCATGTCAAACTGCTGCACCGGCTCAAGCCCCGCTTCCCATGGCATCACACCCATCCTTAAACGGATACTGGTATAAGGTGAAAGATCCGTAAGCTTCTTCTGCAGGCGGTTAAAGAGCTCCGCGTGATCATCCCTGTGAGGGCAGAAAATATCGAAGTGATCCGCCTCCAGGCGTCCGGCGATGCCACCGCTTTCATCCGAAAATAAGGATATTTCCTTTCCCAATGTTCTTAAAACCCGGTTACCGAAGCTTCTCCCGTTAAGGGCATTGATGGAATGGAACTTCTCGATATTCATTACTATTGCATCTCTTGGCGTATCCCGGCCATCCCTGTACATACGTTCGGCATACTGGAAAAAGTAATTCCGGTTATAAAGGCCCGTCAGCTCATCCTTTTCCGTGGCCTCAATGAGCATCCTTGCCTTTCTTTCGGATCTGATGCTCCGGAACATAAGTATCAGTATAATGATCAGCACCGCCGCTGTTATAAGGACCACAGCAGCCAGATTATCCACGATAAAATCAAAAAGAGTTAGTCTGGCATCCTCGGTTAAATAGCGGGAAAGGGAAGCATTGACAACAGAATAGGGAACAATAGCCGCGACCTTTGCCAGTATGGAGTAGAGATCTGTTTCCTCTCCTCTTACCGCCATACAGTAATCAAGCTCCCGCCCGGTGGAGAATGCCGTAAGCTTATATCTTTCGCAGAGCCTCGAGATATTATAGTACCTGTAGCTGCTTATAAGAACGCAGTCCGCAACCCCCTTCGACACGGCTCTCAGGCAATCTGAAGTCTCCGGATAATACACTATCCTCCAGTCCGGATAATTATCCTTTAAGAAGGCCTCATAATTCGGGTTGCCCTGATTTACAGCTACTATCACATGCTCCTTATCGGAAAAGAACTCCCGGTTATCGTAGCGCACCATGGCATAGACATCCGTCCGCATAAGGGAAGGTGTCATGACAAGTCCCAGTTCTTCCCCGTCATAGCTGCTTAGGTTTGCGGGGAACACGCAGTCCACCTCTCCCCTTTCCAAAGCCTCAAGAGCCAGGGCAGAGGTTGCAAATGATCTGGTCCGGAATTTCAACTCAGCATCCCTTATACAGCCGGAGGCAGCCCCGAGATACTCCTTCAATGCTCCGGTAAGCTCACCCGTCTCCGGATCGGAGGCGCAGAAAGCGAGATAATCATCCTGATATCCCACACATATCGTATCGTGGGAAGAAAGCCATTTCTCCTCCGAATCAGAGAGAACGGCGTTTGTTCCGAACCTCTGGATATACTTTTCAAACATCCGTTCATTGTAATAGGGGTTCTCGTCCTGTATCCTGTACAGTGCTTCGTTCAGATCGGTAAGAAGATCCTTCCGTTCCTTATTAACAGCAAAGAAAAAGTCGGAGGAACCGATCTTGCATACGGGAACCAGCTTCTCTGGATTCCCGTAAGCATTGATGGTGACAAAGGCATCCAGCTTACCTGAATCCAGCATGTCCTGGGATTCGGGCTCATTACCCGTGAGCTCTACAATCTCGGGACGGACATTGTTTTTTTCCGCCCAGTCCAGAAAAATGGTTTCCTGTATGCTGCCTTTATTGATGCCGACACGCTTTCCGTTTAATGTGGAATAATCCCTGGAGGTGATCTCTTTATTTGAAGGGGTAATGAAAATCAGATATTCCTCGGTTCCCATCGGAAGCTCGGAAAAAAGCATTTCTTTTTCACGCTCCGCGGTATACGAAACGTCGCTTAATACATCAATCCTGCCGTCCTTCAGCATCTCGAGGAGGTCTGTCCAGCTGCCGTTCACATACTCATATTTCCATCCGGAATAAGCAGCCACCTTCATCTGATATTCATATGCATAGCCCGAGCGCCGGCCAAAGCTGTCCAGGGAATTAAAGGGAGATTCATACCATCCGATACGTACAATCTTATCATCGTTCCCCGCAGCAGCCTCTTCCGGACATAAAGACAAAACCGCCGCAAAAAAGAATATTAGAAAAAGGGCAGCTCTCTTAAAAATAAAAAAAATTGACCGGCAAGAATCATCCATATTTGATAATTATAAGTAATATTGCATATTTCTTCAAGGCGAGACTTTAATCGGAGTCACGGGGAGTCAACGGGGACGGTTATCACTGGCTTTTTTGAGTCAGCAGAGATGGCTCCAATGGCATCCGGTTAGTGTCATTCTGAGACTACACAATGTCATTCTGAGGGCGAAGCCCGAAGAATCTTTCTCTCCGGAAGAAAAGATCCTTTCTGTTGCTTCGCCGGCGCTCAGGATGACAGGATTCCTGACATTACGGCGTTGTGGCGGTCCCGGTTGACTATTTATGACGTATATGTGATAGAATGACTGTAAGCATTATTCAACCGTTTCGACATTGATCATATAAGGAGCAGAACCTTGACACTTTATATAGCTTCAGCGGAGATCGTCAGTATACTGTTTATGCTGATCATCCTTATCAGCTCTCTCCGTAAAGGGGAGATAAGATCTACGAGCCGCGTTTCCTTTGTGGCTCTTATCATTACGACCACACTCGGTCTTGGATTTGATGCTCTGAGTTATATTCTTGAAGAGGGACTTCCGGACAATCTTGTTCTTTCCGTAACACTCATTCTGTCATTTTCCCTCATCAATCTGTGTCTGATAGCCTTTTCCTTTTACCTGTTTTCGATCATCCGCAGGACAAGGAATATATCAATCCTATCCTTTTCCCCCGTAATGGCGGTCTGCGGCATCAATATTTCTCTGATCCTGATCGGTGCCTTAAGCGGAGATTTCTTTATCGTCAGGGATCATCAGATCCTTTACGGCCCCTGGAAGGATCCGATCCTTGTAATGCCGGTGGCTTCTGTGGTACTTCTTCTCATCACTTTACTGATGAATCTGAGATTTATGGGAATCCGTAACACATTGGTACTCGGTTCTTTTGCGGCCTTTCCTCTATTTGCCGCGATCATTGTTTTCTTTTTTTCCGAAATGCAGTTCGCATATCTTTCCGCTGCCCTGTCCTGCGAAATCATCTTCACCTTTATCAGACGGGAGGAGATCACCAGGGCACAGGTACGGGAAGAGATCATGAGACGGATTTCTTCAAAGGATTCCCTTACCGGACTTATGAACCGGCGCGGCTTTGATGATGCGGTTCGTCAATCCTCCGACCATGAGTGGCTGGGAGTTGTTTTTGGCGACCTTAACGCACTTAAATATACAAATGACAACTTCGGACATGCCTCGGGAGATGCCTATATAAGGCGCTTTGCCGACCTGCTGCGCCAGATCTTTGAAAACTTCGGTCCGATTTGCAGAATAAGCGGGGATGAATTTGTTGTACTGCTCTATGATATTTCCGAGCCTGATTTCAACGGGTTGATGAAAAAAACAAACGAGGCGATCCGAAACAACGACCGGATTGCCTCTGTAGGATATGCTTATGGCGGCAGCAGCAAAGCATCAGAACTCATAAAACACGCCGAAAAAGAAATGTATAACGCAAAAAACCGCTTTTACCGCGAAACGGGGATGAAACGGAGAGGAATAACACAGTAGACTTTAAGGGTCAGGAATTGATATAGCCAACCAGACCGTTTGAATTAATTATCTTCTGCATAAATTCGGGGAAGGGTTCCGCATTGAAGCTCATGCCTTTAGTGATGTCTGTGATGACTCCGGTATCGAAGTCTACCTCCACCTCGTCCTCCGCACTTATGGCCTCCGCAGCAGCAGGACACTCAAGTATGGGAAGCCCGATATTAATGGCATTTCTGAAAAATATCCTGGCAAAGGTATCTGCGATCACACAGCTTATGCCCGACTCCTTTATGACCATGGGTGCATGCTCACGGGAGGAGCCGCAGCCGAAATTTCTGCGGGCAACCATAATATCACCTTTTTCAACATTATGGACAAAATCCTTATCTATATCCTCCATGGCATGGGATGAAAGCTCCTTTTTGTCCTGTATATTCAGATATCTTGCGGGTATTATCACATCCGTATCAACGTTATCGCCGTATTTAAAAACTCTGCCCTTTGCTTTCATATCATACCTCCGGTGCTGTTATAAATCCTGAAACCGCCGATGCAGCCGCAACGGCAGGGCTTGCAAGATAGACCTCTGACTCCGTATCTCCCATTCTTCCCACAAAATTCCTGTTTGTAGTGGAGATACATCTTTCACCCTTTGCGAGGATCCCCATATAGCCTCCGAGGCAGGGTCCGCAGGTTGGCGTGGAAACTATTGCTCCTGCTTCTATAAAGTCCTTGATAAGTCCTTCCTCAAGAGCCCTTAGGTATATCTTCTGAGTGGCCGGGATAACGATACAACGCACATTGTCCGCGATCCTTTTCCCTCTTATGACCTCCGCTGCTATCCTCAGATCACTTATACGTCCGTTGGTACAGGATCCTATAACCGCCTGGTCCACCGTGATCCTTTCCTTGATGTCATCAACCGTTTTTGTGTTTTCCGGAAGATGGGGGAAGGCCACCACCGGCTTTAATTCCGAAAGATCTATGGTATATTCCTCGTCATAAACCGCATCACTGTCGGCTTCATAAATCTTGTAGGGTCTGTTCCCATGAGACTTCATATACTCTATGGCTATATCGTCAACCGGGAATATCCCGTTCTTTCCTCCTGCTTCAATGGCCATATTGGCAATGGTGAAGCGGTCGTCAATTGAGAGATTTCCGACTCCGTCACCGGTGAATTCCATAGAACGGTAAAGAGCTCCGTCAACGCCGATCATCCCGATGATATGAAGTATTACATCCTTTCCGGAAACCCACTTTGAAGGTTTGCCGGTGAGATTAAACCTTATGGCGGAAGGAACCTTAAACCAGGTCTTTCCCGTAGCCATTCCCGCAGCCATGTCCGTGGAACCCACTCCCGTGGAAAAAGCTCCCAGGGCTCCGTAGGTACAGGTGTGCGAATCAGCTCCGATTATGCAGTCTCCCGCAACGGTTAAGCCGCTTTCCGGTAAAAGAGCATGCTCTATACCCATCTTTCCCACATCAAAGTAATTGGTGATCTCATGCTTTAATGCAAACTCGCGGCAGCACTTGCAGTTTTCTGCAGACTTTATATCCTTATTCGGGATAAAGTGATCCATTACAAGAGCGATCTTCTCCCTGTCAAATACCGTATCCTTCTTTATCCCCTTCATAACGTCTATGGCAACGGGAGTCGTGATATCATTTCCGAGAACGAGGTCAAGCTCTGCCTCAATAAGCTGTCCCGCCTTCACACTGTCAAGTCCCGCATGGGCTGCCAGTATTTTCTGCGTCATTGTCATTCCCATATTACATATCCTCCCTTATTTCCGGCTCTCCGTATACGCCGTCCATATATTCACGGACCATGGTCATAAGATCAGCCTCATCCTTTCTGTTAACAGACTTTGCATGTCTTAAATAAGCTCTTACTATCTTCTGTAGATAGGCCTGTCCGATGATGTCGGATCCTGTCAGGACCGAAAAGAGCTCTCTGTTGTTCATTTCGGTAAGCTTTTTCATGCATCCCCTCCGCTTCCGAGATATGCGGACTTTACCTTCTCATCCTCCAGAAGCTCCTTGCCCGTTCCGGAAAGCGATATCCTTCCGTTTTCTATTACATAGGCTCTGTCTGCAACGTGGAGTGCCATATTTGCATTCTGCTCAATAAGGAGCACGGTGGCACCGGATGAATGTATCTCGTTTATTATATCAAATATTCCCTGGACAACTATGGGTGCAAGCCCCAGTGAGGGCTCATCCATCATAAGGAGCTTCGGCTTCCCCATAAGAGCCCGTCCGACAGCCAGCATCTGCTGCTCTCCGCCGGATAAGGTTCCTCCCGCCTGCCAGGAACGCTCCTTAAGCCTCGGAAAATAATGAAAGACCATTTCCAGATCCTCCGACAGATCGTCGTTCCTAAGGTAGGCTCCCACCTTCAGGTTTTCAAGCACCGTAAGATTCGGGAATATACGGCGTCCCTCAGGCACCATCATGAGTCCCTTTGACACGATCTCCGTGGAATCCTTCCCCGTTATGTCCTCACCCATAAAGGTGACGCGGCCGCCCTCAGCCTTGACAAGTCCCGAAATGGTACGGAGAGTTGAGCTCTTTCCCGCACCGTTGGCACCTATAAGTGTAACTATCTCACCCTTATTTACCTCGAAGCTGATGCCCCGGACCGCCTGGATACCACCGTAGCTAACCTTTAGATCCTCTATTTTCAGCACGCATTCCTGCATATTTTCAACCTTTCAAACCAATTCCTTTTCCTGTCCCGCTCTCCATTACATCCTGTCATCCTGAGCACTTTCACAATGTCATCCTGAGCGCTTTCACAATGTCATCCTGAGCGGAGCGAAGGATCTTTTCTCATTCTTCTTCACCGACTCCAAGGTACGCCTCGATGACCTTCTGGTTTGACTGTACCTCATCCGGCTTTCCCCTTGCTATCTCGCTTCCGAAGTCGATCACATAGATATAATCCGATATATTCATGACAAGATCCATATGATGCTCGATAAGAAATACCGTAAGATCATATTTCTCCCTGATCTCCTGCACGAAATCAGCAAGCTCCAGTGTTTCCTGCGGGTTCATTCCCGCAGCGGGCTCGTCTAAGAGTAAGAGCTTCGGATCCGTGGCAAGAGCTCTTGCTATCTCGAGCCGCCGCTGCAGTCCGTAGGGGAGACTGGTGGCATTCTCGTCCTTGTAGGCATCGAGCCCCTGCTCTTTTAAGAGCTCCATGGTCTCCTCCCTCATGCGCTTTTCCTCTGAGCGGTTCCCCCTGAATATCGCGGAAAACACGTTCTGCTTTGCTCTCATATGCTTGGCCGTAAGGACATTTTCAAAAACCGTCATACTGTTCCAGAGCCTTATATTCTGGAAGGTACGGGCTATACCAAGCTTCGTTATCTCGTCCGGCGTAGGATTCAGAACGCTTTTTCCCCTGTACTTATCTGCGTTTTCGCCCTTATAGCTCTTCCTGTCCTTGCCGGAGGGATAGCTCCTGACCATGGGAGTACCCATAAACTCAATAAGTCCGTTGGTGGGCTTATAAACACCTGTGATACAGTTGAAGGCCGTGGTCTTTCCCGCACCGTTCGGACCGATAAGTGCGATGATGTCGTGCTCCGGAACATCGATGGAAAGGTTATTTACACTGACCACTCCACCGAACTGCATTGTAACGTTTTCAATATGTAAAGCGTTCTTTTTCGCTTTGTTATCCATAAATCAATTCCTGTTCTGTTAGCTTTAAGCTCTGTTATTTCCCCTGTGACCCTGATCTTCTTTTCTTTCCCGTGAAAATGGCATTTAGATCTATCTCCCTGTTCCCCATGATTCCCTGTGAGAAGAAAAGTACTATTATCATGATGACAACGGAGAATACCACCATCCTGAAGCCGTTCCTTAAAAGCGGAACCTTGAAGGATCCGATATACTGCTCGCTGTCCAGGAATCTGAGCCACCACTCTGAACAGGCCACGTACAGGAAGGTAGCGAGAACCGATCCGGATACCGAGCCGATCCCTCCTATAACAACAATAAGCAGTATCTCGTATGTCATAGTAGAGGTAAATGCCTTTGCCTGGGCATTTGCAACATACATCGCAAACATAGCCCCGCCTACACCCGCAAAGAAGCTGGATATCACAAATGAAAGCATCTTGTGTGAGAAAAGCCTTATCCCCATGGCCTCTGCAGCTATCTCGTCATCCCTTATGGACTTAAAGGCCCGTCCGTAGGAGGAATTGATGAGAAGCACGATAATTGCAATACAGACCGTCGTGATAAGGAAGGGCACAAAGGTCGAAAGCCGGAGCACCACCTGTCCTCCCGCTCCTGTAATATTGAAGCTTGTGAAGGTAGGAAAGCCCTTTATCATATTGGCGCCGTTTGTCACCGGTCCCAGCGTCTGCCACTGGAAGATTGCCCGGAGGATTTCCGCAAAGCCGAGAGTCGCGATGGCAAGATAATCACTCTTCAGGCGAAGTACCGGAAAGCCTATGAGAAATGCAAAAAATCCTGCAACCACTCCCGCCAGGATTATGGCTATTAGGCAGGAAAGTATAAGTCCGGCCGCATATCCGGCACCTGCCGAACCGAAGATTCCCTGAAAAAAGTCCACAAGGGAAAACTGGAAGGCACAGCCTCCGAAAAGATAGTAAACCTGCGCCTTCATAGCCGATGGTACCGTCAGGATCGCATAGGTATAAGCTCCGAGAAGCATAAAGCCTGCCTGTCCCAAGGAGAAAAGACCGGTAAAGCCGTTCAGGAGATTCATAGAAACAGCCACAAGGGAGTACACCGCAGCCTTCTTCAATACAGTAAATAAGGGGCTCATCGGATCAAAGATCATCGGAAGTCCCGGTATAAAGCTCCTTATATTCTCAAGAAGTATGATAAACAAAAACAATATGACTATGCCGATAAGTGCCGGCAGATTACTCTTTTTTCCACTCATAATACGCTCCTAAGATCAGACCTTATCCGTCGCCGCTTCGCCGAAAAGCCCCTGGGGCTTAAATACCAGTATCAGAATAAGAAGGGCAAAGGTAAAGGCATCGGAAAAGACCGAAACGTCCCAGGATGAGGGAAGTCCCTTTATTATGGTCTCGCAGATACCTATTATAAAGGCCCCGATAACGGCTCCGGGTATGGAGCCGATCCCGCCGAATACCGCAGCAACAAAGGCTTTCAGTCCCGGCATTGCCCCGGCCATTGGTGTGATCGCCGGGTAATTCGTGAAAAAGAGTACCGATCCCACGGCAGCCAGCGCCGAGCCTATGATAAAGGTAACCGAGATCACGCTGTTTATCCTTATTCCCATCAGGCGGCTCGTTTCAAAGTCCTTTGAAACCGCACGCATTGCCATTCCCACTTTTGTACGGTTGATGAGAAGTGAAAGAAGTACCACAAGGGTAAGGACGAGTATGGGGGTAAGTATAACCACCCACTTTGTCTGTGTTCCCGCCACATTCACCGTACCCGAAAGGAAGGGGATAGTGGGATAGGTCATGGGCTGTCCGCCGGTTACATAGGTCGCCGTATTCTGTAAGAGGTAGCTCACACCGATGGCGGAGATCATTACAGACATTCTGGGGGCGTCACGGAGGGGCTTGTATGCCACACGCTCTATGGTAAAACCCAGAAGCACCGTGAGAATGATGACCAGAGGCAGCGAAAGGGATATGGGCAGCACCGCCGTGAAATAGATCCCCATAAGACCTGCCACCATAAACACATCTCCATGTGCGAAGTTGATGAGACGTAAGATTCCGTATACGAGTGTATATCCTATTGCTATAAGGGCGTACTGCCCTCCGACAGAAATGCCGGAAAGCAGTACAGAAATTACATATTCCATAATAAAAATTCCCTGAGATTATTTGCCCGAGCCTGTCTGTACCTTTTCAAATGCCCAGGTGCCTGTTGAAGTGTCAGCGGTCTTTATATAAGCCGTGTCACGTACGGCATCGCCAACCTCGTCAAAGGCGATGGAACCCGAAACGCCGTCCCACTTTACGGAAGGGATAGCTCCCTTTATGGCAGCCTTGTCGCCGCTTCCCGCAGCCTTAATGGCCTCAAGTGCAACATAGTATGCGTCATAGCCCATGGCTGTAACAGCAGAGATCGTATCGTTTCCGCCGTTTGCGGTAAGAGCATCGGAATTATTGTTTATGTAGTCCTTTATACCCTTATCGAAGGTCTCGGAACCGCCTTCCTGATAGAAGGTAGATACGAAGAGCTGAAGATTGGTATCCTTTGTGGCTTCCAGAACCATATTGTCGTCAAGTGTATCGGAGCCAAGGAAAGGTATCCCTATGTCAAGAGAAGCAGCCTGCTCCATTATCTGCTTTGCATATGCAATGGATACGGGTGTGAATATTACGTCAGCACCCTCGCTCTTTGCCTTATTAAGATATGAGGTAAAGTCTGAATTGTTTGTAGGGAAGGAATCGGAAATGACCTCTCCGCCCGCAGCTTCAAACACCTGGGTAAAGAAGGCTACAAGACCCTGGTCATACTCGTTTCCGTTCTCTCCGAGGCAGTATGCCTTCTTTGCGGAGAACTTCTCAATAGCAAAGTTTGCAAGAACGTCAGCCTGGAAGTTGTCAAGGAAGCAGATCCTGAAATAGTAGTCATTTCCCGCAGTAACATTGGGGTTTGTACAGGTTACACCGATAGCTGCGAGCCCTGCCTCTTCAAATTTGGGACCACCTGCCATCGAAACACCTGAACCGTATGAACCAAGAACAAGGGCAACATCCTTTCCAACGAGCTCTGATGCGGCTGAAGGAGCCTTATCCGCGGAAGAACCGTTGTCGGCATAAACCAGCTCAACTTTATATGTCTTTCCGCCGGCATCCACGGTCGGAGTTTCGGAATTCGCATACTGCATACCGAGTATCTCCTTCTTTCCTCCCGAAGCAGAATCACCTGTAGACGGCTCAAATACTCCGATACGGATCACATCTCCTCCGGATGAAGCACCACCCCCGGCTGAAGCTGCACTTCCTGCAGAGGAGCAGGCCGCAAGACTTAATGTCATAATGCCCGTAAGCATAACAGCAATAATTCTTTTCATAACTAATTCCTCCTTGATAATAAAAGACGCCAGTGCACTCTGCACTGACGCCCTTGTCTTACATGCCATACATTATGCACGAAACCACTTCATTTTAAGTTAAGCGTCTCTATATGTCAATAAAAACTTTAATACTCTACCATGCTAAACAGACGGCAAATCGAAGAATCTTTTATTTCACCGCATAATCCAGCCTCACAGTGATGGTAGCGGTCTTATATCGTGAGCTGGTATCAAAGGCTCCGTCATAGGTATAGGATGAGGTGCCGGAATTTCTGGGCGTTATCTGTATGACCCCGAGCTCCGAATTCTTCAGCCTCCCGACCCCTGCTCCGGTGCCTGCCGCCATTATGTCTATCCTTTCCCTGGCATTTTCGGTGGCACGTCCGATAAGCTCCATCTTTACGTCATCGAGATCGGTCTTATAGTACTCCGGAGACCAGGATTCGAATTCCACCCCGGATTCCAGAAGAGTCGAGATGTTTCTCGATATCTCCTCCACCGCATCGATCTTTTCCGAGGTAACGGTAATGGACTGGGTCAGCTTATAGCCGGTATAATATGACCCTATGAAATTGCCCTCATCATTATATCTGTCCTCAGTGGTCCTGGTGACATCCACAGAGCTGAAAACTATTTCACCTTCCGATAGCCCCTGCTTTCGGAGATAGTCCTTTACGATATCCGCATCGTTCTTTATCTTTTCATAGGCGATTCTTGAGGTGGTGGCTTCCTGCGAGAAATTGCCTCTCCAGACAATTAGGTCCGACTCGAAATCCACACTGGCGGAGCCCGTGGCCTTTATGTCATTGTCACCGCTTGTCTTATAATAAACAAAGCCGTAAGAGAGTATACCGCTGCTTATGATAACGGCAAGGGCGATAAATATCGCCGCTATCGGTGAAGAAGATCCTCCCCTTCTGCTGTCCGCAGCACCAACGCTGTCCTTATTATTCTCTTCCATAATTTCCTCCCTGAATAATATTTATGACTTTCTGCTGACAAAATCGGTGATTGTCCGCAGGAATCCGGCTTCGCCGGACACGCCGACCGGCAAGCCGCTCGGCTGGTCAATTACGATTCTTGTTTTTCCGATGAAAAACAAGAATCTATACCTTATCAAACACGATACTACATCGTGATAAGCTCATAATCCCTGCTGCCGAGACCTATTTTCTCTCCATGCTCCAGAGTCTCCTTCCAGCGGATATTGGGGTTACTGTCAAGAAAATGATCATGGTGATGATGCCAGTCCGGACGTGCCAGATTATCCCCGAGCTGGCTGTTCCTTACGGGAGTCGCTTTCTGGCAGAGATCTGCCGCCGCCTGGTCTATGGCTACGGGATCAAAGCTTGCCAGCATTCCGATATTCGGAAGGATCGGAGCGTCATTCTCACCATGGCAGTCACAGTTCGGAGACACGTCCATAATAAGACTTATATGGAAAGAGGGCTTATTATTCAGTATCGCCGCAGTGTACTCTGCCATCATCGAGCAGAGAGATTCCAGCGCCGTGTCCTCCACTGCCCTTATTGCGTCAAAGGCACAGGCTCCGATACAGCGTCCGCAGCCCTTGCAGAGCTCCTGGTCGATAACCGCCTTTCCGCTTTCATAGCTTATGGCATCGGAACCGCATTCGGATGCGCACTTTTTACAGTTTCTGCAGAGACTGGGATTCACCTTGGGCTTGCCGTCACAGTGCTGCTGCATCTTTCCGGCACGGCTTCCGCCGCCCATTCCTATATTCTTTATGGCTCCTCCGAAACCCGTCATCTCATGCCCCTTAAAGTGACTTAAGGAAATGATGATATCCGCATCGTAAAGCGCCCTTCCGATATATGCCTCCTTGCAGTATTCACCGTTCGGAACCGGAACGGTGGCCTCATCCGTGCCCTTAAGCCCGTCGGCTATTATGGTATAACATCCGGTAGTCATACTGTTAAAGCCGTTAACCTCCGCATTATACAGATGATCCACTGCATTCTTCCGGCTTCCGGGATAGAGTGTATTGCAGTCCGTAAGGAAGGGCTTGCCTCCGAATTCCTTGATAAGATCCGCAACTGCCTTCACATAGTTCGGTCTTAAATATGAAAGATTTCCAAGTTCTCCGAAATGCATTTTTATCGCGGCAAAGCGTCCGTCAAAATCAATATCTCCCATTCCGGCCTTTCTGCAGAGCTTCTGCAGCTTAACCGTAAGGCTTGTTCCTATATTTGTCCTGAAATCAGTAAAATATACCTTTGATTTTGCCATATCCTTCCTCCTGCCTTATTCCCCTCTAAGCGATTATTCTGATTATACTATATATTTGCACTATTTTCATCCCTTAAACCCAACATCTTTTCGCCATCGGCCAAAGATATCGTCGTGACATCAGTCCTTCGGACTTAAGTCAAATGTCATTCTGAGCGAAGCGAAGAATCTTTCGTCCCAGTCCGCCGGTAACCCCAGGCTGATGATTTACAAGATAGTGATTCTTTGCTATGATTGTTGCCATGAATGACGCTGGATTTAACAATATATTTGACATCATCGAGACTCTTGCCGGTGCATACATCATTTACTCCGGGATAAGGATGAGAAGCACAGGTATCCTCCCCTCCCAGCTTGTTGGAAAGGATATCGACATTTATTCCTCCAGGGATCCGAAAAGCTTTATAAAAGCCATGTTCCCGGTGTATATGCTGTGCGGCGGATTATTCCTGGGTTTTGGGGCGGCATCCCTTTATATGGACAATTATGCCGAAGTACCCCTCTGGGTAAATCTCTCCATTACCGGCATACTTCTGCTTACCTGCATAGTCTTTGCGGTATTGACAAGGAAGAATGAAAGGAAATATCTGAGGTAATCACCTTTCACCCATGGGAATATACCTGCTTATAGGCGATACGGGCTTGTAGGCAGGTCTTATTATCTTTCCGTTATTACTCAGCTCCTCTATCCTGTGAGCACCCCAGCCGGCAATACGCGCGCAGGCAAAGATCGGGGTGAAGAGCTCCTCCGGAAGACCCAGCATCTTATATACAAAGCCTGAGTAAAAGTCCACGTTACAGCAGACGCCCTTGTACATCTGCCTCTCCTCCGCTATGATCTCCGGTGCCATTCTTTCAATGAGGGCATAAAGATTGAATTCCGAGGAATAGCCCTTTTCATCTGCCAGTCTTTCCACAAAAGAACGGAAAATCTTTTCTCTCGGATCAGAAATCGAATAAACGGCATGCCCCATTCCATAGATAAGTCCGCTTCTGTCAAAGGCCTCTTTATGAAGGAGCTTCCTAAGATACTCCCTTACCTCGTCCTCATCTGTGACATCCTGCACATTTTTCTTCAGGTCATCCATCATACGTATCACCTTGATATTGGCACCGCCATGACGGGGTCCCTTAAGAGAGCCCAGTGATGCAGCAATGGCAGAATAGGTATCAGTTCCCGTTGAAGATACAACATGTGTCGTGAAAGTCGAGTTATTACCACCGCCGTGGTCCATATGGAGAACCAGCGCCACATCAAGTATTCTCGCTTCCAGCTCTGTGTATTCCGAATCGGCACGGAGGATCCGGAGAAGATTCTCGGCAGTTGAAAGCTCCTTATCCGGCTGGTGTATTATAAGGCTCTCCCCGTTCTGGTAATGTGCATATGCGTGAAAACCGTATACGCAGAGCATGGGGAAAAGCGCGATAAGCTGTATCACCTGCCGGAGAACATTGGGAATGGAGATGTCATCTGCCGCATCATCATAGGTGTAAAGTGTAAGAACGCTCCGCGCCAGACTGTTCATCATATCGTGGCTCGGTGCCTTCATTATGATATCCCGGACAAAGCTCGTTGGCAGGGATCTGTAGAACCCCAGGAGATTGGTAAAACCTGAAAGCTCTTCCTCATTTGGCAGATGTCCGAATAAAAGAAGATAGGTTATCTCTTCAAAACCAAAACGCCTTTCTTTTGTGAAGCCCCTTACCAGATCTTCTATGTCGTAGCCCCTGTAATAAAGATGTCCTTCTGTAGGTATCTCATGTCCGTCCACCACCTTCTTTGCCTGGATGTCGGAAATATGGGTAAGCCCCGCAAGGACTCCCTTTCCGTTCAGGTCGCGGAGACCTCTTTTCACATCATAGTGCCTGTATAGCTCCGAATCTATAACCGTTGAACGTGCTGCCTCTTCAGCCAGCACCCTTATTTCTGGAGTTATTTCAGAATAATTTACATCATTATCTGCCATCTGCTGCTTCCTTTCAATGATTCTTTATTTTGCCATTGGGGTACATTGTATCAAAAACCGGACAATTCTTCAAACCTGACCTTGTGGACGTTCATTGCAGATTCTGCTTATTGTTGATAAAATGATTAAAGCGCCAAAAGTAATTGTCACCACACAAGCTTGCTTGTGGTGGGGACAAGAACTTTGGGCGCACCCCTACACGAGCATGAAGTGGGGAAGGGGCCCCGCGAAATGCGAGTGTGGGGTAGGATTGTGGGAGTGCGTAGCACGGAACAATCCGTATTTAATCAAAATGTGACTTTTGGCGTCCGAATCATATAATAAAGAAATTAAGCGGATAGGGAGAGCAGTACTGTTATTTACTCGTTTGAATTTGTATTAAAGGGTGTTTTGCTTGGATCGGCTCTTGCCATGGATGCTTTTTCGGTATCCGTCGTCAACGGATTGAATGAATCCGGGATGTCAAGGAAAAAAACTGTTATTATTCCTTTGACCTTTGCCTTTTTTCAGTTTATTATGCCCCTGACGGGATGGTTTTTTGTCACCTTTATGAAGAGGGCATTTGAAGGCTTCAGGGCATACATTCCGGTAACGGCATTGATACTCCTTCTTTTTATCGGAGGGAAGATGCTGATTGAGGGCATTCTTGCTCTCGGAAATAAGGGTGAGGACGAAAAGTCAGATCATATTCTGGATCACTTTTCCCTTATGATACAGGGGTTTGCGACCTCTATAGACGCGCTTTCCGTGGGTCTGACGGTTTCTGATTACAGCTTTTCGGAAGCATTTCTGACAGCCTTGATCATAGCAGCCGTCACATTTATAATCTGTCTCACGGGGATAGTATTCGGGAAGAGGATAGGAAGCAGGATCTCACACGGTGCGGGAATCTTAGGAGGGATTATACTTATTCTAATAGGGATAAGGATATTCATTTCCTGAGGGCAGCACTTCATTCTGAGGGAACCACTGTCATTCTGAGGGAATCACAGTCATTCTGAGGGAACCACTGTCATTCTGAGGGCGAAGCCCGAAGAATCTTCCCCCCCGGCAGTAAAAGATTGTTAAAAGAAGGGAGTCTTTACAAAAATGAAAAAAATAGAGGATTATATCAGAACCATACCGGATTATCCCGAACCCGGGATCATGTTCCGCGATATTACTACGGTAGTTCAGGATCCGGAGGGACTGAAGCTTGCGATCGACAGCCTGCAGAAGGATATTGAGGGTCTGGATTTTGATGTTATAGTCGGTGCCGAGTCCAGAGGCTTTGTATTCGGTATGCCTCTTGCCTACAACCTGGGAAAGGGCTTCGTGATGGTACGAAAGAAGGGAAAGCTTCCCGCTGAGACCATTGAGGAGACCTATGATCTGGAATACGGAAAGGCGACTATAGAGATACATAAGGATGCTATCACACCGGGCCAGAGGGTCGTTATAATCGACGATCTTATGGCTACAGGCGGTACAGTGGAAGCAGTGGTGAAGCTTGTGGAGCGCCTCGGCGGAAAGGTGGTACATATAAGCTTCCTTCTGGAGCTTGCCGGGCTTAAGGGACGTGAGAGGCTAAAGGATTACGAGATCAGCAGTGTAGTTGCCTACCCCGGAAAATGATCCGGCAGCGGTATTGATTCTCAGGGAATGAAAAAACCGATTTTTCCTGTTATTATTCAAGAGGAGCTCATCCAGGCATTTTACAGAGAATGATGGACTCCCCTATATACTGTGCGATACTGAAAAATAGACAGTTCAGTAAAATAGGAATCTAGATTAAATACCCCCCTGATACTTTTTCAAGTTCCTCATCACTCAGAGTATATTTTCTGTTGTCAATTTTTTGTTCTCCATTCATTATTCCCGGCCCTCTGTTCACCGATCGATCAATATAATGTTGTCAATTAGTGCCTCTCTCTATATATTTGTAAAAAATCACAAATGGCAAATTATTTTTATAATAGGTTCTTCTATAGTTCCTCTTGTACGATTCGCGAAAGATAAAAGGGCCTTTTACACGGCCCAATTCGCAGAAATTCATTATTCGAAGAAGATATCGTTAAAAGGTACAGTAAATATTGGCTTTGCTGCCATTTTCATAACGTTAAATGCTGAAGGGAGAACTGCTATGTCTGATGAATTGTTTAGTGTAAAAATGAAAGAATTAAGAGAATCTACCGGACTGAATCGTAAGGAGTTCTGCGAAAAGTTCGAGATTCCTTACAGAACGATGACCGAGTGGGAACTGGGTCATAGGAATGCTCCCCCATATGTACTCAGTCTGCTTTCGTATTATGTTGAGATGCAACGTAAGCTCAATGAGAATGGCATCGGCGAGAAGTAATAGGGGGATGACTATGGTCATGAATCTATTAAGCGTGGGATAAAAAATGGATAAACAGATACTTTTTGATAACATAGATAAAATACATACAACCGATATGGGTGTGGACAGAATAAAGAAGAATCTTTCGCTTTATGAAGCTGATGTTGTCGAGTGGTGCAAGTCTAAGATAATGTCAGAAAAGGCAGAGATAAGCAGGCAGGGAAAGAATTGGTATATTTATATCGAAGGCTGCATTATTACTGTGAACGCCAGCAGTTATACAATTATTACTGCTCACAAAGAAAGGAGATAGCCAGGATGGAACGCCCGGAGTTTAGCGAAATAAAAGACTACGACGAATTTTGCAAATATTATTGGTATCGCGAAGAACTGACCAAAATATGTAAAGAGCTTGGACTTAAAGCCAATGGAAGCAAGATAGAGTTGAACAATGTTATCAAGGCTTATTTCTTCGGCGATATGATTCTGCCCGAAAAGAGGAAAAGTAATCGCTCTAAGACCACGATAAAGGAACTGACTCTTAGTACAGGGCTTATAGAGTGCGGATTTACTTTTGGCAACAGATTCCGGGAATTCTATGCGGAGCAGACAGGGGTAAGACCGTTCAGGTTCAATGTTGATATGGTTGCGTCAGCTAAGGCTGTAAAGGAAAATGGAGATGAGTCTTTTACACTGGGGGATCTCCTGGATATCTACTATGGAAAAAGAACATATGTCAAATATGATAAATCAGCACTTCAATGGAATAAGTTTGTAAAAGATTTTTGTGCGGATGATGCAACGAAGATATATGATGAAAGACTGAAAGCAGCCGCATCTCTTTGGAAGATCGTGAGGGACTCAGATATGAAGAAAGAGTATTCACACGAGCTGTTTGAAAAATACAAAGATAGTGTTTCAGGATAAACGATTAAGACGAAGATGAGTGAAGTGACTTACAGCAAAAAAAATGATGAAATTGAGTGTGTCAGATATGAGAAATCACGAAAAATATATCTTCCACACACACATTCCAATCATTTGACAATAGGTTATATTGAAGAGGGACAGGTTTGCATTACCATAGATGGAGAAAGCTGTATCTATACGCAGGGAGAAGAATTCCGAATAATGCCCAATGTTCTGCATGAGGTAAAACCAGCGGATGAAAATCCCTATTCCATGATGGTTATGTGTATCAAGATCGATGCGGTTGTGGATGATGATAATCTGAAAGAACTTCAGGAGACCATTATGGAAAAACCGGAGAATTTATACCTTATTGAAGAAATGGCGGATGACACACAGGTCAGCCCATATCATATGATACGGAAGTTTAAGAAAGCATTTGGTCTGACACCGCATCAATTTCAGATACAGTGTAAAGTAAGAAAGGCACAAAAATTGCTTGAAACAACCCAAAGCATCCCAGAGGTGGCTTATGAAGCAGGATTTTGCGATCAAAGCCACTTGGACAGATGCTTTCAGAAGATAGTGGGTATGACACCCAGTCAATATCAGGATGCTGTAATAAACAGTGATTAACAAAGTGCGGGATAAAATTTAGCAAACAGATATAATCCGTCTTTCCCGGCATGTACTTCATGATGAACGGCTTTAGGCATTATAGATATTACCCCAGGTTCATAAACAAGTTCATGGCCATCGTTGATACAGGTGCCTTCGCCGGCGATCACTTCGTGGGTT
>Ga0310695_10001554_pt1 | contig 53711 bp, 47 predicted proteins | sample RumenRJG_04DNA_FD_203882 | JGI IMG/M metagenome (GOLD analysis project Ga0310695, IMG submission 203882) | Bovine rumen microbial communities from Lethbridge, Alberta, Canada - RJG_04 (v2) (version 2) | ecosystem: Host-associated > Mammals > Digestive system > Stomach > Rumen | place: Canada... | reverse complement strand
ATTATGTGGGCAACGGAACTTCAGCCCTTCTTCATGGGAATACTGGTTTCCGTAATAGTAGGCGTGGTTCTTACTCTTCCCATCAGCTCTGCGGCTATCTGCGCTGCCTTAAGTCTTACGGGACTTGCAGGAGGAGCTGCTGTTGCAGGGTGCTGCGCCCAGATGGTGGGATTTGCGGTAATGAGCTTTAGAGAGAATAAATGGGGCGGCCTTTTTGCTCAGGGTATCGGTACTTCCATGCTGCAGATGGGCAACATCGTAAAGAACCCTAAGATCTGGATTCCTCCCACACTGGCATCCGCCATTACCGGCCCCATTGCCACATGCATGTTCAACTTTAAAATGAACGGTGCGGCAGTAGCTTCCGGAATGGGAACCTGCGGATTTGTAGGCCAGATCGGAGTCTATACCGGATGGATCAAAGACATAGCAGAGGGCACAAAATCAGCCATTACAGCCTTTGACTGGGTAGGAATGCTCCTTATCTGCTTCATTTTACCCGCAGTATTTACCTGGCTTATTGCCCTTCCTTTAAGAAAATGCGGTTGGATTAAGGAGAACGATCTGAAACTGGACCTTTAATATGCTGTGTTTTTTATGTCCCGACGCAAGGTAGAGATTGCTAGATATGAATTGATGTGTTACAATGGAGAATGGGCGTGAGGCTTTATCATTGCGACAGGGGGAGTACACTTTGGCCACACCATTGAAGTTATATGATGATGCAGACGGCTGGAAGACAGTTATGTTTCTGTACAGCTCGGCATTGAAGGAAGTCAATACTAAGCTGGAGATTCTTAATGACGAATTCCAGCATGTTCACCAATATAATCCCATTGAGCATATAAAGTCCAGACTCAAGTCGGCTGAGAGTATAGTTAAGAAGCTGAAAAGATACGGATACGAGACCAGTATACAGAACATGGTGGAGTATGTTAACGATATAGCGGGCATCAGGGTTATATGTTCATTTACTTCGGACATTTACCGCCTGGCGGATATATTGTCCCACCAGAGCGACCTTAAGGTTATCTCTATTAAGGATTATATCCAGAACCCCAAGGCCAGCGGCTATAAGAGCTATCACATGCTGGTGTCGGTGCCTATATATCTGTCGGACTCGGTGTTCGACACCAAGGTTGAGATCCAGATCCGGACCATTGCCATGGATTTCTGGGCCAGTCTGGAACACAAGATATATTACAAATTTGAGGGTAATGCGCCTGACTACTTCAGCGAGGAGCTCAGGGAGTGCGCCAAGATCGTATCTAACCTGGATGCCAAGATGCTTTCGCTGAATGAGGCAATAAAAAAATATAGTGACAAATAAACAGAGGAGAAGGATAGATGAGCAATATGTTTAACAATTTCTCGAGATTCCTGGACTCCGGAAGAAGAAGGAATCCGGAACGCGACCGAGGGGACAGGAGACGCTACGAGCCTGAATATGACTATGAATATGACAGGCGAGGAAGGCAGTATGATGCTGACTTTGAACCTGACCGTTATCCATATGAGGCTGATTACAGACGGTCATATGACCGGGAACCGGAGTACAACTACGAGCAGGAGAGGGAAGACGCTGCGACAGCTATCAGAGAGCTGGGCAGAGAGCGGACAGATCTTAAAGCTCAGGTTGCGGAACTTAAACAGCAGGTAGAACTGCTTAACAGTCTTATGGAAGTTAAAGAAAAGCAGGTAAAGGAATTAGAGGAAGCCATGGAGAATAATAATTCAGAACAGATCAATAAACTTATTAATGAGATAGAACAGCGTTTTGACAAACTGGAGCGCAAGCTGGATGCCGGAGTTGATTCTTCGATTGACACAGCGGATCTCGAGTACAGATTATCCAACACCATCGAGGCTAAGATGACCGGCATTACGGGAAAGATGGATGAGATAGCCAAGTCCGGCTCCGGTAATAGTGATGAGATCGTGAACGTCATTTCCGAGAATATTCATAACGAGAGCGTCAAATGCTACCGTAACATTCAGGTTATCTTAGAGGAGATCCAGAAGAAGCTTGATGCTATTGAGAACAAAAAGGTTTCACTTTTGGGAACCACTGCATGCGTAGTTGTCACCATGCTTTTATCACTTGGTAATCTTGCACTGATCGTGCTTAGAATATTGGAGATTATATAGGAGGATTATTGTGGACACAGAGAACATGAATCAGGCAGAAATGATGGAGCCGGGATGGGCTAAGCTGAAAGAGTACATGGATGAAAAGAAGGTTATAGAGGTGACGGTAGACGGCGTGTCTAACGGCGGCCTTGTATCCAACGTGGAAGGCGTCAGAGGTTTTATCCCCGCATCACTTGTTGCTTTAAAGCGTGTAGATGACTTGAATGATTACCTGCTGAAGGATATCAGGGTTATAGTTACAGAGGTTGACCAGGCTGCCAACAGACTGATCCTTTCCGCAAAGGATGTTCTTAAAAATGAGGCAAGAGCAGCTAAGAAGGATAAGATTAATTCAGTAAAGGTAGGAACCGTATTTGACGGTAAGGTTGAATCCATTAAGGATTTCGGCGCATTTGTTGATATAGGAGACGGACTTTCAGGTCTTGTTCACGTATCCCAGATCAGCACCAAGAGGATCAAGACTCCGGAGGAAGTGCTTAAGGTAGGAGACGAAGTTAAGGTTAAGGTTATCGCCGTTAAGGATGGTAAGCTTTCCTTAAGCATGAAGGCACTCCTTGAGGAGCCCAAGGAGGAGAAGGAAGAGGTATTTAAACTCCCCAAGGCTGAGTCAGCCACCACTTCTCTGGGTGATCTTTTCAAGAATATCAAGCTGGATTAGATTGGATTTTTAAATGAAGAAGAATATAGTTTTAATAGGTATGCCGGGAGTGGGTAAAAGCACTGCCGGCGTTATCCTTGCTAAGGTAATGGGATTTGAATTCGTGGATGTGGATCTTGTGATACAGCGCAGTGAGAAACGCTTACTTAGTCAGATCATTGAAGAAGAGGGCGTAGACGGTTTTATCGAGATCGAGAATAAGGTCAATGCCAGCCTCTTTGTGGAGGATTCCGTCATTTCCACCGGAGGAAGCGTGGTCTATGGGACTAAGGCTATGGAGCATTTGTCTAAGATAGGGGTTATTGTTTATATCAGGCTTCCCTTTGAGACCCTTGAGCAGAGGCTTAATGACATATTGGGAAGAGGAGTGATCCTTCGGGAAGGTCAGACTTTAAAGGATCTCTACGAAGAGAGAGTGCCCCTTTATGAAAAGTTCGCTCATGTCACCGTAGATGAGGCGGGGCTTGGCATAGAACAGACCGTGCTTGGCATTATTGAAGGGTACAACAGGTATCTTAAGGATCGACGTTAATCGGAGCAGATGCCTGTCGGGAGTTTTTTAGGTAGTAAGGGAATGAATAGTAAAAGAAAAAAATGGATAATCAGAATAACATCAGTAGCGTTTTTTCTGATCGTTTTTACCCTTTTGATGTTTATAGAAGACAAGATGCCCACGGATGAAGAGAAGCGCCTTAGGGAGTCGGGGAAGATTATGGGTTACACCCTGACTTCGGGAGATTATAAGGTGAATCTGGGGAGTCTTGATGATGTTAAGGAGATACTAAAGAGCGCCAAGGACCGCTTTGATCCCGATGGCGCATTTTCAGTATATATAAATGAAGATGAACTGTCGTCAAAGGGGGAGACACCGGCCCTTATCGTCAGAGGCGACGGTCAATCCAATATGATCAATTACGTGTCCATGTACGGCGAAGGTGTGGGAACCGACTTTTATCCCACCAGAGGCATCCCCTCGGGCCTTATGGGTATGTGTTTTGAGAAGCCCGTGAGCGTAAAGGCGGCTGTTATCGACGAGAGCAGCATTTTAAGCAAGGAAGAGACCTTGAGTTTTCTTATTGCGGACAAGGAGACCAACAGGACATATATCGTTGAACCCGGTGACTGTCTGGCTTTGGTAGCCCAGCAGCAGGAGATGAAGCTGGACCGTCTGCTGGAATTAAACGGCTTTGAAAATGAGGGAGAGATCCTTCATGTGGGGGACGAGCTTATAATAAGCGTTCCCGAACCCCCTCTTTCCATCAAGACAAATGAAGTTAAGACTCAGGAAGAAGAGTATAAGGCTGATATTAACTATATTCCCATAGAGGAATGGTACACTACCCAGACCAACACCATTTCCGAGGGAACCACCGGAAGGCGTGTGGGTACATACTCAAATATCAGCACCAACGGAAGACCTTCCGGATCTTCCCTTATAGCTGCGGTTATTCTGGAGACATCGGAGCCGGCGGTTGTGGAAAAGGGGACTAAGGTGCCTCCCACCTATATCAAGCCCATCCGTGGAGGTACTTTCTCGTCGGGATTCGGCCCCAGATGGGGAACCATGCACAAGGGAATCGACTGGGCCTGCAGCTCCGGAACCCCGGTTTTTGCTTCGAGTGCAGGAGTGGTAGAAAGAGCAGAGTATTCCGGCAGCTATGGTTATGTGGTTTATATCGATCATCCTGACGGCAGACAGACCAGGTACGCCCACAACAGCAAGCTGGCCTGCAAGGTGGGCCAGAGCGTGAAGCAGGGAGAGGTTATTGCCTACAGCGGAAGTACGGGAAACAGCACGGGACCACATGTTCATTTCGAGATACTTATCGGGGGCGTGCAGGTTAATCCGCTGAAGTATCTACAGTAAACCAGACAGGGGGCAAAAGCTGACAGGGGGACGTATCTTTTGTCAGGTTTTCGACAAGAAAAGAAAACATTGTTCTGTTTCACAAAAACATGACAAAAGATACGTCCCCCTGTCAGCTACCCTGTCAGCTTAGGTATATGATTATGGACAGAATAGTATATGAAGATGAATATTTGCTGATATATAACAAGCCGGCGGGACTGGCTGTGCAGACGAAGAAGGTGACGGAGCCTGATCTGGAGAGCGAGATCAAGGGTTACCTTTATAAAAAATGCGGCACTGCCCCTTACCTCGGCCTTGTTCACAGACTGGACCAGCCGGTGGAAGGGCTGGTTCTTTTTGCAAAGGATAAGAAGAGTGCCGGGGCCTTGAGCAGGATGATAAATGACGAGAAGATGGAAAAGGGCTATCTGGCTGTAGTATCCGGAAGACCGGAGAAGGATGAGGGCCGTCTTTCCCATTATATTACCCGGGACGGCAGGACCAACATGGCAGCAGTATCCGAGGAGGGGGTAAAAGGTGCCGCTTTATCTGAGCTTTACTACAAGGTCCTTAAAACCGGTGAGGCAGAGGGAAAGGAGTGCTCTCTTCTTGATATCCGACTTTTTACCGGCAGACACCACCAGATAAGAGTCCAGTTATCCCATATGGGCTGGCCCATTTTGGGCGATAAGAAATACAACAAAGATTGCGGGGAGGGCAGGTCATTTCCGGCGCTGGCCGCCTATAGTCTTACCTTTCCCCATCCGCTAACCGGGAAAAAAGTATCAGTCCGTATTTTTCCCGAAAATCCAATCTATGGGCAATTCTTAGTTGACAGTCCTGCTGATAATTATTAAACTTTAAATGAGAAGACTTTTTCATTTAGAGGGAACGTTATCATGAAGCAGGTTAACACTTCAGATCTTAAAGAGGGAATGATTGTCGCTGAAGACGTTTATACTCCTTTAAAGCAGCTGATCATTAAGTCGGGGACCAAGATTTCGGCCCTTGATATAGCACATCTGGAATTCTATAAGATTCCCAGTATATTTACAATTGAAGCAGATGAGGAGTGGGAAGATGACTGGCGGATAGACCCCAGCATCTCTACTACTGTGCCCATAAAGAACGGCCGTAAGATTTTCTCCGAGGCTATTATGAGTATGGTTAATAAGCCCTCGAATCCGGACGGAGAGATCAAGTCGGAGATTATGAAGGCCGGGCCATCCACCCGTAATACCAGGGAGTTTCAAGAATATCAGGTTAATTACATCCTGAATTCCGAGATTAATAAAGAGAAGTTTAACCGTATCATCAAAGAAGACGAAGATATTAATACGGAAGAGTATCTCCAGCAGATCAAGGCCCTTGTGCCGGATAATTCCACACCTTTGGGCGTTCTAGACATGCTTAATCATATGCGTAATTCCGATGACGCCACCTTTGTTCACTGCCAGAATGTTTCCCTTTTGTGTAATTCAATGGGACAGTGGCTTAAGTGGAGCAAGGAAGACATAAATGCCCTGACTATGGCGGGACTTTTCCATGATATCGGCAAGCTCTTCGTTCCCGAGGCCCTCCTTAATAAGGTGGGACCCTTAACTGATAAGGAGATCGACGTCATCCGGGGGCATGCGGTATTCGGTTATAACTTTATGAAGGACAAAGAAGTAGATCCCAGGATCAAGAAGGCTATTCTTAATCATCATGAGAGGTGCGACGGCACAGGTTATCCCAGCCACCTTTCCGGTAATCAGATAGATGAATTTTCAAAGATAGTTGCCATAGTAGACGTATATGACGCTATGACCAGCCAGAGAAAGTACCGGTCACCAAAATGTCCCTTTGAGGTTCTTTCCGAGTTTGAGCTGGACGGTATTAAGAAATTCGATCCCAAATACCTCTTCCTTTTCCTGGAGAAGGTATCCGGATCCTTCGTTAACAGATGGGTTATCTTAAGCAACGGACAGAGAGGATCTATCGTAATGATCAATAAGAACTCCATATCCAGACCGGTGGTGAAGGTGGATGATACCTTTATTGATCTGTCCACCACACCTTCTTTGAAGATATCGGGAGTGTTATAAGTATAATAAATAACGGGTTGGAGCCTTAAGGGGTTCCAACCCGTTTTTTTATCAGTCGATTTCAGATGCTGTATCTCCACAGACTCTTAATCTGATTAACCAGCACGTTTACGTCCCATTCCTTGGCGCTGTTGGCCGGGCTGACGGGATCATTTATCTTTATCTTGCCATCAGGGGTAACTCCCGTAAGAACTATGAAATGTCCCTGAGAGGTGAAATCTCCCGGTTTCATGGAGCATATCATAGGCGATGCCGGGGAGAGGTTATTCTTAATGTAATTAGCATTTATCATGCCCGTGGTAACTTTAAGACCGTAGTTAATCGCCCCTGAAGTCATAAGGGTCCAGGATGTTCCCTGGCCTGCTATGTAATAGTTCTTGCTCTGGGCATATTTGCTGACCTCATAGGGATTAGCCGTCGGGTCATTTTTCAGACCGCATACCACCATGGATAAGCAGGTGGGTCCGCATCCTGCAACACCGATATAATTACTTCCGTACCATCCGTATCCCCATCTCTTGTCCCACTGGATAAAGAGAGGGATCTCGCCGGCTTTAAGGTCGCCGGATACATCGGGGTTGTAGATCTTGCCTGCGTACCTGTCAAAATTACGCACATACTCTGCAGCTTCAGGGTACTTGTTCCCAAACTCCGTAATAGTGGTAATATCAGAGGAGCTTCCCCCGGTGGATACGGAATTATTACTGCTGGCCAGAATGGTATCGGAGCTTTTTCTGTTATTTCCTATAATTATATCTTCCACCTCAGCCTTACGGGAATCGGACAATCCGTCAAGGGCATGAATATAGCAGGAGATAAGGGATGGCTTAATGGATCCTGAAGTGTTGCCTGCAGGAAGGCAGATCAGGGTGGTAAAGTCCTTATCGTACAGGCATCCGTCAAAGGAAGCGAAGTAAGGGTTATCCGGATCTACTTCGATGCTTTTCAGGTTCTTAAAGTCCGAAAAAGCACCGTCTTCTATGGCGTCTACGAATTTGCTGATCTTAACTGAAACAGCGGATTTGTTAAATGAAGCGGATGTAACGACCACTCCGGCGGAAATGCCGGTGGCTTTAATGGCAAAGGCGTTACAGAAATATGCAAATGAAAGCGATGTAGCCAGTATTATACTAAGTAAAAACTTGAGACTCCTGTTCACGGAATAATCCCCCACATGTAGTACTAATTAACTATATTATAGCTACATATGGGGGACTTATCAAGATTAAACTGGATTATATTTTTATTATTCTTCTGTTTTAAATACACCTACGATCTGGTGGAGCTCTTCAGCGGCGGTTGCTACGCCCTTGCCCTGGACATCCAGATCTTCCACGTTGGTGTTAACTGTCTCGGTGGTAGCGTTAAGCTCCTGTGCAGTAGCAGCATTTTCTTCTGAAATAGCTGACAGGTTGCTGATGGAATCGGAGATGGAATTAACTCCCTCAGCCAGGCGCTTGTTGGCCTCGTCCAGCCCGTCGATGGCATCATTTACACTGCCGATCTGATTCGCTATGCCTGAGAAGCTTGAAGCGGTCTCTTCTACAGATTTCTGCTGACGTTTAACGAAATCCTTAACCAGTTCGCTTTGCTTAACAGCATTTTCAGTGTTTCTTCGAAGGTCTGAAAGCATTTCGTTAATGGTTTCAACACTTTCTGATGACTGATCTGAAAGGTTCCTGATCTCGTCAGCCACAACCGCAAAACCTTTTCCTGCCTCCCCGGCTCTTGCTGCTTCGATGGAAGCATTAAGGGAAAGAAGGTTGGTCTGCTCGGCAATGGACATGATCATGTCACTGGCTTCGCTGATCTTTGAGGAACTGTTGGAAATATGCTCGATTCCTTCAAATATCTGGTTAAACGCATTCATGGATTCGGCTGAAATGCTCTTTAACTGCTCTACATTATTCATTCCGGTTTCGACAGTTGCCCTGATCTCGGAACTTGCATTGGACAGAGTCTGGGTATTCTGTATGCTCTGTTCCATAACATGCTCAACATCGGACATCCGCATGGAGATCTCGGTAACATTTTCGGCGGTGGATGAAGCAGTACGCGCCAGCTCATTAGCAGCCAGATTGATATTGCCGATGGATGATGCGGTGACATTTGTGTTTTCCTGCATTATTCCGGAGGAATCCGTTAAGACACCGGCTTTCTGCATAAGGTTTACAACTGCATTCTTGACGGCGTCTGTCAGGATGCCGGTAGCCTTGGCAATCTTTCCGATCTCATCGGTTCTGCCTCTGTATTTATCAAGACGGGATGTCTGTGTAAGGTCTAATGTTCCCACAATCTCCAAAACGCCTGTAATATCCTGAATTTCCTTGGAAATGATGTGGGTAGTTATAACAACTACGAGAAGGCTGACGATGAGGACTACTATGCAGAGTATGGTAATGGTGGTAGCGAGCTTGTCTGCGTTGGCGAAGATTTCACTTTCCGTATCGCAAACGTACAATACCATTCCCAGATCAGGCATATACTCATATGCCAGGAGTGAATTGGCACCTGTGGACTCGTCTTTGTAACTCATTATGCCTTTTTCTTTTGTTTTAATAGCTTCCAGGATATCTTCGTCATCGGGAGTTATTTCTTTGCCGATCTCTTCCTCGTTAGCGGACATAACATAATTTTTGGCATTTACATTTATAACGTAAACCCGGGCCTCTTCGTAACCGTTCATGTCCATTCCGTAAATCTGACTCGTTACATTTTGAAGGAAGTTACCGCCGCCTGCATAACCCAGAAGATTACCGGCATTGTCATAGATACCTGCGTACACATTTCCTACGATGGCACCTGTGGATGTACTTACTACGGCACCTCTGAACCATACATGGTTCTTTGCTGCACCTACGCCCTCCTCACGATTCTTCCAAACCGCCGGATCATTTGAAATCTGGGATCCGATGGCGCTTTTTACAGTGTGGCACAAGAGCTTTGTCTCCTTGTCCGCAAGGAAGAGACCTTCCATATCATCACGGGTAGCCACGTATTTTTCAAGTGCGTCCTGGGCAGCAGCTACTTTTCCGGCATCGTCAGGTGCTTGAAGGGCCTCTACTACAACAGGCATGGTGGCGATTCCTTCAAAATAGTCACATAATCCGTCAATATAAGATTTAACGTACATCGCTCTGGCATTGCAAAGCTCTCCAAGACGGTTCTCCGTGTCCTTAAAGGTGGTGGTTCTCATGCTGTTGGTGGTAATGATCATGACCGATCCAAGACCGAGAATAAGAACTAAAGATACAACCAGGGTTATTTTTACCCCAATTTTAAGATTTTTAAACAATCCAAATTCCTCCTTTTTTATAATATAAAATTCAGAATGTCCCTGCACGATATTTTAACACTTTAAAGGTGAAATTGCAATAGTCAGATTATTTTTAGCCCGGGTCACTTTGTTGACAAGTCTTCAGATTCTACCTATAATCAATGTGCTATGTTTATAGTATAGGAGCGAAAAATAGGAGGTTAGAAAAATGAGCGAGAATTGTTCACATAACTGCTCTTCTTGCGGCGAGGACTGTGCCGAGAGAAAGCAGGAGAGTTTATTAAAGGATCCTCATCCGGAGAGTTCCATTAAGAAGGTTATCGGAGTTGTCAGCGGTAAAGGAGGAGTGGGTAAATCCATCATCACTTCCATGCTGGCTGTTAATTTCAGAAGAAAGGGAGACCGTACTGCCATTCTTGATGCAGATATTACAGGTCCCTCCATTCCTAAGGCATTTGGCCTGAAGACCAAGGCTGAGGGCACAGAGACCGGTCTTCTTCCCGTTACCTCTTCAACAGGCATTGATGTTATGTCGGTTAACCTCCTTCTTGATCGGGATGATCAGCCCGTTATCTGGAGAGGCCCGGTTATAGCAGGTGCTGTTGCCCAGTTCTGGACCGATGTTATCTGGAGCGACGTTGATTATATGTTTGTGGATATGCCTCCGGGAACAGGTGACGTACCCCTTACGGTATTCCAGTCACTGCCTGTGGACGGTATCATTGTTGTTACATCTCCCCAGGAGCTTGTTTCCATGGTTGTGGCTAAGGCTGTTAACATGGCTGAGAAGATGAACATCCCCATTATCGGTATCGTTGAAAATATGAGCTACGTTGAATGCCCTGACTGCGGCAAGAAGATCGAGATCTTCGGTCAGAGCCACATCGACGATGTAGCTGCAGAACATAATCTTAAAGTATTAGACAGGATTCCCGTTAATCCCAAGCTTGCGGCAGCATGCGACAGGGGAATGATAGAGCTGGCGGAGGTTGAGGTTTTGGACAACACCGTTAAAGCTATAGAAGAATTCTAAATCAGAAGATGAACGTAGTTAACAAACTACTTGCCCTTATGGTGTCAGTTGTTTTGGGTATGGCCGGAGGCATTGCAAGCGGTATAGCGGTTTCCGGCAGCCCGGCACAAAGGGACGCCCTTACCTTAGCCATGGATCGTGCAGGGATAACTGCCGAAAGCCTGGGAAGCTGCAGTCAGATCCTTTTGGTGGAGTCGGCCGGAAGCAGGGCCACCATATATTTTTACGAGAAAAATGATGCGGGAAGTTTTACCTGTGATGAGTCCTTGACATCCTCCGGATGGGTGGGAAAAGGGGGCGTAGGTACGGCCTCTGAGTATAAGCCCGTTACCCCTTTCGGATTGTACCCCATAGAGGAGGCTTTCTATACGGGGAATAAGCCTTCTACAGGCCTTTCATCCTTCAGGATAACCCCTGATACCTACTGGGTGGACGATCCTTCTTCAAGGTTTTATAACCAAAGGGTAGTGGGGACGGCGGGCCGGGACTGGAACTCCGCCGAGGAAATGTATATTTCCGACTACAGGTATGGTTTCGTTATCGGTTATAATACGAGAAATATCGTGCCTGGAGCCGGATCTGCATTTTTCTTTCATGTATACGGCCAGCCCACAGACGGATGTGTAGGAACAAATGAAGGGGCAGTTTTAAGTATTCTGTCAAAGTTGAATGCTTCAAAAAATCCTCGGATTTTAATTGTATAAAGTTGAGCTAATATTAATTTCGTATCGCAGGTGTTGACCACAACATCTGCGAATTTTATTATTGATTATAGTATTATGTTGTAGTATACTTAACGAGATAAGGTTGCAGGGTAATTTAGGCAACCGGATTGAATTTGATTATAAGTTTTAAACTTTTGATATATCTTGAGGTGTGTAATGGAACAATTCGTTATCAAAGGCGGCAGACCACTTGTGGGTACGGTCGAGATAGGCGGCGCCAAGAATGCGGCACTGGCCATCCTTGCTGCGTCTCTTATGACTGATGAGACTATTTCTATAGATAATCTACCCAACGTAACAGATATCAATGCACTTTTGGAAGCTATCGAGCGTATCGGCGGTCATGTTGAGCATACGGGATCACATAGTATTAAGTTGAACTGTGCTCACATTGACAGTTTTAATATCGACTGCGACTGCATCCGAAAGATTCGTGCTTCTTATTATCTCTTGGGAGCTCTTCTTGGAAGATACAAGAGTGCTACCGTTCCCCTTCCCGGCGGATGTAATATCGGTAATCGCCCCATCGACCTTCATTTGAAAGGTTTCAGAAGTCTGGGTGCTAAGATCGATATTTCCCACGGTATGATCGTGGCTGATTCGGAAGAGCTTAAGGGGGCACACATTTACTTAGACAGCGTATCTGTAGGTGCCACCATTAATATCATGATGGCAGCCTCCATGGCTAAGGGTAATACGGTTATAGAGAATGCGGCTAAGGAGCCCCACGTAGTTGATACGGCTAACTTCCTTAACAGCATGGGAGCTAATATAAAAGGCGCCGGTACTGATGTTATCAGGATCAAGGGCGTTGAGAGACTTCACGGAACAGAATACTCCATTATCCCGGATCAGATAGAGGCAGGAACATACATGTTTGCTGCAGCTGCCACCGGAGGAGACGTTACCATTAAGAGTATTATTCCCAAGCATCTTGAGTCCATCTCAGCTAAGCTTATAGAGGTGGGATGCGATATTACGGAATTTGATGACAGTATAAGGCTGGTATGCAACGGACGTTTGTCCCATACCCAGGTAAGGACCCTGCCTTATCCCGGATTCCCTACGGACATGCAGCCCCAGATGGTAGTAGCCATCGGCATGAGCGAAGGAACCAGCATCGTTACGGAGAGCATTTTCGAGAACAGATTCAAGTACGTTGACGAGCTGACTAAGATGGGGGCTAATATTAAAGTTGAAGGTAACACCGCCATTATTAACGGTGTTGAGGGATACAGCGGAGCGAGAGTTGCGGCACCGGACCTTCGTGCGGGAGCGGCTCTTGTTATCGCAGGACTTGCAGCTGAAGGTATCACGGTTGTGGATGATATCACATACGTGGAGAGAGGCTACGAGAACATGGAATTAAAACTGCAGAATCTGGGCGCCCTGATCAAGAAGGTTAAGTCGGAGAAAGAGATACAGAAGTTTATACTTAAGGTTTCATAAATAAAGATTGGCAGCCGGGGAGATTTCCCCGGCTGTATTTAAGCTGACAGGGGGACGGCTGACAGGGGGCAAAAGCTGACAGGGGGACGTACCTTTTGTCAGGTTTTTGTGAAACAGAACAATGATTTCTTTTTCTTGTCGAAAACCTGACAAAAGGTACGTCCCCCTGTCAGCTTTTGCCCCCTGTCAGCTCCCTGAGGAATGATAAATGGCGAATACAACCATCGGAATAATTGCACATGTAGATGCGGGTAAAACCACCCTGTCTGAGGCTATGCTCTACCTTTCGGGTACGGTGCGGACTCTGGGCAGAGTGGATAAAGGTGATGCCTTTCTTGACATCTTCCGCCTGGAGCGGCAGCGGGGGATTACCATATTTTCCAAGCAGGCAAGGCTTAAGCTTGGAGAGCGGGACGTGACCCTGCTTGATACCCCGGGGCATGTGGATTTTTCGGGAGAAATGGAGAGAACTTTATCGGTCCTGGATTATGCCGTTTTGGTGGTGAGCGCGGCAGACGGGGTTCAGCCACATACGCTGACGGCATGGAGGCTGCTGAAGCGTTACGGCGTGCCCACCTTCATATTTGTAAATAAGATGGACCGGGAGGTTTATCTGGGCGGGGCAGCGGACTCATCCATGGATCCTTCCCGGGTGCGAAGATGCTTTATAAATAACCTGTCCGAGAACCTGTCCGGTCATTTCGTGGATTTTTCCGAAAGAGACAGCGAAGACTTCGCCGAAAATGTGGCTCTCTCCGACGAGGAGGTTATGGACGCCTTTCTGGAAGGCGCAGAGCCTGATGAAGAGACCATTTCCATGCTTATTGCCGAGCGTAAGCTGACTCCGGTATTTTTCGGGTCGGCTCTAAAGCTGGAGGGAGTAGAGACCTTCATGGAAGCTATGGGGTCTTTAATGTGTGATAAATTGTACAGTGATGACTTCGGGGCCCTGGTATATAAGATTTCCAGGGATAGTGACGGTAACCGTCTTACCCATATGAAGATTACCGGAGGGTCCTTAAAGGTTCGGGACAGCCTGGATATTCCCGGGGAGGACGGAGAGGTAACACCATGTAAGGTTAATCAGATCCGTTTTTATTCGGGGGAAAAATATGGGACAGGTGATTCGTCGGCAGCCGGTGATATATGCGCCGTTACTGGGCTTACGGGAACCAGGCCGGGGATGGGCCTTGGATCTTACGAAGGAGGTTCGGCTCCGTTTTTAGAGCCTGTGTTAACCTACCGTGTGATTTTGCCAAAGGATATTACAGCCACTCAGGGTATGGAGTATTTTAAGGAGCTGGAGGAAGAGGATCCTCTGCTTAACGTCTTCTGGAACCAGGAGCTTAAAGAGTTGTCGGTCCGGGTAATGGGAGATATCCAGGTCGAAGTTTTAAAGGAAGTAGTTAAAGAGCGTTTCGGAATAGATGTGGAATTCGGGAATGGAAATATCGTATATAAAGAAACTATAGCAGGCCCGGCTTACGGGGTGGGCCACTTCGAACCCCTGCGCCATTATGCTGAGGTACATCTTCTGCTGGAGCCGGGAGTGAGGGGCAGCGGCCTCATTTTCGAGAACAGATGCAGCACGGACCTCCTGGCGGGGAACTGGCAGCGGCTTATTATGACTCATTTGCGGGAGAGAAAACACCGGGGAGTCCTTACCGGGTCAGCTGTTACGGATATGAAGATTACCCTCCTGGCCGGAAAGGCCCACTTAAAGCACACGGAAGGCGGGGATTTCAGGCAGGCTACTTACCGGGCTGTGAGAGCGGGGCTTATGGAGGCGGAGAGCCTTTTGCTGGAGCCTTTCTATGAATTTGAACTGACCCTGCCGGCGGGGAGCCTGGGCCGGGCCATGACGGATATTGACGGGATGAAGGGGGAGATTGAGCCTCCACAAACCATGGGGGATGTGGCGATTCTTAAAGGCCGGGCCCCTGTCAGCCTTATGATGGATTATCAGAAGGAAGTGGCGGCTTATACCGGGGGAGAAGGCCATGTGGAGCTTAAACTCTACGGGTATCTGCCCTGCCATAACAGTAGCGAGGTTATTGAAAATAAGGGGTATGACCCGGAAGGGGATATGAGAAATCCCTGCGGATCGGTCTTCTGTGAAGGGGGCGCCGGAACTTATGTGCCCTGGAATGAAGTAAAAGACAGGTGCGACCTGCCTCTTGCGGTGGGCAGCAGACCTGTGGGTTCGGAGCGGACATTTAATGATGAGAGGCGGGAATCGGCCGGTGACATCTGGATTGACACCGAGGAGGTGGACCGGTTGGTACGGGAGGCCGGAGGCGCCAATAAGAAACCTGTATTTGTGCCCAATAAGGGGATAAACGAGGGCAACCGGGAGAAGAAAAGCGCTCCCGTGGGGCTTTCCAAGCCGGCGAAGACGGTAAAGAAAGAGAAGTATCTACTGGTGGACGGATATAACGTGATCTACGCCTGGGAGGATCTAAAGGATCTGGCGGATGATAACATAGACGGGGCCAGAGGGGCCTTAGCGGACACCTTGGTAAATTACCGCAGTCTGGCAGGAGTTAATCTCATTCTGGTCTTTGATGCCTACAGGGTTTCCGGTCATCAGACGGAAGCCCACGACTACCAGGGGATTCAGATAGTCTATACTAAGGAGGCGGAGACGGCGGATATGTATATCGAGAAGTTCGCTCATAAGAATGCCAGGGACTACGATATTACGGTGGTGACTTCCGATGGCTTGGAGCAGATTATTATCCGGGGGGCCGGCTGCGGCCTCATTTCCGCCAGAGAATTCAAGGAGGAAGTAGAGCGGGCCAAGGAACGGATGCGGGAGATGATTGATAATTGAAGCTGACAGGGGGCAAAAGCTGACAGGGGGACGTACCTTTTGTCATGTTTTTGTGAAACAGAACAATGTTTTCTTTTCTTGTCGAAAACCTGACAAAAGATACGTCCCCCTGTCAGCTTTTGCCCCCTGTCAGCTTCAGGTTTGCGAGGTTTGTGATACTGTGATATGATACTTTCGGATTTGTAATAAGAAAGGAGTTTGGGCGAATGAAGATAAAGATTACGGACGGAACCCTGCTGATGCATGACAATGAGGGTTTTAAGACAGTAAATGATACGCTTTTTGTGAAGGATGGCCTGATCGAGGGAATAAGAAAAGTGGATGACGAGACCGGGTACGAGGTCTTTGATGCCAAGGATAAGCTTGTTATGCCGGGCCTTATAAATATGCACACCCACGGCTATATGACTTTCCTGCGGAATTACGCCGATGACGTGGAGTTCGACGAGTGGCTTTTTAAGCGGGTAATGCCCGTGGAGGACAACATGCCCTTAGAGGCAGCCTACTGGTCATCCTTGCTGGGATATATGGAGATGATCTCCACCGGAACCACTTCATTTGTGGATATGCACATGTATGTGCGCCAGGCCCCCCAGGCTGCCAAGGATATAGGAATAAGAGGCTATATCGGAAGAGGCCTTGTGGGTTCTGACCTGTACCAGGACGAGGGGGCCATCAGACGTTTTAATGATACTCTCATCGAGCTGGAGGAGTACGGGTCAGATATGATAAATATCGTGATCTCTCCCCATGCCATATATACTGCTAGCCCTAAGCTCTACGAGCAGCTGGCAAAGGAGGCTGCGGACAGGGGACTTCTAAAGCAGACCCACCTGTCAGAGACAGTGGGAGAGGTGGAGAACTGCATTAAGGAACACGGAAAAACTCCCGTGGAGCTCCTTCGCGACGTGGGATTCTTAGATGACAAATGTATCGTTGCCCACTGCGTCCAGATGCGGGGAGACGACATGTCCATTTTAAAGGAAATGGGTACTTCGGTGGTTACCAACCCTGCCAGCAATGCCAAGCTGGGTAACGGTTTTGCTCCTGTTAAGGAACTAAAAGAGGCAGGGATTAACCTTTGTCTGGGAACCGACGGAACAGCCAGCAATAACACCCTGAATATGTTTAGGGAAATGGGCCTTCTGACCATGATCCACAAGGGAATCCATAAATCCCCCACGGCGGCTCCTTCCAACTTCGTTTTAGAGACAGCTACCGTAAATGGTGCCAAGGCCCTTGGTATGGAAGGAAAACTTGGAATTATAAGTAAAGGTGCTAAGGCGGACTTAGCCTTTATCGACCTTAATGCCCTGTCCATGTTCCCCAATAATAACATCATTTCCGGCTTGGTTTATTCGGCTAACGGGTCGGAAGTGTCGGACGTTATGATAAACGGTAAGTTCGTAATGAAGGATCGGGAATTTACCACTATTGATAAGGAGAAAGTATACGCAGAGATGCGCCGCATTGTAAAGGAAAACCTGTGAGTGGTGACTAAATCTTGTAAGATGTCGGAGAGGGGGATGGATGAAGCCCCTGTCTCCTTGACGATAGAATGTAATCTTGGTAAGATAGGTATGTTCATTTTGTAAGTATAGAAAGTGAGGTTTATATATGAGTAATATAAAAGATCCGACTCTGGCGCCCTCAGGCATACGTAAGATCGAATGGGTTCGTTCATTTATGCCGGCTTTAAGCGCCATTGAAGAGAGATTTGAAAAGGAACAGCCCTTCAAGGGACTCCGTATAGCAGTATCCGTTCACCTGGAGGCTAAGACAGCCAACCTTGGCCTGGTCCTTAAAAAGGGCGGTGCAGATGTATACCTTACAGGATGTAACCCCTTATCCACCCAGGATGACGTGGCAGCAGGAGTTGCGGAGATGGGCATTAATACATATGGAAAATACGGTGTAAATGCAAGGGAATACGAAGATCTCTTAGCAGAGACCTTAGCCTGCCATCCCCACTTGATAGTAGATGACGGCGGAGACCTGATTAATCTCCTGGGAGGCCGCTGCAAGGATTACACAGACGTTCTCATCGGCGGATGTGAGGAGACCACCACAGGTATCCTTCGTCTCAAAGCCCGTGAGAGAGAAGGAGTTCTGCCCTGTCCCATGATGGCGGTAAATGATGCGAAAGCTAAGCATTACTATGATAATAAATACGGTACAGGCCAGTCTGTTATGACGGCTATCATGGATACCACCAATCTTGTTATCGCAGGAAAGACCGTAGTCGTAGCAGGATACGGCTGGTGCGGCAAGGGTGTTGCCATGAGAGCAAAGGGTATGGGGGCAAATGTTATCGTTACCGAGATCGATGCATTTAAGGCCTTAGATGCCACTATGGACGGTTTCAGGATCATGACCATGGACGAGGCAGCACCTATCGGAGATATATTTATCACTGTTACGGGCTGCAAGGACGTTATCGTTCCCCGTCATTTTGAAGTAATGAAGGACAATGCGGTATTATGCAACGCAGGTCATTTCGACTGCGAAGTGGCTGTGGCTAAGCTTGCCCAGATGGCTGTTAAGCAGGAAGTAAAGAGACATAACATCATAGGATACACCCTTCCCAATAAGAAGACATTAAATGTTTTAGGAGAGGGCCGTCTGGTTAACCTGGCCTGCGGCAAGGGACACCCGGCAGAGATCATGGACATGTCCTTCTCAGTCCAGGCGTTAAGCCTTGAGTGGCTGGTTAAGCACAAAGATGAGTTGGAGACCAAGGTATACAAAGTGCCGGATTCCATAGATGATGAGATAGGACGCGCCAAACTGGAAGCATTGGGACTTAATATTGACAAACTCACACCGGATCAGGAGAAATACCTGTCAGGTTGGGCAGTAGACTAAAGGATATAGAGAGACAGAGGGGACGGTTCTTGCGTTTCGGTATCGAAACGCAAGAACCGTCCCCTTTATGTTTCACTACAACTGGTGTCTTACCACCTTATATTCATCTCCGTCGCGAAAATAGGGACAGGTACTGCGCTCGCTGTTCATGAGCCTGCCGTAATCATCCTCATCCATATCCACGCTGCAATAATATTCTTCGTATTCTTCGTCATATGCGTAGTAGGCGCATAGTTCACACTGATTCATCATTTTCCCTATCTGCCTTACGCCGGCTGGGTCTTCTTCAGCTTATTCTGCAGCCGTACATAGACGATCATGCAGAGGATGATCTGCACCACCGACGATGCCGGGGTTGCCAGACCCACCATAAAAAGGTTATCTCCAAAGACGCGGCTCATTATAAATGAAACCGGGATTCTGGTTCCGAAAGCTCCTATAAGACCCTGGATCATAACGAAAGTCGTCTTCCCGTATCCGTTGAAATATCCTATGAAACAGAAGAGGAAGGAAACCAGCAATGTATCGATGGAAAATGCCTTCAGGTAATTCCATGCTCCCGCCATAACCAGGGGGTCTCTGGTGAATATAGCAGCCATAACATCTCCGTGGAAAAATGAGAGATAAGCCATAAATACGCTTACGAAAAGGGAGGTTCCGATGCCGCAATAAAGGGCTTTTCTGGCACGGTCATGCTTTCCTGCACCCACATTTTGGGCAACGAAGGCTGACATGGACTGCATATATGCGGAAGGCAGAAGCATAATAAAATGGGACAATCTCTGGGAAACCCCCACACTGGCAGATGCCACAAGTCCAAGGGTATTAACGATACCCATTATAAACAAAAATGAAGTACTTACCAGCATGTCCTGAAATGCAATGGGAAGTCCCAGCCTGAATATCTGGCGGATCAAATTCTCATTGGGCTTCATGCTGTTCTTTGTAATCTTAAAGGGAAGATTCTGCTTCCTTATAATAAGAACAGACAGGATCACGCTCATGATCTGGGCGAAAACCGTAGCTATGGCAGCGCCTGCAACTCCCATATTAAACACTGCTATAAGTACCAGGTCTCCGATAATATTAATCACCGTGGAAATGGTAACGGAAATGAGGGGCATAACGGAATTACCTATGCCTCTGAATACACTTCCCAGCACGTTAAAGGCGATGATAAAAAGAAGTCCCCCGGCACATATCCGCACATAGGTTACCGTAGCATCAAAGGCTTCCTCCGGAGCCTGAAGTACCGTTGCCATACCCGGAGCCAGAAAGAGTGTGATGGCCCCCACGATCACACCGAGAACCGCAAAGGATACGATGGTGGAGCCTATAACATCTCCCGCGCCGTCGGTCTTACCCTTTCCGATGTTCTGTCCCAGCAGGATGGTGGTTCCCATGGAAAGCCCTATAAAAAGGGATGTCAGGGTAAACATCAGGGTACTTCCCGTAGCCACCGCGGACACATCGCTGGATTCGCAGAACTGACCGATGATCAAAAGGTCTACTGCGCCGTACATGGTCTGTAAGAATAATGCCAGCAGAACCGGCAATGCAAATTTAATTAAGGGGCCTAGAATCTTGCCCTCCGTAAATACTGTAACTGTCTTTTTCATGAGAGGTATTGTAACACTCAAAAAAATATAATTCAATGTATTTCCCATACAAATATTTAAGATTTCATTTGTGATTTAACGTATAATGTGTTATATTTTTTCGAAGGAGACAGGGGACGGTTCTCTGTCTCCTTCGAAAAAGTCAATAATATCAAGGGATACAGAAAAGAGACACAGAACCGTCCCCTGTCTCCTTCGTCCCCTGTCTCCTGCGAGAGAGGAAATCAGTTATGAAAACAGAGATATACCCCAAGGACTACTCTCCGGTTATGAACATCCGGGAAACGGAGATAGCCATTAAATCAGTTAAGGATTATTTTGAAAGGGAGCTGTCAAAGCAGCTGAACCTTACCCGTGTATCGGCTCCCCTTTTTGTAGACCCGGATTCGGGACTTAACGATAACTTAAACGGCGTTGAGCGCCCGGTAGAGTTCGGCGTTAAGGATATGAACGAAGACAAGATGGAGATCATCCATTCCCTGGCTAAGTGGAAGAGACTGGCCCTGAAGCGCTACGGCTTCCACTCCGGCGAGGGCTTATACACCGATATGAACGCCATCCGCCGGGACGAGGAGCTGGATAACCTCCACTCCGTATACGTTGACCAGTGGGACTGGGAGCGGATCATTAATAAGGAACAGAGAAACATGCATACCTTAAAGTCACATGTTGACCTGGTGTACGAGGCCCTTCGTAACGCTGAGATAAATGTGTCCCAGAGATATAATTACGTAACTCCCATTCTTCCGGCTGAGATATTCTACATTACCAGCCAGGAACTTCTTGACATGTACCCGGATGCTACTCCAAAGGAGAGAGAGTATAACATCGCCAAGTTAAAAGGCGCGGTCTTCATTTCCCAGATAGGAGACGTGTTATCAAACGGAGAGAAGCATGACGGACGTGCACCGGACTACGATGACTGGACATTAAACGGGGATATTATCGTTTATTATCCCGTTCTTGATATTGCCCTGGAACTCTCCAGTATGGGAATCAGAGTTGATGAGGACGCCCTGGCTGCCCAGCTTAAAAAAGCAGGCTGCGAGGAGCGGGCTAAGCTTGATTTCCAGAAGGCACTTCTTAACTGCGAACTTCCTTATACAATAGGAGGAGGTATCGGCCAGTCGAGAATCTGTATGTTCCTTCTGCGTAAGGCCCACATCGGAGAGGTTCAGGCCTCCGTATGGCCCGAAGATATCCTGGATAAGGCCGCAGAATGCGGAATGCTGATATTATAATGAATCATTCTACGATTTGTAGAAATAGGCCCTCCCTATTTCCGCTCATAGCGCATTTAATTCTAATACCTCCTCATTTTATAATGGATTCGTAGAGAAAACCCATTATGAAAAGGAGGTTTTTAATTATGGGAATAGCTTTTAACGAAAGCGAACTTGAAGTAGTTGAGATATCCAGAGCCTTTAGAGATGCAGCCATCCCGGTTTACAAATATCCGGTAACCATGAAAGAAGCATGGAGAAAGATGGCTTTGGAAAGAAAACCCCTTTGGTTTAATACAGGAGTTGAATGTGTGGGATTCTTCCCGGACATCCTTCCCGATAACAGAGCAAGAGGTTTTGCCAGCGATGGGGGCAAGAGGATCCCTGAGGAAGAGAGAGGCGGCAAGGACTTATTCGGTATCGAATGGGTTTGGGTGCCGGTAGCCGGCGGATCTATGGAGAAGCCCGGTATCCAGAGATTATTTGATGACGCAAATGACTGGAAGGACCGTATAGTGTGGCCGGACATTGATTCATGGGATTGGGAAGGTTCAGCAAAGATTAACGCGGACTTCCTTAAGGCTAATTCCGACAAATTTGTTAATGCCAACTTCTTAAACGGATTCGGATTTGAAAGACTCATTTCCTTCATGGGATTTGAGGATGCTGCAGTGGCGATTATCGACGAAGACCAGCAGGATGCTTTAAAAGAGCTCTTTGATAAGCTTTCAGACCTCTATGTCAAGCTGGTAGATAAATTTGTAGAGTATTACAATGTAGACGGATTCCTTATCCATGATGACTGGGGAACACAGAGAGCACCCTTCTTCTCAGTGGATGTAGGAAGGGAGATGCTGGTTCCTTACATGAAGAAGGTTACGGATCGTATCCATTATCACGGCAAGGTAGCCGAGCTTCACAGCTGCGGATGCAATGAACTTCAGATCGAGAACTTCATCGCCGGCGGCTGGGACATCTGGGGACCCATGGCCAATATCAATGATACATGCAAGCTTTTTGAGGAATACGGTGACAAGATTATCATCGGAGTAAGCCCCACAAAGTACGACAAGGATAATGATTCCGAAGATGCTAAGCGGGCGCTGGCTAAGGAAGTCGTAGATAAATTCTGTAAGACTCCCGGTAAGGTGGCCATCATGAACAGATACTTCGCTCCTTATATGGAAGGTGCTTATGCTGAGGAGATTTACAAGGATTCTCGGTTGGTATATGCCAATTCCTAACTATACTATGAAGCTGACAGGGGGACGGAAGCTGACAAAAGGTACGTCCCCCTGTCAGCTTCATTCATCGGCGGCCTTGTTTGGCTTTAAGTTAAGCAAGGGCTCGCCTAATATATCCTCGGTGTACTCGATGACATAGAATCCGTAGAGCAGACGCATGCGGAGCATATTGTCATCCAGGCTCTGGCCGAGGATCTTTTCTATCTTGGAAATGTTGTAGAGCATGGTGTTACGGTGCATATACAGTGCTCTGGCAGTTTCTGCCGCATTTCTGTCACAATTCAGATAAGTCTTTAAAATCGTACAGAGGTTGGTGTTGTTTTTCAGGTCGTAGCGGTATAAGCTTACCAGTGCCGGTGGGCAGAGGTAAACGGGATTAGCCATGCCATGCTTGGAAAACATGCCGGTGGTGCTCATCTCTATGGTCTGATAAATGCTGTAATCCTCGTAATACAAGATCCTGGAAGTTACTTCTTTTCTGGGGAATTTCAAAGCCAGCTTAAAGGTGTCCTCCGTGGAATGGTAGATGGACCCCAGGGAACTTAAGAATTTGGAGAAGTTCCCGATCATGAGGTATCCGTTATAGTACTCCAGCAAGGAATTGATCTCCTCCGAATTATTCAAATGAAGTCGGGGGGCATAGTTATTTTTCCGCAGGAGGATAAGGATCTCCCGGCGGTAAGTGGTTATATTACTGAAGGGGAAGAGCTGTTCCAACTGGGAAATGATGTAGTTCCATGGCAGGTGGGTAAAACGCCCCCTTGTGCCTTCCGTACTGCCGTCGGCAGAGGATATGGCATCGGGAAAACGCACTATCAGTACATGATAGTAGCTGTTAAAGGCCAGCTGTACAGGCTTGATCCTTTCTTTCAAAGCCGCTTCATCATGAATCCTTCCCTCTATGATATCAGCCACCAGGCTTCCAAAAAGCTGGTTCTGGCCGTAGTCTATGCTTTTGCTGCTCAGGTAGTATTCCCTGATCTGCTCCACAAGGATCCGACACAGGTCGTAGTACATGGGAGAGGGCTCTTTTCTGGGCAGAACAACTATAAGCCTCGCCGCTACGATGCCGTTATAGCTTATGTTCCAAATATAGCTGTATAAGCCTGAATGGGAAGCTAAGTATTCCACATGACCCACATTTTCAAGGTCTTTTCCCTGGGAAGCCAGGTCATTTGAAATGTATTTTACGGAATCAAAGGAGAACATACCCGTATCCTGGATCTCCTTAAAGAATTTCTCCTCAATGTCAGGATTCAGGGAGAGGGCAAGCTTACGGTAGCCGGCATTAAGGATGGCCATGGATACCTTCATATGGATATTGGCGGCGTCAAGAAGGGCCTGGAGAGAGTTGTTGTTGTAGAGCTCCCGGTGGATATTGGCCAGCCAGACATTGAACTCATGAACATAATAATGGATTTTGTTATACAGCACAAAAATATCCAGGTCAAAACAGATCAAAGTGACATTGTCTGCCAGTTTCAGGGACAAAAGTTCGGGCGTCTCCCCGGAGGAAAGAATGATAACAGGCAGGCTTGCAAAGTCCTGTTTTGATACAACGGCGCATATGGTGTCAGGATCTCCGATGTATAAAATGTCAGAACGCCGGATAGGCCTTTCAACGTCAATAAATTCAATACCTCCGGAACATTCGGGATAGGCAGCTCCGGCCCGCATGCATAGAAGATATTTTTTCATCCAGCCTGCGATCATATTCGGTGTAAAAAGCATAACAAAAATCTCCCCCATAAAAATTTATAATCATAAACTCTCTATAAATATACATCCAAAAGTACCTTTGTGCAACTGCACAAACAAAAAAAGATCAAATTGTGCCTCCGAATATTTGAAAGGGGGATCTGTAATGCTAATATGATATACAGCAGAAATAGTAGCGAGTGCTATTTCAAAAAACACACTAACTAATCTAATCTTATAGGAGGAGTAAAAGATGGATCTTCTTACAATCATGGGCTTTATAACGATCATCGTTATAGTTGTCTTACTTCTTTCAGGTAAGGTTTCAATGCCCGTAATCTTCACCTTTGTTCCCATCATTGCCGCTCTTATCTGCGGATTTGCAGGAGTGCTTACCCAGACGGCGAAAGACGGAACAGTTAAAACTATCAGCGGAATAGTACCTATTCTTACAGCGATCAATGGTTACATTACAACAGGTCTTAACAGCGTACTTTCAACAGTTGCTCTGTTCACATTCGCTGTTATCTACTTCCAGATCCTTAACGATGTCGGAATGTTCGATGTTATCGTTAACAAGGTTATGAAGTTCCTTGGAAATAAGGTTGAGGTTGTTCTTCTTATGGCTGCTTTCGTAGCAACTATCTCTCACCTTGACGGTTCAGGAGCTACCACAGTTCTCGTTACCGTTCCCATGATGCTTCCTATCTTCAAGAAGATGAAGATGAGCCCCTTGTCACTGTGCTTAATGGTAGGTCTTGCATCCGGTGCCATGAACATGACACCCTGGTGTTCATCCGTTATGCGTATCACATCAGCTACAGGTCAGGATGCGTACACACTGTGGACAACAGTTCTTCCGCTTCAGATCCTTTGCCTGATCCTCTGTTACCTGGTAGTTATCCCTGTTGGTAAGCTTGAAAGAAAGCGCGGTGCAGGAATGACAGACGCAGAATTCGAGCAGATGAAGGCTGAACTTTCAAAGCCCGTTGAGACAAAGGTTTCCAGCAGCATCATCGCTGTTGATATCATCGTTACAGTTCTTATCCTTGTAGTTCTTCTTCTTGGTTGGGTTAAGGCTAACATGGGATTCATGATCGCCCTTGCTGTAGCACTTGTCGTTAACTACAAGACTCCGAAGGAGCAGGCTGCCAAGATTAAAGAGTTCGGTGGAACAGCACTTTACATGTGTATGATCATCTTCTGTATCGGTATCCTTGTTGGTGTACTTAAGGATTCAGGAATGATGAATGCTATGGTTAAAGCTATCCTTGCTATTATGCCTGAGAGCATTGGTATGCATCTTACATGGATCTGCGGAGTACTTTCAGTACCGCTTTCAATGTTCCTCGGTTCAGACTCACTTTACATGACCATCGCGCCGATCTTAGGTCCCGTTGTTACAACTTTCGGTTCCTCTGCACTTCTTCTGGATGCTGCATTCCTTATCGGTGGATGTCTGTCAGCTTCACTTTGCCTGGTAGGACCTTCACCTTACCTGATGCTTGGTCTTGCAGGAGCAGAGATGAAAGACAACTTGAAATACTGCTTCCCGTGGGTATTCGGTATCAACCTGGTTGCTATGATCGTAGCCGGATTTACGGGAATTATACCGTTCTAGTTAAGTAAATTGCGGTTAAAGGGATTCTAGAACTCGCATAGATTGACCGGTAGTGCATTTTAGGGAGGCACTCGAACAAGAGTGCCTCCATTACTAGAACTAATTTTGCAGATAATTATTAACATTTTTGCTAATATTAAGGAGAAAAATAAATGAGCATACGTGATTGTGCACTTAAAAGTACTGCTTTCTCCAGATTAAAAGATGTCTACGATAATCGTGAAAAAGAGATTAAAGCCGCAAGAGCTAAAGGCGTTAAGATTATCGCCGAGCTGGGCTGCGATGTACCCGACGAGCTGCTGCTTGCCGGCGGACTTATGCCCGTTCGTGTCTATGCTGATCCTGAAAAGGAATTAGTTCAGACAAATAAATATTTGGAGTTTTCATTTGACCCCATCGTTCGGGCTCAATTTGAAAAAATTATCGACGGAACTTATGGTGACCTGGTTGATGCTCTGGTTGTATCCAACAGCACTGACGTAATTATCAGAATTTATCTGTATTTACGTGAGATGCATCGTGTAGAACCCGAGAAGAACATTCCCGAGACAGAGTTTATCGACTGGTTATTTACAAGAAACCTTTTATATCAACAGAGAAATGAATTCCTTATAGGACTGTTCCAGGAGACTGTAGAGCGCTGGGCAGGACGTAAGATTAAGGATGAAGAGATAGTAGAGGCAGCAAAAATCTGTAATGCTGATAAGGCTGCTCTTCGTAAGATCGGCGACCTTCGCCACGGAAGCGAAGTTCGTATCAACGGTTCTGAGGCTCTGGTTATCATCGGCTCTGCCTTCTTTATGGACAGAAAAGAGCACACCAAGCTGGTGGAAGAAGTGGCAAAGGATGCTGCTTCCTGGCCGGTTATTAATGCACCCAGAGTATTCTTTACCGGAAGTAATCAGGAAAGCACAGACCTCTATGACAAGATCGAGGCTTCAGGCGTAGTTATCGTAGGTGAGGACCACGATTGGGGCGACCGCTTCTATGACCGTGACTTTAACCTCGATTACACCGTAAGACGTGCTATAGTAGACTGCTACATGCTTCGTGAATTCTCAAGCAAGAAGGCATATACTTCCCAGAGAGTTGAGGCCCTTAACCGTGAAGTTGCTACTACCAATGCCGATGGCGTTATCTTCTATCTCAATGAATATGAAGAGTCTGCAAGCTGGGATTATCCTTCACAGAACAAGAGCCTCAAAGAACAGGGCAAGAAGACCCTGTACCTGGCTAAGATGAAATGGCCCATGAGCAAGAATGAGGATTTCTCAGACAAGCTTGCTGCATTTGCGGCTGATATGAAAGGGGGTAAATAATATGGCTGAAGAAGCAAAGAAACCGGAATCAAAGTCCGGCGCAGTGAAAAGACTGAAAGCAACAGCTACAGCCTCCGCATATCAGAAGGAATGGTTTAAGAACCTTAAAAAAGAAGTTGAGGGAGGAGAGCCCTTCGGATACCTGAATGCCGATGTTCCTATGGAAGTCCTTCGTGCCATGGATATCCCCTTCGTTGTTAATCAGTGGTGGGCAGCTATCTGCGGTGCTAAAAGAATGACCAAGAAATATTTCGGTCTTCTTCGCGACGCAGGATATCGTGATGACCTCTGCTCATATTGTGCAACAGCATTTGCAGAGAGTATGGACCCTGATGATCATAATGTAGACGAGGAAGGAAAGCCCATGGGACCCTGGGGAGGTCTTCCCGATCCTACAGTGGCTATTACCAGACTTACCTGCGACTGCCAGGGCAAGATCTTTGAATTATTTGCAAAGAACCACGGTTCCAAGCTCTATACCATGGAGAATACGGTAGCCCGTAAAGTTCCCTTAAAGTGGTTCGGCGGGGTTATCGAAAATGAATGGGAAGATTTCTACGACAAGGATCGTATCGACGAAGCAGTTGAAGAGCTGCAGCAAATGATCCGCTTCCTGGAGCAGACCACCGGCAAGATGTTCGATCTGAACAAGCTTGAGACGGTTATGAACCTGATAAATGAGCAGGAGCTCTATTATAAGAAGACGAGAGATTTGATCGCTTCCTGTCATCCTGTTCCCGTAACGGTAGTTGATACCATTAATGCCGTTATGCAGGCCCAGTGGCAGAGAGGAACAGTTTGGGGAAGAGACCACGCCAAGAGTCTTTATGAAGAAGTTAAGGAACTGGCTGACAAGAAGGTTGCCGCTGTTCCCAACGAGAAATACAGACTCATGTGGCTGGGAAGAGGAATCTGGCATGACTTCTCCTTCTATCAGAGTTTCGAGGAGAAGTACGGTGCTGTATTTATGTGGTCCATGTATTTGGCCATGGGCGCAGATGCTTATATCCGTTACCATGTTGAGGAAGATCCTCTTCGTGCACTGGCAGCCAGATATATCGGTATGGAAGATTTCCTTCATATGCCGCCCTGGAACAGCCAGTGGTACTTACAGCAGATAGAGCAGAATGATATCGATGGCGTAGTTTACATGATTCCCGGTAACTGCATGCAGGCAGTTGAAGGAAGCTACTTCATTAAGAAGGCTATCGAGGATGCCGGCATCCCGGTTCTTATCTTCGAAGCCGACCCGGTTGACCCACGTAAATGGTCTGCCGAGAACATGAGAGGATTCGTAAACGAGTTCATCGAGACAAGGGTTATTCCCAACAAAGAAAACAAGAAGAAATAAGAAATTTTAGAGGAGGTAATAAAATGTCAAAAGGACCACTTTCAGGATATCGTGTAGTTGATATGACACAGTTCGAGTCCGGTACTGTATGTACTGAGATTCTTGCATGGCTGGGCGCAGAAGTTCTTAAGGTTGAACGTCCCGGCAAAGGAGAGCTGGGAAGATATTCTCAGGCTAATCCGGGAGTTGATACATACGGATTCCTTATCATGAACATGAACAAGAAGTCCATCACCATTAATGCCAAGACTCCGGAAGGTCTTGAGATATTAAAGAAGCTGGTTAAAGAATCAGACGTTATCGTTGAGAACATGGGACCGGGTTCCATGGACAAGCTGGGTCTTACCTATGAAGCATGTAAGGAAATCAATCCCAAGATCATCTATGCTTCACTTAAGGGATTCGACCAGACAGGTCCCTACAAGGATTATCCGGCATTTGACCCCATTGCTACACATACAGGTGTTATGGTTTCAGCAACAGGTCTTCCCGAGCAGCCTATTAAGTGCGGTATCTCCGTAGCTGACTCAGGAACAGGTACTATGCTGGCATTATCCATCATTTCCGCCCTCTTACAGAGAGAGCGCGAAGGCATCGGACAGCGTGTTGACATCGCAATGCAGGATTTCATGATCTGCCTTTCACGTTCACAGTGGGAGCCCTACTACAACAACGGCAAAGTTCCCAATCGCCGTGTTGCAAACGGTATGCCGCTTGAGGATGTTGCTCCTTCAGATACATATCCCTGCAAGCCTTTCGGCTTAAACGATTATGTACATATCTACTGCAGCCGTCATCCCGGCTCAAAACAGTGGGATAACCTTTGCGACGTTATCGGAAGACCTGACCTTAAGCAGGATGTATGTCCTGAGATGTCTACTCCCAGAGAGAGATTTAAGAATAAGGAAATGTGCGACAACGCTATTAAAGACTGGCTGAAGAACTACGACAAGTTTACTGCTATGGATATCTTATGTAAGGCTGATATCCCCGCAGGTGCCCTTCTTTCAGTTGATGATATTACAAATGATCCTCAGTATTACACCAAGGAAAGAGGAATCATGGTTGAGATCGAGCATCCCGAGAGAGGAAAGGTTAAGATCCCGGGATTCGCACCCAAGTTCTCCGAGGTTGAAGTTGAGTACAAGTGCTCACCGGCACTCGGCGGATCTAATGATGAAGTATACAAGGATCTCCTTGGTTATACAGACGAACAGCTTGCAGCTTTCAAAGAGAAAGGTGCAATCTAGACATAATTCTTCTATACACTATACTATTATGATTTTGCGACGAATGAGGAGGACCCCAACCTCCTCATTTGTCTTTTTTCTTGAAATTTTGACCCTGGTTTTATACAATATAATTAGGATTACTTCAAATCGTGGAAAGGGGGCAGGCGGTCATGGCAACTTACGTTATGGGTGAGATTCACGGGTGTTTCCGGGAATTTAAAAAAATGATGGAAAAGATCGGGTTTAATCCTTCGGATCGTATGCTCCTGGTGGGTGATTATATAGACCGGGGTGAGTTCAGCATTGAGATGCTTAAGTGGCTGGAGAAGTGCCCCAAGAACGTTTATCCGGTGAAGGGGAACCATGACGTGGACTTCGCCGAATATGTCCGTATTATGCGCCGGGTGGACGTGACGGAAGAGATGAACACCGACGAGAACTCTAACGAATCCACCCTTCTTCTTTATGACCGGGTTGTTGAACTTATAGACCTGCGTGAACGCATCTTGAAGGCACAGGAGATTAAGGAGCAGAAGGTGGCCAAGGCTGCTAAGGAAGGGATCTTTCTTACAGTGGATGAAGTGGAAGATGAGTTCGAATATGACAGGGATAATATCCCGGATGATCTCCAGGAGAATGTGGAGGCCTTTGATAAGTTCGGCACCATTTCCGATTATCTGACTAACCGGGGCGGTACTTTGCGGGAACTTAACAAATGGGCCTTTATGCTCAGCAGTTATCCTTTCTTTTACCGCTTTACCCTTAAGGACCGGGAGGTAGTTGTGGTCCATGCGGGATTTCCCGCCAATCCCAACGATATCCCTCTTAAGTTTAAAGATGCCCAGGATTTTTACCTCCATGCCAGGGCCGAAAGCATCCGGTTCGGAGGGGTACGGGGCGGAATAGTCGTGGCGGGGCATACCCCTACCATAGCCCGTCAGATGTACTGCTTCACCGGAGGCAGGGTTTATAAACATGTTAGCGACGAGAAGAACTGCACATTTTACAATGTGGACTGCGGTTGCTGTTACCGGGAAGTAAGCCCCTTCGGAAAGATGTGCTGCTTAAGACTTGATGACGAAGAGATATTTTACCTGGATTAGGCTGATCGGATATGAATAATACTTCATTGGATATAAAGATATACCTGAATATGCAGATGATCGTAGACGACTTAGAGGACGACTACGACATATCCTTTTTCTACGCAAATGAGGATAAGAAGTTTTCTTATCCTGAGATTTATTACGGTCAAAAAGATCTTGAGCCCAACATATTATATGTGGCGGAGGCATCTGTTTACGAAAAACACCCTATAACAGCTGAAAATATAAGCAGAGTCTGCGTTGGAGCCTTTGACATACAGGATAATCCGGACTATTCGATTATCGTGTTAGGTGACGGAGTTAACTGGCAGGAAATATACAACCGGGTTCAGAAGACCTTTCACAGGTACATTTCCTGGAACCAGAAACTCATAAATATTCTGGACAGCGGTGGAGGCTTGTATGAACTGTGTGTGGCGGGGATAGAATTCTTTGACAATCCTCTTTATGTTCATGACGAGAATTTTAACATTCTTGCCATGCCAAAATGGGTAGTGGGAATGAATCATTATTTCCTTGATGAGAATACGGGAAATCTGTCGGTTCCCATGCATGTTCTTGCCCGGTTTAAAGAAGACCCCGAATTTTTAAAAACCCTTTCCGTTAAGAAGGCGGCTTTGTGGAATCCCAAAAGGAATTCTCACAGGGTGCTTTATGTTAACATATGGGCTTACAACAGCCAGTATTGCGGAAGATTCCTTATCCAGGAGCTGAACTCTTCCTTTAAGCCCAGCGATTTCAGAATGGCGGAGCATTTTGCAAGGATACTGGCCGTTGCATTTGAGCGTAATCTCTTTAAGACCCGCAGCGTGTCCTCTTTTGAAGAGATATTAAAAGGCATGGTTACGGGAGAAGAATACGAAGAGGGTTATTTCAGAAATCGAATGAAGATGGTAGGGTGGAGTAAGAATGACAGCTTCATCTGCTTTGCCATGATGGTGGATAAGGGCTACAGAAACATTATTTCCATGAACAAGGTTTGTTCCTCCATAAGGATGGCTATTAAGGAAAGCTTTTCTTTTGCGGTGGATGACATGGTCTACAGTATCTGCAATCTGACCCTGGAAGAGAACAGTATAGAAGGGGTCCGGCTTAACCTGGAACGCCTCAGCGAAGGAATGGGGGCTTTCTGTGGCGGCAGCATGGAGTTTACGGATATTAGATCCCTGCCCGCCTACTGTCGGCAGGCGAAGGGGGCTCTCAGGACATGTATAGAAGCCGGAAGGGCAAGAGTACTTCTTTTTTCCGACAATGTGCTGGAGTACATCATTTCTCATTTTAAAGAAGAATACGATGTGGATATGGTGTGCTCTAAGGCGGTTCGCCAACTTAAAAATTTTGATGCGGAGAACGGCACCGACTACCTTGAAACTCTGAGACGCTACCTGGAGAACGGAATGCAGCAGACCCTGACGGCAAATGAACTCTATATTCACAGAAGCACCTTGATCTACAGGATCAAAAAGATCCAGGAGCTGACGGGAGTTGACTTAGACGACCCCGACATGCGGCTATACATACAGATTTCAATAAGATTGGAGAATGCGTTATGATGCTACAGGTTAAAGAAGGGGATATGATAGTTCAGGAAGGGGAGATGAGCCTGGACATGTACAAGCTTGTATCCGGCAAAGCTGAGATGTATGTTGGTTACGGTACGGATAGGGAAACCTTTATCGGGATCCTTTCAAAGGGAGATTATTTCGGGGAAATGGGTCTCCTTGCCAGGCGGCCGGCCATTTATACCATAGTTATGTATTCTGACGGGCTCCTTCTTAGGATTACGCCTCAGGATATCGTGGACTACATTAAGAACAACGAGCGGGATATTCTAAGCATCATGGTCCATATGGCGAATTCCATGTATAATTTGAAGACCAATATCGATCTTCTTACTGAGGATATTAATGAAATGATCCATGAGAAGAAAAATGAGGAAGAGATAAAGGCGCTGCAAGAGCGGATCAGGGCCAGCAGGCTGACTAAAGAATTTTTGATGAGGAATAAGGTGTGACGTGAGTCAGCTTCCCCACTGACTCAAAAGACCCCGGCGACTGCCGGGGCCTTTTACAATGGGGGGAGTATGGATAATCCAAATTACTTAGCCTTCAATAGCTATGTACTTTTTCTCTTCAACCTGGGGCTTATTCTCCTTCTTCGGTACTTCTACATGAAGTACACCGTCGGCGAATTTAGCCTTAATGTCTTCTTCCTTAAGAGCTTCACCTACATAGAAGCTTCTGCTGCTTGTTCCGAAGTATCTCTCACGACGGATATATCCTGACTTCTTATCCGAATCATCGGATTCTTCCTTGCGTGAAGCTGTGATGGTGAGGTATCCGTCCTTCAACTCAGCATGAACATCTTCTTTCTTGTATCCCGGAAGGTCGATGGAAAGCTGGAAGCCATCCTCATTTTCCTTGATATCGGTCTTCATAACCGCATTAGTCGGGGTAAAGCATCCTACTGCATGTTTGGCCGGTCTTGCGAAATCATCGAAAAAGTCATCAAATAAGTTCTCTCCAAAAATACTAGGCATTAACATATGTCATTCCTCCTTAATGTATAACGGTTATCACCGTTTGTAATCTTATATTTTTCTGTCCGGGAAATTCATCCTTTCCCTTTGGACAATTATGTTATAACATAATTATTAGCACTCGTCAAGGGTGAGTGCTAATAAAAATTGTGAAAATTCTGTGAACAAATTAAGAACCGTCTAAAAAGCCCAGAAAGAGTGGATTTTACTTGCCTTTTGCCTTGCCCTGTAAGAATTGATATGGTACAATAGTACCTGAAAATTATACTAAAAGGAGCACAGATTATGCTGGCATCGACCTTAAAACAACAATTTGAAGCGAAACAACACGACAAGAGATTAAAGGAATTGTACGTATCCCACGTACTTATTGACTTTCAAAGGACCCGATATATTAACGCTTTGAATGAATTCATTAAACGCTGGGGAGACCAGCCTGTGGAGATATTAAGCGCACCTGCCAGGACCGAAGTTTGCGGAGATCATACATATCATCAAAACGGAATGGTGCTCACCTCCACCGTTAATATTGATATTATCGCTGTGGCAGCAGCTACGGATACCAAGACTGCCTATATTGAGAGTGCCGGATTCGGTACCATTGAGGTTGACCTGTCGGATATTAAACCGGTTAAGAAGGAAGAGGGAAGTCCTCAGGCCCTGGTTAGGGGAGTGGCAGCAGACCTTAGTGTAAGAGACTTTAACATCGGAGGCTTTAATGCATATATTACAAGCCAGATTCCCCAGGGTGTGGGCCTTTCTTCATCTGCAGCCTTTGAGGTGCTCTTGGGGAACATTTTCGCCGTATTATATAACAATAACAGGATCAAACCCATGACCATAGCTGTTGCCGGTCATGAGGCTGAGAATAAATTCTTCGGAAAAGCCTGCGGAATCATGGATCAGATGACAAGTTCCTTAGGAGGCCTTATACATATTGATTTCAAGGATGCCGCAGAGCCCAAGGTTAACATGGTGGATGTGGATTTCGACGGCTTCGGATACAGCATGTGTATCGTGGATACCAAGGGAGGCAATCCTGAGTCTGCCGGAGGTTATTCTGTTATTCCTCAGGAGATGGGCAAAGTTGCAGAGTTTTTTAAGAAGGATGTCCTCAGAGAAGTTGATGAGAAAGAATTCTATGAAAAACTTCCCGAGATAAGAAAGTTTGCCGGAGACCGGGCTGTACTTCGGGCTAAGCATTGGTTTGACGAGGAAAAAAGAGTTCTGGGAGAGGTGGAAGCATTGCAGGATGATAATTTCACCCTCTTTAACACCCATGTAAGAGGTTCGGGTCATTCATCCTACCGTTTCCTTCAGAACGCATACAGCGAGAAAGATCCTTCCTCTCAGGGGTTATGCATCGGAATCGCCATGACGGAGCAGATACTGGGACCTACAGCCGGATGCCGTATCCACGGAGGAGGTTTTGCCGGCACCATGCAGGTCTTTGTTCAGAATGAAAAAGTTGCAGGTTACAAGGAAGAGATAGAGAAGATATTCGGGGAAGGCTCCTGTCACGTGCTTCGCATAAGAAGCGTGGGCGGAGTGAAGGTTGTATAACCTGACAGGGGGACGTACCTTTTGTCATGTTTTGATGGTGTCGCCTTTTTGTGATTGATCCGTATATAATATTAGAAACGAACGAATCAGACTTCACGTACATGACCGGTGTAAGAAAGGAGCGGCTTATGAAGGACAAAGATATCAGTAAAAAAATAAATAATAGCAAGCTTAGCGACGAGGCTCTTGAAGGAGTCAGCGGTGGCACCAGTATGATTCCATTTGGTGGTGTGGATTATTGTCCATACTGTGGCGAGACTCACGAAAAGGTGAACAAACAACGTTTTATCAGAGATATAGTTTATAATGGAATCACTTATAAGAATTGCCAGTCATATACCTGCTATTTGAATGGATTTTTCTATGTGGCAACTACCGATGGCGGGAATAAGATATATTTTGACAGCAATTATCAGAAGATGAATTAAAAAATGTGGCAGGTCTGAGTCAGACCTGCCACAATTGCACGTTACGGGGATTTGTGATAAAATAACTGCCAGATTGGGAAATAAAGAGGGCTGTTAATAATGATTAAAAAAATCAAAGAGAGAGGAGTATCCCTGCGGGCTGCCCACCTGATAATGGTTGTTATCGCATTGTTTGTTACGGCGGCCCTGATTGTGGAGACTTACCTTTCCTCCCAGGCTTTTAAAGAATTGTCAGGAGCTACGGAAGAGTATATAGAGCTGGAGAAAGCTGCCAAAGAATTAATGGAGGCATCGGATTACCTTACCCAGGAGGTTCAGAGCTTTACCGTTACGGGAGAGCAGGCTCACATGAAGAGCTATTTCGAAGAGGCTGATAATAATCGGAGACGTGAGTCATCCATTGATACCATGATGGAGAAGATGTCTGATTCCGATGCTGCCCGCCAGATGCAAAACGCCATGAATGAGTCCCTGAAATTAATGGACACAGAGTATTATGCCATGGCTCTTGTATGCAGTGTGAGGGAGTTTACCGGCCTTCCTGAAGCGGTGGCCAGGACCAAACTGACCTTTGACGACAGCCTCTTATCTGCAGATGCTAAGATGGAGAAGGCCAGAAGACTGGTACATGACGAGAAGTATCACCAGTCCAAGGAGATTATCCGTCAGAATATAGACGGCTGTATTAAGGAACTGGAGAAGATAACAAAATCGGTTCAGGATGATTCTACGGCGAAGATGAGCGGAGAGCTCTTTAAGATCAGGATACTTGTTTTGATTCTTGCGGTCGGGACCATCATTTTCCTCTTCACCACCACCGTCCTTGGTATTAATCCCCTCCTTAAGGGTGTGGAGAAGATCAAGTCGGACAGCGAGATTCCCGTGGTGGGAGCTTATGAGTTCCGTTATCTTGCAAGAACATACAACGATATGTATTCCGCTTTTAAGCAGAATATCGCCAATTTAAATTATCATGTATCCCACGACAAGCTCACCGGGCTCTACAACCGGATGGGTTATGATATCTTAAGCTCGAACCTTGATTTCACCACCACTACAGTGATCATGATCGATATAGACCGGTTTAAGGATATAAATGATACTTACGGCCATGACGTGGGAGATAAGGTATTGCAGAAGCTCGCCAAGGTTCTGCGGTCCACTTTTCGCTCCGATGATTATATCTGCCGTGTCGGCGGCGACGAGTTCGTGGTGTTTATGATGTACACCGCCGAGGATTACAAGACAGTTCTTATCGACAAGATTAAAAGAATAAATGAAGCACTGGCTGCCACCAAGAGTGATAATCTGCCTGAGACATCCATCAGTGCCGGAGTTGTATACGGCAAGGATGAGGTAGATTCAAGCCTCATTATGAAGCACGTGGATGAGGCTCTCTACAGCATGAAGCAGCAGGGACGAAAGGGCTGTTACTTCTACTTGCCTTCATAGGTGATTACGGTGTCTACATCGTAGCCCGGGAGGAGAGAGCGTCCATTAAGTCCGGAGAGCTCTATAAGGCAGAGAATCTTAGCCACGGAACCTCCCAGTTTCTCTACTAATGCTGCGGAAGCCGCTAAGGTTCCACCGGTGGCGATGAGGTCGTCGACGATAACCACCTTCTGTCCCGGAAGGACAGAATCCTTGTGCATCTCTATGGTGGCTTTTCCATATTCAAGTTCATATTCCTGTGATACGGTTTCAAAGGGCAGTTTGCCCTTTTTTCTTATGGGAACGAAGGGCTTGTGGAGCTTGTATGCTATGGGAGCTCCCAGGATAAATCCCCTGGCTTCCGCACCTGCCACAAGGTCAAAATCCACATTTTCAAGGCATTTGCACATTTCATCTATGGCAAGGGTAAAACCCTCCGCATCCTGCAGGACGGTTGTTATATCCCGAAACATTATTCCTTCTTCCGGAAAATCCGGTATTGTTCTTATGTAGTCTTCAAGTTTCTTCATGATGGACCCCCTAATAATAAAATCATAACCATTATATCATATTTTTGATTGCGAGTCTCTTTGCCCTGCCTCACACTTGCAGTTTTTTTACAAAAAGTATAAAATATAACCAATATAGTAGTACTTTAGTTGGAAATTATATATATTTTACAGACTTCAGGGAGGACTTGGCTTATGGCTAAACAGAAGAATACTTCAGAGATGGCGAGACGTAATTCGGCAGCGATGATCTGCTACATTACGGTTATCGCTATTATCACTCTGGCCTATTTGCTGGAGGTTATAAAAGGCAGCAGGACTGTGGTTTATTTTATGGTGGTATTTCTGACACTGTGGATTCCGGCAGTTATCTGTCTCGTTATAAAATCGCGTAAACAGGATGATGAAAGATTAAAATATATCATCATGTTCGGTTTTGCCATTCCCTGGGCTATCATGTTATTTACCGCGTCCAATAATCTTGTCTTTACCTATGCCCTGGTACTTCTTATAGCCCTGAATGCATACGCCGACAGGAAATTCGCCCTTATGGCGACGGTGGTATTCAACGTGATAAATGTTTCATCGGTGGTATATGTAGCCATTACCTCCGGGATCAGCAAGGAAAGCTTGGTAACCATTGAGATTCAGGTCCTTTTGATGCTTGTCTGCGGTACATTTAATGTCTTTATCGCAAAGGCCGGAGTTGCCATTAATGCGGACAAGATGGCCATCATTGAAAAAGAAAAGAATACCGCAGCAGAGCTTTTGAATCAGATCATAAATGTTTCAGGCGAGATAACCAATGGCATTGGGGTCATGACAGACAAGATGCAGGTTTTAGATGAGTCCATGGAGAGGACCTGTTCCGCCATGGAAGAGGTAAGGACCGGAACCGGTGAGTCGGCTGAATCGGCCCAGACCCAGATGATCATGACTGAAGAGATTCAGAACCGCATCGGCGAGGTATCCGAGCATGCCGAAGCTATTGCAGAAAGCGTGCGGGAGACATCAGAAGCGGTAGCTGTGGGAACTGATAACATGGATAACCTTGAGAGAGAGGTTGAGCAGGCTAAGAAGAATTCCGATGTTGCAGCTGAAGAGCTGGCTAATCTGGAGAACTACACCAAGAAGATGACGGATATCATCGAACTGATCAACAGTGTGGCTTCCCAGACATCTCTTCTTTCTCTTAATGCCAGCATCGAAGCTGCAAGAGCCGGTGAGGCAGGAAGAGGATTTGCTGTAGTTGCGGCTGAGATCTCGAATCTGGCTAATCAGACCCAGGATGCTACCAGCGATATTTCGGATCTCATTTCCAATATCGAATCAAAGCTTATTGATGTAACCAAGGCCATCAGAACATTTATTGACGGAAGCCAGCGTCAGCAGGAAGCGGCTCTGGAGACAGCCAAGTCCTTTGAGACCATTAAGAACGATACCACCAGGATAGCCGATAATGCCAAGGGCTTGTCTGAATCCGTCAAGAGCCTGTCTGAGGCGAATGATAAGATAGTTGAGACGGTACAGAACATCTCCGCTATCATGGAAGAGGTTTCGGCTCATTCCAGTGAGACCTTTGAGGCAAGCGAACACAACACCAGAACTGTTGATGAAGTACTTGGCATAGTGGAAGAACTTCAGAAGCAGGCGGAGATTTTAAAGCAGCATGCGTAAGATAGATTTGTTTGTGAAGACCGGGGACGCGGGGGAGATTACCGCGTCCCCGCTGATTATTTTAAATACCACTCAGGATGAGGGGCAGGATGTCTACGATGCTTTGTGCAAGATGACAAACCGGGACTTTGTTCTGGCTGCCATATCGGGTCTTAACTGGGGCCACGATATGACTCCCTGGGAGGTTCCTGCTATTCCTCACGGGGATCCCTGCACAGGTGGGGCAGGAGATTACATAGAGAATCTGAGGCAGGAGATTATCCCGGATATCCTTTCCCGATTGGATTTTACGCCTTCATTTACGGCTATAGCGGGCTATTCTCTGGCAGGACTGTTTGCCCTGTATTGCTGCTATAAGACGGATATTTTTGACAGGGTGGTCTCTGTATCAGGGTCTTTGTGGTATCCGGGCTTTATGGATTTCGTAGGAAGTAATGAAATGCTTAAAAGGCCGGATAAAATGTACATTTCCCTGGGAGATAAGGAAGCGAGGACAAGGATAAAAATGATGCAGCCCGTCCGGGAGAACACGGATGAGCTGGTGAGGTTATATAAAGAAGCCGGAATAGATCTTACCTACGAGATCAATCCCGGGAATCATTTCACAGATGTAATAAGACGTACGGCTAAAGGAATAAGGGCGGTTCTTTAAGAACCACCCTTATTTGTATATTCCCCTACTCGGTTTCCCAAAACAGATCATCTAATGTTTTATTCAGTGCTTTGCAGATCGCGATGCAAAGGTTAATGGTGGGGTTATAATCCCCTTTTTCTATGGCACTTATGGTCTGGCGGGAGACACCGCAAACCTTGGCCAGATCGTCCTGAGAGAGGTCAAGACCGGCACGGGCGCTCTTTAAACGCAGGTTTTTCATAAGCAATCCTCCCTTTCACTGTCCATGTTGTCAACGCGCTTTCTGGCAAGGATCGTTACAGCCAGAACCAGCATCATGATTATTACTAAGAAGTTCATAAAGGGGAAGTTACTGATATAACCGTTCTGCATCACTATCCCGTTCTTTATTACACCTGTAAACGGAATCAGGTTAATAATGAAAAGGACGATAAAAGTAATGGTGTATCTTTTGACGTTGTTGTTAATCCCCCAGTAAGCACCGTTCCAAACTGAGTGAATTACCAGTGTGATGAGTCCTACAAACATGCTGAAGACATGGTATACATATTCCGGAATGGGCAGTCCCGCAAATACGCCGCTAAAGGAAAGACATACCATAATTGCTTCTGCAATAACGGTTCCGTAAAATGCGAACATGTAGCTTCTTCCCCTGATGAGGCGCTGTCTCTCGTCGTATTCCGACTTAACCTTGTGATCGTTGTTTAACCTCTTGAATAAAATGTAGCAGATTACAAGTCCTAAAATAATACCTGTTGCTGCTCCGCCAGCTCTTCCTAATGATAATTCCATAACTAAACCTCCTGATATGTTACATAATATAATAGTTTTTTTGTTCTTCTTCAGGTCGTCCTGTCGACTTGAACTCCCCTTGTTGATGTTAATATATCATGGCTATGGAATTATGTCAAGTATATTTTACAAAAATCTTTTCACAAATGCAAAATTCATATAGAATATTGTCAGGAGATGTCTACCTCAAAGGGCTTGTCAATTTCCTGGCCCACATATTTTCCGTCTTTTTTCCTCTGTTTCACACATTCCGTAAGAAGGTACTCAATCTGTCCGTTTACCGACCGGAAGTCATCCTCAGCCCATGCGGCTATGGCGTCGTATAACTTCGCAGAAAGCCGTAAAGGAACCTGTTTCTTTTCAGCCATTAATACAGGCTTCCGGTATTAACGATCGGCTGGGCGTCGTGATTGCCGCAAAGAACAACCAGCAGATTGGAAACCATGGCAGCCTTACGCTCTTCATCGAGGTCAACAAGCTGCTTGTCATTAAGTCGCTCTAAGGCCATCTCTACCATACCTACAGCACCGTCAACGATCATCTTTCTTGCATCGATGATAGCAGAAGCCTGCTGTCTCTGAAGCATAACGGAAGCGATCTCTGCTGAGTATGCAAGGTATGTGATCCTTGCTTCTACGATCTCAAGACCGGCGTTCTCCACCTTGGACTGAATCTCATTCTTAATACGTTCTGCCACTACTTCGGCTGAGCCACGAAGGCTGCCTTCGTCTGCCACACCGTCACCGGTGGTATCTACGTTATTCGCAACGTCATAAGGATAGATACGAACAATATTTCTAAGGGCGGAATCACACTGTAATGACAGGTATTCCTTGTAATTATCTACATTAAACACAGCCTTGGCAGTATCGGTTACTCTCCAGATAACGGCGATACCGATATCCACCGGATTGCCCAGGCAATCGTTGATCTTCTGACGTCCGTTGCTGAGAGTCATATCCTTTAAGGAAATCTTCTTGCTCTCTATCTGAACCTGGGCCTTGCCTGAACCCGTAAGCATGGCGTTTAATCCGCTGCCTCTCTCCTGAGTATCACCGCTCTGGGCCAGCTTCGTGCCTGCAGCCGGGTTAACAGCGGAACAGAAGGGGTTAACATAGTAGAATCCGTCACCGCGAAGGGTTCCCTTATACTTTCCGAAAAGGGTGAGCACCAGCGCTTCCTGGGGCTTTAAAACCTTCAGGCCGCAAAGGGGGAACCAGCCAACGCACTCAATAAGGATACCCAGCAAAAAGAAGGGGGTATAATGTGCTGCGCCGAAAATGATGAGGCCGATGCCGGCGATCAAAAGAAGAATGTCCAGCAGAAGTACTGCCATTCCGTTTTTATGAGTTGTATAGATTTTTTCTGTCATAATATGCACCTCCAAAAAATAAAGCATATATATTTGATATCATTATGATATCATAAATAATCATAATGTCAATACTTTTTTTGCGCTGACTTTTAACCTATTGAAAAATACCTTAAAAAGTACTAAAATTTGATGGAAATAGCAGAATTTACACTGACATTATTCTTATAAAAAGGGGAACTAAAATGGAACTGCAATCATTAAATAAGGAATACAGACTTTTGCGTGCTGAGAACACAGACAAGTTTATTAAGCTCCACGAGGTGGATCCGGCTATGGTTATGGTGGAGGAATTCTGGATAACATCAGACCACACCATGGGGAATAGATGTGCATATTTTGATTCTTTCTCACAGGCGGAAGAGTATGCGAACCTCTTAGCTGATAACCGGAGTAAGCTTAATGAGAATAAAGAAAAGCCCTTTAGTGTATTCTTAAACGGCAAGGAAGTAAAGACAAAGGGATATTTAGGTGATTTTTTGGCAGGGAAGTTTACGATTTAATTAAATTAAAAAATAGCCGGATTTTGCATAAATGCAATCCGGCTATTATTATTAATCCTACTGTGAATAGTAACTATTTAAGAAACATCTGGCTGAACCATGACAGCGCTTCAACATACGCATTATATATATCATCATCCTTAATACCCAGAAGCATCATCTGTCTGGATACGGCCTGGAAATTAGCATTCTCATAATTCTCTATGAACTCAAGGATGGGAGCGAACTCACCCTTTCTCTCAACTAAAGTCTCATGAATCTCCTTGCTTACTCGTACCATGGAAAGGGCTTCTTCCATAGGCTTGTCAAGAATGATATCAAGTACTGAGAACAGTCCCATAAGGAAAAGCTCACCGGAGAATAAGGCCTTCTCAAAGTAGGGAGCGATATTCTCGGCAAATCTGGCACGGAGGAGTGAAAGTCTGGTGATCTCACTGGGCCTGTCAGAGCAGAGCTCCTTGGTCAGAGCCGTATTAATCCACTTCTTAAGTTCTTTCTGTCCCAGCATGGCAGCAGCGTGTCTTACTGATGTGATCTCGGAATTACGGGACATCTTGTTAACCATCTGTAATAAGGAAATAACCAGAGCCGTATCTCTTGAGATAACGTCTGCCGCTTCCGTAAGTTCAAAATCGGGAGCATTAACGATATTCATCAGTTCGATATAGTTGGCTTTCAAGGGAGAAACATCCGACCCCTTGGAAGTAACAGGAACTCTGAAGAATTCTCCCTCATAGAGGGCATACCCTTCCTTTTCCGTCAGTGACTCGTAATCCTCACGGGAGTTAACATCTACAGCCACCAGCTTCAGCCCCGGATAACGGGCTGAGAAAAATGACTTCGCCACATTGATGTTCATACGGTTATGATCTAAGAATATATAATCCACAAGCTTTAAGATCTCAGCATAATCATCAAACTGGGTATAGGCAAGACCCTTTATAGCCAGTGAAAAGCCCTTATCCTTAAGCTGTTTCATGCGCTCTATATAGGGTTCGGTAGGAATGATGGTCTTGTCTGCCAGAAGAATAACTCTTGCGGGATTAGCCTGGCAGGCAATCTCGATTCCGGAATATATGGAAATATTATTAACTTCAACGAATACCCTGCTGTCACTTGCCAGGGAATCAATCCCCATGTTGTTAACTATCTCAAAACCAACTACGGTAGAAGCCATATCTAAGCTCCTGGTTCCCAAAAGACCGGGATTGGCAAGGAGATTCTCTCTCTGTGCAAATATTGAATATGCAGGGACATTCATGGAATTATCGAAAAGTGGGATAAGTGTCGCTAGCAAAGTCATCATCCTCCTATTAAATATTCATCATTAATTATAATCTATTATTTACTTCTCCACAAGACACTATCTATTTAAATTTTTCGTGGCAGTTTTCAGAATGCTTTAAAAATTCGGCAAATTGTGTTACAATAATTGTCAAATATCTGTGGGGGAATAGAAAAAATGAATCTTCATGACATTTTATTGTCTGTTCAATTTATAACCGTAATAGTGTTATTTATCGAGATTGTAATAGTCTTTCTGGGATGGAAGAACTCCATTCATTCATATCTCTTTCTGACCTGTATCGCATCATTTATCAGTAATTTGGGCTACCTTATGGAACTCCAGGCGGTTACCGAGGAAGCCTACCTTACTGCCCTGAAACTGTCATATGCCGGAAGAATCTGGATAGTATTTTCCTTCTTCCTTTTTACAGCTAAAATGTGCAACAAGAAACTTCCCAGAGTTTTTGTATACCTTATGGTCCTGGTGAATGTCTGCGTATATGGGACAGTCCTTAACGTGGGCAGAAACGGCCTTTACTACAAAACCTATTCCTTTGAACAGGATAAGGGGTTCTATTACTTCCATCATACCGGCGGAATCATGTACGAACTCTTTATGGTATTAAGTGCATTATTTATTGTGGTGGGAGTTTACTGGCTTATCAAGGCCTTTCACAGGGAGAAGGGTAAGACCTCAAGGCAGAGGTATTTCACCCTTATGGCAGCTGTTGTGGTTCAGGCAGCGGCCCTCTTTCTTCAAATGACAAGAATACTTCCCGTTTCCAGATACTACGATATAACCATGATAGGAGCTTTGCTTGGAACCATTCTGATCCTGGTGGGAATCTTCAAATTTGACCTTATGGGAGCCAGGGAGATAGCCCGGGAATTCGTAATAGACAAGATCTCTGAGGGCATCATCGTGGTGGACAACGGGGGCAGGATCCTCTATTTCAATGAACCGGCAGCCAGGCTTTTTCCGGAGTTTTATTCATTTTACTCATTTAAACCCATTCACGGAAAGGCCATATCCACTCCCTATGACGTATTGGCCGACATCACCGGCGCCATAGAAAGACAAGAGACGCTAAACATCGACGGACGCATATATACTCCCGAGGAAAATGACCTTCAGTACAGGGGAGAGACCTACGGTAAGCTCTACGCCCTGGTTGATGAAACGGAGCACTACCGTTATATAGAAGAGATTCAGAAACAAAAGGAGATAGCAGACCACGCAAATGAGGCCAAGAGCCGTTTCCTGGCCTCCATGTCCCACGAGATCAGAACTCCTATCAATGCGGTACTGGGCATGGATGAGATGATCCTTCGTGAATCCAATGAAAAAACCATACGCGCCTATGCCGCAGATATTATGTCTGCGGGCAGGACATTGCTGTCCCTTATAAATGATATCCTTGACCTTTCCAAGGTGGAGGAGGGCAAGATGGAGATCATTCCCGCGGAGTATGACCTTTCTTCCCTTATAAATGACCTGAACAATATGATAAGGGACCGGGCCCTGAAGAAAGGCCTGGGGCTTAACCTGGAGGTGGACAAAGAGATTCCTCATTTGTTATATGGTGACGAGGTCCGCATCAGACAGTGTGTAATGAACCTGCTGACCAACGCCGTAAAGTATACGGAAGAAGGCGGAGTGGACTTTACCGTTTCCTATAAGAAGAAAGACCCGGATCATATTTTACTTGCCTTTACGGTAAAGGATACGGGCATAGGAATGAAGCAGGAGGATATGGAGAGCCTCTTTTCGCCCTACAAGCGTATTGAGGAAAAGAGGAACCGCTACGTGGAAGGCACGGGCCTTGGCATGAGCATTACCAAGCAGCTCCTTGGCCTTATGGGAAGCCGGCTTAATGTAGAAAGCGAGTACGGTAAGGGTTCCATCTTCTCCTTTGAAGTAGAACAAAAGGTTCTTAAATGGGAAGAGATCGGGGACTTTGCCGCACGCTTCAAGGAGATGGCAAATGATTCCTACGAATATCATGAGCTCTTCCATGCACCGGAGGCTGAGATCCTTGTGGTGGATGATACGGAGATGAACTTAACTGTAATAGAGAGTCTTCTTAAAAAGACTGCCATCAGGATAGATACCTGCATGTCGGGAAAAGAGGCCATTTCCCTTACCCGGGATAAGTCCTACGATATTATCTTTATCGACCACATGATGCCTGATATGGACGGAATCGAGACCTTAAAGCATATCCGGGAATCGGGGAAATGCATAGACGTCCCGGCGGTAGCCTTAACTGCAAATGCCGTATCCGGGGCCAGGGAAATGTACCTGGGAGCCGGCTTTACGGACTGCCTCTTTAAACCCGTAGACGGGGAGAAGTTGGAGAAGCTTCTTTTCGATATGCTGCCAAAGGACAAGATAAAGGAGCCGGATAGTGCTGTGCCTCCCCGACAGGAGGAGGAAAATGACGATGGCAATCTGCTGAAAAACCTGGATGATATAAAGGAGATAGATAAAAGGGTGGGTATCGCCAATTGCGGTTCCATAGAAGGTTATAAAAATGTCCTTACGGTATTTCATCAGACGGCGAAAAGTAAGGCTGATGAGATAGAAAGCCTCTATAAAGAGGGGAACATTGACCTCTACACCATCAAGGTCCATGCCTTAAAGAGCTCGGCACGGATAATAGGTGCGGGTGAGCTCTCAAGCCTTGCTAAGTCCTTGGAAGAGGCAGGAAAGGCAAAAGATATGGATTATATATCTGCCAATACGGACAGGCTTCTTGAAATGTACCGTACTCTGGAGGGCAGGTTAAAATGGCTTGATGAGAAAGAGGAGAACCTTCCTTCCATAAGTGATGCGGCTTTGAAGGAGGCCTACCAGACCATGGAGGAGATAGCCGGCAGTATGGATTACGGCCTTATGGAGGAACTTATAAAAGATCTTAAGAAATACAGCCTCCCTGAAGCTGACCGTGACAGGATAGCGGGGATTGAAGAAAGGCTGAATGAACTGGACTGGGATGGTATCATTTCCATAGCCGGAGGTGAAAAATGAAGACAAAGATTGCAAAGAAAGCTTCCGTGATCACAAACACCATCAGAGTCAGCCTTGCCATGGTAATACCCATTCTCTTTATAGGCAGTATCACGGTTTTGCTTAACGGCTTCCCCATACCCGCTTACCAGAAGGTCCTGGACTCCTTTCTGGGAGGGGCTTTAAGGAGTATAATCGGTACAATACAGCATGCTACCATAGGGTCTCTGGCCATATTTATAACAATTGCCTTAAGCTTTAGTTACATGAACCAGACCGATGATGGGAAAAGAACGGTATCCAGATTCGGATGTTTACTGGGATGTGTGATGGGCTTCTTTATCCTGGTAGGCTTCTTTTCCGGAGAGCCTGACATTACCCTGCTGTCCGGACAGGGAGTCTTCTCTGCCCTTCTGGCAGGGCTTATAGGATCCGTCCTTTTTCGGAAGTTCGAATCCTTTTTCAAGACCCGTAAGACCATATTTGTGGACGGGGCAGACACCATATTTAATGCCACGTTGCAGGTTATTAAGCCCTTCTTATGCGTAGTATTATGCTTCGCGGTGGCTAATTACATTATTACGATCCTGTTTGATGTTAAAAGCGTTCAGTATCTCTTTATGAAGGGGGTTAACGCCTTATTCATGAGGTCACAGAGGTCCTATGGAAGCGGACTGCTTTTTACCTCCCTTATAAGTATAATGTGGTGCCTGGGCATCCACGGCAATAATGTCTTAGACCAGGTGGCAAATGACGTATTTACTGCCATTATACCGGGCTCCATAGTATCAAAGTCATTTATCGATACCTTTGTAAATATGGGAGGTACGGGATGTACCATAGGACTTCTCATAGCCATGGCCATTTTCGGAAAAAGAAGTTCAACAAAGAAGCTGGCAGGTATGGCGGCCCTGCCCGGGATCTTTAATATCGGGGAGCTGCTGGTATTCGGATATCCGGTTATTTATAATCCCCTGATGGCCCTGCCTTTTATCCTGTCACCCATGTTATGCTTCACCAATGCTTTTATAATGACCAGGATAGGCTTTCTGCCTGCGGTTACCACAACCGTGGACTGGACCACCCCGGCCCTTATGAGCGGCTATCTGGCCACGGGCTCCCTGATGGGAATTGTGGTGCAGATCTTTAATATTCTTATTTCCACTGCCTGTTATGCACCTTTTGTTATCAGGTGTGAGAATAATGCCCTTAAGGAATTTTCCTCTGAAATGAAGGGTCTTGTTGATTATTTCAAGGAAAACAAGGAGGAAGAAGAAATGGCTCTTACGGAATGTGAGGGCAACAGAGGGCGGCTGGCAAGGTTGTTGGCCACAGACCTGAGTGTATCTTTAGGAGCTACCGACCCCGGGGAGGATATCTATCCTTACGAAAGTCCCTTAAAGGTGGACTACCAGCTTCGCTACGACAATGATGAAAACTGCATAGGGGCAAAAGCTGTCCTTAAATGGGAACATGTGAGATACGGCGATATCTATTCACCCATGGTTTATCAGATAGCAAGGGAAAGCGGAGACCTCTATGAACTGGAGACCTTTGTGGCGGAAAGAGCATTGAAGGACTCTTTGGGATACAGGGACCGTTACGGAAATGAATTTGTTATGAATGCGGATATTACGGCAGACACCGTAAATGATGAGCAGTTTATTCCCTTCCTCCAAAGCGCTGCAGACAGGTATATGTTAAGGGCCGGAAACCTTCATCTGGAGATCAGGGGAGAAGCGCAGGAATCTGCCTTGGAAAAGATAAAGCTTCTGGGTGTTTCTTTATAGAAAACCTTGAAATTTGCCGACAAATTGTGTATAATATTTGCGCGTGTATGACAATATAAACCGAATGCGGAATGATGTTTATATATTTGCCTAACAAAAAAGGGTATTTGTGTGTCAATTCATCTTGTTATGTCATTCTGTTTCAAAGAAAGTAAAGAAGTAAAAAAGGGGGATAAAAAATGGGTTTACAGGAAGGCTTGGTTTTTACAAATGATAATTGCGTAGGCTGCAACAGATGTATTAAAGCCTGCAGCGCCATGGTGCCTGTGTTTCGGATGAGCCGGATGCAGAAGGGAACTGCCGTATAGAGGTGGACGGAGACAGATGTATATCCTGCGGAGCCTGTTTTGATGTTTGTGAGCACAAGGCCAGGGAATTCAGGGATGATACGGAAAAATTCTTTGAAGATCTGGCTAAGGGTGAGAAGATATCCATTCTTCTGGCACCGGCATTTATGGCTAACTACAAAAATGATTATGAGAGAGTGCTGGGAGGCTTAAAAGCTGCCGGAGTCAACAGGATAATCAGTGTATCCTTCGGTGCGGATATCTGTACCTGGGGCTATATTAACTACATCCAGAAGAATAATTTCCTGGGTGGAATATCCCAGCCCTGCCCGGTGGTTTAAAGGAGAATGTATACTGGCTCCTTGGTGAGAGCGTTTTTATCCGTCAGATCGAAGGCGAGAAGAGGATGTATCATTTTCTGAAGGTAAACAAAGACAGGATAAAAGGAGGTAAGACACCCTTCCTATTTATCGATGCCCTTAACTGCGAGAACGGATGTATCTGCGGAACCGCTACGGATCCGGAGATTTCGGAGACGGATGATGCATTATATAACCTCCTTCGTATAAGGGAATCTGTTAAGAAAAACGATAAGGGTCCATGGGATAAGCTGACCACACCTGCCCAGAGATTAGAGGCATTGAATAAGCAGTTTGCAGGGCTTAATCTCAATGATTATCTGAGAAAATACACTGACAAGTCAGATACCTGTCCCATTAAGATACCTACAGGTGCCGAGCTTAACGATATCTTTAACGGCATGCACAAATACACGGAGGCAGAGCGGTCTGTTAACTGCTCATGTTGCGGATATGATACCTGTAAGGATATGGCAACGGCCATTTACAACGGATTTAATCACAAGGATAACTGCGTTCATTATCTCGAGGGCGTTATTGAAGAAGAGCACAAGTTCGCGGAAGAGACTATCTTAAAAGAAAGAGAACTCTTAGACGCCCAGAAGGCAGGTATCTTCGGTGCTATTAATAACATTAATGAACATGTGGATGTGCTTAAGGCTTCCATGAAGGATATGGTTGAGGGCAATAATAAAAATGCCGCCGACAGCTCGGAGCTCTACGATGATGTATCAAAGGTATCCAACTTCTGCAAGAGCTTAGACTCTTCCATGGAGCATATTCTGGAGTCTTTAAAACAGCTGGAGGATAATAATGCCAAGGTTGTAAAGATCGCATCCCAGACCAATCTCTTAGCTCTTAATGCAAGTATCGAGGCGGCAAGGGCAGGAGAAGCAGGAAGAGGCTTTGCGGTAGTTGCCAAGGAGATTAACACCTTAGCATCCACCTCAAGGGCAACGGCAGCAGGAAGTGCCGAGAATAATGACATCATCAGAAATGCCATCGACAGTATTGTTTCCGATACAAAGAGTCTTCTCGAGGTTGTTGAAGGTGTTAATGACAAGGCGTGCAGCTTCGCTTCATCAACGGAGGAGATATCGGCATCAGCTACTCAGGTACTTGATACTGTAGATAAGGTAAGCGAAGAACTAGATAATCTGGCTAAGCAGGGTCAGGCAGACGTTTAGAACAATACAGGCGGAATATGTCAGGAGTGGTATATGAGAGAAAATGATCCCGATAATAAAAGCAGGCTTTCCTCAAGGTTGTTTGAAGTGGATGTGGTCAAGGCATTCGCTATCCTTTGGATGGTTTTTATACACGTTTATGAGCAAATGAGCGGCATTGATTATTTAAGAGAAATGCCCATAGATGCTTTCAGGAATACTATCGAATTTTTAGGGGGCCCTTTGACGGCTCCCGTATTCATGTTTTCCATGGGAATAGGAATGGTATATACGAAGCATGATTCCCCGTCGGACTTTGCAAAACGCGGGCTTAAGCTTTTTATCGGGGGCTTTGCCCTTAATTTTGCACGTCAGACGTCTTTTTGTATTGTAGCTGATATTATAGGAGTAGAAACGGGGTCAATATTTTCCACGCTGGAATCACTCTTTATATCTGATATCCTTCATTTAGCAGGTTTGTCGTTTTTGCTTACAGCCCTTCTGAAGGTCATGAAGCTTAAGTCTGCTCATATTCTTGGTATAGCACTTATTATGCTGATTCTGGGAAGTATGGCTACCGTAGGTGTCGGGTCTTATACATATGAGGTGGAAAGCACCGTGCCTGCCATGCTTTTGGGGCTATTAATATTCTCCGGAAAAACGACGGCCTATCCTTTACTGTTATGGTTTGTTTTTCCTGCATCGGGAATGGTATTTGCGGATATTTTGCAAAGAGTGGAGGATCGGGCATCCTTCTACAGGAAGACTCTTGGGGTAAGCGTGGTGGTTTGCGCACTGGTGTCGACCCTCTATATATGGACAGGGCACGATTTCAGACAATTCTATACTACGGTCTCTGAATACTACTACAGGAGTGATCTGTATCATTATATATTTATCCTTTCTGTTGTATTAATGGCGCTGCCACTGGCATTCTTCCTGTTCCGGGGACTGGAACAGACAAAACCGGGAAAGTTTATCAGTTACTGCAGCATGAATCTTAACACTATCTATGTCTGCCAATGGATGACCATTTCCTTTATCATGACAGCGATGGTACTTTTGGATTTAGGTAAGGTCGGAGCCGCAGGAGTAGTTCCAAGTGGTATTTTTGTAGCTGCGGTGGCTATAGGCCTGTCATATGTATGGAAAAAGTTAAGAAGCAGGTTCAAGAAGAAGGAATAAAAGAGTTAAAGGGGGATTTATTATGAGAAAGAAAGTATTTGGGGTAGTTTGCGCAGCAATGCTTGTTTTTTTGGCGGGGTGTGGAGGAAGTGCCCCGGGAGGATCATCGGCGGCATCTAAGACAGCGGCTCCTAAAGCAGCAGTCTCAAGTGCTGCAGCAAACACGGCGGCAGCTTCAAGTGGGGCAACAGCAACGAACGCAGCAGCATCAAGCACAGGGGTTTCATCGGCAGGAGCCGACGGACCCATGTTAGGAGTAGCCAATCCCTGGATCGACTGCGGTACCTTGGAGGAAGCAGCTAAGATATCAGGCTTCCCCATGGAAGCGCCGGATAAGGTAAACGGTCATAGCATAACCCTTGTTCAGGCAGTAAAGAATAATATGATGCAGGCATTTTACTCCGATAAAGCCATAGGGGTCGAAGGAGTAAAAAGAACCATTATCCGCAAAGGTGTAGGAAAAGAAGATATCTCAGGTGATTATAATAAGTATGAAAAGACGGAGACGGTAAAAGTCGGTGATCAAAGTGTAACTATGAAGTCCACTAAGAACAAGGTATATAACATTACCTGGGTAGTGGAGGGTTACTCCTTTGCCATAATGTCCGATGAAGGACTTAGCACCGGTGATGCAACTGCTATAACCTCAATAGTTAAATAAGGAGACTGCTATGGCGGAAAAAGAGATGCGAGAAGTATCGGTAGAAGGGTGTGAACTCTTAGGAAAAGGCGGAAACGGAGCAGTTTATCGTCTGGATGATGAAACCATCGTTAAAGTATATTTCGGAGAACGTAACAGTATTGAGAAGATAAAGCGTAACAGGGAGATAACCAGGAACGCCTTCGTTCAAGGGGTTCCCACCATGATCGCCTTTGATATGGTTAAGGTAGGAGACAGCTACGGAGTTGTTTATGAAATGATCAATGCCAGATCCTTTGCCCAGGAGATCGCGGCTAATCCCGACAGGACAGATGAGTTCGCTCATTTGATCGTTGATACTTTAAAGAAACTCCATTCTACGGAGTTTGAACCCGGTGCCCTGCCCAGTTCCAAGGAAAGATACAGAAATGAAGTTCAGATCACCTTGGACAAGGGATATTATAAGCCTCAGGAGGCAGAGAAGCTCTTTGCCATGATTGATAAGATTCCGGAACGTAATACTTTTATCCATCAGGACTTCCATCCCGGTAATATTATGTATCAGAACGGGGAGATCATGCTTATAGATGTGGATGATTCGGGTATGGGACATCCCATCTTTGACCTGGCGGGTATGTATCTGGTATACGTAATCGCAGCCAAGACCAAGTGGAAGACGGTGGATATGGGTATTTCCCGGGAACAGTTTGCGAGAATCTGGGATATCGTCATTAAAGAGTATTTCGGAACCGATTCGCCTACTGAGATTGCAGAGATCAACCGGATCATCGAGGGATTTTCCATGGTGAATATGATAAAGGGCGTTGCCACTTCACCTTCAGTGCCGAATTTCCTTCGGGGGCCGGTTATATACTTTACCAAGAAAAAACTGATGAAAATGGTGGACACATTACACGCCATACCATAAAAACCTGACAAGGGGACAGACCCCTTGTCATAAAGAAACCTGACAAGGGGACAGACCCCTTGTCATACGGTAGTGTCAAGTAAGCTATGAAAAAACAGAGTCCAAGAAAAAGGCTCAAATGAACCTTGAAAACTGTAGATAAATTTACTTTTTGTGGGCTCCGCCCACACCCGTCCTCGCCGGAAGCAGGGAAAGGAACGTATTCCTTTCCCACGCAGTAGGATAATCCGTGAACCTTATGTCAAGGGACTTTCGCGGCATATCCTCGCAG
>Ga0310695_10001553_pt1 | contig 53728 bp, 36 predicted proteins | sample RumenRJG_04DNA_FD_203882 | JGI IMG/M metagenome (GOLD analysis project Ga0310695, IMG submission 203882) | Bovine rumen microbial communities from Lethbridge, Alberta, Canada - RJG_04 (v2) (version 2) | ecosystem: Host-associated > Mammals > Digestive system > Stomach > Rumen | place: Canada... | reverse complement strand
TTCACATACAAAGATACGAAAAAATATGCACATCTGCAACTTTATTTAGTTAATTAATGTATTGATTATTAACCAGATAGTTAATTCTTTACAATAAAAATCCACCACCTAAATTGACGCAGAGCCAAAAATTTATGAGAATTTAAGCCGTAAGGCTCATTAATGTCACAATTAATGTTTCATTAATGTCCTAATTAATGTTATGCGACAGCAAAAGTAATTTCATCGAATTCACGTTAAATTAAGACTTGCCTTTAATTTTCAATTCTCATTTTTCATTTTTCAAAAGTCATATCGATGAAGAAAACTATCATTATTTCAATGCTCATGCTGGGTGGTATGAGCAGTTGGGCACAAGCCCCACAATCCCAAGCCAAAGATCCTGTTTGCATATTTGACGGAACTGTGACGAATGTTCCTGACGGTAGCAAGATTATAGCCCTTACTCCACATCCTGAATATAAAGGTGCTTATATACGAGACACCGTGACTACGGTCAAGGATGGTAAGTTCCACTTTGAAAAAGCCATTCGTGCCGGTGATGACTGCCATATTTTCAATGATGTAGGTGGTGGCAGACCTCTACGCATCAATCTTAGTCCTGGCATGAAAACTACAATAACGGGCGATGGTATGGATTCTTACAGATGGATTGCCGAGAATAGCAGTCCTGATCAAAAGGAGAGGAACGAGTATGCCAGATTCAAGAAAGAAAAACTGGCTGATTATGTAGAACTGGAATACAAGGGTCATTTAGCAAGCAAGGCTATGAGTATTGCGACTACGGAAGAGGCTCAGAAGACAGCAAGGGAGGAATCAAAGAGAATACACAAATTGCAAAAGCCTTTGGAGCAAAATTATTATGCTACAATGTACGAGTTTATCAAGGACAGGAATTTCAGTCCCATCTTTGCCGAAGTACTCTATGCAATTGCGAAATATGCCTTTTATGCAGATGATGAGGAAAATATGGATAAATGCCGTAAACTCTATGCTAAGATTCCAAAGGATTACAATAAGTCAGAGTTTTTCCAGCTAAAGAAATTCCTATATCCTGATTTCAAGCCTCTAAAGGCTGGTGATATGGTCAAGGACTTCACTCTCAACGATCATGACGGAAAACCACACAGCATTCTGGAATTTGCAGGAAAAGGCAAATACTTATTGCTTGAAAGCGCACGAAAGGCTTGTCTTAGTTCTGTGCTGGATAGACCCAAGGAAACACTCAAGGAACTACACAAGAAATATGCGGACAAGTTTGATATAGTGACTATCGCAATAAGTCCAAAGATATGGTTTGACAATAAAGACTTTCCAAAAGAGGAGTGGATGGAACTCGGCTTTAATGAGAGTGTGCCATACCAGGAACTCGAAGAAATCATGGGGACATATTTCCCAAAGGAAGAGCGTTTTATCTTCATTTCACCAGAAGGCAAGATCCTTGCTAAATGTAGTGAAAACAATCTGGATAAAAAGATAAAGGAATATTTCCCATTCATTGAGTAACTATGGTTGTCCACTCTGGCACGTGTGCCCTTATCACTTCACCAAAGATTCTTATCTCTTGTGCATGAAGATATAGCCTCTTGGCATGTCTGCCATAAAGGTCATCACCAAGTATTGGCATACCAAGACCGTCAGGATGTGCACAATGCACTCGTAACTGATGTGTACGACCAGTTATTGGTTGTAGCTTTAGAAGCGTGCGAGGATGTCCTTCTACCTCTACGATACCCATGACCTCGTAGATGGTAAGGGCATCCTTACCATTTTCATAATCCACTTTCTGACAAGGGCGGTTCAGATAGTCGGATAAGAGTGGAAGTGATATCTCGCCTTTAGTGCCGACGGGAAGAGGAAGAACGGATTCGAGGAGGGCGAAGTAGGTCTTGCGACCCTCTAAATCCCCCTTAAAGGGGGACTTCTTACCGCAAACCGGCTCTCCCCCTTTAAGGGGGAGCGGGGAGAGGGTCTTTTGCACTTCCTTATAAGTCTCCATCGTCTTAGCTGCAATAAGCACGCCTGATGTCTGCATATCAAGGCGATGAGCCATGATAAGTTCAGGACAGTCAGGACGCTTCTCACGAAGGATGTCAATAGCACTCTTACGCTTTGACTTGCCTGGCACACTCAGCATCCCTTCTGGCTTATCAACCACAATGATGCTTTCGTTCTCGAAAATAATCGGGAGAGTGGTACGTTGCTCAGGCTCTTCAAGTGGATTGACCTCAACATCAAGACCTTGCAGCATCCAGTCAAGGATAGGCTTGCAACGACTTTGGCAGGCATGGCGGAAAGAGAGACCCCCCAGCCCCCCAAGGGGGAGCTTGTTATATACCTCTTTTGGCTCAAGGCATGAGGTGTCATTAGTATCTAAAGAACTCCCCCTTGGGGGGCTGGGGGGCTGTTGAATCGTAAACTCCGCTATCTCCACCGGCTTCAATCCTTTTATATAAGCATACTGAAGAAGCTTGGGAGCACAACATTCGCCTGAACCTGATGGAGGGATAACGCACTTTGAACCAGTACGTTCTGCCCATTCAGAAAATATATCAAGAAGATTCTTTTTCTCACCCTTGGCATTAAGCATAACGAAGTGCTCGAAGAGCCAATGCTGAAGAGAATCAGACTGGCGTTTACGTTCTTGCTTTAGTGAAGTAATCTGATCTTGAATTACCTGCAAGGCATCACGACACTTCCCCACCCTTTCATTCCATGCTGCTTTCTGCCGACGATACTCTCCCTTCTCAAATTGTCGCTGACGGCAATAAGCCTCATATTCATCAGACGAAGGATTAATATTGCGCGAAGGAGGGAGCACAGGCTTTGCTTTCTCTGCCTCATAAAGAGCCTCACGCGCTTGGTGAAGTTCATCGGAAACAGAGAGACGGTCAATCTTCTTATTGATATTTACGATTTCGGCTTCATGGATTTTGAAATATCCTTTTTCGTCAAGATAATCAAATACTGGCGGCACAAATCCCTCAATGTCATATCGCCCAAGCATCTGCCCGGAATAGGCAAATAACGTCTCACTCTCAGTTATAAGCACCCCAAATGTCTTACCATTCCGCACCTCATCCTGCCATTCGGGATGAGAATGAATGACATCGAGAAGCGAAGAAACTGCTTGCTCGCAGCGAGGGGAAGGGGTGTAGTAGAAAGGATTATTCAAGCCCCCCCGCCCCCCAAGGGGGAGTCTTTTTGATTGTAATGAAGCCATAATGCCTTGAGCGAAAGAATGTATATAAATACTCCCCCTTGGGGGGCTGGGGGGCTTTACAGTTCCTCCAAATGTCTCTCCAACGGAATGCCTCTGTTCTTATCCTTATTCTCCTTGTTAGCCTCAATCCAATGGCTCAGAGTGTCCATTGCGATGCGGGCAGAATCGCGGAGAGAGTCACCACGAAGCAGATGACCGTCAACGATGGCAGAGAAAATGTCTCCTGTACCTGGGAAATGAACAGGAATCTCATCGTATGGAAGAAGGAAGAACTCACCTTCATATCCAGCCACTACATGAGAGCCGTCGGCAAGAAGTATAGAAGTGATAAGCACCGACTTTGCACCAAGAGCACGAAGTTTCTCCACGAGCTGAAGTACCTCTTCCTCGGTAATGCCCTCTGCCTTATATGGTGTATCTGTGAGATAGCAAGCCTCGGTATAGTTAGGGAAGATGAGATGAGCCACACTCACCATCTGACGCATGGAATTGATAGTTGAAGGCGTAACACCGTTGTATAGCTTACCCTCGTCACCCATGATAGGATCCACAAGAATCACACTACCCTTCTCCGCTTCCTCACGGCAATATTTTGCCACGATGGCAGCCTGTCGCTCTGAGGCTATGAAACCTGTGGCTATGGCATCAAAAGAGAACCCGAGTTCACGCCAAACAGGGAACACTCCCGTGATGTAGTCGGTAGTCTCAAGAATGTTGAACTTACCATAGTCGAGAGTGTTACTCACAAGAGCCGTAGGGAGGTTATACACGAGGTTCCCCATGTACGAAAGAATTGGCAACATTGCTGCTGTAGCTACCTTGCCATATCCGCACATATCATTAATCAGAAGTATCTTATTACCTTGCATGGGTGCAAAGGTAGTAAAAAAAAATGAATAATGAATAATGTATAATGAATAATTAGCATCGCATACGGAGTTTTCCGTTATTCAATTGTCTATTTTATATTTTCAATTCGTAAAAGTTCTCATTTTTCAATTTTATTTAGTAACTTTGCAGGCGGAAAAAGGTAGAAATGAAGAAAATGAATAATGAAAAATTATAAAATACATTTTAGTTTCTTTCGCTAAAAATATTAGCGATAAATGGTAATCTGTATTTTTCATTTTTCACTTTTCATTTTTCATTTAATATGATAAACGGAATGGAAAAAATACAACAACAAGAAGAACTGATGCTGCTGAGAATCACAGGTGAGGATCGTCCGGGACTTACCGCCAGCATCATGGCTATACTCGCGAAATACGATGCCAGCGTACAGGACATCGGTCAGGCAGATATTCACTCTACCCTGTCTCTTGGCATACTAATCCGTGTACAGGAAAAGTATTCTGGCTTTGTAATGAAGGAACTGCTCTTCAAGGCTACAGAGCTGAACGTGAACATCGGTTTCATACCTATCACTATGGAGCAGTATGAGGACTGGGTTTCCCGTCAGGGCAAGAACAGATACATGCTCACGGTACTTGGCCGTAAGCTGGAGGCTCGTCAGATTGGTGCCGTTGCTCAGCTCATTGCTGATCAGGGACTTAACATCGATGCTATCATCCGAATGTCTGGTCGTTCAAGCATCGAACACCCACGTGAGAATGCCCGTGCCTGCATCCAGTTCTCTGTACGCGGCAATCCATCAGACAAGAATGAGCTTCACGCGCAGTTGCTCCGTCTCTCTTCCGAAATGGAAATAGACTGCTCTTTCCAGTGTGACAATATGTACCGTCGTATGCGTCGCCTTATCTGCTTTGATATGGATTCTACTCTCATTCAGGCAGAGGTTATCGACGAGCTTGCACGCAAGCATGGCGTTTATGACCAGGTGGCTGCAATCACGGCTTCTGCCATGCGTGGTGAAATCGACTTTAAGGAATCATTCACCCGTCGTTGTAAGCTTCTCAAGGGACTTGATGTCAGCGTAATGCGTGACATTGCAGAGAATCTGCCATTCACCGAAGGTGTTGACCGTCTGATGTATGTGCTGAAGAAATACGGCTATAAGATTGCAATCCTCTCTGGTGGTTTCACATTCTTCGGAGAGTATATTCAGAAGAAATACGGTATTGATTATGTCTATGCCAACGAACTTGAGATTGATGAGACGGGTCACCTCACTGGCAACTATGTAGGTGAGATTGTAGATGGTCGTCGTAAGGCAGAGCTTCTGAAACTCATAGCACAGGTAGAGAAGGTTGACCTCCAGCAGACTATCGCCGTAGGTGATGGTGCCAACGATCTCCCAATGCTTTCAGAGGCAGGTCTCGGCATTGCTTTCCACGCAAAGCCAAAGGTTGTGGCTAATGCCGACCAGTCAATCAACACCATAGGTCTTGACGGTGTTCTCTACTTCCTCGGCTTCAAGGATAGCTATCTGGATGAGAAGGCGCAGTAAAGGAAAGATATAAATAAAAACTGAAATTATTTTGTAATTTCAGTTTTTATTCTTATTTTTGCACCAAAAAGATATAAAGTTATGACAGCCATACAGTTAAATGCCGAGATTCTTCGCAATATGAGCATCATTGCCGAAGATGAGACCCTGCTAAAGCGAGCAGCGAAATATCTGCGTAAACTCGTTTCGGAAAAGGAAGATTCTACGCTCTTCACTAAGGAAGAGTTTTTTGCTCGTATAGACAAAGCAAAGAAACAGTCTGGCAAGCAGTTTTCCAGCGTTGAGGAAATTGACCAATACATCCGCAACTTATGAGGCGCTACACCGTAGAAATTAAGAAACAGGCTCTGGATGATCTTAAAGTTCTGAGCAAAAGTGAGCCCAAAGCCTATCAAAAGGCCCTTAAACTCATTGCAGAACTTTATGAGCACCCACAGACTGGTACAGGGAAACCTGAACAACTTAAGGGGGCGGAGGCACATTGTGGAGTCGTCGCATCACTCAGAAGCATCGTTTGATATACGAGATTATTGAAACAGTAGTTCACGTAGATATATTGTCTGCTTACGGGCATTATGACGACAAATAATTCGTTGTGATTAGTCCAACTGCTTGGACGAGAAGGCACAGTAAGAAGGCTAACCAAGCCTTTCTTTAATAACAAATATGCCGCTTAAAGGAACATCCCTTTGAGCGGCATTTTCTGTATTTGTAAGCTATTACAAGGAAAATTCAAAATAATCACCCGTATTTCTTGCTTAATCTGATATTTTTTTATATTTTTGCATCCGATAGTCTCGGTTAAGTTCGACAAAGAGATGCCTGAATGCTATAAAGACCGTAACTGTCTTACATATTAACGAATGGCGTTTATCGCTTTTCCTTTGGCTGTTGAAATCGACCAAATCTCACACAGTTCGTCAAGGTGAAAGGATGATAGACTCCACATAGGTGCGTTATTGTACCCGTACCTCGTTGTGCCCCTATGGGGTATGACGGGTACGTTACGTATATACCTATGCGGGAGTTCTGTTGTTTGCATGTTTGCCCACGAACTAGGCTCTTGGTCGAGCCACAACAGCGGGCAATGCAACAAACAGACTCCCGCTTTTCGTGTTATGTAGTTTAACCTAATAACTTGCACATAATCCATTCAGGGAGCGATGGATATTGATAAAATTTAGCTCTCATGCCTAAACAATTCTTTACCAACCGTGAAGGTAATACCCTGATGAAGCAATTCGAAGGATTACTTCAAAACAATCCCGATATCAAGTATCTTGATTCTGTTGTAGGGTTTCTTCGAGCTTCTGGCTATTTCACACTTCGTCCATTCCTAAACAGCATTAACAGGGTTCGCATACTTATTGGCATAGATGTCGATAAGTACATAGCCAATGCTCACAATAAAGGACAGCTATTCTTGGGTGCAGAAGAGGAGGTAAAACAAGATTATCTCGCACAATTACGTAAGGATATAGAATCTTCCGCATATTCAAGCCAAGTGGAAAAAGGAATTTTCCAAATGGTAGAAGACCTCGTAAACGGCAAACTTGAGCTTCGCGCTCATCCAAGCAAGAAAATCCACGCAAAGATATATGTGCTTTATCCAGAAGAACTCAATGAGTTTAAATTGGTGGGAGCAGCAATTACGGGATCAAGCAATTTGAGTGGTAATGGCTTGGGCACAAGTCAGGAAACTCAGTATGAATTCAATGTGCAATTGAGAGACTATGAGGACGTAAAATTTGCAAAAGACGAGTTTGAACAATTATGGGCAGAAGCAGAAGGATGCCCGATTACAGCAGAGGACATATCAACGACCTCAATCGGCGGAACATATCTTTCTGGTGATGTAACTCCATACGAGCTATATATTAAAATGCTAATGGAGTATTTCTCCGATCGAGTACTTGCCACAGATGCACAGGATGCCTTTGATATGCCTGAGGGATATACACGCTATGAATATCAAAGTGATGCCGTCATAGAAGGATATAAGAAACTTCTGAAATATGACGGATTCTTCCTTGCCGATGTTGTAGGTCTTGGCAAGACCGTTATTGCATCAATGATTGCAAAGCAGTTCTGTATCGACAATGGATATGAGAATACCCATATTCTTGTCGTATATCCACCTGCCGTTGAACAAAACTGGAAACAGACATTCAAGGACTTTGGCATTGACCGCTATACAAGATTCATCAGCAATGGCAGTCTCAAAAAAGTTCTTGACGAAGATGATATAGATTATTGGAACGCAGACGAATATGACCTCGTGCTTGTTGACGAGGCTCACAAATTCCGTACACATACGAATACAGCATTTAACGAACTTCAGGAAATATGCAAGATGCCACGTATCAACCAAGGCAATATTCCCGGTTTCAAAAAGAAGGTCATGCTGATTTCTGCAACCCCGATGAACAACACGCCAGCAGACATCTATAATGAGATTCTACTATTCCAAGATCCACGTTGTTGTACTATTGAAGGCGTTCCAAATCTAACATCTTTCTTCAGTCCTCTCATCGTGGAATTCAAAAAACTTAGGCGTGACCCAAAATATGACCTGAAAAAGTTCAAGGAACTTGCAGAAAAAGTGCGTGACCGTGTAATCAAACCTATCACGGTTCGACGCACCCGTACTGATATAGAAGCCATTCCTCGATACAATAAGGACATACAAGGATTCCCGAAGGTTGCCGCTCCAGAAATGAAGACATACGAGATGAATGACCGTATAGCAGATATGTTTGAGGATGCAATGGAAACATTGGTAAACAAACTTACATACGCTCGCTATCAGGCAATCGCATATCTGTCTCCAGAAAAATCTGAGGGACTATATGACAATGCGCAACTTATATCTCGCAGTTTGGCAAGCATCCGCAAAAACGGACTCGTCAAGAGGTTGGAAAGTTCGTTCTATGCATTTCAGACTTCCATAAACAGATTCCGTGATGCAAACAAGAATATGATTAATATGTTTGAGAACGATAAAGTCTTTATCGCTCCAGACCTTGACATCAACCACCTTTATGACCTCAAACTTAGCGATGATGAAATAGAAGAAAGGCTAAACCAAAAATCTGAAGTCAATCCAAAGAACCAAGTCTTCAAAGCTGATGATTTTGAGGCTACGTTTATCGAAATGCTTCGCAAAGACCAAGAAGTCCTTGAGGATATGTGTACAAAATGGGAATCCGTGACAGACAAAGATGATTCAAAGTTCGACAAGTTCAACGACATCCTTAAACATGAGCTGTTTAAGAAAGACCGTAACCCAGGACAGAAACTCGTAATCTTCTCCGAATCCGTTGATACTGTGGAATATCTAAAACGACGCATTGGCCGTAATGATGTACTTGTTATCTCTGCAAACAATCGCAACAAACTCTTCAAGGTAATCTGCGAGAACTTTGATGCCAACTACAAGACGAAGAAGAACGATTACAACATCATCATCACTACCGATGTACTTGCAGAGGGTGTGAACCTACATCGCTCAAATATCATAATCAACTATGATACACCATGGAACTCTACTAAGTTGATGCAGCGTATAGGTCGCGTAAACCGCATAGGATCAGAGGGAAAGAATATCTATAACTACGTATTCTATCCGTCACGCCAAGGAAATAAGATTATCAAACTTAATCAGATAGCCTTGTCAAAGATTCAGACATTCCACTCTACCTTTGGCGAAGATAACCAGATATATTCACAGGAAGAAATCATTGACCGCAATCTCGAAAAACTCTTTACCGAAGGAATGCGAGCAAACAAAGATGATTTCAACGATGAAATTCCATTCTATGAAGAATTACGTTCTCTATATCTTAACAACCGAAGGGAATACAATCGTATAGCAAAACTATCCATCCGCTCTCGTACAGGACGCAAGCCACGCAAGATAGACGGTGTTACGCTATCTGGCGACACTCTCGTTTTCCTAAAGACGAATATGCGCAAATCCTTCTTCCGTGCAAGTGACAAGTCCGTAGAGGAACTATCTGTCGTTGATTCCCTCAAATACTTCAAGGCTGATATAAAAGAGGAAAAACAAGAACGCATTCCACATCATCACGATCATGTGGAAAAAGCATTGAAAATGTTCCAAAAACTTCGTGGAGAGGAATGTGTGGCAGAGGAAACGCTTGCCCAACAAGCTGGTGCTACTCTCGGCGCACAGGTAAATATAGCTACAAATCTACTGAACCTATTCCTGCCAGAGATTCAAGACCAGTCTCTATATCAACAAGTTGTACAATTGAGAATACTTGCCGAAAGAGGCGTTATTACAATCATAGCCAAAAGACTGCAACGAATGCAGAAAGACATGCAGCGAGGTATGTTAAAACACGATGAAGCCTTGTCGCAAATCATCGACATGGCAAAGAAATACAACGCATACTATCTCAGCGCGGAAGAATTGAAGCGTGAAACTGAGACCGAGGCAGAAATCATATTAAGTGAATCTTTCAAGTAACATTTGAATTATGGACTATCGCAAAATATTAGAATCAAGATATGACCGCAAGGATTGGCAAGAACTCCTTTATGATATTTTCCGTCAGAAAGTACAGTTCTGGCAACAACCACAGCAAGTTCCAGTAGATAAAGCTACTGCAAAGCAGGCTCTCTATATGGGAAAAATAACATTGTCAGATGGGCACATACTTGCAGTTTACGAGGTGGAACTAAGTGATAATATTTCAATAAAAAGGAATCGTGCCGGTATTCGTAACCTTCTGTGTTCTAACTGGAAAGGAATGGGATGCGTTGGCGCTTTCATGTTCTGTTTCCGTAAGAACGAGGCGGTTTTACGTTTCTCTTACGTTAGCGAAGCATTTGCTTTTGCAGAAGACGGTTCGCTTAATAAAGAAAGCACAGACACCAAGCGATTTACATATCTACTCGGCAAAGGACACCGTAGCCGTACTGCCATTAAGCAGTTCGAGGAACTAAAGAAAAGCACTCTCGATCTCAAGGCAATTACAAAGGCTTTCTCCGTTGAAGCTCTATCGGATGCTTTCTTCAATGAATACAAGAAGCAGTACGAAGATATCGTGGAGTTTATCACGGGTAAGCGAATGGTTAAGGTTTCAAACAAATGGGAAGAGAAAGTTACAGGAAAACCTTGCCCAGAAATTATGCAAGAGTTCTGTCAATTCCCTGATGCAGAAAAGGCTGTCCGTGACTATGTCAAGAAACTCATGGGACGATTGGTATTCATTCAGTTCCTTCAAAAGAAAGGTTGGATGGGATGCCCCGCAGGTGAGGCATGGAATGGTGGTGATAAGGAGTTTGTGCAGAATCTCTTTGCCAAGGCTACAAATAAGGATACTTTCGTTGATGATGTTCTTGAACCACTATTCAATGACATCAACACCAAGCGTGCAGGTGATTTGACGAGTTGTCCTAACGTTGGCACAAACATCAAGATTCCATATCTCAATGGTGGATTGTTTGAGAAAGATAATCATGACAATATTAGTTTCCCATTGCCTAAGAAGTTTATGCAGAATATGCTTGATTTCTTTGCAAGCTACAACTTTACCATTGACGAGAATGATCCTGACGATGCAGAGATTGGAGTTGACCCAGAAATGCTTGGACGCATTTTTGAGAATATGCTTGAAGACAATAAGGACAAGGGCGCATTCTATACGCCTAAGGAAATTGTACAGTATATGTGTCGTGAATCTTTGATTGCATATCTTCAGACTGATATTACAGATGAAACTATCAAAGAGTCTATCCGTCAATTCGTAACTACACACGATGCAACAACATTGAGCAATAACCTAAAAGCGGTTACTGACCAGAAGCTAAAAGATGTCAAGATATGCGACCCTGCTATTGGCTCAGGTGCATTCCCTATGGGGCTATTGCATGAACTTTACGCGTGTCGTAAACCACTTGAAGGCTTAGATGATGATGCCTCAGCAAATATCAAGACACACATCATTCAAAACAACATCTATGGAGTTGATATAGAAAATGGTGCTGTTGAAATCGCGCGTCTTCGTTTCTGGCTTGCCCTTATAGTTGACGAGAAAACGCCTCATGCCTTGCCTAATCTGGATTTTAAGATTATGCAAGGAAACTCTTTGTTAGAGCAATATAAAGGAGTGGATCTGAGCAAAATCATGGAAAATAATCATTCTATAAATGGTAATGTTCAAATGACTCTTTTTGAAAACGACATTAATGTACTGCGTCATCAACTTATTGCACTACGTAAAGAATATTTCAATACATACAACAAAAAGCAGAAGGAAAGCCTTCGCATAACCATGCGCGGTATTGTCCAACAACAAATTGACAATACAGTAAATAAGTTTACAGGAAAAACAGGCAAGGAGAAGAATGAACGAATCAAGATGGGCAATATTGATATTGCTGCTACATCTGAATTTTTCCTTTGGCATACATGGTTTAGTGATGTCTTCGAAAACGGTGGCTTTGATATAGTAATCGGTAATCCTCCTTATATAGATTCGGAAACAATGGTTCGAATTATGCCTACACTCCGTGAGTTGTATACAAAACAATTCAGTTCTGCTAGTGGAAACTGGGATATGTTTGTGGTTTTTATAGAGTTAGGGATTAAACTGTTGAAGGTGAATGGTATATTTTGCAATATTATTCCAAATAAGTTGATTGCCGCAAAATACGGAATTGAATTAAGAAATTACATTTCAGTCAAAAATATCATTGAAATCAGAGACTATAGTAGAATTGATGTTTTTACAAATGCAGCTGTTTATCCTGTCACAATATTGATGAGAAATGGATTATCTGATGAAAATAGCAGATTCACCATAATGAATGATATTGTCACACAAAAACAGACAAATGTCACATCACATGCAACATTGGCAAGTAACAACTACTGGGACATGTTTTTTGTTGATAGTAATGTGTATAATATAATTGTAAAAATCAACAAACATTCCCGGCTGTCGAATTTATTTGTTAATGTATTAGGAGCGGCTACAGTTGCCGATGCGTATGAAATAAAGAAAATGATAAAGGAGCAAGAGGCTGATACCCATGGATTAAAATTTGTAAATTCTGGAACAATAGACCCATTTACATCATTATGGGGGATAAAAGACTGTAGATATATAAAAGGTAAATATTCAAAACCTGTCATTTCTCAAACAGACTTAAAGAATTATAGCGAGACGCGATATTTACAATCAATTTCTCCTAAAATTATAGTTGCAAGCATGACCACACGTTATGAAGCATTTTTAGATATTGATGGTGATTTTGTTGCTGGTAAATCGACAACTATTATAATAGGGTCTCTAGATTATCTTTGTTTCCTTGCAGCTATCATTAATAGTAAATTGGCTTCATATTGGCTTAATGTAGTTTTTAATTCTTTAAAAATGTCTGGTGGAGCAATCAATGTGGGTAAGAATGAACTTCAAATGCTTCCTATTCCTGAAAAGACAGATATTTTTAAAGAGTTAATAAATAATATTGTCGCTATCAAGAAAGAAAACTCTAAAGCAGATACCAGTTCTCTTGAGCATGAAATCGACCTTCTTGTCTATGACCTTTATGGTTTAACAAAAGAAGAGCGTTTGATTGTTGATCCAAATTACAAGGAATAAACGTCTTGTAGATATGCGATTTTATCGCTGAAAAAAAACTTTTTCGCGAAAACCCTACACCCCTACACCAGCACCCTATGTAAATAACTGGCGCATAATAGTTTGTAGCGTTTTCAAATATACGCAAACCCTACACCAACCCTGCACCAACCCTACACCCCAACCTGTATTTTTCAGAAATTCAGGTTAATGGATAATTAATAATGGATAATTGATAATTTAGTTAGACTTGAACGCTTATGATACTAATCAAATTATTCATTACTCATTATTAATTATTAATTTCATGCCTTGACAGGCATGATTAGTGTAGGGTTGATGTAGGGTTGGTGTAGGGTTGGTGCATATTTGAAAACCGTGTAACGCTTTAAGTGTCTGTGTGTTATCTGAGGTGCAGGTGTAGGGGTGTAGGGTTTTCGCGAAAAAGTTTTTTCTGAAGTAGAATATAGAGGAAACCCTTCGCCTTTCTACCTCCCTTCTAATTCCCTTGCAAGTCCTATGTAAGTCCCATTTTTCTCCGATTCTAAGGAACGGACTTAGAACGGATTCATAACGGAGGTATAACGGACTTAGAGCGAAGGCAGGTGAGATTCTTGTATGGAACTATCAGAAAGAGCTTTAGTATAATGGTGTAGATGAAAAAATAAAAAGTTTTCGCGAAGAGGGTTACACCAAAGGCGAAGAAACGGCTTTTACACGTTGACTATCAGCGATTTACACAGGGTGAAACCCCTATAAAAAAGTAGTACCTTTTTCATAGGGGGGCACCTCATCTTTCTCCTTGATTTTCAAGACGTTATATAGTAAAAACAGTATGGGTGAAACCCCCTATGCCAAAAACTTTTGAAAAAAGTTATATTAACGTCAATTCGAGGTAAAAAATTAATGCGAGATTAATGTGTTATTCGTGGAAATTAATGTTGGCTTTCCCTTCGGCCGCCGAGCTAAACCTTTTCTTCACAAAGTGAAAACGTATAATACCGCATTAATACCACATTAATTTCGCATTAATTATTTTCAGAACACGGAAAACACAGAATGCACAAAAAATTTCGTTCTTTTCGTGCCTTCCGTGTTCAATAAAAGACTCTGCGTCTTTGCGTTGAAAAAAAAAAATTAATGTTTCAATTAATGTCCTAATTAACGTCTAAATTAACGTGCTATGAAAAACAATGCCTTACGGCGAAACATTAATTAGGACATGAATTAAGACGTTAATTCTGACATTAATATTTTTCTGAACACGGAAAACACAGAATAAACGAAAAATTTTCGTTCTTTTCGTGCCTTCCGTGTTCGATAAAAAACTTTGCCTTGAATATGTATATTTCCATAAAAGCATCATAAAAAATTGTAAAAATCATCCAAAATACAGGAAATTTCTGTAAATTTGCCCTCGCTTAACATAAACTATTGTGTGTTGTTTGTACTTCATTGAATTCACGATGACAAAATATTTATTAACAACAATGAAAAATTATCTACTAAAGTGCATTGCTATAATGCTCGTTGGCTCATTAGCCATAGCATGCAGCAAAGACGACAAAGACGACCTCATTATCGAGGAACCTGAGAAGACTTCTGACAGTACGCTGACTACCGGCAAGACTGAGGACGAGAAAGAAGATTCTACTTCAACCGCGGTTCCTGAAGAAATTGTGCCGGTAAAGATTGACGCCACAACATTCCCTGACCCAAAGTTCAGGGAACTGATTTCGGGACGTGACTATGACAAAAACGGCGACGGAACATTGGACGTAGAGGAAATCATCTACATCCGTAACCTCTATTGCCAGGATATGGGCATTAAATCACTCAAAGGCATTGAGTATCTAAAGGAGCTAAGAGGAATTTATTGTATGGACAATGAGATCTCTGATTGGGACCTCAGCCACAACAAGTTACTCACGGGTATCTGGTGTTCAGGAAACCAGTTCACATCGCTCGACTTTACTGGATTGGATGATCTTGTGTGGGTATATTGTCACGACAACAAGCTTACGTCGCTCAACGTGAGGAATAATCCGAAAATGGCATACATCGAGTGTAATACAAACCCTCTAAAAGAGTTGGATGTTACCCAGAACCCTGAACTGGAGCATCTTATGTGCGGTACGTGCCAACTCACCAAGCTTGACCTTACCCATAATCCAAAGCTCCAGCACTTGGATTGTTTCGCCAACGAGTTCACATCATTAGACCTTTCACAGAACTCAATGATGAAGCGTCTCAACATCTGGAACAATGAGAAGCTCGGCAACGTCAACATCAACAATATGAAGGGATTGCAGACTTACAACTGTGCAAAGACAGGCATAAAGAAACTGGATGTAAGTCACCACCCGGAACTATACAAACTGACTTGCGGTTACAATGAGATAACTTCTTTGGATCTCTCCAAGAATCCGAAGCTCATAATTCTTGAATGTCAGGACAATAGCCTCAACAAGCTCGACATCTCTAAGAATCCGCAGCTCCGTTTCTTATGGGCAGCTCATAACAACTTCAAGTCATTAGACCTCAGCAGCAATCCATACCTCATTAAGGTTTATCACGAAGGTACTTACGAAAAGGATAAGATTGACGAGGAATGGTATATTGATCTTGGCGGTGAGGTTTCTACGGGCGAAGACAACAAACTCTATCTCTGGGTAAATATTGGCGTGACAATAAATGATGTTTCAAATGGCACACAGGCAGCTCAAGAGAAATATTCTGAGTTGGATCCAGGCGTTAAGGAAAGCGACTGCCTTACTCGAGGATATGTGATGAATTACCTCTACGAAATGGCAGGAAGTCCTAACGTTTCAAAATACAAGACAAGTTTCAAGGACGTTGCAGGTACAAAATACGAGAAAGCCATCATCTGGGGCGAGTTGAGGGCAATGACTATGGGATTCCCAGAGTTCTTAGGCGACTATTTTGCCCCAAACAAATGGATTACCCGTCAGGATCTTACGTTTATGCTTATGAGATATTCTGAGGCATTCAATCTGAAACGTGACATTGACTTCGGACGTAGTGACGAATATCTCGACTATTACGACATTGACCCTGACCATTGGGAAGCCGTTTGCTGGTGCGCTACATGGCATATAATCGAGGGCAAAGGCGGTTCAGTCAAGAGCCAGCAGAAATTCGATCCATACGGACGCATTACGCAAGCAGATCTCAAGCAAGCAATTGCCAATCTAAAGGAGGTTAATGGTCTGTAAAGCGAATTATCGCATCTCCGATGCTAAACTGACAATAATTGCCAATCTCACCAATCTTTTTTCAATAAAAAAATTATCAAGAATTAGAGAGATTTGTCGAAGACCCACTGACCGCAGGGAAGTAATTTGAGATTTTTTGAATTAATGCGAAAGAGAGAAATTGCTACTTGCGTAGCATTGGGAATTTCCGTGATTAACAGGAGCGTAAGCGACATTTCTCAAATTCTTCTAAAATTCAAAAGAAAAAAAATCTCTAATTCTCTAATTCTTGATAAAAAATTGAAAAGATTGGAATAAGATTGCGCAGATTGGGAACTTGCGTAGCTTGATGAGCTTTGCGAATAATTATTGTCAGTTAAAAGCAACTTGTTGCTAATGTTAATTAGCAATGAAGCTATCAAATGCCTTACGGAAAGCCTCGCTTTCGAGTTCCTTTATTCCCTCATCCATTATATCAATTCTATTGATGAGGAATACCACGTTATCATAAAGCAGAGGTATCGGACTATCATGATTGAGAAGAGCCATGAGGAATACCAGACGGTCAGTCTGGTACAACTGTCGGGCAATATCATCATGAATATCGAGATAGTTCTTCAGCTCTTCCGACAAATCATCATCGGCAAAACGGAGAAGAAGCTTATTGCGAAGCATAGCATGATAATTGCCATTTACGAGGTTCTTCTGCGCCATCTCATGGAAGATAGCACCCATGCTCCATTGGGCGGTCTCAAGGGTGGCAATGACACCATTCAACTGACGAGAGAAGAAATCACACCCCTCCCAGTCTTCCTTGCACTTATATCTCAGGTCGTGCTCCACCTCATGCCAGCCCTCAGAGAAAACGGTTCGTATCTGTATCTCATACGTATCATCAAGATATGGCGCATAATCCTTTGGCAGAGCAGCATGAAAATCCTCCACATACTTCTCTGGTATCTTCTTGACAAGATTGAGTCTCTGCGGACGGAAAGTAGAGACATCAAGGTTATCTACCGAACGATCCACAAGATCATCATTGCAGAGGAAAATCTCCATTGCCTCCACATCCTCAGAGAAATACAGCACGATTCTGATACCTATCATATCCTGTATCTTATCCCCGGCACGGTACTTGTCGCCCTTGATCATCATCTTATGCTCAAGCGAGCGAACACTCTTTGCCCTGCCAAAGATACGGAACATGATTCCGCTCTGTGTCATTCTCTGTGACAGATCATCAAGAATGCTATCTTTTATTTCTTCTAATGTCAGCATAGATTTAAAGGTTTTAAGGTTTGAGGTTATGAGGTCTTGACATCTTGAGTTTTAAGAGCCTATTCTGTTTATGGGTGTTCTGACCCCAAAACCTTAAAACCTCATGACCTTATAACCTTTTTATGCTTGCAACGTGCGAAGCATCCTCGCACGAAATCAAAAGTGCGTGTCAGCCCAAAGGCTGGCACACGGTCTTTGATTTGATGAGTGCAAAGATACACAAATAAATTGAAAAACAAAAAATCTCTTGCATTTTTTTCACTTCCAATAGCCAATCCACATTTTACAAATACTCGTTTTTAGGTATTGCACACATCATTTTTTCGCCGTACCTTTGCACTCGCAAAATGAAACGTGCACCAGCCTTTTGGGCTGACAAGCACTTTTTGCTTCGTGCGAGCCTGAGTTTGCACTCGAAAATGAAACGTGCACCAGCCTTGGGGCTGACAAGCACTTTTGGCTTTGTGAAGGTTTAAGTTTGTATTCGAAATATTTAAAATTTGTAACTAATTTAAAGGTAGAAAATGAAAAAAATTGTAATGACAATGTTTGCCGCTCTATTTACTATAAATATGATGGCAGACAATGTGAAATTCAAGATCAAGAACATGAACTGTGAGAACTGCGCCAAGCGCATAGAGAAAGTTCTTACTGAGAATGGTGCCGTTACCAAGGTTAAGGTAAATCTGGAGTGTAAGGCTGTATGTGTTAGCTACGATGCTACAAAGACCAATGTCGAGGCTCTTCAAAAGACTCTTACAGATGCTAAATTCCAGGCAGAGATTGCCAAGCAGTGCAACAAAGAAGGTGGTTGCAAGCATGAAGGCAAGGAAGGCGAGCATAAGTGCGGCAAGAAAGACGGACAGCAAGAAGAGAAACACGAGTGTGGCGGAGAAGGTTGTGGCAAATAAAAGATTGTAGCAAATAACCAATTTTTAATTCCTAATTTTTAAACATGAAGCGATTTTTTAAGTTCGCACTGGCAGCTCTTGTCTGCCCAGTGCTGATGGTTTCGTGCTCTGAAGACGATACCGACAATAACATTGACGTAACATTCAACGCTATCCCAAAGGTGGCTGGTACGCTGGATGCATCTGCTTTGAGCGGTGCAATGGTACAGTTCACCGAGGTTCGAAATCAGGAGACTAAGTCATTTCCTCTGGATGCCAACGGAAGCGTGACAGCATCACTTCCTATGGGTGTTTACAACGTGTCTATCGAGAAGAACATCACTAATGCCCAGGGCGAGCAAGTAGTAATTTCCCTACGTATGGAAAATGTAAACATTAACACCGCAGGACAGAAGATTGAAGGCTACGTTAACTCTCTGCCAGCAAGCGCATTGGGAAAGGATTTCATCTTTAGCGAAGTATTCTTTAATGGTGAGAGAAACTCAGGACGTATGATGCACCCTGACCAGTACATCGTACTTTTCAACCCAACAGAGGATGTGCTTTATGCTGATGGTGTAAGTATCGGTGTAACAATGCACCTCTCATGGCAGAACAAGCAACTTTGGTACGATAAATACTATCCTACTCAGGTGCCAATCGGCGGCTTCATCACTATCCCTGGCAATGGTAAGGAACATCCTGTACAGCCTGGAGAGAAGTTTGTGATTGCCTTTACTGCCATAAATCACTCTGAGGTGGTTAATGGTGAAATCGCATACGACCATGCCGTGGATCTGAGCGGTGCCGACTACGAAATCTACTATGGTCCAGATGCCAATGATGTGGATAACCCAGATGTGCCTAACGTACTCATCACAGAGAATGGTGATTCATACGGATTCTTCTTCCAGCCTCGTGGCTATGTATCACCTGTTATGTTCCGTCTGGAGAACGGCAATCAATCTACTGTCGATGCATTCGTTAGCAGTCACACAACTCTCTCAAAGACTCATGTAGAGGCTACAGAGACAACACCAGAGGGTGATATTGACATCCATATCCTTGCTGTTGAGACCGATAAGATTATCGACGGCATTCAGACCAGCGATGTGCCACAGGACGTAAAGACACGTGTTGTTCCTGAAACCGTAGATCGCGGTAAGTTCCTTGTAAATGGTTGTCACCGTCAGGAGCTTTGCATCCGTAAGGAGATCAAGGTGGGTGATAAGATTTTCTATAAGGACACCAACAATAGTGCTGAGGATATGCAGGACGTAAACGAGCGTAATGCAGCCGGACTCACCCAGACAGCATTCCCTATTGGCTGGAGAAAGAAATAAAGAGTAAAGTGTAAAGAATAAGGAGTAAAGTGTAAGGAATAAGGTCTAAGACCTTTTAACCTTAAACCTTATAACCTTACCCCTTACTCCTTAGACCTTTGACAATCAAAGAAATATAGTGAACTATCTTCGTAAGACATTCATAATAACTTCCTTTCTTCTTCTGGCAATGACCGATGTGATAATCGCTCAGACCTGCACGGTAAGAGGAAAGGTAACAACCGATCACGATGGCGAGGCAGCAAGCTTCGCCATCGTCAGTATTCAGAATCTGGAGCAACGAACTATCTGCGACATCGACGGACGATTCGAATTACGCAATATCCCGATAGGCAAACATACAATAGAAGTGGAGTGTCTGGGGTATGTAAAACTGAAACAGCAGTTTACGGCAATAAAGGACACCAATCTGAAACTCAAGTTGCAGAGCAGCACCTTTGCCCTACCCGAATTTGAGGTAATGGCAAAGAAAAGTCGTAAGGGTAAGGTCATTATTGATGAGAACGCATTAGAGTATATCCAACCGACTTCACTTGCCGATGTTATGCTACTTCTGCCTGGTAGCGTGTATAAGGAGAACAACCTGACACAGTTTTCGCAGATCAGTAGCCGACAGGTAGGAAGCGATGCAAACACATCGCTCGGTGTGGGTATCATAACCGATGGCGCACCAGTTTCCAACGATGGAGTCCGATCACAATTAGTTGGTATCACGGAGGGTAGTGGTAGCAGCTACGATGGCGAGGTGCGCAGTCGCTCTGGCATTAATCAAGGGGCTGATATGCGCATGATTTCCACCGACCATATACAGAGCATGGAGTTTACACGCGGCATATCCTCTGCCCGCTACGGCAATCTGTCAAGCGGAATGATTAGCATCTCATCAAAGCATGGAGTGACACCTCTGCGCCTCCGACTGAAAAGCGACCTGAAGAATAAGCTCATCTATGCAGGTAAGGGGTGGCGACTCGGAGATAAGGCAGGTACTCTGCACACTGGCATCGACTACCTACATTCAATAGATGACATACGCGATGAGATGGATAAGTTCTCACGACTCACAGGGCAACTATATTACAATAACAAGATACAGCTTGGCAGTCACACTCTTGACATTGATGCGCGTCTGAGCCAGACCATCACAATAAGCAAGATGAAGAAGGATGAGTTGACCTACGAATACGATGAGACATACAAGGCCGACTACAATCGCACGGCATTGATGCTGAAAGGAAATCTCACGCTTGGTAAGGCTTGGATGGATCAGCTTGAGTTGGTTCTGTCTGCCGACTATACCAACGACAGAATATCACGTCATCGCCTGGTACTCTCTGGTTCAGGTCCGATGAATATGCCTCTTGCCTACGAGGAAGGTGAGCATGAGGGCATCTATCTGCCACGCAAATACTATAGCGATTTCTATATCGACAACCAACCTGTGAATATCTACGCCCAACTGAATGCCACCTCGCGCATACAGTTGCAGAAGCATACGATGCTCAACTTGCAATACGGAGCGGAATATACAAACGTGAAGAATCACGGAGCAGGTGCCGTTATTGAGGATGAGACTCGTCCGCCATTTCCATACGACAACTCGTATATGCGTCCACGCCCAAACTGGGCAATACCTGCCTTGGGTACTGGTGCTGCATACGCTCAAGCCGATTTCATTTACGATGATAACAATAGTAACATTCTGCAACTGTCACTCGGTGGACGTGCATCTACACTCATGAACCTTCCTCATGAGTATTATCTGCATGGCAAAATACTGACTGACCCACGTATGAATCTCAGCTATACCATTGGTAAGGAACTGAAGAATACCTTCCGCATCGGTTTCGGTACGGAGAGCAAGACACCAACGCTCGACTACCTCTATCCAGAAAAGCTCTACAAGGATTTCTACATGCTCAATGCCTATACCAACGATCCGCAATATCGCCATCTGATAACCTATACCAATATATTCGATGTGGCTAATCGTGACCTTCGTGCCAATAAGAATCGTAAGATGGAAGCTGGCTGGGATATTGACTATGGGAAGATGAGTCTGTCGCTTACAGCCTTCTACGAGCAGTCGGATGCGGGATTTGAATATTTCACGGAATACCATCCATTGACCTACGACCTCTACACCACGCTAAAACCTGGTGTTAGCATCGAGGGACGTATTCCGCAGAAGAGCGACTATGTACAGGAACAATATAGTATTTTCACCACCTCGCAACGGGTGATGAACTCCCAAAAGGTAACGAAACGCGGAATAGAATATCGTCTTATTCTGCCAAAGATAAAGCCTCTGCTCACAACGGTGGAGATTAACGGCGCATACTATCAGACAGACTATGCTTCGTCCTTGCCTTCGTATTATTACCCAGCCGTAAAGATTGGCGGTAAGGAATACCCATACGTTTGTATCTTTGACAATGATGCAAGGAATCAGTATCGCAGACTTAATTCAAATATCTGGCTAAATACTCACATTCCAAAGTTCAAGATGTTCCTGACAAACTTCTTCCAGGTGGTATGGCTCAACACCTCACAGTATAAGGATAACCACGACTTCATACCTACCGAGTATATTGACATGCAGGGAAACCGATTGCCTGTGGATGACGGCATACGCAAGCTGATTGCAGATGATGACGGAATATTCCGCTATTTCCGTCGCACCATCCTACCTGTGAAATATGCACGCGATGAGAATCCGATTTCATTACTCTGGAACATGAAGGCAACAAAGGAGTTCAAGAAGGGTACGAAATTGTCATTCTTCGTCAATGGGCTGCTTGACATAAGTCCCAAGTATCTGTCAGGCAGTAAGATCACACAGCGCGAATGGCACGACCCATATTTCGGACTAGAACTTTATCTTAATCTCAATTTGTAATCCAACTTTCGCATAGCTCAAGTTTCTGGTTATAAGGTTTATTGGTTTTCAGTTTTTTAGGTCGTAATGCTCATTAGTGATGCTGACCTCTAACCTCATAACCTTCTAACCAAAGAAGTTAAGCTTGCGAAACTTCATCCTGTAATCATGACAGAAAAGTTTAAATACCTTATCTCATTCGCCCTCATTCCGTTGCAGATGTCTGCCCAACAGTCATCGCATATCACCGATCATCTGTCGCCCGTCACTCTTTCACCACAAGAAGACAGATACAACGCCGCCAATACTGATATTTCGCTAAATTCAGGAAGGACACTTTACGCCAATCCAATCTTCACGGAATGGCGCAAAAGTACAGATAGCATAAACGGCCAACATAATGCCATAGTTTATGCAGGTATGGCAGGAGCTGACGGTAAGGGGGATTTCATTCCATACGAGGGTAACGGCTCTACTGACTATCGTGTAGGTGCCTATGGTGAATACACTCTGCCCAAAAGCGGTACATTATCTGGTTGTATTCAGTATTCGCAAGGTAAGCACTGCAACATAGGATGGAGTGCCATGCGATTACCTGAATTATACTTCCCCTACATCTCTACCGACTCATGCGGTGGTGATTTCAAGTTCGACTCTTACTATGCAGAGGGCAACTACGCCTTTTCGCTCAAGAAGTGGACGCTCGGCATCAAGGGAACTTTCTATGGTGAACAGGCTTATCGTCTGACAGACCCAAGAGCACTCAACAATACCACATGGCTGAGGTTTAATGTCGGGGTGGCACGTCCTATTGGCAATCATCTGTTTATGCTTGATGCTGGCTATGGACGCAACAAACAGCACATGCAACTGCGCTATTGGCGACCTGGGCAACAAGATCGTTTCTTCGTGTGCTATGGTTTCGGACTCTACGACACACGTCAGAGTGCAGTATCATTCGGCAAGTCGCGTATGTATTATATTGATGACTTCAATGCCCGTCTGCAATATCTATTCAACGCTCAATCCCCCCTTACCATTCATGCCTCATTTGGATATTCCTATCAGCATATGGAGACAGAAGAGAGTGACATCTATAACCTCTACGAATCGCGCAGTCATCAGTTATCTCCCCTGCTTCGCCTAACATACGATGCACGAAACGACTGGCAGTTTGAGCTATTCTCTATGGGTGACATCGTGCTACGCAAAGGCTATGAGAATATAATCGAGGAATATCTCATAGATAAGGATAACAACATTTACGACTTCCGTACCATTGCCACCCGACAGAACTACAATCGCAATACGCATTCGTGGACTACTGCATTCAAGGTGTCAAAAAGAATTAGAAGTGTTAATATTGGCATACAAGGTGGCATCAGCACAGATGGATATGAAGAGAAATACGCTTCTGGAACATATCGTATCAAAGTCCAGCCCCTAACGCCTCACGCCAAGCTTTCAGCAGAATGGCACGCTACTAAGGACGACATTGCCGTTAGTCTGCTCTATGCACATCAAAGCGTTAGCAACAACGACTATAAGGTCGATATGCAGAATCAACAGATACCGCATCTTGACTTTCAGCATGCTTTCGCCCCCTATGCGTTCCGTGCAGCTAATCTTGACAAGGTAACGGCAAGCATCACGTGGCAGCATCAACTAAAGAAGATGGCCATAGGACTAAATGTAAAACTATACATTGCAGATGGCAACCGCAAGAAAGACGTAGCTTATACAGGCGAAATCGGCTTTCGCTCAACGGCACCCACAATCTCAGTACATCCTGATGTGCATAAGGAGTATTGGGGAAGCATTACCACGTTTGTAACGTTCTAAGAATGTTATTTTTCAGAAATGCGCGTTTTAGTGATGATAAAAAATAAAATGGGATGATTTGACCTCATATTTTTGAGATGTTTTGGATTCATGAAGAAGGAGCGTAGCGGGCTACGTAACTGATGAGAGAATTCGAAACAGCCAAAAAGATGACCCTTTTTCACAACAATGCATATTACAAATCACCCCATTTTTTATTTTATCATCACTTAATTTGGTATTTACAAGAAAAAAACGTATTTTTGCACACAGATAGATAATTAAACCACAAGTCATTATGGAAGAAAAGAAAAAGAACATACCGTATCTCGGGTGTATCGACTTCTATACAGGTGATGCCAGATTGCCAGAAGGATTCCCAAAGGTAAAGGTCATCAAACGCGGTAATAAAACAAAAGACAATGATCCGATTGAAGTTAAAAGAGCCATGCGACCGGGTTTTCATAGGTGCAAGCCTGGTGAATCCATCAACTGGCGAGAGTATTACAGTTGATGCCAAGATTGATACTGGTGCAGTAGTTTCCGTATTCCCGATGTCAATGGTCTCTAATATGGGACTTGAAGTTATCGGGGAAAGGGATTTTGTCGTTGCAAATGGCAGTATTCTTCATGCCTATGTTGTAGAGTGCACTATTAGTTTCTCTGACGATGATGCATTCGATATGCCTTTGCATATTTGCAATTCGCATACCGATACAGGTCTCATTGGTATGGACATTCTTAGCCAATGCAACTATTCTCAATGGCACGAATGGAAAGATAAGGAACACTCCATAAACTTCATGTTGGAAACTGCACAGGAACCATAATATGGTGAGAGATACAAGCAAGAGGGCATATCAAAAAGTCTTTCGACTTATGGTATGCCCTCTTTTATTTTCATATGGATGTTAAACTTTTACCAGACAACAACATTTAAGAATAAACCATTTCACTTGAAAAAACATAGTTCCATGGTAAAAAATCGTACCATTACATAGGTTGTTCTAATGTCATCATAGTGGTAATAGTTCTATATGCCTCTCTTAATTTTGACTTTAATTCAACATCGTCCGATGATCTTGTAGATTCCGCCTTTGTGTATATAACGGCACATCCAGATTTGTTAGTGTAAAACATAACATAATATTTCAAATCTACGCTTACAAGATAACATATGATCTCATCGCTACTGTTATTGTCATATTTAACCACACAATATCTTTCAAGTAAAAAGCGTGTTAATTCCAAGGAATATAATAAAGATGTAGAAAATCCACATGTCTTTAATCTTCCATTCTCAAACGTATACAAATAAGCATTAACTTGCCCTTTACCCCAATATCCAAGATTATCAGAATCGTCATTTTTCAATGTATATCCACTCATGTGTTTTTTGACAGTAGCCATATCACTATCCCATTCTATATATGGTTCTGTAAATGATGTGTATTTAGGTTTTACCGTAACATTGCATGACAATCCATTTGCGCGTATTATGGTTGTTCCGACATGTTTGGCAGTTACAACACCATTTGAAACTTCTGCTACAAGTTCATTCTCCGAAGACCATGAACATTTGTCACTACCACTATATGTGACTTGGGATGTTTCATCAACATAAAGTGTTACGCTTGTTTTGTCTAATGTTGGATGTGCGGTTTCTTCATCATCATCTTTAGAACAAGAAGATAAACACACAGATAATGCCATAACAAGCATAAAGAAATAAAATTTTGTTTTCATGTTTTTATTGTTTTATAATTCCCCGTTTGGTAAACCGCGCAAATTGTACGAAGCAATGGAAGCGCATCTCCTCGGATGTTTTTAGCCTATAGATACCCAATAAGGCTAGTTCTAATTTCTTATCAAAGGTTTACCACATAACGAAAAACGCAGGTATCCACTTTTGCTCGTCCGATAATTGAGGTGTAGGAAACCCTTTGAGTTGAACGAGACAAAGTATAATACCCACGTCTGTATGGAAAATGTAAATAGAAAGTGTGCAGAGAAGATTATTATCTTCGCAAGCACACTCCGAGATACAATTATAGCATACTCGTAAGCATTCACTTTATCTTTGTCTTTGAACTCAAATTTGAAATTTCCTACGTTTCAATTATCCAATAGACAAAGCATCGATGACGCTTTTCTTTTATGTAGTGTCTAACCACTTACAATAGTTATGACGTTGCAAATATAGGCATTTTCTTTCTTAACACAAAGAAAAATGAGTGGAAAATTGTAAAAGCATGATTATTTTCTTTGAATTTTGCAAAACCGACTTGTCAAAATCGCAAAATTACAGTTTAATTCAAGCATTTTGAGATCAAGTGTGATACCTCTTGATTTTGTAATATCTGGGGGGACTATGTAAAAAATAAAAAGTTTTTAGGCTACACCGTTGCACCTTTGTTGTTTTGAGTATATATTTAAGCTGATTATCAACAAATTAGATACGGTGCAACAGTACCAAAACCGTTGCACCAAAAGGTGTAACAGTTTCAGGACTGTTGCACCCAAGGTATATATTTGTGCTTCAATGCGTTATATAACTCAAAACAACAAAGGTGCAACGGTGTAGCCTAAAAACTTTTCTCACTTTAATAAAAATATACTCAAAGAATTTTCACAGAGGGGTTACACCCTTTACTGTTTTTGCCTTGTAACGCGTTGATAATCAGAAGATAATAGAGGGTGTAACCCCCTTGAAAAATAGGGGTGCATTTTAGAGGGGGTACACCCAATGTAATTAGCTGATTATCAATATGTAAAAGCCGTATTTCCGCATAGGGTGTAACCCCTCTTGCGAAAAACTTTGTGTTCAGAAAAAAATATAGCCGCAGATTCCTCATGGTCTCAGGGATGTCAATCACAAATGTAAATGGGAAAAAGGTCCGCTTCTAAACCGTTCCAGAGCCTATATCTAGAATGGGAACTGAATGGGACTTACAACGGATTTGGAACGGACTTGCATCGGACTTGCTACGAACGCATCTTGCGGTGCTGAGCCTTTCAAGAAAATAGTAACTATGACCAGAAAATTTATTCCCAAAAATTGTATTTTTAAAACGCAAAGACGCAGAGGCGCAAAGATAATTTTAGAACACGAAAAACACAAAACAAACGAAAATTTTAGTTTGTTCTGTGTATTCCGTGTTCAAACGAAATATCCCTAAAATTCTGAAAATCTGTGGTCAATGAATATTAGGGGTTCTATTTCTTCTTCGGCACTACGTATGCACTTAACTCATATAATATGTATATGGGGAGTGATACGATCATCAGCGTGAAGGCATCGGAGGTTGGGGTGATGAATGCTGCAACGATGAGGATAAACACAATGGCATGACGGCGGTATTTGTGCATCAGTTCTCGGTTGAGTAGCCCTAACTTGCCGAGGAACCACGACACTACGGGTAACTCGAACACTACGCCAAGCATCAGGGAGAGGATAACGAAGGTGTCGATATATGATGACAAGGATATCATATTCTCGACTTCTGCCGACACCTGATAGTTGCCTAAGAAACGGAACGTGAACGGGAAAACCACGAAATAGCTGAACACGACTCCCGACATGAACATTACATATCCGCTCGTCACTATCCTCACGGCATAGCGTTTCTCTTGCTGATAGAGGGCAGGGGAGATGAACTTATACAGTTCGTAGATGATGTATGGTGCTGCCACGATGATTCCTGCATAGAACGATATCATCATGTGGATCATGAACTGGGAGGTGAGTTCGGTGTTGATGAGCTGCACCGATTCGTCCTTTGGAGCAAGCACAACGGCAAAAAGCTCGTCCTTGAATCCAAAGGCGAGCAACGCAAACACCATAGCGACTGCCAGCGACCGCAGGATACAGCCACGCAGTTCTTCGAGATGTTCCCAGAAGGTCATAAAGCCCCCCCACCCCCCAAGGGGGAGTTTTTTTGATAGACTTTATCCTTTGTAGAGGTAATGCGATAATTCATTTAATAAGTAATCAAATTTAATTATATAATCAAGAATTTGAGAATTAGAGAAATTGAATTAATGCGAAAGAGAGATTTTTGCTACTTGCGTAGCATTGTGGATAGTCGTGATTGGCAAGAGCGCAAGCGACCTTTCTCAAATTCTTATAAATTCAAAAAATCTCTAATTCTCTAATTCTTGATTATAAAAATATGTGCATTTACTTATTCTGCGAAAAGAATTGATTAGAAATACTATTCAACCTTCTCCCCCTTGGGGGGCTGGGGGGCTTCTTTTTCATCAATTTTCAAATTATCACTCACCTCGTTCATTCCATCTTTGAATGAACGGACGCCCTTACCCATGCCGTGCATGAGCTCAGGAATTTTCTTACCTCCAAAGAGAAGGAGGACTACAAGTACGATGATTATAAGTTCGGGGGTGCCGAGACCACCAATGAAAAGTATATGGTTCATAAGAGAGACCCACCCCCAAACCCCTCCCATAAAGGGAGGGGAGTAGATAGTATTTTCGTTTGAGGGTATTAGCGGGCGATTTTTATATGATTAATTATATATCCACCCCCGTAAATGAATAATTGTAATTACTCCCCTCCCTTTATGGGAGGGGCAAGGGGGTGGGTCTTGGGTTATAAATTGTTTTGCTTCAACTTCTCCACAAACTCATTGATTCGGGAGAGCTGCTTTGGAATGTCGATGTTCTGAGGACAATGTGGATTACATTGACGACAGTCGATGCAATGGTCTGCCTGACGGAGCTTTGGTACAGAACGGTCATAGCTTACGAGATAGATTCTGCGAGTCTGTTCGTAGTTTTCTGCCTCCATGCTCTCCGGCACATTACCCTTGTTCACGCACTTGTTATAGTGGGTGAAGATGCCAGGAATATCCACACCGTAAGGACAAGGCATACAATACTTACAATCGTTGCAAGGCACGGTTGGATAGCTCTTGATGAGAGTTGCCGTCTCGCCCTCAAGCCAATCCACTTCCTCCTTGGTCAGAGGTTTCAATGGACTGTATGTGCGGATGTTATCCTCAAGATGCTCCATGTATGTCATGCCTGAAAGCACGGTGAGGATGTTAGGCTTAGTACCGCAATAACGGAATGCCCATGAAGCCACACTATTATCAGGCTCTCGCTGTTTCAGATGAGCAACAACGTGATCTGGCACCTTTGACAGACGACCGCCAAGAAGAGGTTCCATCACTATGCCTGGTATGTTACGCTTCTCCAGTTCCTCATACAGATGCTTACCGTCAGAGTGATTCCAATCCACATAGTTGATCTGAATCTGAACGAAGTCCCAATGGTACTTGTCGTGAAGCGAGAGCATATAGTCATAGAACTCCATATCACCATGATATGAGAAGCCCAACTGACGGATAACACCCTTCTTACGCTGCTCTACGAGATAGTCGAGCACACCATTGTCAAGGTATCGTCTTTTGAGCGTTTCCAATCCGCCACCACCAAGTGCATGAAGCAAAAGATAGTCGATATAGTCGGTCTGGAGATACTTTAGCGAGTTCTGGAACATCTTCACACTCGCCTCATGCGACTGCTGTTCAGGAGCGAAGTTAGAGAGCTTTGTTGCTATGAAATAGCTCTTACGGTCGTAGCCACTCGCCTTGAGAGCTGTGCCGAGAGAAGCCTCACTCTTACCACGCACATACGCAGGACTGGTATCAAAATAGTTTACTCCATGATCAAGGGCATACTTACAAAGTCTATTGACCTGCTCTTGATCAATCTGCTCCTCTGGTGGGTTGCTCTGATCCTTAGTAGGTTCAACAGGAAGCATAGGCAAGCGCATCCAGCCATATCCCAATATACTCACACGGTCGTTATTGTTAGGATTGGTGCGGTATGTCATCTTACCCGTTGGCACAGGATCCGTATGATGCCCCATAGGATCCACATCGCCCAACTCAGAATTAGCATTATTTTTACATGAAGCCAGAGCAACAGCCGCAGCCGCCGTACCAGAGAGCTTCAAGAAATCACGTCTATTTATATGTTTCATCTCCAATTAACAATTAATAATTAACAATTAACATGCCAATCGCTAATGGTAAATGAAAAGTGAAAAATACATTCTACATTATTCATTATTCACTATTCACTATTCATTTTTTAGATATTCCTATGCACCTCATGCCCTTCTACATAGATAGCGCTGAACGGACGTGCAGGACATAGGTTCTCGCAAGCACCACAGCCGATGCAAATCTCGGTATCCACCACAGGAATACGCAGTATCTCACGCTCCTTTACAGGTCTGCCCTCGGCATCTACCCACTTGCCTTCCTCGTTCAATTTGTAAGACTTATCGAGAGGCACCATCTGGATAGCACCCACAGGACACTTGCTTGCACAGTTGCCGCATGTCTTGCCATCCCTAAGCGGTATGCAATTCTTCTTTACCCAAACGGCATGACCAATCTGAATAGCCGGCTTGTCCTCAACGGTTATTGGACGGATGGCACCTGCTGGGCATACCTGAGAGCATCGTGTACACTCAGGACGGCAGTAGCCCTTCTCGTATTCCATAACTGGTTGCATGAATCCTTCCAATGATGTATTCGGACGCAGCACGCCATTAGGGCAGTTGCTTATGCAGAGCTGACAACTCGTACACTTCCTCTGCAAGTTACGGGCAGAGATTGAGCCTGGAGGCGTGAGAGGCGTCTTGCGCTTCGGAATCTGCTTGCCCTCGATAGCAGCAAAACCGCCGTCCGTAGTCTTCTCCTGAGCGTTTATGGCTGCAGCGGCAGTCAAGCCAAGAATGCCGATGAAGTTGCGACGGGAAAGATCCTCTTGAGATGATGGCTGTTGGGTGTTAGGTGTTGGGGCTGAATGCGCAAAACTTATCGCCCCCTTCGGACATACGTTTTCGCAGTTACCGCAATCCACGCATCGAGCATAGTCCATCTTAACCACCTCACCTTTCTGCACATCAATACAGGAGGTTTTGCAGTTCTTCATACACAGACCACACTTTATGCACTTGCTCTCGTCCACCCTCATCTTCATCCACGAATACTTGCTTACATAGCCAAGTACAGTACCCACAGGGCATATCGTGTTGCAATATGTCCTGCCATTTCTGAAGGCAAGTACGAACAGGACGAGTGCCGTAACACCTGCCACTACGCATAATATTGCAGGATTGCTATGCTCTTCCACCTGATAGAAAGCATAGCTGTCATTGCTCTCTGCCCACGTTGCAAGCATATTGTTTATACCTATATATATAGGCTGAAGTGCTGACGATACGATTCTGCCATACGCACTATATGGTGCGATGAGCATGAAGCCGGCATTGAAGCCTGCAAGGATCATAACTACCATAGCACCCAATACACTAAAGCGCAACCAGGTCTTAGGCTTTGAGTACGAGTATTTGTTTGCCGTCTTCGCTTTCTTGTTTTTACGGAAGATACGCCATTTTCCAATCCACGCAAACACGTCCTGCATCACGCCCAAAGGACAGATGACCGAACAATACAATCTTCCAACGGCAAGGGTGAGAAGAAGCACCACGGCAAGAGCGACGACGTTCAGAGCCATCACACTTGGCAGGAATTGCAACTTAGCCATCCAACCGAGCCACGGCTGTACTGTTCCCGAGAAATCAAGGAACAGCGACGTAATGCCAACAAAGAAGATTACGGCAAGTAGAATTCTGATTTTTCGCAACATAATCGTTTAGTTCAAAGTTCATAATTCATAGTGCATAGTTTTCTTTAGTTCATAGTTCATAATTCATAGTGCATAGTGAGGTGGTGTACGCTAACTATGAATTATGCACTATGCACTATGAACTAAATCAGATTATGCACTATAAATAGTTTTGTCGCAAAGTTACATCATTTCTCGCAAAACACCAAACAAAACGCTTGTTTTTACATAATTATCTGCGTAAAAGCGAATTTTACGGTAAAAGGAATGAATCACAAATTAAATTATAACCCATCTTTGGTGCTTAAACTGACAATAATTACCAATCTGCGCAATCTTATTCCAATCTTGTCAATCTTTATTTTATCAAGAATTAGAGAATTAGAGATTTTTTTGAATTTATAAGAATTTGAGAAATGTCGCTTACGCTCCTGCCAATCACGCCCAATCCCAATGCTACGCAAGTAGCAATATCTCTAATTCTCATTAATTCCATTTCCTCTAATTCTCTAATTCTTGATAAAATAAAAAAATAAAAGATTGAAGAGATTGCGTAGATTGGGAACTTGCGTAGCTTGATGAGCTTTGCGAATAATTATTGTCAGTTAAAAGCAGTTTACTGCTATTTTTTACAGTCCACACAATTTACACTTATCTCACTACAGCACAACAACTTACGCCACACTCGGAGGAATTTCCCCTTTCACTTTAGGGAGAATCCCCTTCCGAATAGGGAAAAACAATTTGGAATCTAAGTTTTTTGCAGTAATTTTGCCAACAGAAATCAGAGATAGTTCTGATGACAACAAAATTAAAACATACTATTATGAAAAGATATATACTCACTCTCGTAGCAGTAATGGCATTCATCTGCACAGGTACAGTTTCAGCACAGCGTCATCACGATCGTCATCACGACAAAATAGAGATGCGTCATCACGACCGTCACCACGATGCTCCTCGTCCACATGTTCGTCATGCAGAGCCACGTCATCATCACCACCACGCTCCTGTAGTAGCAGTTGCACCACGCCATCATCATCACCACGCACCTGTGGTTGTTGAGCGTCCGGTTGTAGTAGAGCGTCCGGTAGTTGTAGAACGCCCAGTAGTTGTAGAACGCCCAGTAGTAGTTGAGCGTCATCACCACCACAACAATGCAGGTGCTGTGATTGCAGGCGCAGTAGCAGGTGCCGTTCTCACTTCAATTCTCACGAGATAAAAAGCCCCTTGGGGCAATTGGGATTAAGTTATTAGGTTTAGAATTCAGTTTCATGGTTTAGGTAAATATATTAGTTTAGGTTAAGTTACATGTTATTAAGTTTCCACACATTTACGATTTAGTTTATACAGTCAATACTATTACGAGTGGCAATGCCACATCAAGCCAGTCAAGGTGAAGCGTCATCTTGGCTGGCTCTCTTTTTCACCAAGAATATGCACCCTCTGCACTATTATAAATTAATGCGATATTAATGTGGCATTGACGGTCATTATATGTTTCCACTCCGTGATGACATTAATTTCCACAAATAACACATTAATCTCGCATTAATTTTAAAAATCCGTTTCCTTTGTTTTTTCCGTGTTCAAGAAATAATCTCTGCGTCTTAGCGCCTTTGTGTTTAATTAAACGTCCCTTATATCTCTGCTAAAAAATGCAACATTATTCTAATATCCGTAAATTCCTGTAAACCAATCTTAAATCTTGCGTTAAAAACGCATAAATATAGCTGTTTATGATACCTGCATCTTGCAAGGCTCAAAGAATTGACTTACCTTTGCAATCGAATGAAACAAGTTTTTGCCATACTCGTATTTTCGCTCTTCGCCCTCCACATCAGGGCACAGCAGATGATAAGTGTCATAGACCATGACACTCGCAAACCCGTATGGCGTGCTTACTTCACTCAGGATGGCGACACTATAGCCTACACCTCCCCCGAAGGAATCGCTTTAGTGCCCAAACGTCCTGGCAGAGTCAAAATTATCGCCAGAGACTATAAGCCTATAGAAGTAAATGCTGACAGCATTCCGGCAATCGTTCACCTCAAGAGCGAGGTTAAGAGTCTTGATGAAATCGTGGTATTAGGCGATGCAAGCAAGATAAATGAAAGGATGAAAGAATGGTTTGGCAACCGTAAGGGCGGTTATGGCGGCGGAGGTGGCGGCGACCTCGGTAGAATATTCCGAATATTCGGTTACAAGCCAGCAAGCGAAATCCGCAGAAACCGTGTGAAGAAGAATCTCGAAGCCTTCGACAAGGCTGCCCCTACCCCACCAGCCCAAACAAAATAACGCGATATGAAGCCCTCACTTATCTTACTACTCATTTTCATCACCAGTAGCATTCGCGCCCAAAAGATGATCAGCGTGATTGATACTGATACCCGCGAACCCGTGGCGTATGCCGCCTTTACCCAGAATGGCGACACCATTACATATACCTCATTGCAAGGCATAGCAATAATGCCAGAGGTGGCAGGCACTCTTCTGCTAACCTGCAAGAACTACAAGCCGATAAAGGTCAATGCCGACAGCATCCCAGCCGTCATCCGTATGAAATGCCTCATAGAACGACTTGAAGAAGTGGTAGTTGTCGGCGATAGCACAAAGATCAAAAAGAAGAAATTCGATCTTCCCGACAACATACTTCTTGAATACGACTTGAAAGATGCCTTCAACAATCGTGGCGTAAGAATACCGATTGCCTCCCTCTATAAACTTATAGGGTATAAGCCAAAGAGTGAACGCCGTCGCAATCGCGTCAAGAAGAACCTTGAAGCCTACGACACTCCTGCAACCGATGACGATAAAAAGAAAAAGCCCACACTCCCAAAATAAATCACTATTGGAAGTGTGGGCGCAATTCTCTTTATACAAAAGAACTGCAACAAATGACTGCTTACTTGATTAGAAAAGTTTAATTAATGTATGTATGAAAAAAATTTTTACTTGTTCCAATAATTGATGAAGAACTGCATGTCAGTATTGTAGCTACCACCCTTCCAGTTCTCAAAATAATCGGTAGTACGACCGTTATTATCCTTAACGGTTGGAGTGAACAGACCTGTTGTATAGAATCCATCATACTTACCAGCCTCACCCCAGTTGATGTAATGCTGCTGTGTCTCATGATTGTATTGTGACATAGTTGTACACTTCTGCCATGTCTTACCACCATCATAAGAAACCTGGAAATACTCAAGAGCCTTCACATACTTGAGTCCGTCAAGAATAAAGATATGCCTTCTTCCACTTTTTCTTGAATTAGATGCCTCCATGATAGCAAAATTGTCTCCCCAAAGTCTTGAAGCAAGACTAAAGCCACCCTTCTTTGGATCAAATTTCTCTACATTTGTTGCGCCGTAGCCCAACTTCACAGTAGCATTTCTAAGATCAGAAAGGGCCGTTTCTGTCTGGTCGTTCCAATACTTTGCTTTTGCCAAATAACCAATCTCACGAACCAAAGTTGCCATGTCGTTATAGTCCTGATCACTAGACATGCCTTTCTTTTTGTCAGAATCTACCCAATTATTGATCTTCTTCCAATCAAAATAAAGGACACCGCCACAATGTCCCAGATAGATATGATCAGGGAAGTTGTTCTTCTGAATTCCCCAGAATGTCATAATCTGTGCAACTGCGATAGGACCAGATCCTGCAATATTATTAGGACAAGCTCTTGCAATATTAGGACACAATGATCCAGCAGGACCTTTCTGTGCCCACTTCACCTTAATCCTTGGAGCAAACTGCTTGTGGTATGTCGTGTCAATATGTGGACGATATTGAACAGGCACAGCACGAGTAACAGCTGGCATTTTTACAACCTCAGACTTTGCATTAGCAACATACTCTTTGGCATTCTCAAGAAGTTCCACGGCATAAGAGTCGTCCCACTTTGAGTTTGGATCATAGCTACCGTTCTCTACTACTGCGAGCAAACCCTCAGTAGCACGATTAGCAGAAACAACAGCAAAACCCTTGTCGTCATTGAAGTTGAACACATAGAGCAATGGATCGTTAGAAACAGAACCATCGGCACGTGTTACCTTCTGGCGATAGATCTTAACACCATTCTCAAGATTCAGGGTTCTGCCTGTAGCCTCACCACGGGTAATAGCTGTGCTGTCCTGAAGCATAGAAATAGAGTTCTGGGCTATCTCAAGAACTTCATCATAACTTCTTTTGCTGAGGTCTAACTCCTGAGTAACCTCTTCATTAACATTTGCTGAAAACTCAAAAGTTTCGTCACTTGAACATGAAGCGAGTCCCATTGCAGCGAATAAGATATAATATACCTTCTTCATAATGAAATAAAAAAATAAATTTTATTAAGCAATCACTTGTTTTAATTGTTTTCTGTCAAAGTAAATACTCATACTATTTGAAATAAGAAAATATTCCCCGGATCATTTTCGTCAAATTCTAATTCTGAGTATATCCATCATTTTTGTCCGCAAAAGTAATAATTATAATGTAAAAACCACACACAATCGTTTTCTTTTTAACTTAATTTTATCTTTATCGCAATCTGTAAAACTTACATTAACATTCACAACACAGGACATCCCCCTGATTATTTATGACAGACGCATAGAAATCCCCACACCGCCAAGCCATTCACAAAGAACAACTTAGAAGTGCAGGGGAGAATAATTCTCTTTCAAACAAGAGGATTAAGACGAATGATTGCTTGTTTGTTTAGTTGTTGTGTTATTTAAATGATTCTAAATGCGGAAAAGATTAACGGCCTGTAGAGAAGAACTTCATAGTACCGCTGTATTCAGGCTTCTTCTCGCCTTCGAAATACCCAGCACCCTCATCAGTTGTGTAATAATAAGGAGAAAGTGAGTATGTAGAATAGTAACCGTCATAATTACCACCTTCACACCAGTTGATGTGGTTCAAGTTTGTTGGGTCTTCGTAATAAACATTGATATTGCCATTCTTAAACTGCTGATATACCCTATATCTATAATAATTGCAACCATCTATCACAAAAGTATGAGTATTACCCTTCGCAGATGTACGCTGTGCAACAACAAAACTCATGTCGGTAAGTATTGAGTATATGGCGTTTGTTCTATAATCCTTCGCAGGATTAATGCTGAACATAAAGCTGACCGCATACTGCTGACTAATCATGAAGTCCCTGAGCTTGTTAATATCAGTAACAGACTTATTACTCATGTATGTAGTACCTGTTCTCTGACCAATCTCACGGATAAACGCAGGGAACTGGAAGAAATCAGCTGGGACTTGGGCTGGAGTCTTAGACTCTAACATTTTCTCCCAGTTCTGATAGTTGTCACGATTGTCCAGATATGTAAGATTGATATGTCTTGGCCACTTGTGGAAAGACATGATCTGAGCAAGAGCTATTGGACCAGATCCTGCAATCTTGTTAGGGCAACAAAGTGCAATGTTTCCGCGCTGTCCCCATGAAACCTTGAGCTTAGGCTTGATTGAATGTATATTTTCAAGTTCCTCATAGACTGTGAAATCAGGCCCCTGGCTTACTGCAATCTTATAGAAGTTATCGAAATTAACAGTACTGCCTCTTGTCACACTGGTAGTTGCCTCAGGCTTTGCCTCTGCAACATACTCCTTGAGGTTTTCAAGGCATTCAATAGCAGAAGAACCATCGTTCCACTTTGAATTTGGGTCATAGCTACCCTCCTCAACAAGCGCGAGAAGACCGCCAGTTGAACGCTTGGCAGATACAACAGCAAATCCCTTGTTGTCATTGAAATTGAAAACGTAAAGCAATGGATCATTAGAAACTGAACCATCGGCACGTGTTACGTTCTGGCGATAAGTCTTAACGCCATTTGCGAGGTCAATAGTTCTGCTTGCCTCCCCACTACGAGTGGCTGCGTCACCATCTTCAAGCATAGAGATCGCATTCTTAGCAATCGCCAAAGCCTCGTCATAGCTACGAGTTTCAATACTTAACTGACTGGTTGTAACCTCAGTTGAAACATTGTTCTCAGGCACAAGAGCATCCTCATTTGAACATGAAGCAAGTCCCATGGCTGCAAAAAGGAAATAATATACCTTCTTCATAATAAATTTAATAATTGTTAAGCAATCATTTGTTTATATATCAAAATTACACGATTCGTCCATAGAGCAAGTTATCAAAAACACTTTCCAGACATGCACATAGGCACACCAGGATAGGTTTTACGAAACCCGTCCTTAAACATCAGAGTCTTTAAATACCACAAAGCAAAAACTAAAATAAGAAAATAGTTCTTTTCGTCAAATTGCAATGCAGAGTTAATTCGTCTTTCTATTTGTTTGCAAAAATAACAATTTTATTTCAATTACAATCACAAACGTTTGCATTTTGTTTTATTTTTATTCTAATTCACAACCATTAACATCCATCCAAACGGTCAAAAGCCTCAGATTCATTAATGCTTGATCGAAGTTTCGGAAGTGAAAATACGAAAACAATAAAAAAATCTTGTAAGTCCTGCAAGGACGATATAATCTAGGGTAGTGCGGAAGCGCTACCATATTGAAGAACCGCAGTTTTCAAGCCCAGTACGGGCGACATAATTCCATATTTTCGGTGTGATATGAAATTATGTCGCACCTACGGCGCTCTTGGGGAATGAAGACTAATATTACGTGGGTTACACCCACGCCTATGTTATTTCGCCTTTACAAGGCTTTTCAGGAATTTCCACCATACATTGTAAATGACAAATTGTACATGAGATTGGTGTTTTTCCCTCTGGAAAGTTTGCTTGATTTCAAAACTTTTAGTATCTTTGCATCCACAGAAAGAAATAATATTATATTCTATATAACGCCTGTTCGATGAATAAAAAAGAGTGACCATATTCTACGAGGGCTGAAAGCCCGACACCTAACAGGGCGGTTCGTAAGAGCCGTTATATAGTATTTTTAGGGTGTGAGGTCTGAAGGACCGACACCTATTATATCTATTAGGTGTCGCACGGCGTTCACTAAAAAAATCATCATAATGACAGCCCTTGCGGACTGTCCTGTTAGATATCGCACCTTCGGCGCTTTTAGTCGAACTCACATTAATATACAAGCAACAGTTTATGAAGATTAAAAACTATCATAGATTATCTTTACTGATAATGCTGCTAATGGTATCATTATCAGGATATTCGCAGATAGAAATCAACGGCATTTTCTATCAGTTTAATAGCGACAAGAAAGAGGCGAAGGTCACATTCCACAACAAACCACCTTACAGAAAATACAGAGGCGAAATATCAATTCCTTCAACTGTCAGCCATAACGACACACTATACACCGTCACGGAAATAGGCTATAGGGCTTTCTGCAGTTGTAGTCTCTTGACATCAGTCACCATTCCAAATACGGCAAAGATAATTGGGGAAGACGCATTCTATGAATGTGACAGTCTCAAGACTATCACTATTCCAGAAGGAGTGACAACCATAGGCGAGCACGCATTTGAGATTTGTCGCGATCTTACCACAATCACATTTCCAAAAACTCTTACAAGCATAGGAAATCGCGCTTTCGATTGTTGCGAAAAACTCACTTCAATCTCAATTCCCGAAGGAGTTACAAGCATCAGCAAACGAGCTTTCGCTTGTTGCTATAGTCTTGCTTCCGTATCTTTGCCAGAAACATTGACTTCCATTGATGATGAAGCCTTTATCGAGTGCGGAAAACTTAACCTCATTACATTGCCCCAAAAAATAACAAAAATTGGCATGTTTGCTTTTGCAGGTTGTTCTAACCTCAAAACTGTCAACTGCAAATCAATAACGCCACCAAAGATTTCCGACGACACATTCGACCACAACGACGATTTGCGTGTGCATGTGGCCAAAGGTTGTAAAACAAGCTACAAGCAAGCAGAATATTGGTCGAATTTCAAAATTCATTGAAAAATAATTTTGAACATTACATTAGCTCTCTTATCCCCATACCGTCAAGCAATGTCCTTGACAGTATGGGGATTTTCATTTCTCTCTTTCTCGTTTTTTCATCCCATAAACAGAGGTTCATCCTTGCAAGAAACTCCGCTTTTTGTTCGCTCTTCCTCCGTAGTTACTCCATCGATACTCCATCGTTACTCCATCGTTAGTCCATCGATTCGATGGACTAACGATGGACTTGTGATGGAGTAACGATGGAGTAACCTCGGTATTTCTTCTATGTTTACGCAAATTTAAAAATCACTAACTGGGACAAAAATTTTGTATCGCAGATATTTTTTGTGTTTTTTTGCAAATATGAAAAACTTTTACTATATTTGCATGCATTTTACAAAAAAGAAAGACCTAAACCTATAATTCAACATCAGTATGAGACGAATAGCAAACATCTTTTTCCTGTTTATGGCCATAACGGCTATCGCAAGTAATAACAGCTCAGAAGACTCAGTAAAGACGGTTTCACTCAGAGGAACACGAGTGGAAATACCACAAGAGTGTTTGGATAAAAGACCCACGCTTTTAATCAACAACATCTTAATATCCAAAAGTCACAATGGTTATGTAAATAGTACTTTAACCCCACAGAAATGGAGCGGGTTAGATACGTTCATCAACGCAAATGATTACCAGATTCCGATTCTTACCAAGGGAACTGATAATTCATTGATGATATTTGATACCCCAGCAATGACAGTAGTAGAGGATGCGTCAACCGAAGGTACGCTTAGTTCCTTGACTGTTATAAAGGAAACAAACAGTATAAACGACATTAAGGATAAGACGAAATGGATGAAATATGACCTTACGAAAGTGCCTGCCTTCTCGAGTGGAATATCCCTGGTTTCATTGCCCAATAATTCAGTCCTTATAGTTGGTGCACCGTTTTTTAGCACGAAGAATATTTTTTCAATAATTGACTATAAGAACCAGAAGGTTACACCACTAAAATACTGGCCTAATGACGGGGTGAAATGTGCCAGTCACCCCAAACGTAAGGTTTATACTGATGATGCCTTGCTTTACGGCAACGGCAAAGGGCATTTTCTTTACCAATGTGAATGGTCGAGGTTTGCATTCATATTTTCAATAGAAGGAAAGAATGTTAATGTGATAAAGGAATTGTTTACCGATTATCCAAAATACAAGAGTGACGAACAGGAACTCAACTTTGAATTTGAGCCAGGAGCAAGGCCAACACAAGGTCTTTATACTGCCGCCAATAACGACAACATCTATATGCTTCTCAAGGATTCGGACAGGAAGGGAAACAAGCTCCAGACGCGGGAAGATCCTTACATATACGGAAATACGGTTATAGAATATGACTGGGAGGGCAACAAAAAGCGAACAATACACCTTGACCATTATGGTCAGAAGACATTGCTCTCTGATGACAACAAGACATTATATCTCCTGACTGGTGGCAATTCCGAAAACATAGTTCCGAAAATCTGGAGCTACGACATCAGTAACCTTGACTCGCTATCTGATGCAGAGCCGCTGACAGAGGTAGTCCAGAGCGCAGAACCAGACGAGGACGAGCCTCTGGTCAAGACGCTTAAAGAGGGAGATATAATGGAAAACTTTGTGCTCTATGACTATCAAGACAAGCGTCACCAGCTCTGTGAGTTTGTAGGTACAGGGAAATATACAGTCTTGGAGTTCAGTTCAATAGGTTGTGGTCCATGTCAGGCAGCCAGACCACTTCTTGAGCTATTCTATGCAAAGCACAAGGATCGCATAGAGATGATTACAATTTCGGAAGATAAGGAGAGCTTATGGAAGACAAAGCCAACGGGCGAAGTGAGTTGGCACGAATGGAACGACCACGATTTTGCGCATAAGATAAGCAAGAAATATGGTGTTAATGCCATTCCTGCATTTTTCGTCATCGATCCATCGGGAAAGATTCTGAACATTCTCCCAGATGCAAAATCACTCATTGAAACGGTGGAGAAATATCTGAAATAACATGAGGATATAGAAAAGAGCCGCATAACCTCACGGCTATACGGCTCAGCAAACTTAAACAACCAATAAAAGAAATAGATTGTTTATTTGTATTTTGGGATAGGCTGCCATCCAAGTCCCCCTTTAAGGGGGATTTAGAGGGTCTAACCTTTACAATTAGCGGATGAAGAGCATCTCGCGGTACTTAGGAAGTGTCCATACCTCGTCATCAACCTTAGCCTCGAGCTTGTCGATGTGGTAACGGATCTGATCCATAAGTGGCTCAACTGTGTCGTGGTAAGCGATTGCCTTCTCACGCTCAGACTCGATCTTGTTAGCTACGCGACGAGACTCTGTGAGTGCCTCACAACCTTCCTCGATAGCCTTTACGCGCTCTGAGATCTCAGAGATAAGAGCGAGATTGCTTGCTGCAAGTACCTTGAACTCGTCGTCGCTGAGGATAGCCTTGAGGGCTGCTACGTTCTGAGCGAGCTTTGTCTGGTAAGCTACAACCTGTGGGATGATATGGTTGATAGAGAGGTCGCCGAAGATACGTGCCTCAATCTGAATCTTCTTTGTGTAGGTCTCCCACTTGATCTCGTTACGAGCTGCAAGTTCCTTGGCGTTCATAACGTTGAGTGACTCAAACATCTCGATAGACTCCTTGTCGAGATAGCGGTCGAAGATCAGCGGACAAGACTTCTCTACATCAAGACCACGCTTTGTAGCCTCTTCTACCCACTCATCAGAATAGCCGTTGCCATTGAAGCGGATAGGCTTACAGGTCTTGATATCATCACGAAGAACAGAGATGATAGCTGCATGGAGATCCTTACCACCTGCTACGAGAGCATCAACACGCTTCTTGAAGTTTACGAGAGCCTCAGCAACAGCAGAGTTGAGGGCGATCATTGCAGATGCACAGTTAGCCTCAGAACCTACTGCACGGAACTCGAAACGGTTACCTGTGAAGGCGAATGGAGATGTACGGTTACGGTCGGTGTTATCAATGAGGAGCTCAGGGATTGATGGGATGTCGAGCTTGAAACCAGCCTTGCCAGCGATAGCGATTGTATCATCCTTTGAGTTCTCGAGGTGATCGAGTACCTCTGTGAGCTGCTTGCCAAGGAATGAAGAAACGATTGCTGGAGGTGCCTCGTTAGCGCCAAGACGGTGAGCATTGGTAGCTGACATGATAGAAGCCTTGAGCAAACCGTTGTGCTTATATACACCCATGAGAGTCTCAACGATGAATGTAACGAAGCGGAGGTTGCCTACCTCGTCCTTTGCAGGAGCGTGGAGGAGGATGCCTGTATCGGTAGAGAGTGACCAGTTGTTGTGCTTACCTGAACCGTTAACGCCGTCGAATGGCTTTTCGTGGAGGAGGCAGCGGAAACCGTGGTGACGAGCCACCTTCTTCATGAGTGACATGATGAGCATGTTGTGGTCAACAGCGAGGTTTGTCTCCTCGAAGATAGGAGCAAGCTCGAACTGGTTAGGAGCCACCTCATTGTGGCGTGTCTTACAAGGAATGCCAAGCTCGAGAGCCTGAATCTCAAGGTCGCGCATAAATGCACTTACACGCTCTGGGATAGAACCGAAGTAGTGGTCGTCCATCTGCTGATCCTTAGCAGAAGAGTGTCCCATGAGGGTACGGCCAGTAAGGAGGAGGTCAGGACGTGCAGAATAGAGGCCCTCGTCAACGAGGAAGTACTCCTGCTCCCAACCGAGGTTTGACTGTACCTTCTTAACCTCAGGGTTGAAGTACTTAACAACGTCGGTTGCAGCCTTGTCAACAGCATGGAGAGCCTTGAGAAGAGGTGTCTTGTAGTCAAGAGCCTCACCTGTGTATGAGATGAAGACAGTAGGAATCATCAGAGTATCGCCGATGACGAATACTGGTGATGTAGGATCCCAGGCAGAATAGCCACGTGCCTCGAAAGTAGAACGGATACCGCCTGATGGGAAAGAAGAAGCGTCAGGCTCCTGCTGTACGAGAGACTTACCCTCGAACTCCTCAATCATGCCACCCTTCCAGTCGTGCTCAACGAATGCGTCGTGCTTCTCGGCTGTGGTGTCGGTAAGAGGCTGGAACCAGTGAGTACAATGTGTTACGCCAAGCTCCATAGCCCACTTCTTCATGCCTTCAGCTACCTTGTCGGCAGTTGCGCGGTCGAGAGGTGCGCCGTTGTCGATGACATCAAGCATCTTGTCGTAAACCTTCTTAGGAAGGTACTTGAACATCTTCTGCTTGTTGAAGACGTACTTGCCGAAGAACTCTGATGGACGCTCTGCTGGTGCAGGGATGTCGATTGGCTTCTTCTTGAAAGCCTCAGCTACTACCTGAAATCTTAAATTTGCCATTGTCTTAATCTTTTATTGAGCCTCTTGCCACCTCTCCCACTCGGGAAAGGCTTTGAGGGGCAAAGTTATAAATTTGTTGATCTTTTTCCTTAAATAACTTTTTGGTCTAAGTTTGCGAGTGCAAAATTAGTGATTTTTTATGAGTTAACCAAATTTGCGAGTGAAGAGTTAAGAGTGAAGAGTTAAGAATTTGATTTACATTTTCTCATTTTTCACTTTTCACTATTCACTTTTCACTTACACTATGGCTGGAGAGTGAATCCAAGGGCGAAGTATGCCTTGCCATTGCTTGGGTTGGCTGCAATCTGACCGAATACTGGAACGCTGAAAGAATCAGTTACCTTGATATCCTTAGTTGCCTTTACAGAAAGGTTGGTCACAGCAAAACCGTCTGCATCTGAATAGAAAGTAGTTGCGAATGGCACTGCGCCCAATGATGCGCTCCAGTCGAGACTGCCAAGTTTGAATGGTGCTGCAAGTTCCACGTATGAAGAGTATGCACGCTTACCTTCCTTGTTATATCCGTCAGCTCCGGCGAAGTTTGTGAACCATTGAACAGAGAGAGGTCCGAAATCATATCCTACATTGAATTCGAATACGTGAGCTGTTTCGTGAGCATCATATTTGAAGTACTTAACACCATCATATTGATCGGTGAAGAAGTAGTCTGTAATTCCGATGTTGAATCCGCCTGTGGTGTAGGCAACGGTAAGGTCGAACTCCTTGGTGTCATCAGGATTTGTGATGCCGTAGCTGCCCCATGCACCTACGCTAAGACCATTGTAGCTAATACCAAGGGTTGGCTGAATGCTTCCTTCTCCGAGCTTCTGACCACGCCAGAGATAGTTGGTAACAACATCAGCTCCTAAGCTAACCTCAACTTCATCCTGTGCGTTTGCAACGCTCGCGCTCAACACTCCTGCGAGTGAAAGAGCCATTACCTTGAATGTTCTCATAATCTTTTTCCTTTCTTTTGTGTTTGTTTACGTCCCCGCTGGTTGTCCCAGCGGGGACTGTTGTTGTTTTATGTGTGTTATGTTGTTGAATTGTCAAGATTACTTTGCCATCCACTCAGCCATACGACGCATAGCCTCCTCACAGTCCTCACGATTACCGAATGCCGTGAGTCTCACATACCCTTCGCCTGAAGGTCCGAAGCCTACGCCTGGGGTGCAGACGATGCTTGCTCCGTAGAGAAGTTGCTCAAAGAACTTCCACGACTCTATGCCGTTAGGGGTCTTCACCCAGAGGTATGGTGCGTTTCTGCCACCGAATACCTCAAGTCCCATGTTGGTGAGTGCGCGATGCATAATGGCTGCATTTGTCATATAGTAGTCAATGACCTCCTTAATCTGCTGCTTGCCCTCTGGAGTGTAGATTGCCTCTGCTGCTCGCTGAGAGATGTAGCTTGTGCCATTGAACTTTGTTGACTGACGACGATCCCAGAGGTGGTTAAGCTCAATGCGAGTGCCATCGAGAGTGGCAGCAGAGAGTTCCTTCGGAATAACGGTATATCCGCATCTTACACCCGTGAATCCTGCCGTCTTTGAATATGAGTGGAACTCGATTGCCACCTTACGTGCTCCCTTGATCTCATAGATTGAGTGTGGAATGTCATCATCCTGAATATAAGCCTCGTAGGCTGCATCGAAGAGGATGAGAGTATCGTTATGGAGTGCATAGTTGACCCATTTGCGGAGCTCTTCCTTTGGAAGCACCGTGCCAGTCGGATTGTTTGGATAACAGAGGTAGATCATATCCACACGATGATCAGGAATCTGTGGTGTGAATCCATTCTCTGCCGTGCATGGCATATAGTTTACGTTGCTCCATGATCCGTTCTCGAATACTCCTGCACGACCGCACATCACGTTAGAGTCGATATAGACAGGATAGATAGGGTCGGTCATGCCGATGGAGTTATCCCAACGAACTATGTCTCCAATGTTACCCGTATCGCTCTTTGCACCGTCGTTGACGAAGATCTCACTTGGATCGAGATGTATGCCGCGTGGAAGGAAGTCGTTCTTGATGATTGCCTCACGAAGGAATTCATATCCTCGTTCTGGACCATATCCACGGAATGTTGCCTTTACTGCCATCTCGTCAACTGCCTTGTGCATAGCCTCTATAACTGCAGGTACGAGTGGACGGGTTACGTCTCCGATACCGAGGCTTATCACTCTTGCCTTTGGATGTGTGGCCTTGTAGGCGTTCACCTTCTTTGCAATGTCTGCGAACAGGTAGTTGTTCGAGAGCTTGAGATAGTGTTCGTTTATTAATGCCATGTCTTTAATTCTCTTTTATGAAGTGGGGAAAAAACCAACATGTTTTTTCGTAACTTCGTGGTTGTAAGTTTGCTTTTTCTTTATTCTTTACCCTTTTCTCTTTACTCCTTACTCTTTACCCTTTACTCTTTACCCTTTACTCTCTATTCAGGGAGAGCAATCTCTCCTTCAAAGGAGATTGCCGCTGGGCCAGTCATAAGGATGTGGTTGGTGGTTTCATCCCACTTGATGTTAAGGGTACCGCCATCCATTTGGATGTTGCTTTCGTTTGGTCGGCGACCTGTGAGCTTGGCTGCTACCGCCGTTGCGCAAGCACCTGTGCCACAGGCAAGGGTTATTCCGCTTCCTCTTTCCCATACTCGCATTCGGATCGTGCCGTCTGGAAGTACCTGAGCAAACTCTATGTTGCATCGCTGAGGAAAGACATCGTGATGCTCAAGGATCGGCCCGAAGTGATCAAGCGGAAAGAGTTCCTTATCACTATCAGGATTAGCATCAAGTTCGTATCTGTCATCGAGGAAGATAACGAAGTGAGGATTTCCCATTGAAACGAACGTTCCGATGAACTGATGGCCGTCGACCGTAAGTTCCCAGTTGGTCGCCTTCCCTCCATGAACTCCGAACTGTGCCGGCTGCTTGAGAATCGGCTCACCCATATCTACCGTAACCGCCTCTACCTTATTATTACTATCGAGATGGAGGTTGAGAACCTTGATGCCTGAGAGAGTCTGAAGTCGGATAGGATTCTTATCGGTCAATCCCTTGTCGTGAAGGAACTTTGCAACGCATCGTGTTCCATTTCCGCACATCATCGCTTCCGAGCCGTCGTTGTTAAAGATTCGCATCGAGAAATCTGCGTCAGGCTCTGTTGCCTCTCCTATAAGAATCAAACCATCACTACCAATTCCGAAATGAGGCTTGCTCCATTCGATTGATGCCTTGGCAGGATCCTTTATTTTATATAATAATGTATTAACATATATATAATCGTTACCTGCGCCATGCATTTTGGTAAATTGTATAGTTGAATTCTCCATTCGATTGCTTTTTGTTTGTTTCTGGGTGCAAAATTACTTCTTTTTGTCGGAAAACAAGCATAAATAGTGACATTACTGCTTTATTTTTTCACACAACTTACAATTTGCAATATTTTTAGCCATAATGCTTTCAATTTGTAATATATTTCGAAAAAAGTTTTTACAAATAGTAACATTAGCCATTTTTCTTAACCCAAAGTGACAGTAAAATCTTTGAAATATTGACAAAATGTAGTAATTTTGCACCCAGAAAGTTACAAAGTGACACAAATATTCACATTTTAATTAGTTTAAGGTATGAAGAAGATTGAAGCAATCATCCGTAAGACAAAGTTCGAGGATGTTAAGGAGGCTCTCCTTAATTCAGACATTGACTGGTTTGAGTACCACGATGTACATGGAATTGGCCAGAGCCGTCAGGAGCGCATTTACAGAGGCGTACAGTATTCAACTGATGTTATCGAGCGTGTAAAGATAACGATTGTCTGCCGCGAGCAGTTTGCAGAGCCAACCATCAAGGTTATAATGGATGTAGCGCACACAGGCAAGGTTGGTGATGGCCGTATCTTCCTAAGCGACGTAATAGACTGCTACTCTATCCGCACAGGCGATCATGGCGACACGGTTCTGGCTGATAAGAAGTAAAGATTAAGGAGTAAGGAGTAAAGAATAAAGCTCCACAACAACGCAAACACACACAGACAAACACAACACAATCAATTTAAAGCTCTTTACCCATCAAGAGTGAAAAGATGGGACACGATATGATAACAACAACACTTTCCACAATAATGCCTCTCGCCGCAGTTGCGGAGGAAGCTAAAGACTATGTAAACGGTCTTGATACCCTCTGGGTATTGCTTGGCGCAATGCTCGTGTTCTGGATGCAGCCTGGTTTCGCTCTCGTTGAGGCAGGCATGACACGATCAAAGAATACTGCCAACATCCTGATGAAGAACTTCTGCGATTTCATGTGCGGATCTGTTCTGTTCTGGATTCTTGGTTTCTCTATAATGTACGGAAGTGGAAACTCATTCATCGGCTGGGATGGTTTCTTCTCTATTGGTTCTGACTCTAACGTACCTGCAGAATGTACTTTCATCTTCCAGACTGTGTTCTGCGCAACAGCAGCAACAATCGTTTCTGGAGCTATGGCTGAGCGTACAAAGTTCTCCATGTACTTCATATACTCAATGCTGATCTCTGCCATCGTTTACCCTATCGAGGGTCACTGGTCATGGGGAGGCGGCTGGCTCTCTGAAATGGGCTTCCACGATTTCGCTGGCTCAACAGTAGTTCACCTTTGCGGTGGTGTTCTCGCCCTTGCAGGTGCTATCGTTCTCGGTCCACGTATCGGCAAATATGACAAGGACGGTAAGTCTCGCGCTATTCCAGGTCACAACCTCGCACTCTGTGCTCTTGGTGTGTTCTGTCTCTGGGTAGGATGGTTCGGCTTCAACCCATGTTCTACAGTTGCAGCAACAGGTTTTGACAACGCAGTTAGCATGTCACACGTATTCGTTACAACCAACATGGCAGCAGCAGTAGGTGGTCTTGCAGCTCTCGCATACACTTGGATCGTAGATGGCAAGCCATCACTCTCAATGGTATGTAACGGCGTTCTTGCTGGTCTCGTAGGTATCACAGCAGGTTGCGACTGCGTAAGCATCGGTTCAAGTGCCATCATCGGTGGTGTAGTCAGCGTGGTTATGTGTCTCTCAGTTGCATTCATTGATAAGGTCTGCAAGATTGACGATCCAGTTGGTGCTGTATCTGTTCACGGTGTAGGTGGTATCCTCGGCACAATCCTGACAGGTGTGTTCTGCGACTCTTCTATCGACGGTGTAGAGTGCACAGTAGGTGTTCAGACTCTCGGTGCAGTTGCAGTTGCAGCATTCGCATTCGTTGCAGGTATGATTATCTTCCTTGGTATCAAATACACTCATGGTCTCCGTTGCGACAGAATCATTGAGGAAGAAGGTCTTGATATCTATGAGCATGGTGAGGCTTGCTACAACTAAGCCGAAGCTAATGCTAATTGAAAATTGAGAATTGAAAATTATATAATGAAATAAAACGCAAAGTCGCAGAGACACAGAGATTCAACACAAAGTTAAGCTTTGTGTCTTTGCGTCTTAGCGTTTAAATAAGAAAAAAAAGGCAAAAAACCTTTGACTTTAGTCCTTAGACCTTAGCCTTTAGACATATAAAAAAAACAGCAAACTTAATATCAACTAAAGAAAAAATTAAAAAACCATGTGTGGAATTGCATGTATCCTTGACATTCAGGAGCAGACTCCTGAGCTCAGAAAGAAGGCATTGAAAATGTCGCAGAAGATCCGTCATCGCGGACCTGACTGGAGCGGAATCTACGTAGGTGGATCCGCAATTTTGGCGCATGAGCGTCTTAGTATCGTTGACCCGGAATCAGGTCAGCAGCCACTATTTTCTCCAGATAAGAAAATGGTGCTTGCTGTCAACGGCGAGATATACAATCACCGTGATATTCGCAAATGGTACGCAGGTCGCTATGAGTTCCAGACAGGCTCTGACTGTGAGGTAATCCTTGCGCTCTATCGTGACTGGAAACGCATGGGCATTGAGGATCCTTCTTGGATTTTCGAGAAGCTAAGCGGTATCTTTGCTTTCTGTCTCTATGACGAGGAAACAGACAAGTACCTCATTGGTCGTGATCCAATCGGTGTCATTCCATTGTACATAGGTCACGATAAGGATGGCAAGACCTACTGCGCCTCTGAGCTAAAGGCTCTCGAAGGTTTCTGCGACGAGTACGAGCCATTTCTTCCAGGTCATTACTATACAAGCGATAGCAAGAGCCTGAAGAAATGGTACACTCGCGAGTGGATGGAGAAGTTGCCTACCGAGTGCTCTGGCGAGATCAAGGAAACGGCAAGTCTTTCATACAAGGATAGCGTAGAGGCTATCCACGACTCACTCGAAGCTGCCGTTAAGCGTCAGTTGATGTGCGATGTACCTTACGGCGTACTGCTCTCTGGCGGTCTTGACTCTTCCATCACCTCTGCCATCGCAAAGAAATTCTCAGCTCATCGTATTGAGGCTGGAGGCGACGAGAAGGCTTGGTGGCCTCGTCTGCACTCATTCGCCGTTGGCCTGAAGGGTGCACCAGACCTTGCAAAGGCTAAGGTTGTTGCCGACTATATCGGTACTGTTCACCACGAGATCAACTATACCATTCAGGAAGGTCTCGACGCTATCCGCGACGTGATCTACTACATAGAGACTTACGACGTTACTACCGTTCGTGCCTCTACCCCAATGTACCTCCTTGCCCGCGTCATCAAGTCTATGGGTATCAAGATGGTACTCTCTGGCGAGGGTGCTGACGAGGTATTCGGTGGCTACCTATACTTCCACAAGGCTCCAAATGCAAAGGAGTTCCATGAGGAGACCGTCCGCAAACTCGGTAAACTTCACCTCTACGACTGTCTTCGTGCAAACAAGTCATTGTCTGCATGGGGCGTAGAAGGTCGTGTGCCATTCCTTGATAAGGAGTTCCTTGATGTGGCTATGTCACTCAACCCAGAGTATAAGCTTTGCCCAGGCACAGTTATGGAGAAGAAAGTGGTGCGCGAGGCATTTGCCGACATGCTTCCTGAGTCAGTAGCTTGGCGACAGAAAGAGCAGTTCTCTGATGGCGTTGGCTATTCATGGATCGACACTCTGAAGGAAATCACCTCACAGGCTGTAACAGACGAGCAGATGGCTCATGCAGCAGAGCGATTCCCTATCAACACACCTCTCTGCAAGGAGGAATACTACTACCGCTCAATCTTTGAGGAGCACTTCCCTTCAGAGAGCGCAGCAAAGGCAGTTCCTCACGAGGCAAGCGTTGCTTGTTCTACAGCCAAGGCTCTTGAATGGGACGAGGCTTGGAAGAACATGAACGACCCTTCAGGCAGAGCCGTTGCAGGTGTTCACGAGAAGGCGTACTAACGCTATAAGGTTAAAAGGTTATTAGGTTATGAGGTCAGCATCGGTTAGAAATTAAAAAGTAAAAATTAAGAAGTAAAAAGTATGGTTAGTATTTTCCCGACAGCCTTTCGCTGCACGTTGTAATCATACTTTTAAATTTTTCCTTTTTACTTTATACTTTTCAAAAGCATTCCGACCTCAAAACCTTAAAACCTATAAACCTTAAAACCCAAAAGAAAATTAGAGCAACAAGATACATATTTGACAGTTTTTTTTCAGACTCATCTCAAAAAAGGGGAATGGATTTCAATACATGAAAACGGAATGGAGATTGTCTGTCTTTGCTAATACCATGTATTTGAGGTAAACATTACACTCACGACAAATAATTCGAAGAATGATTTTGTCGTGAGTGTTTTTTTATGTACCTTTGCAAACGTAACAATCTTAAAAGCCCTCATTCTGCGCCAGCCTCTTTCCCATCATGGGGAAAGATGTCCGCAGGACAGAAAGGGGTCTCCTAACAATAATGAATATAAAGCCCATAGCATATTTCCGTTCGCCATTGACGAGCAAGTTCGGTATTCCGCGCCAGAGTGGCGTGGTAGAGGATCTCGTTGGCGAGATTGTCTTTGAGAAGGAATTTAGTTCACCTGATGCCATTCGCGGTCTTGAAGGCTTCGACTACATCTGGCTTATCTGGGGATTCTCTGCCAATAAGCACGCATCAAATGGCCTCACCGTCCGTCCGCCACGCCTCGGTGGAAATGAACGTCTCGGAGTATTTGCTACGAGATCACCATTTAGACCTAATCCAATAGGGCTGTCGTGTGTAAGAATTGCGACCCCTAACCCCGACCCTTCCCCCGTGGAGGGGGAAGGGGGCAGATCGCCCAAAAAGGATTCCTCACAAGCGACAAATTCTAACTTTTCCCCCTTCCCCATTCACGGGGGAAGGGACGGGAATAGGGGTTGTAGGGCTGCTGTTAGGCTTTTAGTTTACGGCGCCGACCTCATGGACGGCACTCCTATCTACGACATCAAGCCATACATTCCCTACGCTGATGCCCATCCAGATGCTCATGGCGGATTTACAGACAACAACGACTGGCAACCTCTCGAAGTAATAATTCCAGAGGAAATAGCAAATGTTTTCTCAAAAGCCGAGCTTTCCTCACTCAAAGGTGTGCTTGCCCAAGACCCACGCCCACAATACCACAATGATCCCAAACGTATCTACGGAATGCCATTCGCTGGCAAGGATGTCAAGTTCAAGGTAGAGGGCAATCTACTAACCGTCACAGGGATAGACTAATTAACGTGAGTTCTTAATTGCCTGGAAGGCAATACTATTAGTAACCCCGTACATACGAGTAAAACGAGGATGTGCGGGGAATTAAATCCATAATCCTTATACTGCCTGGAGGGCAGTACATCGACGAAAAGTAATACGTAAAGCCAATCGGGTACAGCCTTCCAGGCTGATTAAAGATAGTGGTTGCTTTCTTTCCGAGGGCATCCTCTCCTTCGTCGAGTATGCACTCGGTTACTCATAGTGTTGCCTTCCAGGCAATTTGGAACTATGAACTAATTATTAAAAAAAAAAATCCTTTTTTCTGGTAGCGAAATCATCTCTTTCGTGTTATTATAGCAAACAGACAAGAAAATGGAATTACAAGAGTTCACAGAAAATGCGCAGAAATTGCGGATGCAGATGCATCAGCAAGCCATGCACTATCTTGGAAGTTCCGAAGATTCTGACGATGTCGTGCAAGAGGCTTTCATCAAATTATGGCTTAAGCGTAAGGACATAGGTGATTTCGCAAAGATGCGTAATCTCG
>Ga0310695_10001552_pt1 | contig 53765 bp, 71 predicted proteins | sample RumenRJG_04DNA_FD_203882 | JGI IMG/M metagenome (GOLD analysis project Ga0310695, IMG submission 203882) | Bovine rumen microbial communities from Lethbridge, Alberta, Canada - RJG_04 (v2) (version 2) | ecosystem: Host-associated > Mammals > Digestive system > Stomach > Rumen | place: Canada... | reverse complement strand
TTCTTTCACAACGTTGAACGTAATCGACAGGGCAAGGTCGCCGGCCTCGAAGAGGTTGTAGATAGCCATGCCGTCAGCATTCCGCTGTACAAACGACAGCTTAGTATAGCCACCCGTCTGTTCGGTGACATCGCTCACTATAAGATTTGCCCGCGAGTTCACAAACAAGCCACCAGTATGCTTTATATGGTTCACGTCAATCTCGTGGACTTCCATCTTACCAAGCACCTTGATAGCAGAAATTACCATGTGCGCGTGTCCCTGACCGTCAAGCCATATACGCTCGTCGTTGTCTTGAACATCGCCAGTAGTACCGTCACCTTTGTAACGCTGTATCTTTCCTGTTACGGGGTCAGTCACTATAATAGGCTCGCCGGTATTAGGGTCAGTACCTGTGACAAGGTTAAAGCCCATCGTCATACCTGCCATCAACTCTATCCACGAGCCGAACCGCTGCGTACCCGTATAGATATTATGAACGTCAGTGCCAGCCACAGCATCACCGCTCTTTACCTCGTCGAGCCTAAAATGCTGACGCTGTAGTCCGCCAACTTCAGTGGTGCCGTTGTATTTCAGTCGCCACAGATGAGCCTCGGTATATTTCGGGCTGCTCGGACTGACATCTGGATAGCCCGCAAGCGTCACCACCAACTGCCCATCGTAAGGGCAATAGTCATCCGTTCCGTTGTTAGCAGCATACTCTGCGGCTTGGGCGTAGGTCGCCCATACCGAAGTCGTATCGACTGGCCTCGGAGTAATTCTTCTGTAAGAACCTGGAAGTGGTGTACCTTTTAATGTCACGCTCATGTCGTATATCCTCTATATTTTGAATCAACGTTACCAGAATACGCCCCGGCGAGAAACAAAACAACATTATAGACTTTCCCGTTGGAATGTTGTAATGTGCCAGTCACGATAAAGTCTGTGTTATCAAGAACGTCTATTGTTGACGCAACGTCTACAAGTTTTGATATAGTACTATTCTGTGGCACAGCAAAAGCTATCTGTCTGTAGTTGTTGACGGTAAACTCATAAGGATTGCCGCTCGTTCCAATAAACTTGCCAGAAGTGGTCATATCAGAAAACGACAGCTGGCTGATAGTTCTCGCATCGACTTTCCCCGCAAACCACTTGTAATAGCCCGCCACGCTGACGTTCCCCGTCAGCACCGTCCCATCATTCATCGTCACCCTAACTTCGAAACTATTCGTACCCTCGCCAACTTGCGGTTGCGCCGTATAGGTCGTGCCACTACTAAGCGACATCGCCTGTCCGTTGCACGTTATCGCCGACACCGCCGTAGCCGTAGAGCCAAGAGCCACCACCGCCGTCACCATCACCGTATCACCGACCTCTGCCTCCGTTGCACTGACAGTAACAGTGACGCTCGCCTGACGTGTCTGCCACGTCACATTGGTTGTCACCATCATAGTTGACCCGTCACTCAGCGTCGCCACCACCTTATACGTATGCGTACCGCTTGACTCTGCAGTCGTAAACACAGGTTCCGTCGCGCCTTCCACAGCCGTAGAGCTGCCATCGACGTACCACTGCCACCCCGTCACAGAAAGTCCCGACGTGCCCGGGTCAAACGTCGCCGTCAGCGTCACAGGTGTACCTGCTGTCGGCTGTGACGGCGAAACACTCACACTTAGCCGTGCCTGCTCTTCACGGAAGAGGATGTTACGCAGAATGGTCTCTATCGGCGTGCCCTCGTTGTAAGTAATACCGGCATTGCCATTGAGGTAGCCAACGTTGCCGTTATAGTTCACTATCAGCCGCTGTGTCAGCTCGCCGCTACCCGTAGCACTGCCACCGCCGCCACCTCCAGAGCTGCCGCCTTGTTGCGGAATGTATGTACTGCTACTGCTGGTAGAACTTGAAATCTGACTCTCTATAACCTCAACAAGCGTCTTCTCTTTCTCGTCACGCAGCACCACATCATACGTCGGTATGCCGTTGTTGCCATCGTCCTTGATGGTCAGCTGGTCTATATACGACTCGATGTTCCCAAGGTTCGTGTCGCCGACCTTCAGCAGTTGGCCAGCGTGCAGCTTGTTATGCAGGCTCAGGGCGGTGTCGGGGTCTACCGTCTCGCCCTCTTCGGCCTCTTCCTGTGCTGCGGCCACTGCGGCAGCGTGTTCGCGTGCCATATAGATTTCGTCTATCTTCGGCAGATAGGTCTTCTGTATCGTACAGGCTTCTCGTAAGGCGTCTATCGTAGCCTCAAACAGCCGCACCGATGCCGCATCGACGTAGGCTTTCGGCATCTGGATGCCCGTCACAATAAACGTGTCGTTGGCTACAATGTTCGTCGTCGTATTGGGAACAAAACACCCGCTCTCATCCTGAACTCTGGCCATCGTCAGTACATAGCGTCCGCTGTTGTTCTGCGTTACACCGTCAACGGTAAACTCCCTGCCTACACACTGGCCGCTCTTCATCGTGACAACCATCGAGGTCTTAGTCCTGAAACAGTCCTTCCAGTCGATGTTGCTACCGATAAGCTCCATCGTGAACGAACCGCCCTTCTCGACGTGGCCGTTATCGTCGACGCCGCTAATGCCGTACACTTTGTTGGCTCCAGTGTTCTCAATCGTCGGGCATATCTCGTCGTTGTCACCGCTACCGTCAAAGTAGATATCACCCTCACGAATACCGAAGTCGGAGTTCTTGACCCTTATCCAAGGGGCGTGTTGGTCTTCGGAAAAATCAAACTCCGCTAACAGGGCGGCATAGTGGTCACGATCGGCCTGCGTCAGACTGCTGTCCGTAGTCCTTGCCGTCACCCACGCCTTCAACGACATTTCGGGGAAACCAGGCAACATCAGATTGACAATCGACAGGGCCAACGGGTAGTTATAGCCCTGCGGCTCTTCGACACCGTAAGAGTCCGACGACGACGGCCACGCATTGATATTGATACCGCCATCAACGTATATTTTCACGTTCTTGGCGTCACCGGCAGTAATGGCCTCGTAGAAATCGCGGTCACGGTGGTTGTCGTAAGGCTCAATGATAAAGCGGGTCTGGTTGCCGTTCTGAACAGCATGTGAGAGAACGGATATGTCACCTGACGGCGTTTCGTAGGTCAGCGTGCAGTAGCCGCCGTCGTTCATCGCTTTCTTGACGCCTACCCACGTCACTAAGGCGTAGACATCATAGCGGGTAACGCCGCTTTCTTCAAACGTAGAGCCTGTGCCCCTTGTAAAAGCTCGGCGTCCGAGGTTGGCGTAGTAGTTTAGCGGTAGGTTCTGTGTCGAGCCGTAGCCGTAAATCTGTGTCACGACGCGCTGAGTATCATCTGCCGTACACTCTATCATCTGCAGGCCGTTGCCCTTGCCGTACTGGAATCTCACGCCGTTAGGCCGCGTAAAGGCAATGGCGGGCGCACCTATCACCACATACACCGTCGTACCCTCGGCAGCGCAATAGAACGACAGGCCGAAGTCCTTGTAACTACGACCGACGGTAGCCCACAGCGTCTCGCCGTCAACACTCTCCTGTATCTCGGTCTTGCCGCCGTCAACGGCTGTGCCGATATATTTGTTCCACGCTGCCTGCGCTACACCACGCTGGACGGTACGGATAGAGCTGGGTGTCACCACGTAGAAGGTGTAGGTAGTGCCGCCGATGGCTAATGTGCTGTTGCCTTGGCCGTCCTTATAGCGTCCGATATTGGCCTGAATCCTGTCGGCCAAGTCCTCGACACTCTGGGCGTAGAAAGTGAATTTCCCCGCCTGAGAGTAGACCAGCGTGTTAGCCTGAGAGTTGGGATAAAGCACGTAGTCGCGGAATGTCAGTTGCTCCAAGAGGATGCTGACACCGTAGAACTTCACGTTCTCGTAGACAAAAGCCTCGCCGTAGCTGCCCGGGCGTGCCTGCTTCTTGATGTTCTTGTCGTTCCACAGATAGAACGTCTCGCCCCTGTAGGTGATATAGTCACCGACGGAAAAGTCAATAGGTGTGGCCGATTTCACCATCAGCGTGCAGTAGGCGTGACCCAACCACTCGCCGTGATATTCCAGGCCCTCGCCATAACAGACGGTCTCCTGTCCGTGCTTTATCTCATATCGCTTGCTCATGACGAACTGCTGCCTCCACCAGCCACCGTTAGCGTGACATCAGTCACAGGATCGTTAACCTTGAACGTAACCTTGAAAATCAGCCATTCTTTCACCGTCACAAGTGTACGGGTGCCGCCAACCACGCGCCACTCTTTCTTGCTCTTCCACTTAGCATCGTCGCTGACGGAAGAAAATCTGACATACTGCCGGCCTGTACGTGTATGCGAGCTGTACATCTTCATCATACCGCTGGTGCGGAGATAGTCGAGGAAGGTCTTGACATTGGTCCGCACATCGCTGACACTCGTCATCATCTTACAGCCAAATTCTACGGTCATCGTGTAAGCATCCATATACAGACCGTCGTCGCTGATAAACTCGTCGTCGCCGTGCTCGTCGCTCCAGCTCACCTTGGCTGGTTCCTTGGCCTTACCGTATATTATAAAGGGTATTTCCTTGCACCACACACCCCACGTATCAACTGATTCGCATACGGGGTAGGCACTGTCGTTAGCGTCAGTACCCATGCGTTGCAAAAAGAAATTCCTCCACTCTTCCATCGTTCGTTGTTTTTAAATTTGATTCTTGTCGCAAAGATATAAATATTTTCTGTATAAACATACAATTTCAGCGAATATTTATGCAGTTTAACTAATTTTATTTCTCACGACAACATTGCCGTCGTGGCTCACTTCGCCGCCGTACTGATAGACAAATATCCTTGAATACTCGTCGGCAGACGCTTTCAGCTTACAATTCTCGTAGGTCTCAACAAACACTTTAGCTCCGTCGGTAGCCGTGATAGTAATCTCTGACTGGTGCCTGACGTACACGGCACCAACAGCAAGCCCGTCGTATCTGATTTCTCCTTTGCTCTGTCCGAGGGCAACGGCCTTGCGCAGGTTCGTGGCGTCCACATCCTCGTCAACAAAGATGCCGTTCCCTAACAGCAGGTCGTTGGGAAATTCAGACTTGATAAACGCAAGGGTGGGGTAGTCATGCTTGATGCAGAAGTCTATACCGCGAAGATATTTCTCTATCAGCTGTTGGCGGTTTTCTTTCTTACCCCAGCCGTTATACCACTCGTCGCACAGACCGAGCTGGCGAGCACGGCTGCGCAATACGTCATTTAATTCTTTTTCTTTCATGGTTATCTTACTTTGATACTTGTTCCGTCGGGCGATAGCCTGTGCAGTAGCTCGTAAATCATCTCCGCTGCGTCGGCGTTTCTCTTGGTGTTGGCAACGATAGACCGCAGCTCGTTCAGCTGGGCCTCGGCAATGACGGGCATCTGCCCCTCGTTCTTGATAACTTCGAGTATCTGGACCAGTGTCGCACGGCTCACGCTCACGTCGGCACGGATAGCGTTCAGATAGCTGGTCCAAAGGGTCGTGTCCTGTTCGGTGATGGTCTTGCCGATAGTGCTTCCAGAGCTGCTGGAGTTGTCGGTGTCCTTGATGTCGATACCCTTCTCTTTCAGCACCATATCCATCTTATCCATGAAGTTGGCGTATGTCTCAGGGAGGGTGTCGGCCAAAAGATTCATCTTCTCAGCAATAGCTGTGATGCTGTCCTCGTCAAGCATACCCGTCGTGCGCTCCATCTCGCTCGTTATCGTGTCGAGCATGGGCTGCATAGCCGTCTCGATGATTTTCTTAGCCGCGATATTCTTAACCATCGTGCCTAATATGCCGCTGGCTTTCTTGCCGAAGGCTTCTGCGCCGTCCTTACCTTTCTGCCAAGCGTCAAACAGGGCATCGCCAAGCTCACTCGCCCACGACTTCACATCAATGTCATACAGGGCCTTAGCCATATCCTCGGCAAAGTACTTAATCTGGTCCTGCAGCTCATTAATCTGTTTTTCGTAGTCTCTCAGCTTGTCCTCGTCAGTGTCCTTGCTCTCGTATTCTGACTGCCACTGATGCTGAATCTCGTCGCGCTGCTTGTAGAGCAAGGCCAGCTGTTCGTCGTAGTAGGTCTGCGACTTGATGGCTTTGTCCATCTGTTTGATGGTGTCCTCATTGTAGTAATTGACGGTATAGGCGTTTGTTCTCGCGCCCAATAGGTTGCCTATCACACCACCGATAACGCCACCGGCAAGCGCACCTATAGGACCAGCACCGCCGCCTGCGGCAAAACCGATACTGCTGCCTGCCAAACCGCTCAGAATAGATTTCTTTGCGCGCTCTTCGTAGGTCTTTTCATCAACCTCTTCTGTCTTGTTGCGGGCTTCAAGGAGGCGTTCGAGATTCTTCTGAGAGGTCTTGTAGTTATATACGCCGCCAAGCGTGCGCTCTAAGTTCTTCTCTAAGACGTCACGCATCTGCTCAGTAACACTCAGCTGCTGCTGTGCATACTTGATTTCTTCGTCTTTCTTCTTATTCCAGCCATCGGCAATACCGTTTATCCACCCGGTGAATGAGCCGATGGTGCCACTGATGGCACCGCCGATATTGCCATTCTTCAGAGAGTCCCAGCCGTTTGTAGCACTGTTGCTGGCAGAAGCAAAGGAGTTAAAGAACGTACCCCATTCGTTCCATGAATCCGTGTTGGTATCACTACCCATGTTCTGCATAGCGGTACGTATCTCTTCAAACGACTGCTTCACACTCTGCACCATATCGTTGATGCCGTGGATAATCTTGTCGATAATGGCGAGCGTGGTCATATTGCCCTGAGCACCCTTCATAGCGGCGGCTGCTCCATCCTTCATGGCACCAGCACTCTGCATCATACCCTGTGCGGCATCCATAGAGTTTTGCGCGGCCTGCATACCGGCAGTGTCGTTTTTCTTTTCCGCAACACCGTATTTATAGCGGGCTTGGTCGTATAGCTCGGAGGCTTTTTCCATCGCGTCGGCAGCATTGTTGAAGCTGTTCTCGGCCTTGTCATACTGACTTTGGAAAACACTGTTCAGACCGCCGTTAAGGAAAGTAACAAGGCCATTCTTTTGTTCGCGAATCTTTTTCAGCTGCTCGTCAATCTGCTTGATGGCCTGCTGATACTGTTTCGCGCTCTTGGTGCCTTTCTGTAAGCTCTTGTCAAGGTTCTCGCGTATCTTCAAACCAATCTCTTCGGCTTGGTCGATGGTCATGGTCAGAATGGCATTGTAGAACCTGACATAGTCTTCGCTGTTTTCGAAGGCTTTGTCTTTCGTCTCTTGCAACTGACGTTCCCTCATAATGGCCTGCGGGGAGTTTGCACCGTATTCTTTTCGGGCTTTTGCAAGCTTATCTTCAACGTCGGCGATCTTCTCTTCCCACGACGTCAGACGCTCCATGATGCCAGAAACTTCTTCAAGGCTTTTCTTATAGTCATCACGCACCAGCTCAACAACTTTCTTCCACGTAACATAACCGTCTTTCACGTCCTTGAAGTGTTCTTTGGCGGCTGCGTCTGTCATATCCCATACGTTATCGGGCATCTTTGAGCCAGCCTCTTCAACGGCAGTCTTCAAATCGTCGGCAAACTGTCGGCTCAGGTCGGTCCACACCTTACCGTCATTAAAGGCCTGCATCGCAAACTCCCTGTTGCCCGTCTTATCCATCAGTTGCTTATACAGGTTCCACTGGCCCGTCTGACGGCTCAGATATTCCTGCAGTTCGTCAAGCTCACGGGAAAGCTTTTGTTTCTCCTCGTCGAGGTTGATGTCGGCAACAGCCTGTTTGACACTCTGTGCAAACTTCTTCCGCTGCTCGGTGTTCAGCGCAAGGCCACTAAGAATGCTGTTCAGCTTCTTTCGGTAGTTATTGATAATGTCGCTGCCGCCGCCTTTCTCCATGCCGAAGATTTCCTCAACAAGCGACTGACCTTTCTCGGGACCGTAAACCTCGCGGTATTTCTTGTATTCGGCGTAGAACTTCTTAATCTCGTCAAGCTCCGTCTTCGCTTTTTCCAGCGCAGAGTCTTTCTTAGTGCCACCAGACTTAGTGCCACCAGACGTTTTTGTCTTCTTTTCGGTGTTCAGTCCAGTATCTTTGCCTGTCTGGTCCATAGACGCAACACCAGCCTTTCCCTCTGTATAGTCGATAAAGCCTTTCTCAGCCAAGTTCTGCATCCATACAGGAACAAGCGGCCTGATTTCGTCAAATGTTTTCGGCAGCTTGCTCAGGTCAAGACCGAGACGAAGAAGAATACTGCCGCCACGATCCATCTGCTCCTGAAACTCTTTTTTCTTGTCTTGCAGTTTTTTCTCAACTTGTTCAAGGGACGTTTGAGCAGTAATAGGCAAGTTTATTTTGTGGCTCTTAAAATATTTGTCAAGGTCGTTTTGCCACGGGGCGAGGTCGTCACTATTTAATGCTGGCAATGCCTTAATTTTCACTACGGCCTCTTTTGGGAATGCGTCGAGAATGGCATTGTGGACCTTTTCTGCAGTCTCGCTATCAAGACTCATACTTCCAACAATGTCATTAAGCCAGCCGTCAAACTTTCTCAAATCGGCCTCGTTCCAGTTGACAAGATTGCCGACGTCAAGATTGTTTAGTGAGGCGCGTTCTTCAAGCGCCATTTTGTAATACTCAACGCTTTTCGACATTTGACCGTCGACCTCTTGTTCTTTGGAAAGTGCATTGTTTATAGCAGTATTGTAAGATTCAACAACTTCCAATAAGGCTGTCCAATATTGAATCCTTCTGTTATCGCTACCGACTTTATAGCTAAGCCAGTTTTCGAAACCTGAACGCCAGTCTTCATTTTGAACTTTGAATATGTTGTTCCAGCTTGCCTTAGTAAAGCCTAATGCAACAGGATCTTCGCCAATGTGTTCTGCATACTGTATTAGAGCTTCTCTTAACGCAGCACCATATCTGTCGGCCTGGGCCTTTGCGACTTTTTTCTCCAAGTTCGCGCTGCTCAGCTGCTTCAGGTCTTCAGACATCGGGTCGTTGAACATCTTGGTAAACCAGTTGCCTTCGCCAACACGGGCTGCTGCTTCAAGATACGCTTCAACATTCTCCTTCATCTTCAAGTATTTGCCAGAAACCTTTTCCAGTTCAACGTAAAGGAGGGCGTATTTCTCTCTATCATCCGTAATGCCTGAGAGCTTTTGTTGTAGTTCTTCGGTGTAGCCTCCTGTGTTTTTGAGGGCTGCAGACATGCGTCCAATAGCGGCTGTAATGTCCTCTGTTTTTGTCGGAGCGTTTTTTGTTAACTCATTATAGAGGGTGTTGACGTTTTTTAGGTCGCCCAGCAATGAGTCGCTTGCGCCTTTAGCAAGGTTTGATGCCTCTTCTGCTTTTGATGCAGCGTTGCCGTAAAGGGCCATGACACCGCCAATGGCTGTCATGGCAACACCAATCCAGCCGCCCATAAAGCCGAGAGCGCCTTTTCCGAGTTTGCCGAGCGTGCTGCCACCCTGCAATGACCTCAAATTGCCTAATGCTATCTGCTTGCGCTGCTCTCTGGTATAGCCCTGCATCTGCAAAAGCCTGTAGAAATGCTCTTTGCTCATCTTCCCATCAAGCATTAGCTGATGGGCCTTTTTTGCCGTTATCTTATTCTCAGCAGCCAACAAATAGTAGTCCTGGCTAACAAGCTTGCCACGCTCATTTACGATACGCTGCTCTTCGGCGGTCAGCATTTTTCCATACATCAGACGCTCGCGCGTCAGCCTGTTTGCTTCCTGCTCTTTGGCATCCTGCATCTTCTTGATGGCCGTCGTTCCGTTGCTCTCGTTAATGACCCTGTTCAGTCCCTTAAATATAGAGACGCCAGCCCTTCCGACACCAAACATTCCGAGCATCGGCAGCAATGTGTCAAAAGCTGATGTAAGAGCAACAATATATTCAAGTGCCGTTTTAAGGAATTTACCTGACAGGCTGTTTCCTTCGGCAATATGGCCAAGGGTTATCTGCCACTGGTCCTGAAGCTTCTGCCATTTACCATACAGGGTGTCGGCAAGTTCCGACTGCATATTATAGAACTGACCGCCTTCGCTGGTCATGTCCCATAATATCTTTTTCACCATCTCAAAAGGAACGGCGCGTTTGGAGATAAGCTCAAACACCTCGCCAGTCGTGACGACCTTGCCGTTAAGTTTCGTAAACTCTTCGGCGAGTTTCTGTACTAACGGAATACCCGCCTCCGTAAATTGTCGAAGCTCCTGACCTCTCAATACAGCCGCACTACGTACCTGACCATAGGCAAGGATGAGTCGTGACATATCGACACCAAGGCCGGATGACATATCAGCAAGTCGTTTGGTTGTTTCAAACAGTTCGTTGGCAGGTATCTGGTAAGCAGATAGCTGTTTGGTATATGCCGTCAGTTCCATAAAGGTTTTCGGCGACTCAACGGCCAAATCCTGCAACTGAGAAAATAGCACATTGGCTTTCTGTACATCGCCGAGAATATTCTGCAAAGCGACGTGCTGAACCTCAAACTGACCGCCAATAGTGACAACACTCCTAAGAATGCGCTCAACACCATAAAGACTTGCAAATTGTCCTACCTGATGTTGTAGCTGTATAGTCACATTATTGGCTTGGCGGCCAGCCTGAGCTATCCTGTTATAGCTCGATATGAGGCCTTGATTGGCGTGGGCCAGCATCTGTACGGCATCTGCCGTCTTCCGTGAGGCGTCGGCCCTCTGCTTCTTAGCTTCTGCGTCTTCGCGCTCTAACTGCTTGCCTCTGGCAATAGCCTCATTGTAACGCCGCTGAATATTATCAAGCTCGGCATTGACAGCATTTCGGGTATATGTCGGCTTCGAAACGGTGCCGTTTTCGACGCCTTTTCTCTCTGCTGCAACACGACGCTCCAAATCCTCAATCTCTTTGAGCTTCTGACCAAGGGCGGTGTATTCTGTGGTCTGCTTTCTGATAAGTGCTATTCGCTGCTGACTATCGGTATCAAACACCAATCTGCGAAGGTTTGCCTGAATATCCTCTGTCGTAGAAAGACGTTTGTTGTATTCGTCGGTGGCGGATGTCAGGCTGCGCGTCTGGTCCTTCACGCGACGAAAAAAATCTTCGGCATCAGCACCAGTAACAGACGACGGCATGCCTTTGCCGCTGTTCTGGGCGTTCCTAATGGCTCCCATTCTCGCAGTGACGCTGTTAAGCATGCTCGTAGCCTGCGTGATATCTACACCTGGGGCTGCCGACATAATAGCATCCTGAAGCTGCTTGCGGATATGATATAGCTCGTAGTATTTGGATTTCAGGGCGTCTACGCGGTTGGCCTCGGCCTCCTTGGCGCGCGCGTCGGCAATAGCCTGTTCCGTCACCTCGCTCGTCTTTCGGCGTATCTGGTCGAGAGCAAGGGGAAGGCCTGCAAGCATTTCCATATATTTTGCCATACCCTTTGTGCCCATCATCGCCTTGGCGGTATCATTTGGCATAGAGGCGATGCCTTCGAAGCGCTTTTGGACCTTGGCAATCTCCTTATCCATCTTCTTGAGATTGTCAATGTCGTCCTTATCTGTGGCAACCAATTTAGCTTCTGAGATACGTCGGCGAGCGACAGCAATCTTATCCAGCGCCTGCTCAAAATCACTGGCATTTTTTACCGCGTTCCTGCCGAGAGTTAGTGACTCCATCAAGTCTTGCAAATCTTCGGCTTTTTGCAGAATATCACTAATCGTCTTCGACACATTATCTCGAACACCCATTTCAAACCAAAGTGCATCATTGTTTGCCATAATATTTCTTATTTTCTATTTTCGGTTTCTATTATCTCGTTTCGCCTTTCGGCCCGCCGCCTGCGGTTCACCCGCTGGCCTTTGTCGCTCGCCGCTGGCTTTTTATCGCTCGCCAGCTGCGGTTTCCCCGCAGCGTCATCTATCACACCTTCCCTCTCATAAACCCGTCTAACGAGAATGTCTCTCCTGCAACAGTCCCCTCTTCGGCCTTCTTCTTAGCCCAGGCATCGGCAAGCGCATCCATCTCCTTGACGTCGGCAGCACTGTTGCCAAATCCTTTCTTCTTGTCGTGGCCGTAGTCTATAACAGGCCCGTCCATCAGCATTAAGTCTATCTGCGCGGCACTGTAGCCATACCAGTAGTCAAACGCCGCTATGCCAAAACGACGCTCAAGCAGGAACGGGTATTTCTCGCCTAACGAGTAGGCGGCTCCCCACCTTGTGCGGCTGGGCCAACTTCGTGTCGAGCCATCGCCATCATCGTGTCCATCATAGCGGTCGCTAATATGATAGCCGCTGCCAATGGCTCCGATTGAACTTTTTTTTTACTCGCATAAAGTACGCCCATCACCTCTACTTGGTCCACGTCACGCACATAGAACAGCCACCTCCAGTACACACAGTACCAGAATTTCAACAAAAACCACGTCAGCAGACCGTGCTTGCGGTTCAGAAGAACGCACGCACACACCTTGACGTTACGCTTCCACGCGTCTTTCTCTTTCACCATGATATGAGAGAACTTTCTCACCGTGCGGTTCTTCAACCAGCCGATACGGTGCTTGTGGCCAGCAACAACAACGGTCTCTGGCTCCTGTTCCATCAGCTCACTGACAAGTCGCTGAAGGTCTATGCTCGGCTGCTCTATCTCGACTTTCTCTGCCATCTTTTATTTCATTTAAAGCTACGTTCTTTCTTTTGGAAAAACAAGGGGCGAAGCGGTTTCCCGCCCGCCCCTCGGTCTTTTGGTTCAGCTGCCTAAACAACATACAATTAGCTGTTCTTCGTCAGGAACAGAATGTCGGGACTCGTGCCGTTGGTCTCGATACTTCCGTTGAAGTCGAGGGCGAACACGCCCTTGGCGTCCTGGTCGATAACAGGCTTGGCTGTCAGCGTGACGTTCGTCAGAACCAACAGCTTGTCCTTGCTGCCGTTAACCAGTACGAACGTACCGGTAATCTGCGTCTGCTGAAGAACGAGGCCAGTGCCGCTGTAGTTAGCAGACTCTGGCGTAGTGCCGTCGGTGCTCACCTTGGCCGTCACGCTCTCCTTGACGGCATCTGCGCCGTAGGCCATCTTCAGAACGTCGGTACTCTTCGTCGGAACACGGAACGAAACGTCGATGTCGCCAGCCTCAAAGCTCGTCACCCAGTCACCGGGAAGACCGATAACCTTGTAGTGGTCGATGGTCGGGTCGCCCTGCTCGAAGTTTACGGTCTCGACCTTTACGGGGAGGTCGTGGTCGGGAGCAAGGACCAGAGCGGAGCTCAGGCTCGTCAGATCAACCGGAGTTTTCTGATACCACAGTGAGGAAATGCCGCTAAACACGTCTTTCAGCTCACTCTTTGTTTTCATTGCTGCCATAATTAATAATTGTTTTTAGTTAATAATGTTGTTTCTTATCTCGCCATTTGCGGTTTTACCGCAAGGTCACACCATTGTAGTCATCTTTGCCTGTATGCGGGTATAGTGGTAGCCGTTGCCGTCACCCGAAGCAGGTATCACCGTACGGGGATAGTCTATCTTGAAAAGACCGTTCTCCTCTTCTATCGGAAACAGCTCTAAGAGCGCATTCCGCAGACGCTTCATTGCAGGCTGGTTGAACTCTTTCGGATTGCTCCTGGTCTTCCTGTCGGCGACGAATATCTCAAACACCACCGTCATGTCGAGCCACCAGTCATCAGCCTCGCCAAGTGTCTTGTTAGAAGTAGAGTAGGGCAGCGACACCACGACAAACTCCGTAAGCTTCGCGTCGGTAGCATTCGGGCGTTCCTGTAGAAACGTCCTTGTGCAAACATTCTGCGCCGCCTTATCCATCGTTTCAAGCACATCTTCCGGAGTAACCATAGTCAAGCAAATCTAAATTCACGAATATCACCACCGCGACTTTCAATATCATCAGCTATCTGCAAGAGCACTTTGTTACCGCCTACCATCTTGGCATAATCCACCACAGTTACAATACGATAGGAAAGTGATTCCTTGTTCTTGTCGACTCTCGGGCGGTAGCGCCTCAGCCAACGTACGACCTCGGCGTCTGCAAGGATATGACGCATACCTTCTGGAGCTTTGAAATTGAACTGCTGTATTTGGCTGTCATAACGCCTGCGGTCTTTTGGGAATTTATCTCCCTTGGCAAGCGTCAGTTGAATGGGTGATTCCCCTTCAATCTCGCTGCTGGTAGCACAGGCAATGAACTCGCCATTTCTGTATATAGCAATACCAAAGGAGTTGATGTAGTTGCCGGTCATGTCGTGCTTTTTCAGCTCAGACATCTTCTCGCGGGCAAACTGATGAACCCTTTCCATGACAAGCGGCAAACCTGCTGTCATTTCGCGTTGCGCCTTGTTGTAGGCGGTCTTTCTGAGATTGTCAAATACAGCCTTGATATCACTTCTCTTCGATGCTCTCATATCAACTACCCTTTACTGTGCCTCGCGCATTTCCGCGAGGTTAAACATTTGCATTCCTATTTAGCTCACCATAGACGACACTCCTGTTATTGTCAGGCTCGAAGTCCTTAACCTCCCATTCCTCAACGATATTTCCTTTCGTCGCTATCAGAATATCACCACTCATCGGCACGAAGTCGCCCGCTTCTTGCGGTTCTCCCGCAAACTCTCCCCACTCGTCAAACCTCACAGGGATGCTGGCCTTACGCTTGTTTGTATCAACTTTAGCGTCGCCCGTGGTCGTGGTGTCTGTATAGCTGCGGCCCATACCCTCGTAAATAACGGTCTCAGCAGGCTCTCCCTCAGAGTACATGTCTTGAATCTCCCGTCTCACAATCTTAATGTGGTGTGGGTATCGCGGATTATAGACCTCGTTCTTTCTCATACCGTCCAGTATGGTGCTGTGTCACAGCACCCTTTCAATATGCGGAACGGGGATGCCTGCCTCGTCGTAATCGCAGGGCTTAATCCCAAAGCTGCCTATAGCCACTTCTACGGAGTCGTCATATTCAAACTCCTCGTCGTATTTCTCATATACCGACTTGGCATAGGAAAGCATACGGTCCTTGTCTTCATCCGTCAGTGTATAGCCGCCCTCGGAATGGCTCCAGCCGTTGTCAGAGTCAGAGGTGGAGTTGACCTTGCTCGGACCCATACATATCCATATGTACAGGTCGGCTTTCAGCAGGTCACGTTCGCGCTGTTCCACAGAGGCATACGCCGTAAATGGCTCAATGCCGCGATCCACACACTTCGAGACTACGGCGCCGCGAGGAATACCGAAGTTTACACAATCGAAGAGGTAGTCCTCGATCGTGTAAATCTTCGGCTGGTGTCCGTTGGGCGCGTTCATACAGGCAATGGCTACAAGGTTTAACCCATGATGTTCAAGTAGTAGAACCAGCGGGTCTGCGTCGGAACACAGAGGGTCTGGCTCTCGGACTTCGTCTTGATGGTCATATGCTCGCCGTCACGAATCTCACGAATCAGCGTGCGGCCACCGTCAAACAGTGCGCTGCGGGTGTTGCCGGAGTCAATAAAGATGGGCTTACCGCTCTGGACGCTACCAATCTCGCCGTTGGGAACATATACCAGAACGCCCTCCTTGAAGGCCTGGATGTTCTTGTAGGCGGCTTTCTTGGTCTTCGGGTTGATAAACTCAACGCTGCCGACAGCGTCAATAACCTCGATGCGGCCGATACGGTTCTGGATATAGGTCCAGATGACGTCCTCTTCGATGGTGTTGGCCCATGCTACACGGGTGTCGTCGCTGGTGATGTCAGGACGGGTGGCAAGGGCGTACATCTGACGGAAGTACGGCATAGCCAGCAGGTCGTCCTTCGTGCGCTTCGAGCACTCCCAGTGTCCGGCAGGGGCAAAATCGTTCTCTTCGGCGTCGCGGATAATCTTCTTCGCAATGTCAATGGGCTTCGTGCTGCCGCTGGTGACACCAGCATCCTGAGAAACGGTGCCGTCCTTGGACTTCGTAAACCAAACGCTCGTGGTCTTGTTCTTTGCAGGAACACCGAAGTCAATCTCAAGGGGCAGACCGTACGGGTTGTTCTCGGCATTGATGATAAGCTTACCTTCGTTACCGACAATCTGGTGACGCTGGAACATCACCGTATTGAAGTTACCGCCGATAAGGTCATCGGTAGCAGTGAAGAACAGGCCCATGACGGCATCGACAATCTCATTCGACATGCCGCCGAGAGCGTCGGTGAGAGCCATCTTCTCCTTAATCTTCTTACGGTCGAGGTACACCTCGTGCTTGAAGATGGGTATCTCACCGCTCTTCAGCATCATACCGTCAACACTCTTCGAAGGACCGTCAGAGTCGTAATCGACATAAGCAGCCATCGTGTAGGGACGGATGGTGGCTTCTATCTGCTCGTAGGTCGGGTGAAGCTTGATGTCTGGGTCGAGAGGGAAGCCCATCTGGGCGTAAGTGCGCTCGGCGTTCCACTTCTCGGCAAACATATCGTTAAGATACATGTCAAGGCTCACCTGACCGTTCTTAACGTAGCCCATAGAGGCAAGGCCCTGGGCTATGAAATCGTAAAACTGTGCGTCTCTAATCATAATCTGCTCCTTTCTTTATTCAGAGGTTACGGTTACTACACACTCGGCGGTACGTACGTGACCGCCAATAGTGGCACTGGCAGTGATGGTTACGGTACCAGCAGCAACACCGGTAACGGTGCCGTCGGAAACGGTGGCCTTGCTTGTGTCGCTCGACTCCCAAGTGACGGTCTCGCCAGCGGGGTCGGTGGTGGCGGTGAGTGAAGTCGTACCAGCAACGGCAACGGTAGCCGTGCTCTTGTTCAGTGAGATACTGCCGAGCAGAGCCTTGTAGGCATCAGCACGCAGGCGTTCAAAGGTGATGTTCGGGAAAAGACGATTCTCCACACGGGCGGGAACGTCTACGGCATCACCCCACAGCTTACCCTCAATAACGATGGCAACGCTGGCAAAATAGGTACCCTCCACAACCTTTACGTCGTGACGGGTAAGACCATTCACTGAGTCGAGCTTGGTGTTGTTGTCGGTGCTGTGGATAATCTCAGCGAAGTCGCTGTTGTTGTCGAAATGCACCATCGTACCGGCAGGGATGACAGTACCTGCAGAGATGCCGGTAAGGTCAAGCTTGCGACCGAAGTGAATCATCTTCTTGACATCAATCCAACACTCAACGTTACCGCCAAACATTTCGGCAGAACGCTTACTGATGGTGTTGTCAGTTCCTCTGTTGTAAATGTCCATGATGAATCCTGATTAATTAATAATGTTACCTTGTCTCGCTACCTGCGGTTCACCCGCAGGGTTTCCAAAAGGGCTTATTTGCCCTCTGGTTTGGGAAGCTTGCCTTTTGCCTGCATGCGCTTCTTGAAAGCTTCACGCTTGGCAAGGGCTTCTTCGTCTGGTCCATCGGTACGGCTCTGCTGACCCCTACGGGGACGCTCGAACTTGATACCTGCATCTTTCAGCTCTTTGTAGTAGGCAGTCTCGGCGTCCTTTGCCAGTTTGGCAATGTCGTGAGTCTGACCGTCCTCGAGCTTCGGAAGCTGAATCTTGGCAACTACCTGATTGACGAAATAGGAGTTCGGGGTGATTCCACCGTCCTTGAACGTCGAGGTAAGCTTGTTGCGGACCTGGGCGATAACGGCATCATTGGCCGCCTTTTCGTCCTTTTCTTTGAGAGACCTCTTCAAACCCTCGACTTCGGCCATCAGGGCCTTGTACTTCGGGTCGTCCTCATCGCCTTCTTTGCCGTTCGGCTTAGGAGGGGGAGGCGTCTGCTGCGGATGCTTCTTCTTCCAGTCTGTAATCTGGGTGCCTGCTTCTTTGGCGACGTTGCCGTTCATCCTCAAAAGCCGCTGGGCTATCCGTTTGCAGAATGCTTCGTCGGCCTGACTGTCTTCGGTGATTCCTTCGAGCGCGTCGTCCAACTCAGCGTTAATGGTCTCTTCACTGAGCACGGTAATACGTGATTCGCCATACTGTGCTTCTACTAATGGTCTGAGTGATTCTCTATCCATAATCTAAAAGTTTTTATTGATGATTTCAATATTTCTCTTTGTTGCGGCAGCGGGATTCGGACCCGCGACCTCTGGGATATGAACCCAGCGAGCTACCACTGCTCCATGCCACGATGTGAAAAACCCGACGCTTCGGGCTTATGCAGTAAACTGTACTATACAAACAAAATTTCTTATGAAGAAAACGCCTGTCACAGGTTAAAAATGAATAAATATACTATTTACCTGCAAAAATATGAATAAAAATTGTATAAAACAAACATTTTTGCGTATTTTTGCAGAAAATTATGAATATTTATTCAATTTCGCGAGAATGGATAGGTTTTCGGGGCTGAGAATGTCCGACGGTGAGCAGATACTGACTCAGGAATACATCAACACCCTCCAGCAACAGGCGATTGCAAAGAAGCTCAAAAATGCGGTCGTACCACAGGCGGGAGGGCAGGAGAATATGCTCGCTACCAATGTTGACATCTTAATCTGTGGCGGTTCGAGAGGTGGTCCACTATTGGTTGACACAAGAGTTGTAACGCCTTTCGGCTATAGAAGGATAGGCGATTTAAAGGCTGGCGACATCATCAGTGGAACAGATGGTGGCATGCAACGTGTCATCTATCGTAAGGATCATGGCAAACTTCCTGCATACAAACTGAAATTCACCGATGGTTCAGAAGTAATAGCTTCCTATGACCATCTTTGGAATGTCAGAAAGACTTGCTACAGAAGTAAGAAGCGTGTAATGAATGGCCTCAGTCTTGAGGACGATTATCGTGTGTGGACCACACAGATGATTGTTGACTATCTCAAGAAAATTGAGTCTGGTGAGATAAAAAACAGCAGATTGGTGATTCCTGTCTGTGAGCCCGTGAAGTTCACTAATGCCCACTCTCGTTACGGCATCGACCCGTATCATCTTGGCGTTATTCTTGGCGATGGGTGTGTTACGGACGCTATTATTAAATATAACAATGTAATGTTCACGTCTGCCGACAAGGAGATTGTTGATTCTTTCGCCAAGAGATACACAGATGTTCACTCACGCACGAAGAACAAGTCTATCGACTACATATTCAAGAGTCCGGAGTTTGTGGACGCTTTGAAAAAGATGAAACTTGCTGGGCACCGGGCAGAAAACAAGTTTGTCCCAAAGACCTTTCTGTTTGGAACCGTAGAAGAGAGATTTGCTCTGCTGCAGGGATTGATGGACACGGATGGCTCCGTTGACAAGCGAGGTCACGTTTCGTTTACCTCAGTCAGTGAGCAGCTTGCTAAAGACGTGAAGTTCCTGGTCAACAGCCTTGGAGGATTGGCCACCATTACAAAAAATGAGACTGGCTATAAGAAGGATGGTGTCAATATCAAGTGTAAGGATGCATACATTGTATATATCCGCATCAAGGATTCTGCACGCCTGTTCCGCTTGGATAGAAAGAAGAAACTATGCACCGAATATAATGGCGGCATCAGTGAGGTTGCAAGACATATCATTAGCTATGAGTATCTTGGCGAGCAAGAGGTCTGCTGCATCGCCGTGGATAACAAAAACTCGCTGTTCATGGTCGAGGATTTCATTGTTACCCACAACAGTAAGTCGTTCTCGGGACTGATGGAGGCTCTGAAGGACATACAGAATCCTGATTTCCACGCCGCCGTGTTCCGAAACAACAAAAAGGCAATGGAAAAGCTTATTCGTGACTCACGAAAACTCTTCTCGCAGTTCGGGACGTACAACAAGTCGCAGGCTGACATGACGTGGAACTTCAACGCTGGAGGAACACTCGGATTCTACTACCACGATGACACCTACGAAGATTTCAAAGAGCGTTTCCAAGGACAGGAGTACGCCTACATCTTCATCGACGAGATAACACATATCGAGTATAACAAGTTCAAATACCTCACAACCTGTAACCGTAACGCCTACGGCATACGCAACCGCTTCTGGGGGTCTTGTAACCCTGACCCTCGCTCATGGGTGCGGCAGTTCATAGACTGGTGGATAGACAAAGACGGATATATCGACCCGGAGCGTGACGGGAAGGTGCGCTACTGCTTCATGAAGGGCGACCGCATCAATCAGATAGTCTGGGGTGATACGCGCGAAGAGGTCTATCTGAAATGCAAAGAGGATATTGATGACGTCTGGAACCCGAAGTTTGACGAATACGGCATGACAAAGGAGCAGATGGTCATGTCGGTGGCATTCGTGCGTGCCGACCTCTCGCAAAACCCCATGCTGCTGCTCTCTGACCCTACGTATCTCGCACGTCTGGCACAACAGGACAAGGGGCAGGTGCTTCGCGACCTGAAAGCAAACTGGAACGCCTCGGAGGTCGGCGACGACATGATTACCTACGACGAGCTGGAGGAGGTGTTTGCCAATGCCTACCAGTATGGCGATGGTATCAGGCGGTGTACGGCTGATATTGCGCTCGAAGGTGGCGATAACCTTGTTATGTACCTGTGGATAGGATGGCACGTAGCCGACTTCTGCTGCGTCAACGTAAACTCCAAAACGGCGGTGGCTGTCATCAAGCACAAGCTGAAAGAGTGGGGAGTACTCGAAGAGAATTTCTGCTACGACTTCCAAGGTGTCGGACAGCTGGTGAAGGGATTTTTCCCGGAGGCGATACCGTTTAACAACCAGTCGGCACCGATAGCGTTTGAGGATGATGACTATGACGATGGCGTGAAGTATCTCTACAAGGACCTCAAATCGCAGTGCGCCTATCTGGTGTACAGAAAACTGAAAGAGCTGGGCGTGTCGTTCGACGCCGGGCTGCTCGACAGAAAGGTGTCGGGAAACGGCTACGAAGACATTTTCCTGCGCGACGCACTACAGAAAGAGAGGATGTCACTACGCAGAGACCCCGATACACAGGACAAGGGCTTCTGCCTGCTACAGAAGAAAAAGGCAAAGTTGATAGTTGGACACTCGCCAGACTGGTGGGAGTCGCTGTATTTCCGCGCCTATTTCGACATAGCAGAGGTGGGAGGCGTGGAGATAGACGGCTCGTGGATGCTCGGGGCTGACATGGAAATGAGTTTCGACACAGAATTTATTAACTAAAAGTGCCCTGCGGTTCGCCCGCAGGAATAAAAAAGAAAGGATGCAATATGGCAAAGAGTTTTGATTTCAAGGAGATTCTTGTTCGCAAGCCGATATACAAGGTGTTGCCAAGCGAGACGAATATCAAGTACGAGACATTCCAGGGCAGCGATATGCCTGAGCCCGACGATCCTCTCAGACTGCAGATTTACACGCAGTCGCAGATGCTGCGCGAATACCACCCGTCGGCACACAATATCATGAACCCAGTCCTCTATCCTGACGTATGGAAGGAAATGCCTGTGCCGGGCGACCCGAAGAAGAAACGCTATTTCCGTCAGCCTATCACAAGAACGGCGTTCGCCCTACAGAGGGTCATAAAGATAAAAAGGAATACGCACGTATGCGGAAATGATATGCAGTTTGAGCTGGCGTCAAAGAATGATGACGAAAATCAGACAATCAAAGATACGGTCTCGCTGCTGGACTTCAAGGAGGGGTGGCTCACGATGGGAATGGAAGAGCGTTTCTACGAGGCCGTGAACTCCATCAATACCGTTGCCGACGCTGCCGTAGTGGGATTCTTTGACGAGGATGGGGAACCGCAGACGCGCACATTCTCATTCATCGACGGCGATAAGCTGTACCCACACTACGACCCGATAACAGGACGCATGAACCTCTTCGCACGCAGATACTTTGACCTCGACGAGAAAGGCGAGCATACCATAGAGTGGGTGGAGGTATGGGATGATGACTACCTGTACCGCTTCAAACGGAACCTCAAAACGACGTCGGCAATCATCAAGGATTTCTTTGGGCTTAACGGATATGAGATGGTGGGAAAGCCGGAGCCTCACGGATTCCCGTTCATACCAGTAGCCTATCACGTCAACACGGAAGGGCCGGCGTGGGCTTTCTCGCAGGACACCATCGAGAAATACGAAGAGGCAATGTCATACTTCTTCGAGAACAACAAGGCCTACGCATTCCCCATCTTCTATGCAAAGGGAAAGGGCGTGAAGCTCAGCGGAAACATGAACGGAGCCGTCAAGGCGGTGGCCATCAGCGACCCAAAGGGAGAAGCGGGGTTCCTCAAACAGGAGGACGTGTCTAACTCCTACAACACACTGCTCATAAAGCTCTACGACCATATCTACGAACAGTCGTTTGCCGTCAAACCGCCAGAGCTGAAATCTGGAGACCTGCCAGGAGTGGCCGTAAAGCTGCTCTTCTCGCCAGCCATAGAACAGGCCATCAGCGACGCCGAGTTCCTCCAGCCGTTCGTAGAACAGCTGGTACGTATCGTCAAATACGCATGGGGCTACAAAATCAACCGTGCCGCAACACTCATGGCCCTGCCTATCAAGTCGTGGATTGAGCCGTACATTCATCAGAATTTGGGCGAACTGATGCAGAATTTACAAATAGGCGTTCAGCAGGGTTTTATTTCAAAACAAACCGCTGCCGAAAGAGCGTCTATGTATACAAAGAACGACGAGATAGACAGAATTATGAAGGAGTATAAGCAAAAACAAGAAATGGATTTGCTTTACGAAGTCCGTAAACGGAAAGAAGAAGTCGCTCTCGAAATACAAAAACAAAAAGAAATTAACAAAGCAAATGTTCGAACGGGAAACGGACAAAGACTGACAGACGAAAACGGTAATAGATTAACTGGAGAGAATAATTGGGATGAATGGAATGAAACGCATTAAAAATCATTAAAATATTTGTGAGATAAGAAAGTATTGCCTATCTTTGCAAAGTCTTAAATATTTATTTTATATGAAAGAAATTTGGAAAGATATTAAAGGTTACGAAGGACTCTATCAGGTATCAACGCTTGGTAGAGTTAGGTCTGTCTCACATGAGGTTATAGACAGTATTGGCAGGCACTCTATTAAAGAGGGCAGAATACTTTCTCTAAGAAATTCCACTCAGACTGGTTATCCTACGACTAATTTAACAAAGGACGGGAAATGTGCATCGTTCAACGTTCATCGACTTGTTGCAGAAGCATTTATTCCTAACCCGAATAATCTTCCTTGTGTAAACCACAAAGACGAATCAAGAAACAATAATATTGTTAGCAATCTTGAATGGTGCTCGTATAGGTATAACAATACTTACGGAACCGCTGTGAAAAGAAGAAATGAAAGTCTTGTCAGATTTTACAAAAAACACAATGAACTTCTTTCTCCAGTCGTTCAATATTCAAAATCTGGTGAAATTATATGTGAGTATAGGAGTATTCGAGAGGCTGAGAAGATTCTTGGACTTGAAAAGTCGTCTGGTATTTCTGCCTGCTGTCACGGAAAACTCAAAATTGCTTATGGCTTTGTGTGGAGATTTAAAGGCGAGCCGTTTTCTCTCGAAGAATACAAACCAAAACGTCATCAGAAGTTTGTTATCAAGCGTGATGCTAACGGGGAAGAGATTGCGAGATATACAAGCATGTCCGCTGCCGCAACCGCAAACGGATTTGACAGAAAGTTACTCAGAAAGACAAATTCTATCAATGGCTACACATACGATGTAGAGAAGAAAGAGAATGAATATATCCCAAAAGGACACAAAGGCCCACGCCCAGACCTTATAGACAAAGGAACGAAGAAAGTGTATCAGTACACAAAAGACGGAAAGTTTGTAGCAGAATATAATAGTATCAAAGAAGCTGCAATAGCCATGGGCGGCATAAAGCGTTCGTCGGATATTATAAATTGCGCGAAAGGCAATCTTCGCTCTGCATTTGGATTTGATTGGAGATATAATAAAAAGAAAAAATAACTATGGACGTAACAGTATCATCAAAAACAAGCAAGCTCGCCCGCTCGCTGGGCCTGAAGCCAGAACAGCTCGCATTCGCCGACCTTATCACACAGGGCTGGCCCGACGAAGACGCATACGCAATGACAATACGTACTGGTTCGCAGACGTGGAACCGCACAGCCATCAAGGCAGAGGTTGCGAGAATCCTCGCAATGGACGCGGTTCAGAAGCGTATCGCCGACAACAAAGATGTCCTTCGCGAGTCGCAGGTGAAGAAAATCCAAAAGGATATGAAAGACAATGCCGACGACCTGTTGGAGCTGGCCACCAACAAAGAGAAGAAGCTGATAGAGCTACAGACCATCCTCAAAACGCTCAAGCCCGGCTCTACGGAGTACAACAAGGTCAACGACCAGATTATCAACATATCCCGAATGAAACAGAACGAGGTGAAGACGGACGACAAGACCGTCCACTATTACCTACCCGTCTCATACCCCACAGGCTGTCAGGACTGCCTCTATTCGCGCTGTGACGAATGCAGGTTCAAACGCGAATGCGACGGAAAAACCGACAGCGTTCAATAAACTGCTATTTCCAATTTATTCTCTTGCCGCGAAAGCAGAGTCTTTTTTTTATTTTTTTTCATGTACTTTATTAAAAAGGGAAAGGGGAGCCGCTTGCGATAAGCCGCTCCCCCTTTTTGTTACGTATGTTGCTGTGGCACAGCAACCCCTCATCCGTCAAAATGCTCACACGCTCTGTCACTCAGCAACACACAGTACACGCCGTCCATATAATACGGACATCTACCCATCGTCGGCCTGCGACCGTGAACACTCAGCGTATGGTGGGATGTCTCGGGCCGACAGTGGCTGCACTCACCACACAGCCGACCCTCCCACATCTTGGCTTTCGATGGCTTAGATTGCGGATTTTGTTTCCTGTATGCAGCCATATTCAGCAATCAGCAATGCGTCCGCATTCTTAAGTGTCACCTTCACTTTGGGGAAAAGCTGCTGGGCCTTGCCTTTCAAGCGTCGTTTATGGGCCTCGTAGCCTTCATCTTTCTTGGCTTTTATGCTGAGTGCCGTTTGCCATTTCGACGGCAACACGTCTATACAGCGTATCTTGTGGCACGTGACCGCCATCTGAACGTAACCATAGAACTGGCCGAAAGTGAACGTGCTGGCCACTCCCTGTTTCGGCATGGAGTGGACTATCTCGATATACGCACACTGAGCATCGCTATGACGCTCAATAAAGTCGCTGATGTCGGTAAGAGTCTCTGGCATGGCCGTCACCTCAATGACCTCATGGGTCTCTAAGTCTACGACAGCGATACCGCCACCCTTTCCCGGGTCTATACCGATAACATATTTCATAACGCCCTCCTCCTTAGCCTTGTGATGGTGTCACAGATTTTTCCTAACTGGTCCGACAGGATGGTGTCGTTACACACGGGAATGAAGTTGGGCATCGGCGACTCGTTCTCTATCGCACAGCAGATAAAGTCAATAGTGTCGGTAACTCTGGTGAAGTCCTTGACAATATTGACAAACTTCTCGTCATTCTGCATCGTCGCCTCCTTCCTTCCTTAGCTCGTCAGCCATCTCTGAAACGGCCTCTTTGGCCTCTTCCATCGTTTTGACCTCTTCAAGTACCTTCTCGTCGGCAGCCTTCTCTTCCTCCGTCTCGTTAGCAGCGGCAGCATCCTTACGGTCGAAGAAAGCCTTAAGGGCGTTGGCCTTGTCTACATAGTACTGGGCGTCACCAATACTACATGTGTCGGTCATCCACAGTCCGAAGACGTGGAGAACGTCGGCAAGGCTGTTATACTCCAACGCCTCGCCACGCTTGTCGGCATTAACGGCAATAGGGATGACGTGGTCGAGCCACTGGAACACTTGCGTGCTGAAACAGAACGTGATAGACCATATATCGCTGACGGCACTCACCTTGATATACGGTATACCTTGGCGCGTAAGCTGACCGCGAACACTCGCAGGGATATTCTCGGCATCGCGAAGAGCCTTTAGCTCACGCTTACCCAACGCCTTTGTAAACTTGAGAACCTTATAGTTCCCGATTCTAATCTCCTTGCCAAAAGGCATAACTTCATTTTCTTTCATTTCGTTCATTTTATTTACTTTTTAGTCATCTTCTTTAATAAATGTACCCTTCTCTTCTACATAGTCAACGCACAGATTCTCGTCACGGATAACAAACCTGTCTTTCAGCCTGTCGGCATTACAGCCATAGACAATGTAGTTGTTGCCCTCTTGATTGCGCTTCTTGATAAAACCAAGACGACCCATAGTATGACCGAACTTCTGACCGGACACAGGCTCAACATCATTGTCCTCACAGAACCTCTTGACACTTTCCATCATCTCCGACGTCGGAATAAGAACATACTCCTCGTGGACAGCATGAGCCTCCTTACGCATCTGATAGGAGTTCACCCAGGCAACAACAGGATTCATGTGCAGCTGGGCCAACAGTATCTGACGACGATTGCCCTCAGAGGACGGGAACACAAACTTCCTGCGCTTCAGTTCACGACAACCGCGTAATATCCAGTTGAATATACCGGGATATTCGGCAACCAACTCACGAGACAAAGCAGGGTTCTGCTTGTCCTTCGGAATAGTCACTTCAAAACTGATAAACTGGAGCCTGCGGATGAAACCAAGACTCTGGTCGTCACTATACGGCAGTTCGTTGAGGTTGAAGATAAGGAAAGGGATGTTGTAATTCTCTTTGACATCCTCGCCCAACTTCCTGTCCGTAACACTCTCACCAGACACTATCCTCTTGAAAACACCAGTACGCTTCTTACCAAAGGTGTTCTGGTCAGAGTCAGATGACCAGTTGAAAAGAGCATCACGCAACAACCGGCGGGCACGCATACCCTCGTCACCAGTAGCCGTCAGGTCATCATAGTCAAGACCGCTGATACGCTCCCTGCCGAAAATACCAATGGCAGTATCATAGATGGTACTCTTGCCGTTGGCACCAGAACCCAGTAATATCAGGCAGAGTTCTATCTTCGCCGCATTCTTGCCCTCATAAGGATTATACACCGTACCACGCTCCATCAGACCCAAACCCAAGAACATCTGGAGAATAAGCCTGCTGTTCTTGTCCGGCAATACCTCGTGAAGAAAGTTGTTCCACCTGTTACACTTCGCATTCTCCTTGTACTCGTAAGGATGGTAATACGTCACATGATACTCCGGACTAAACGGAAATAACCTATATTCACGCAGGTCCAAAACACCATTCTTGAAAGCTATCAGGTCTGGACGGGGAATAAGAACATTGTAGTACCTGATGATGTCAACAAAATACTTCTTACAGACACCCTTGTCACCTATCATCGGAACGACACGAATATGCTCCAATAATAAATCATAGGCAGCAACAACCAACTCTTCACGCACAGGAACGTATATCCTACCGTCGAAAAGATAAAAATTACCATCGTAATACTTGATGGCTGCCTCTTTAGCCATCTTACGAATCTTCTCGATAAAGTCCAACTTCTTCTCTTGAAAAACATCAGAAGTCCTGTAACCCCAACTGCCCTTGAACTTCTCAAAGTTGTAATCACCAGTAGAACATAACTGTAACAAACTGGCAAAAATCTGATTAATAACAGTACTGTCCGTCATAATTATACATAACTATAAACCCTTCGGAATACCAACAGAAGAAAGACGACGCTTCTTTAAATCAGCGCACAGACGAACCTCACGCTCAGCATCAGGAACGACAAAGATAAACTCCGCATAGTCATCCCTCCAAAGACCATACTTGCACAACAAAGAGACAATGCGACACACCACAGCAGCAAAAGGACGATTACTGCGCCTACACATCGAAACAATAAGAGCATCAAGATGCGGAGCAAGAGAAAAACTTACATCAAGAATACGGTCGTCACTGACACAAGAAAAGACTTCGTCAACAGACATCGCAGAGAAAACGGCAAGATTCGTAACAGGACGCGAGACAACACAACCGCAGTCCGTCAGGAAATTCACAACATACCCGCATTCACGAAGGTATAACTCGTCCACATCCTCACCACTACACAACGCAAGACAACTGTGAGGCGTAATAGATAAAATAGATAAAACCTTTGTCATAACTCAGACTTCCAAATCATATCCATAATAGTAGCATAACTCTCAATAACATCTACACTGTGGCCAGCATAGTCAATACAAGTGTGATTCGGCTTGACACCGTATGCCAAACGCTCCTCCTTGCAGTCCATAACCGCTTCAATACAATCCGTACGGATGGAACAAACACAACCGTCAATAAGAGTGTGAACCCCGATAAAACACTTGTTCAAATCTTCTACCATACACACAAAAAGACAGAACAAACATCATGTACGAAAAATGAACGTTCTCACTACCAAGAACCAATAACACCGAAAACCAATGCACATCGGCATTACAGGAAATCCTGACCACCAAAAATTGAACGATAACAACGATTAAAGGCAAAAAGGCCCACCTAAGAGCCCTAACACTTCGCGTACATATCAACTTTTATACTTACACACTGCAAAAATACAAAAAATCTGGTATATCGTACATAAACTACACAAAATATACGGTTTTATTAGGGTTTTTTAATGAACGATATGAAAAACGTGATATAATTAATACAACAAAATATGAACAATATCGGTACATCATAAAAAATGCGATTTTTAAGATATCGTTCATACAATAAAATACGACAAAAAACCAAACTCAACACAAACTGAGAAAAACAATAACCAAATCCCACACAAACAAAACCATAACCATAATAGCAAATCGTTAAATGAAGCTGAAAAATAGTGGAAAAAATATTTTCGAGGCGACTTGGCGCAAATATCGTGCCAAAAAAGGGGGTGTATGGGGGTATTGCATATTTATACGGCCATTTGCATAAATATGGTAGAATTCTTTTTAACGCGCTAACTCGCTGAAAATCAGCTATATACTGACACACACCTATTGTTAAACTTTCTTAATCCTATATTATACCAAATAATATCTACATTTTCATTAACATTTTTTAACTAAAAATGTTTGGAAGCGTATATTTATGCAGGCCGCGCCACCTTGTCATTATGAAAAATGATTACGTCATTATGTCACACTCCGATTTCTTTACACTATTTTTGCATATCTATCCATTTCAAAATGTATATTCTTGCAAAACGCTGTAACCTGCACAAAATCAGTAAGTTGTGTGCTTTCACGCTTTTCTGAAATATTTACAAAATTACTTCACGAAGTAAAAAAATGCGACACGTCAGGCAGCTATTTTATTATCCTTTGTTAACATAGTTAACATTATGGTGGCTATTGTTAACACATAGGTCTAATATCTTCCTGGGATTGCAAAATAATTTAACTAATACGGAATAATATTTAACAAATACCGCTATTGTGTGCGGCCACAAGTTAAAAACTAAAACGCTGCAAAGTACTGATTTTCAGCAAGTTACGCAATGTTTATTGTAAAGAAAAATGACATTTGCATATGTCGTTTTTTTTCGTTATCTTTGTATTACAAAAGATGAATATTTATTAACCAAAGGAGCGAAGGTGCCAGGCTCGCCAAACGGAACAAGGACACCACGAAGATTATGAAACCTACGAACAAAGTTGAGAACGTTGAGACCACGAAGGCCGCCATTGAGCAGGAGCGGGAGTTGTCAGTATCAGAGAAAGTTGCCGCCTATATGGCAAACCACGCAGTAGAAGATTATTGCGACGCGTTGAACCTTAATGTGGAGAACGTTGAGAACACCCTCGAGAGTATCAAGAAAGAGGACGGATTATACTGGGTGTTCACGTGTCCCGCGATTGGTGGAACGCGTCCCGACGGAAAACCTAACCCCACGCAGGAGGAATGGGAAGCTGCCAACAAAGGTGCAATCCGTTGCGACATCCTTGATAACAAACAATGGTACAAGAAGGCGATTTCTATCGACGACGCCCAGAGCGTCCGCCGTCTAATGTCGTCGCTCGGTAATTATAACGTAGCGCTGAAGAAAGGTGTAGAACGTCTCATAACCACGCTGAAACAGGAGATGTGTGAAGCAATGATGAACGACAACATCGACAGAGCAATGGAAATTCGCGCACGTATTCAAGAGATTGAGAACGGCAACAAGTAAACCAACGGAACACACCACGAGAAAAGCGGGTAGGGATAATTTCCCTACCTACTTTTTTTGATACCTATTCAATCCGTAATGCAGCCAGGCGAGCAGATTGCCTGAGAGTCACAAGCCTCTATGAATTGCAGAGTGACGGAGAAACGGACGTGCCGAACGAACAGCCCGAACGATTTAAACGAACGAACGAATGAACAAAAGTGAACGATTGATGAACGAACGAATGACGTTTGTCAGCAGGAGAGGCCGAACGGCTGAGAATCTCAGAGCCGAGTGGCTGAGAAATTTACGCGACGAGCGAAACGAACGCCCGAACGGGATGAACCTTTGGAGTGTGCATTTTGATAGAGCGGACGGCAGGGCGAGCAAGAAATGTCCTACGTACTGCGGTACGTTACGGCAGGCGATTATCAGAGCCAATGGTCAATTCGTGAAAAGCTGTGGTTCATTTGTAGCTGTCAGCGTGAAAGATGCGGCCACGGGAATTGTGGTATGGAAAAAGGAGTTGAACTAATTAAAAGGAGTACGATTATGCTGAATATAGTAGCAGAGCGATTTCTGAAAATCGCAGACCGCCACCTGACGGAAGCAAAGATTTGGCTTGATATAGCAACCAGACAAAACGATTTGTTCGGCAAACGATACGCGAACGATAAGTGTGATGCACACCTTCAAATGGCGAGATACTGGCATATGGCAGTGAACAATCTCCACTACAAGAAAGGAACGTGGGCATACACATTCTGAACACAGAGCAGGCGGGCAGTACGATTGTGCTGCCTGCTTAATGTGGCCGCCGAGCAATCGGTGAGGGTTGCAAGCCCCTAACACACAGCACTGGCAAGAGCCTGCGTTAAGTTATATCTGCGGAAACCTCCTGAGAAATGGAGTACGACGAGGATTCGTTGAACGATGAGCCGTCGTGGGATATGATACTGACGCAGGAAAACGCGGAGAGCGTTCCTCATTTCAGCAGTACGCCTGCTGAACGAGTACGACGAACGAATAGAGCCGCTGCCTGAGCGAACAACGCGACGCCCCGTGCGATGGTGAGTCATCGAAATGGTCGAATGTAGTAGGCCTGGGGGGTGTTAGAATTAATCATATTCATATTGTATTGATTCTCGCAGTTGATTGCGAGTACGATATAGAGTTGGCTACTTTCTCGAGTACGATTTGTGAAAACAAGTACGATATATCGGTGGATATATTCGTGGTGGTTCCCGTCGAAAGTACGATGATACATTTATCACTTTAGAATATCATCGGGCCGCGTGCTTATGTTGTGGGAAGACCCCACCGCTACAGATGGATTAGATGTTTGTCTGGGCGGCAGGGGAAATCTTGCGACAGAGTACGATTAACGGCTGCAATGAAAGATATTACGGGTGTAAGACCCACAGCATAAAGAACGGTTTTGTCGGGTACGATTCAGAAAACCCGGCCTTCCGCGTGAAGAGCGCGGTCGTAAAGCCCCGGTTGCGGCAAAGATGTCCTATCCGTGAGGAATGAGGGAGTCGCAGGTGAACGAAGTACGATAACAGGAACGAAGGGGCTGAGACTACGGGAGAGAGTGGATTTGTTTCTGCTCTCTCTTGCTATTATTAACCAACAAAATTGATTTATTATGAAGAGAATCTGTTTGCATCTCACTGCTCTGGTGGTTTTGATGCCGTGCCTGCTGATGTTTAATGCGGGCGATGGTCTGTGGGTGAACGTTTTGGGTATCATCTACACGTGTTATTTGATTATCTCGTGGAACGAGAGCGATGCTGCCAAGCGTTTCGTTCGTCGGTACTACCACGAAATCCTACGTCTCGAAAACATGATGATGTAGTCTTTCGCCTGTCTCTGAATGGCAGGCACGATTATTTCTCTAACCAATAAAACTTAAAGATTATGAATTACAATTTCAAGACGACCGCAGTGTTCAAGTGCATCATCACTCTAACGAATGGAACACACAAAATTATCCGTATGTCTATTGACAAGGTGGCCAAGTTCAGTGCTGCTTTCCGTCAGGCCCGCGAGTTTGGTCTGCTGAGCAGTCGTTATGTTGAGTTCTTTAAGGAGCTGGATCTGACGGCTTACGAGATTCGCTCTTGCAGAATTATCAACGAACGGACGGGCCGTGAGTTTCTGAATATCGCTTAGTCTCTTTTTCCCTGCTCTGCTTGCAGGGAGCTATTTTGTCTAACTTTAAACGTAGAGAATATGAACAGAGAAAAACTTTTGTTGTTCGTTAAGATGCTTAACGGCAACTATTATTTCACGAAGTGTAGTGAGAAGAATCATTGGGAGTGGGCTTACGACAGTGACGACCACGTAGTTATCTACGGTGACAGCCCAATGAGCATTTCCGGTGCCGGTGACATCGGAAAGTATGCCGAAGCACTTGATTTATGCTGCTCTGTGGAGTTTAACTACTACACTCGCAGGGTAGAAATCCACGTACATTAGTCTTTTCGGCATGGGTGGGAGTTTTTTATTGTTGTTCGTTCGTTTACTCCTGCCTGTGCTGCTATTAACCAATCAAGAATATAATTATGAACAACGAACTGACAGAAATCCTCGACGAGATTTTTGAGAATGAAATTTATGACATGTGTGACGTTCTCCCGCAGGAAGTTATCTGCAAGAAGGTGGCTTATGCAGCCTCTCAGATTTCCCGCAAAGCTCGAACGGTGACGTTTGTAATTGACGGCAACGTATTTAAAATTGTCAACTGCATTGGCGGTTTTGTCAGCTGCTCCAATGCTGACGGAACGGGTGTTAGCCGTACGCTCCACAAGCCGTTTCCGAACGATGCAGACCACGACACGAAGGAACGCTTCACGAATCTCATTAGTATGATGAATGAAGCGTGGTACGCACTCAACCATTAGTCTCTCTCGGGCTGTATGGCCCGAACGAATAACTAAACTGAACTATTCACCAAAACAATAAAAATATGCTACAATCAGAGTTTTTTGACAGAACGCACGTATCTCTCTCGGCAGAGGAGTACGGCAACGTAGAGAACATTTACAATCGTTTACAGATGAACAAGGACGAGTTCTGCAAGCTGTGGCTTGACAATCGTGACAACAAAATCATCGCCGAACTGATGCAGTACGTCATGCGTTTAGAGAAGGTGAATGCGTCCTTAGAGAAAGTCGGTAAAGAGTTTGACGAAAAGATGGCCAAGGAATTGGTAGAGAAACACGAGCATTTTCTTGACTTTGGCCGAAAGATTATCGCCAACATCGACGACGAATCGCGCTTGTACGACATCTGTGAAGAGGAGTTCACGCTCGACTTCATCTGCAAGGTAAAGCTGGAGGAGGATATTGACCTCGAAGAGCACGAGCGCAAACACCTGCTGCAGAAGCTGTAGTCTTTATGGAGCCTTGAACGGCTCCGCTATTCACCAAACTTTATGAACTATGAAATTTGTAAACGTCAGCGAAGACTCCTATCCACTATGGGAGTTTTGCAAGAAAGAAGGTTTCACCGACTCAGACTATGACACATGGTACAACAACGGTGGCGAACTCCAATTTTTTGAAGGCGATCCCGACATGATTAAGATTAACGGGCTTGTCGGCTACTTTGCTAAATGTGGCGACGTGGTATTCTACTACTTTGACGAGTTCTACGGAAACGTTGAGAAGATGTTGCGCAAGTTCTTCCGTCAGTACGAGACGGGCACGACGCTTGGCGGTGAGAGTTGGATTGCCGGCAGCGACCCGTGGGGTGTTACAGACATTGAAGAAAACCATTGGGAACAGTGGCGCAAGATGCAAACGGGCATTGCCTATCGTGGTGGTGCAGGCTACACTTATTGGGTATCTGATTGGCACAAGTATTACAATCGTTATATAAGCTGAGTTATGGCAAAGAATTTTGAACGTCTCAGACCAAAGCCCTACATCATCTTTGTGGGCGAGATTTGGAACGGCTGCAAGATGTATCAAGTGTGTGGAAATGGTAAGGTTGACACATCGTACCACCATACCAAGAAAGAAGCAGCGGCACACATCAGACAGAATTATGCAGGTGATGAAAAGCGCATCCGCTTGTATGATTTACGCCATTGCGCACGTATGCACTCTCATGGCAAAGCCTAAAATTAGGTGGCTCACATTCACTGACAACTCTCAGTGGGGCCGCTATTTCATCGGTGAGAGTGAATCGAGAACGGAGGCTATCGACAAGGGAAAACAGGCAGGTAAAGGCCGTTTTGTTGTCGAGCGTCGCGTCAAATTCAAGTAGTCTTCAGCGGTTCTTGCACGGACCGCACAATTATTCACCAAATTTAAGTATATGATTGAAGTAGACAAAACCACCTATTTGGTGGAGGGATGCCAGGAGCCATGTTTTGAGGTCTCTGATGGCTACACAATGGTACGAATTGCTAAGATGTATCACTACATCGGACGTGACGCGCTCGTACTGACAGAGTATCTGGACGGAGAATTTAACTCTTCTGATGAATGGGATGGAGATTTCGACTCTCTGACCGAATCAGATGCCAAGGCCCTTGCCAAGAAATTCTCAGCCTATCTGAGTTAGTCTCTCGCTCCTTCGGGAGCACTATTCACCAAAATATTTACGCTTATGATTATTACAGAAGAAACAAAGCAACGATTCTTGCAGATGCTCAACAATCGTCAGATTATTGTCATCCAATGTAACAAGGGTAGTCAGTACAAAACGTACAACTTCAAGTTCATTGGAGCCAACGGAGAAGGGAAGTGGGATTTCACTCCTATGATTGCAGAAATGAGCTGTTATCCGTATTGTAACGACTCGTGCATAACACACCTATCTATCCGTGCTCTGGATGCCACAGGCGTTATCTGCAACGTTATCGAAAAGATGAAGGAAGAGGGTATCTTGAACTTTGAATACACCTTCGGCTATGAATTGTATCAGATAGTACGAGATAAAATAACCACTTTCTATGTCTGAGTCTCTTGGGCCATGCGGCCCGCTATGTTTAACCCTTTAAAGAATTGTGAATATGGAAAGAAGAGAAAAAGTGAACGCCTGCCGCGAGTTGGCACGTCGTTCAGGCCAATGGATTAGTATGGACCCCGAACATTGGGGCGAACACATGCTTGATGGTATGGAACAAGGTTTGGCACGTTTTCTTGAGCAGCTGCCCGAAGAGGTGCGCGACGAGTACGAAGACCGCTGGATCGAGAAGTACAAGGAATGGCTCTATGCCATGAGCCGTTGTTTCTCCGTCATGATTACAGGCCCTGCGGGTTTCAACAACCGTCGCCACGAAAAGACGAACGCGGCCGAGAAAGCGGCACTCGAACGGCTCAACCAATGGTGCGACAAGGTCATCAAACGATGCAATCGTCAGGAACGTCTCACGGGATGGGCCGAAGTGGAACGCCTGCAGGAGAAACTTGACAATCTGAACAGAGCGCAGGAAACGATGAAAGCCGCCAACAAGATTGTCCGCGACAAGAAACTGGCTGAGGTCGAGAAGGTTGACGAACTCGTTGCCCTCGGGTTTAGCGAGGCGTCAGCTATGAAGATTATGGAGCCTGACTTCTGTGGCCGTATCGGTTTTGCATCCTACGCGCTGAGCAACAACCTTGCCAAAATTAAGGACACTGAGGCGAAAATCAAGCGTCATACTGCAATGGCCTCACAGGAGGACACGGAAAAGGAATACCCCTGGGGCATCCTCCGCATCGACTATTCAGACGAACGCTACCGCTTCATCTTCGACGGCAAGCCCGCTCAGGATGTCATCAATCTCATGAAGAGCAACGCTTTCAAGTGGTCGCGTGCCAATTCAGCGTGGCAGCGTCAGATTACAGCCAACGCCAAGTATGCCGTCAAGCGTATGATTGAACAGCTCAACAACATGTAGCCTTTAGCCTGCCTTGTATGGCGGGCGCCACAAACCAACAAATATTTGAATTATGAGAGTAACATTAGCACGGAATTGTGGCAACAATATTGTTGAACACATCATCTTTGATGACCCTTACAGGGCGTCGAATTTCTACGGGACGTATTGCGGCAAGGTAGCTGGCGTTGTGAAGTGCGAAAGCATCTACACTATCGGTGCAGGCGAACACAGAGAAGAGAACTGCTTCAACTGCCCGCTGCATCACTGCTGCCTATGTGAGAACCGCAAGTTCACAGACGAGAACGGCACGAAGTTCTATGTATCTGTGTGGGACACCACAAAGAAAAGCAACGAACAGAATGTTATCAAGAAACTCGAATTTTAAGAGTAGTCTTTCACCATTTCGCTGACACCAACGGAATGGTACACATTAACCCCTAAACTTATAGAATATGAATAATTTTATCGTTTTGTATGCCGACGGAAAAGAAGTCGCGACTTTTCGAAAGGAAAGCATTGACGCGTTCTTTATCGACGCAACAGACCCCAACATCTTTGTGATTTGGGTTCGTGGACTTGTCTATCGAGTTAATTTCTTTACCAAAGAAGAATGCGAAGAAATGTTCCAAAATTTCAAGAAAGAATTGTCTAACCAATAAAACCAAGAGTTATGTCAAAAATCAGCACCGATGCCAAGCGTATCAACGAGATTACCGGCCGTCCGATGGCCGAGTGTGAAAAGCAGGCAAAGCAGATTGCCGAGTGTGTTAGCGAAATGTGCAAGCGAGTGGTAGAGTTCTTCTATCTCAAGAAGGACGGAACCACACGTCAGGCTTTCGGCACATTGCAGCCCGACGTCGTTATCGCTCATGTCAAGAGCGAGTCCATGCGCGAGCCAAACCCCGACCTCGTAACCTACTTCGACACAGAGGCGCAGGCCTTCCGCTCGTTCAAGAAAATCAACTTCAAGAGCTACGTCGCATGACGGAGTTCACGAAATGGGTGTGGCTCATTCTTATCCTCATTCTCTTTCTCGGAAAGTATGTTTTCGTCGTCCTTGCCGTCGAATTAGCCGCCTACGCTCTCGTCAGATGGCTCAAACCCGAATGGCTCGACAAGTTTTGAAAGTCTCTAAAGCCGTGTAAAGGACACGGCACATAGCATTAACCCAAAAGCAAAAGAATTATGGCAAGATTTATCAAGCTACCGAAAATCATCGGCAACCGAGATGTCGGTGTTAAGACAAAAGATGTGTACTATAACACAGACTTCATCCTCCACATTGATGATGTTGACGAGAATGAAGAAAAATATTGGGGATTCGCACATTGTGAAATTACTACACCAAACGGTGTGGTAAAGATAAAAATGCGTGCCGAAGACATCGTATCTCAGTAGTCCTTTCTCCCCACTTGCATGTGGGGAACAACAAACCAATATTTACGATTATGTTTTTAAGATTTTCAAAAGGAATGTTCAGTACCAATAAGGTATTGCGATTCAAAAAATGTGTATTCCTTGGCGGCTCAGTTGTCATGGAGTATGGCGATAAGATTGTAGGTGCTGCAAAACTCCACGAAGAAACGGATAAGTGTTTTGACTACGACGTTGTTGTTGCAGGAAAGTGTGAGCTTGGGGCAGATAGTATCGCCAGATTCATCAAAGATATGATAGGCAAATCAAATAAATTCACAACCAACCCATCTACAAAGCGACGCAAATATTACGTGCAGGTGGTTGATAGTGACGTTTTGCCTATTACGGCAAAAATCATCTTTTCAAAGGTGAATTAGCCTGCGGCATTTGGGTGTACAACGAATACTGCAGACGGCAGAAAGAAAACTGCATAAAACACGTCGATGCCACTTAGGGACGTAAAGGCAGTGGGGGTATGCAACCACCAAGTGAGTAACATCTGGCCGGGAAGGAAAATCGGGGCGTGCCGTGAGGCCATAGAGGCGGCTTGGGTTGACCACAACAACCTCAACGACATCAAAGGCTCCCGTCAGACCACAACTGCGGAAATCAAAGGCTACCGTTGGATTGATAACGAAAAGCACACTGATGGAAAATGTCTTTCTTGACAGCAGGGGACGCCCTGCCGTCAGCCACAAACCAAACCGAATAATATTATGGCAAAGTTAAACGTCTATTCGTTTGCCGACTATAACTCTGTCCGTTTCCTCGCTCACAAAGTGAAGGATGGAAACGACGGCAGTATCAGTCGGGCAGCAAGCTACATGGCACACCTCGTGTCCTGTATCGCTGACAATCGGTGTGTCATCGTCCCAATGCCAGGACGTACCGGCACCGCTCTCTACACGCGCGTCCTTGCTGACCGCATTTCAGAGCTGACGGGCCTGCGTGTCTGCGACTGCCTCAGATGTAAACCGCACATGACGCAGTATCTACGGAAGATACGCTACGGCCTTAAAAGTATGCACCCGTTGGACTTCTCTCTCACAGAAAGTATTCCGTCTGACGTTATCCCTATCCTCATTGATAACGTCCTCGACACGGGAACAACGGCTTTCTCTGCTATGCAGGCCATTGGCCGGCCTGTCTGTGCTGTCGTGTTGGGTAACACCAGCAACTATCTGCATTTCAATTATCCCATCCGTTTGTATGCACCGTCTCTTGCCCTCCAATAATGAGGGCACTATGTTCAACCAACAAAAATTATCAAGAATATGACAAAGGTTATCTACAATGAGCATGAACTTCGTCTTGTGCAGTCTCGCTATCAGAACAACAATGCGCTCTACGTTGGACTCGTTGACAATGACGGAGAGTTTTACGAAGATGTGACGAAAAACCTATCTGTCAGCGGCACGCTCCCGTCTGACTGCGCTTTTGTCGACACAAACAATCTCTCTTGGAAAATCATCGAAGTGCTGACGGGTGCAGGTATTGTGACACCTATCCATCAGACGTGCAGAAGTGGTTTCTATCAGTATCACGCTTTCCGCTTTCAGAATCTCTCGGATATTGATGACATCGACGCGAAGATTAGTTAAGTACGAAGCTGTCTGCGAATCGGGAAACACCGATGCTGACACCATCCTGCAAGCTCCTGACAGAGAGACGGCAGAAATCTTCTGCCACATCTGGCGCGTGTCACGACCGGGCACCAACGCCTACGTCCGCGAGACACAGCACCGCCAACTCTACAACAAAGAGCTCGGCCTGTCCGTCCTCACCCTCGAACTCTACTATTAGTCTCAGTGTGCGACGCGGTTCTCCCGCGTCGTGCCGCCACTAACCCCTAAACATTTACAGAATATGAACAACAACAAATCTATCTACGCCTGCTATGAGGAAATAAAGCAGCGCGAAATCAGCAAACTGAAAGAGAAAGTAAGGGCCGTAGGAGGCCAGTATGTGTTTCCAAAGAACGAACGGCCTATTGTGTTGGCCAATTTCGACTTAGGCCCTGCCGACGTATCTGTGGCCACTGTGGAAATTCAAACAATCAGCGACACAGAAATTGTCGTTGTATGCGATTTCGCAGGACAGCAGATAATGCTGAGCGACATAGTTTACGGAAACATTGAGTTCATTACCGACGCCATCCCTGCCCGCACATTCTCACAAGAAGCCTTCCATATCTCTGCCCTCAGCCGTGAAGACCTCGAACAGATTGGTTTCGACGCCTCCGACGTAGACGACAAGACGATGCAGTACCTTGCCAACAAGCTTGGCGACGATTACTGCAACCAGCTCTTCTGGTCCTCTCTCGAAATCATTGCCGAGACAATGAAAATTCCTCGCAAATAGCTGTCAGTCTCTCGCCCCATGCGGTTCACCCGCATGGTTCCTACTAACCAATTAATTCAAAACTATGGCAGATTTTATCACTTACAAAGGTTTCAAAATCGAAGTGTGGCCGTCCGGCTTTTCCGTTTGGGGCAAAAGTCCGTTCTATCCTATCGACACGATGTTTTGCAATTCCAAATCGCTTGCAAAGGTAAAACGCTACATCAACGACTGGCTGAAAGCAAACAATCTAAAGAGATGGCGCACGACGTTCCCCGACTTTATAGCAAAGGAATCGTTAACATGGCCTCGTTAGTATCAACCAAACGACAAAACTCATAGCTTATGAACAAAACAGACAAACAACAGTACGACGACTTCAAACAGAAGCACCCCGACGCTATCCTGCTATTCCGTGACGGAGACGAGTACAAAGCCTACGCCGACGACGCACAGGCCGTTTCCTCTACATGCGGATTAGCCGTCACGACCGACATCAGCGAGAAAATCGACGTCACCGCATTCCCGCATTCGTCCCTCGACATCTTCCTCCCCAAACTCGTACGCAAAGGCTACCGCATAGCCATCTGCGACAGCATCAACAGACAAAACCACTAACACCAAATTATACCGATTATGAAACAGAAAGTCTATCTTATCGTCGAAACATCAACGCCAAAGGTCTACGCCCGCGTCTTCGAAACCCAGGAAAAAGCCAAACAGGCCATAAACGAGCGAGACCACAGAACAGGCGAGCGTATCTATCCACACCCCTGCCACGTCGTTGAACGCATCATTGAGTAGCAAGTCTTCCCGCTCCAGACGGTTTCCCCGTCTGGCCCTATTAACCCCTAAAAAGATATGAATAACAGAACATTTTTACCCGTAAACTGTTGGGCTGCAGAAGACATCCCGACAAACAAGCTCATCGACGGCAAACCCGAGTACATGAGCAACGCAGAACTACTCTCCGTCATCATCGGAACAGGATCAGACCGCGAGAGCAGCGTAGACCTCGCACGACGCCTCCTCTCGGAATGCGACAACAACCTGTCATCACTGGCAAAGATGTGCAAGAACCCGAGCAACCTCACACATCTGCACGGTATCGGCAAACAGAAAGCAGCAAAGATTATAGCGGCCATTGAACTTGGCGCGCGTCGCCAGCACGAGCAGGCCGTCGAACGACCGGGCCTCGAATCAGCAACACGCATCTACAATCTCATGGCCCCGTTCATGAGAGACTTAGAAAGGGAAGAATTTTGGGTGCTGCTGATGAATCAGAACTACAGGTTAATAAAGAAGTTCTGCCTCTCAAAAGGTGGATATACGGAAGTGGCGGTAGACATTCGCATCATCATGCGCGAAGCCCTGCTGAACAACGCCACCGTCCTTGCCGTCTGCCACAACCATCCCAGCGGCTCGATTCGCCCCAGCAAAATGGACGACCAACTCACACAGGCCATCAGGAACGCCTGCGAAACTATGCGCATCCATTTTTACGACCACGTCATCGTCACCGACGGAGCCTATTTCTCCTACCACGAACAAGGCCGTCTGTAAGTCTCACGAGTGCAGCGAGGTTTGCCCTCGCTGTCCCAACAAACCAGCCCTACGAAGAGTCTTAATAAAAGCTAACGGATTTAACACTTTCAGTCGATTGTAATCATTTTTCGTTGGCGTTTCAACTTGTGCCCTTCGCTTGTGCCCCAAACTTTCGTAACTATCTGTAATACAATAACGTAAGTGTGCCCTTTGATGTGCCCTAACAACAAAATATCTTGACGTTTAGTATATCGCTTTGTTGTGCTTTATTACTAAATACTACTCCAAACGTCCATAAAAACGTTCGTTTTGCTACAAACGGCACACGGCAGGGCACACCAAACCGCTTGTGTTTCAGTATATTACAGACGCTTAGGGCACACCGCAGGGCGCAATCGCGCGCGCTTGTAATAAGGTACGCGCACGTTATTAGCGTATATATAATATAATAATAATTAATTTAATATATAAATATATATATATCTTGTTCAAAAACAAAAAGTCTCACGCTGTAAGCCCGCGTGACGCGGTTTTCCCGCGTCCATTTGTTAAAACGCACACTACGGCCTATATTATAACCACAAAACATTATCTTTGCAAGATGAAAGTAAAAGAACTGAAAAATCTCACCTATGAGCAGAACAAAAAGTACCGCTTCGCTATCCGAAGCGGCTACTTCGAGGATTGGGAACAGAACCCGAGAGGGTGGAAACACTCTTTCGTAGGCGCATTCATCTGGAAATACCCCAAAAGGGTCAGAACCCTCAATATCCTCAAGGATATTCTCGGAACAAAACCCACATGGGAAGACCTCACAGACGACACGTTACGCGACCTCGTAGACGAAATGACGACTCAACAACTCACCACATCATCCATCAGAACAATGTGTGCTGAGCTGAAAACCGTCCTTAACGCCAACAGACGACGCGTGCCGTCACAAGAGTTTCACGTTATCCTCTCTGCCAAGAAAACGGTCTCACAGTCCGCTTATCTCACGGCTGCAGAAATGCAGCTGTTCCTCTCTTACAAGCCGCACACGGAGATAGAACGCTTCGTCTATCGTAACTTCTGCGTCGGAATGATGACAGGCGCACGTCTTGTTGACGCCGTAAGGCTGACTGTCAGCAACTGCGACATTGAAACAAACATGCTCTCGTATGTGCCACAGAAAACACCAGGAATTATCGTGCATGTTCCTGTCGACGAACGACACAACCTCAGAACATTCCTTGCATCCACCTGCAAAAAAGAGCCGTGCCTTGACACTTTCAACGCTACGCTGCGAAACATCTGCTACCGCGTCGGTATCAAGGACGTCTGCACTGTCGTCAGGGCCGGAAAGAACATCACAGGACCGAAGTACGAGCTTGTCAGTTCGCACACAGCCCGTCGCACGTTTGCAACAAATCTCTACCTCGCAGGCGTAGCCCTTGAAGACATCGCCCTCATGATGGGGCATGGCAAGAACATCGAGACCACCAAGCGTTACATCTGTGCCGAACGGTCCATCAGTCCCAACGTCATGATGTACTTTCAGGAGCCTGCAGCGCGGAGCGAGGAAGAGCTTGATGCCTACGAAGACGCCTTTCTCTACGAGAAGCACCGCCAACTTTCTATTTAGTCTCTCGCCGGTAGTGTGCGCTACGGTTTGCCCGTAGCGTTCCCTACCACATATTCAACCACCTTTCTTACGGCATTGTCAACCCGCTTCTGGTCGTGCGCTATATACCGCGCCGTTACGTGCTTGCTCCACGAGTGCCCTAAGCACTGCCCTATGGTCTGCTCGCTTATGTCAAGGTCGTTGGCGGCTATCGACCCGAACGAGTATCTTGCTGAATATAGCGTTATGCCGCCACAAATCGGTGCATACTCCATCTTTCGGAGCTTGCCGACCTTATCCCTCACCTTCCAACTCGGGCCAACTTTCTGCAAGGCGTCGTTTGCCTGTCTCGTAAACGAGCGGTAATCATTCCTGCAGTCCATAAACCCAACAAGCCAGCCATCTCGCGACGGATAGCGGTCGATTATCTCCTGTGCTTCTGTCACCACCGGTAGCGTGACCGTACGTATAACGGTGGCTCCTTCCTTATTTGTTTTGGTCCTGACGAACGAAATGTGTCCGTCCTTATAATCTTCACGTCTGAGCGATAAAAGGTCAACAGGATTGATTCCTGCAAGAAAAAACGATAAGAAAAAGAAGTCGACGTACGGCTTCTGCCACGTTTCGCACGGATAATTGCGTAACATCCGCAAATCTTCAGCGGATATGTTGTTTGGGGCGGTCTCCTCCTGCTTGATGCGATAACCCATAAACGGGTAGTTCTGCGTCATCCCCTTCTGTCTGGCCCAGTTGAACACCGCACGGACATTCCTCAGCTCTTTGCCGATGCCGTTCACGCTCATTCCGTTCTCCTGGCACCAGCGGCTGAACGAGTCCAACCATTCCTTATCTATACCATCAAGCGTAGAGTGCTTGACGGTTTTCCCGTCAAGAAAAACCTCCACCTTACGGGCCGTGTTCTCGTAAATCTTCCGCGTTTGTTCCCTTTTTGTGGCGGCAAACGCCCTGACAACACCCGCAAGCGCGTTGACAGAGTCTTTCGGTTTTACGCCAAACACCTCTCTCTGAATCCGCTCTTTGAGTTCTTTGTTGCTCATACCTGCAATATCCCGCTCAAGACACAGCGAGGTCATATCCGCAAAATACTTGCCTAACAACACAGTCTTACGTTTCCAATTAGCATCCGACTGAGGAAACGACATACCAACCAGCTTGTCGCACGTAGTAATACCCGTGTTCACAAAGAACCGCCCTTGCTTCGTGCTGACGATGAAGTAAACGGGGAAAGAGCCGTCCTTGTTGGCTCGTGACTTGTCTACGTAAGGATAAATCTTCATTTGAGTTGAGTTTTAAATTGTTTGCTGTACTACTTTTGTGCATCATCAGCACTGCTGTACTGCCTGCTGCACTAAACTACCCTGCAAAATCCCGCAAAACCAGCGATTTTTACACCGAAACAACATACTTTTCGCCAATTCAACCACCTCTCATAATAACCTAACTGCCTGATTTTCAGCACAGAGCGGGATACGGGAATCGAACCCGCCTCCCAGGCTTGGGAAGTTTTTGATGCGGTTGCAAACGGCTGACTATCTGCATTTTGCAGGGATTGCTCATAATGCTATACTATTTGCTGCACAGATTTCATGTTACATGATTAGTTTGTCAATATTACAAAGACGGATAAGATGCTGAAGCTGGTGAACGTATTGGATGTTTGTTGCGCGAACGTCAATCTTGTCAGCAACAGATATTTCTACATACTCCAACTTGTTACTCTCTTTATCAAACCGAGCGAGTACATGGTCTGTGCCGTCCAATTTGAATAATAGCCCGTCCGGCGTTGTTTCAAAACCAAACAACTCAAGCAGTCCAGGACCGATTAACTCAGGCTGCAGCAATTCGATAGCTATATTGAACATATGGCCATCTTTCCGTCTTACGCGAACGGCGTCACGGTCAAAATGCACCACTAACACCGCAATAAGTTCTTTGCCGTCTTGGCACAAAACTACGTCACCCATCATTAACTCTTTTGCTTTCATAACCCAAAATTTTAAATTAGAACTTTCTTCGATTAGTCTCTACGGCATTGTAATATATACGAGCATACGGCTTATTCCCGTATATGCCCCACATAAAATTAGCACACTTCCTGCATATAGGTATATAAAACAGAGTGTTTTGGTGTGATGCCTTATAGGTATTCACGCCCGTCCATCCGCAAATACAACAACGCCCAAAACGGTAAGGGCGGACATCGCAGCATTTTACATCGACGCCCCTCATAATATCTTCAACGCATACATATCCTGCGCTGACAATCATATATCCATCCTTAAACGGACGAACAAGATGTTTCTGTCTGGGTATTTTTGTAGACGCCTTTCTCATAATTACTTCATATTAACAAATTGCACAACTTTGTCTTTGAGTCCGAACTTAATAAACTCGTCTATACTAAGTTCTAACTCCAAAACAACCCTAACCTTCGGTTTGTCTTGCTTGGACGGGAAAGAATCGTCAATCTGCTCGTTAATTGCAGTAGATCGACTCATGTTTCCGTTCCCGGTTAGCAGCCACATTGCATCAATATCAAGCGAATTGACGATTTTTTGCAACAAGTCAGAAGAGGGCTTGGAAGCACGCTGCTTGCCAAGGTAGTTCGTGATACTCGTAGGGGCGATACCTATTGCTTTTGCAAAGGCCGCTTTGTTGCCACCAAACATCTTGTCGGCAATCATTTGCATTCTGTCATTTATCGTCTCCATACTGCAAAATTTAGTTAATATATTATTAAATCTCGTCAATATACTTTGTAGTACCAAGTAAATTGATTACTTTTGCACTCAGAAACCAACAAAACGAGTTTACAACTTGTTTACATTTTGGTTTCAAAGTGCAAATATAAGAATAAATTTTAAAATAGCAATGGCGAGAAAGAAAAAAATTATTCAAGTGCCGTCAGGTAACGTCGAAAAGATTATGAAAGTGATGCGTTGTTCACGCTCTGCCGTGTTCAATGCCCTTGCCTACCGCTCTGATTCAGAGTCGGCAAAAGCAATACGTTCACAGGCCCTGTCCGCATACGGAGGAATAGAAACATTCAAATACGTGTTATGATTATGCAGGAGCAATTACCTATAAGCCGAGCCTTCGCCTATAACGGCACAAGCGTAACCTTTGCAAAGAAGAACGATTTGGTGATGGTTAACGCCACACAAATGGCTAAGTCATTTGGAAAACGAACATCAGACTGGCTACAAAACCAGCAGACCAAAGAGTTCCTTGCGGCAATAACCGATGTGAGAAAAAGCGTTTCGGCTGATTTTCAGGCGGTTAAAGTTGTAAAAGGCGGCAATGGCGAACAAGGCACATGGATGCACGAAGACGTAGCCCTCGAATTTGCCCGTTGGCTTAGCCCAGCGTTCGCTATCTGGTGCAACGACCGCATCAAAGAGCTGCTGAAATTTGGTATCACCGCCACAGAGACAACCATCGAGAGTATCATTGCTGACCCCGACAACGGCATCCGTCTGCTCACCGCCCTCAAAGAAGAGCGTCAGCAGCGACGGATAGCCGAAAGTAAGGCCGCACTGCTCGAAGAGGTGACTAAAGCGCAGGCACCAAAAGTAGCTTTCGCAGACGCCGTCCTATCCTCGCCCGACTCTATCCTTATTGGCGAGCTTGCAAAGATACTCTGCCAGCGTGGCTATCAGACTGGCGAGATTCGTCTCTACGAACAACTCCGAAGAGAAGGCTATCTGTGTAGCGTCGGCTCTGACTATAATATGCCGATGCAACGATACCTCGAAATGGGCCTGTTTGAAGTAACTAAGGGCACGCGCTCAGGCAACGGCGGCGTCATGCACACCACTCGTACAACCAAGGTAACGCCGAAAGGGTGTCAGTATTTCATCAACAAATTCATAGCACAATGAAGAAAACACGCTTCGACCCCGACAACGAGATAGTAGTGTTTTGTATGGGAATACTGGCTACGATATTTGCTTTTGCATTAATGTTTTTCGTAGAAATAGTACTAAAATGAAAGTCTTGAAAATCGACACGCATCGTTTGTGGCTCTCAAACAAAGAAGCTGCAAGGTATCTCGGAGTCAGTAAGGACTGGCTCAAAGAGCGGCGCGACAACGGCATATTACACTACTCCGTCGTTGGCAATACCATCTTCTATATTAAAAAGGAGATAGACAACCTGATTGCTGAAGGGGCAGTATCTGGAAAGATGATATTCAAATCAATTTTAAAGTCATAAGTTGTTGACTATGGAAACGTCGTGAGACGACTCCTTGTTAGGTTATATTTTTTATTTTTTCCATAGGCATGAAATGTATGTGTACAGACCTTGCCTGCTGTGAAGCACGCAAGGTTTTTAAAAAGCCACGGAAAGCCTGTAAATGGCGCAACAGGCATGGAATAAGGCTGCTTTTGGGTGTAACCCTGATAAGATTTGGCCGAAGCAGCTGAACGCGTAGGATGAGCGGAGGTTCGAGTCCTCACCGTGGCACAAGAAAGTCCTTCAGCGGAAGGCAAGACATTACGTATGTTTGTCTGTTTCAAATATAGTTGATAAATGGTGGCGGTCGTAGTGATACGCCCGCCATTTCGAGGGAGTGAAAGCACGTAAACGGAGCAACGTGCAGGAAAACGACCATGAGCGAGGGTTCGACTCCCTCCACTCCCACAGCGGTCAGCGGTTTCCCTGCTGACAGATAAGAAATCGCTCTTTGACTTTTTGGTACAAAAGCATATTTGAGATAAGAAACGATGATTCAATCATCAAGTTACAAACCTATATTAACCCCTGAAAGGACAGGGGAGAGGTGAAAGTCCTCACAGAACAACTTGCTTACACACACCGCCTCCGTCACTGGAGGCAACCCACCGCTTAGCTCAGGCAGGCAGAGCGTCGGCAAAACCCAAACCGATTTTTCCAAGAGCCATAATGATAGATTAATGTAGCCGAAGGTCGCGGGTCCGAATCCCGCAGCGGTGACAATATGAAAATAGAAATCTCAAAAACCAACTATGAGCTGCTGATGAAGCTCATAGACAAGGCCGTAGAAGTCATACGGCAAAAACAACCGACACCGCGTGAGTATAACGTGGCACGTCGCCTTTATCAAGTCAAAAAACTTATAACCAAAACAAACAAATGAGAAAATGGAAAAACAAATGAAGAAAATCACGGTAGAGACACTGCCCAACGGCTACCGCCTGTCTTTCGACGGCATGACGCACAAGGGTGGCTATCTGTATTTAACGCCTAAGAAACTTCTGGAAGGATTTATGCTGCACATCGGCCTGAATATTACCAAGGCTATCAACACAGCGACCGCACAGGAGTTTATGAAGGCCGTCACCAACTGGAACGACAACGAGAAATGTGTTGCCGAAATCGACCGCCTGCAGCAGGAGGTACAGATGGCCAACGGACGCCGCAATGGAATGGCAAAGAGGTTGATAAAAGAGCGCAGCCGCCTCTGCGAGACAACCTCTTTCGTTGTCGAACTGGCCAGCAATAACAAAAGCGTCAAACTGCCGCAGAACGTCAAAAACTACGCCAAGCTGAAACCCTACAAACTCAAAGAACTCGGCATTAACAGCGACAGTATCATCGACGATGACGACGACAACGACGACATCTAAACAACCCGCTCCAGCTGGTTCTCCCAGCTGGCAATTATTAACATTATAACAACATTATCATTATGCAAAAAGTATTAGGTCAGGACATCAAAGACCTTAAGGAGCGAAAACAGTTCCTTATCGACAATGCCGACAAGGTGGTGGAAATCGACTACCACAAGTCATTCAACGCTGACGAGATGGCGAAACTAAAAACAGTGTTTGCTGAAAAGCATATCCGCATCGCCACCCTCGAAGACGAAATCAAGAAGTACAAGGACGAAATCAACCAGGAGCTAAAGCCCCTCAAAGAGGATGTCGCCGCCATTCGCGAAAACCTCAAATCCAAGGGTAAGCTCGTACGCGAGAAGTGCTACCAGTTCCTCGACGAAGACGAGCGGATGGTCTGCATCTACAACTCTGAGGGCATTCTCGTTTCCTCTCGACCGGCAACACGTGACGAGCTTCAGAAAACCATTCAGGCAGAACTCCGTATCGCCGCTAATCAGTAACGAGCGTGTCTTAATCGCTATCCGCGCACATATTCATTAATCACAGTGCCTCGCGGTTCGCCCGCGAGGTCTTAACCCCCAAAATTCATAACACATGGATCCAGAGAAATTAAACATCAACTTCGCAGCAGGCGAAGCAGTAAAAGAGCTTATCATCCGTGAAGTCGACAGCGTCGTAGAACAGAACCTCCCCGTTCTCGAACCCGACAAAGTTTCCATCAACGGCAATATCTCAGCCATCTACGCTTTCCTCGAGAAACGATGGAACGCTGCCGACAAACAGGTTGACCACTGCCGCACGCATATTCTCGTCGACCGCGACCACTTCACAATGACGCTCAACGTCAACGAGACCGACAGGCGCAACGCTAAGCAGGTCGTCGGAAAAGTGAAGCTCTCACGCCAGTATCTCGCATTCGGCATCAACGACAAGAGCGATTGGGGCCCGATGGAACTCGGAAACTTCTTCAAAATCAATCGCACCTACTTCGTTTCCAAAGAGGAAAACATGAAGCTCGTCTCTTCCCTCAAATCCTTCACGGCTAACGTCATACAGAAGGTGGAGCGAGAAGAGAAAGAGAATGGCTCGAAGACAGACTCCTTCCGTCAGGTGGTAGACTCGTCACTTCCCGACAAGTTTGTTGTCCGCATGCCAATCTTCAAGGGCACAGAACCTTGCAATATCGAGGTGGAAGTCATCGCCCACGTCCACGGACGCGAGTTCGAGCTGGAGCTTATCTCTGCCGACGCAGCAGCTATCGTGGAAGAGTGCCGTGATAACCTCTTCGACGAGCAGATTCAGAAAATCAAGGAGCTGGCTCCCGAAATCCCCATCATCGAAGTGTAACCATGGATATTCAAGAACGAATCAATTCTATTAGCGAAGTCGGGGAACGGCGGAAACCGTGCCCTGGCTTTGAGAACAAATACTTGATCAGTTCTCATGGTAGGGTATTAGGAATAGGAACCTATAACACCTGTAAAAAAGGTGAGCTTATTGGTATTTATAAGAAAAATGGTCGCAATGGTTATATGCAGGCCCGATTTTTTGATAATGGCAGAGCAAAAACCATCGAGATTCACTCCTTAGTAGCAAAAGCATTTATTCCAAACCCTAACAATCTTCCAATGGTTAATCATATTGACGAGGATAAAACTAACAATCACGTCGAAAACCTTGAATGGTGTGATAATGCGTATAATATCCGCTATAGTCATGCAAAACCTGTAGATGTTTATACAAAGAATGGAAGGTACATTGAAACTCTTGATGCAATCATTGATGCAGGAAAGAAGTATAATGTTGGCCATAGTCTTGTGTCTCGCAACTGTAGGTTGAAAAAGTGGTCGTGTGGCGGTTATCAATTCAGATATAAAGGAGAACCATTTAATTGATAAAACATGTACGATAACTTCAATTATCCAGCAGGCGCAGATACTCCTGATGCTCCTTGGAACCAGTGCGACCCGCCTGAAATAGACATTGATGTTACAGTCAGAGAAACTTTGGTAAAAGATACCTCTGTCGTAACAAACAATGCTTGGTATGTCACCGACGAGGAAGGTTATACAAGTCTTGAAGATTCTAACTTCTATCCTACTGACGAATACAAGAAGCAGAATGAACTTTTGTCTGTAGTAATCGCCAAAGCAAAGGAAGAAATCACAAAGATTCGTATAGATGCAGAATGTTACCAAAGAAAGCTCGAAGCTCATTATGGTGTTCGTCACGGCTGTATTCCCGGATGCAACGCTGATGACACGGAAAAGATGAAAATGCGAAATCTTCTTTGCGAAGCAATGGGACGCATTCGTCACCTCAAAGCACTTGAAGAAGGACTTGATGGATGGGAACACGAAGAAATAGAAGTTGAACATTAATTTTTAACCAATTAATTATTTGTAATATGTCAAACACAGTACCAGCAACAACACAGCCGCAACAACAGACGCTACAGCAGCTTATGAATAGCGGCGCAGTTATGAAGAAACTCAACGACGTGCTCGGCTCAGAGAAGAAAGCCGCATCTTTTGTTTCTTCTGTCATATCGGTAGCAAACGGAAACAACATGCTCCGCAACTGCAATCCAATGACCGTGCTTGGCTCCGCTATGGTAGCCGCAACGCTCGACCTGCCCGTAGTTCCGACGTTAGGGTTGGCATACATCGTGCCTTACAAGGGCCAGTGTCAGTTCCAGCTCGGCTACAAAGGCCTGATTGAACTTGCTGAGCGTAGCGGTCAGTTCAAGAACATCATCGACGAGGTTGTCTATGAAGGTCAGCTCGTAAAGAAAAACAAATTCACTGGAGAGTACGAGTTTGACGAGGACGCTAAGACCTCTGACAAGGTTATCGGCTACATGGCGCGTATGGACCTGATTAACGGGTTCTCAAAGACTATCTTCTGGACCAAAGAAGAGGTCGAGGCACACGCTACGAAATTCTCACAGGCTTTCCGCGCAAAACGTGGCACGCCTTGGCTGACGGACTTCGACGCTATGGCACGAAAGACCGTTCTCAAAGCTCTCTTTGCCAAATATGCACCCAAATCCGTGGCCATTCAGAACGCTATCAAGTTCGATCAGGCGGTTGTCAAGCCAAACGATACGCTCACCGACGAGGATTTGCAGATTGATTCCTACGAAGTGGAATATCAGGACAACGAGCCTGCACAGGAGGCCGTGGCAGAAGAGGTCAAACCATCTGACGATTTGTTTAACGAAAACAACAAGAAGTAGTTTATGACCGACACAACAGCCCTCCAACAACGGACAATGGAGTGGAGAAAGGCCCGTCTCGGCAAACTGACATCTTCTGAAATCTCCGTCCTGATGAAAGACCATAAGGAAGCAATGACAGAAGAGGAGTTGGCAGCTTACAAGGCTGCCAACCCCAAGTCAAGGGTCACGACGAAGACCGTCCCCTTCTCCGATACCACCTTCACTTACCTCAACCGAAAGGTGATGGAGCATTTCATGCCTGTAAACTCCACAGACACCTACTCTCAGAACTGCATCGACGAGTACATAGAGCTCCATTCGCAGGAAAGTATGGCTACGCGCTACGGCTCCGATATGGAGTCCGTCGCACGCGATAAATATGCAGAGACAATGGGCTACGAGGTCTACGAGACAGGGTTTGCGCCTTACGAGAAGTTTCCGCGTCTCGTCGGCGGTTCTCCCGACGGTATCATACGCCAAGAGAATGGTATCATCGAAATCAAATGTCCTTTCACCCTCGAGAAACATCTGCAGCACCTTATGTACGAAACGCAGTACGACCTCCACGATAACGAAGAGGAATATTACTGGCAGTGTGTGGCCAACATGCTTTTCACTGGCTCCGACTTCTGCGATTTCGTCAGCTACTGTCCCTACGTCTCGAAGAGCAAGCAACTCAAAGTCCTACGCGTCCATCGCGTAGAGGCCGACATCTACCACCTCTCTGAGCGCATATCCCTCGCCGTGCAGTATATGAAGGAAAAGATTGACAGCATCAAAAACGTCAGCACCATCATTTGCTGACCGCTCCTACCATATATGCCATTTCATTTTAGTCTATCGGCTACAGAGTGCCCGACGGTTCGACCGTCGGGTCCTCAGCCACAACAAACCCTATAAACAAACATTATGGAATTAACAGGTACAATCACCGCCGTACTTCCTCCGAAGTCAGGAGTATCGGCACGCACAGGAAACAGCTGGATGACTCGTGAGTACGTCATCGAAATACCCGGCCAGTACGTCAAGCACGTCGCCTTCACCATCTTTGGCGAAGACCGCATCAAGCAGTTCAACATCAAGCAGTACGAGACCGTCACTATTCAGTTCGACATCGACGCTCACGAGTACAACGGCAAGTGGTTCAACGAAGTCCGCTGCTACAACGTTCTAAATCCCAATCAGCAGCCTGCCGCCGCTCCGCAATCCGCTCAGCAGCCCGCCCAGCAATCATCCACTCAGCCCGCGCCTCAATCCTCTCAACAGCTCCCGCCTCCTGCGGTTTCCCCGCAGGCCCAAGGAAACGACGACCTCCCATTCTAACGCGCACCAATGATAGAATTAGACCGCATCTATAACGAAGACTGCCTGCAAGGAATGACACGCATCCCTGACGGCTCGATAGACGCCATCATCTGCGACCTACCTTATCAGGTACTGCACAAGATTTGTATGAATTGATAGAACAACTAAAGAAATAAGGCTATGAAAAAGATTATCCTATTAGCACTTACAGCCTTGATGATGGTTGGGTGTTGTGATACTCAAAAAGAGGAAACGGAATGTGATAAAACATTCAAAGAAAGGTGGCACGGATTTCATGTAGAAGTTGTAGACAGTTGTGAATACCTCCTTCGTTATACTGAAAGAGTATCAGGCCATCAAGGGTTTGGACAAAGTTTCATGGCTCACAAAGGAAACTGCCGTTTCTGCAAAGAACGTAGACAAAAGGAACTGGAAAATTTGTTAATTAAATTAAAGGAGAGATAACTATGAAAGGGTATTTAACAACTGTTTTATTGTGTATTGCTATTGTACTAATAGCCACTGGAATACATACAAATTGTCTTATCCTTGTGGTTATTGGAGGAGTATTGGCGGGAGTTTATAATGCAATGATATACAAACAAGGTTAAATGAAAAATAACTATGGCACTAATAGATAAAGACGCTTTAGTTGCGAGGATAGAGAATTTGGAGAATACCTATAAGAAATGCCCAACTCGTAACTCTTATGAAGAAGGATTAAAAGAAGGCAGACTTATTGGATATAAAGATGCTTTGCATAAAATCAACACCCTTGAAGTGAAAGAGGTGGATTTGGACTTTGAGCAGGAGCTATACAAAGCATTTGGTCAGGTGAAGGACTTTACTCTTGGCATGCGTATCGCCAAACATTTCTTCGAACTTGGATTAAAAGCGCAGAAAGGAGAATAAAACTATGACA
>Ga0310695_10001551_pt1 | contig 53866 bp, 51 predicted proteins | sample RumenRJG_04DNA_FD_203882 | JGI IMG/M metagenome (GOLD analysis project Ga0310695, IMG submission 203882) | Bovine rumen microbial communities from Lethbridge, Alberta, Canada - RJG_04 (v2) (version 2) | ecosystem: Host-associated > Mammals > Digestive system > Stomach > Rumen | place: Canada... | reverse complement strand
ATCTGTTCATCGAAAAATGCTGGAAAACAAAGAGCGCGTCGTAAACGCTGGCGTTTTGCTCTGTCTTCAAACTTTGCGCCGCTTCCTTTAACTTGTCGCGGTAGGGAACAAAGATTCCCTTGTCCTTTAGTTCCGCGTAGCCGACAAGCCAGATTTGCGCTCCGACGCCGGCTGCAAGTTCCGCGGTTTTTTGGGCAAGCCAAAGCTGGCTTTGCAAAATCAAATCGCGAGCGGCGGCGTTTTGCGAGGCGATGAATTTTAAGTGCTTGGTCTTTGCGGAATGAACCGGCGTTTTGTTCAAGATTATTGCGTTTTTCCTAAAGTCCACGCCGAGCGAAGGATGGCGCGAAAAAAATCCTTGCGCGATTTTTCCGGCCTGGCCAACCAAGTACTTTTGGTTTGCGGCGCGCTGCTCGTCTTTTCCTGGGTTGTCGCCGATGACGATTATTTTTATGTCGTCGTCCTGCGTGATTGCGTCAAGCGCCGTGTTGTAAACGACGGGCGTTTCTATCGGGTAGTCGGGCGTGTCGTCTTTTGCGGCCGCCTTTTGCAGGGGAACTAGTTGCGGGGCCAGCGCGCTCCACTCATCGCATTTTTTTTTGTATTCGTCGCGGAACGTTTTTAGCGCTGCGAATTGGCTTTGCGTCATGCGCTTATTATAAAGCAAAACGGCATGGCTTGACAATGCGGCAAACTGCGTGTAGAATCTTTACAGTGTTTTTTACGGTTCATTTTATAAGGAGGAAGTTATGAATCTTAAGAAAATTTTGGCGGCCGCTATTTTGTGCGGTTCTTTGACAGCGGGCGCTTTTGCCGCTGACAATTACACATTGGGAATCGATATTGCAGGCGGTATCGTTGGATACGGATCAACAAAGTTCAAGTTGGGTTCGACGGATTTCGAATACGCTTATAACGAGCTTCCCTTCCTTCCGTTAAAGGTCAACACTTACGATTGCTTTTTGTTGAACAACCACTTGGGAATCTACGGCTCGATTGGCCTTCTTCCTCAAGCGCAGTTTAACGTAAAATTGAACGGCAAGAGCGACAATGACGATCCTTGGGTTGGAATCGCGTTTGAGTTTATGGTCGGCCCCGCCTTTGGCGTGGACTTGGGCGACAGCGGAATCCGCTTCCAGTGCGGCGTCCCCTTCCATGCTGAATTTGGAGCGTATTTTAGCGACTCAAAGGTAGGGGATGTTGCTACAAAACGAACACGTTCGTACAGCGCCTTTGGCTTGGGCTTGACTCCCCAGTTCCGCTTTATGGCCAACCGCCGCTGCTCTCTTGTTTTGGGAGCTGACTTTATCTTTGACTTTGCCATGGGCTTTAAGCTAAAGATCGAAAATGATGCTGGTTCAGCGACTTTTGATTATGAGCCCAAGAACGCTTTCCGCTTTAAGACCGTTCCCTACCTTGGATTGGGAATCAACTTTGGCAAGTAAGGCTTGACCTGACATTTCAATTTCAATAAAATAACCCCTACCTTTTCAAAACAGGTGGGGTTATTTTTTTATGGAATTCACACAAGAATCAATCGACGCTCTTAGCGTAAACGAAGTTGACATCATGAAGCGCGTGGCCGAGGAACTTAACATCAAGGTCCAGCAGGTCAGTGCCGTTATTTCTTTGGTCGCCGAAGGCTGCACTATTCCCTTCATCGCGCGTTACCGCAAGGAAAAGCACGGCTCGCTTGACGAGCTTCAAGTGCGCGAAAGCGACCATCTTTACACCAGCTACAAAAATTTGGAAGAGCGCCGCTTGGAAATCGTAAAGGGAATTTTCGCGCAAAACAAATTGACCGAAAGCCTTTACAACGCCGCGATGGGCGCAAAGACTTTGAGCGAGCTTGAAGACCTTTGGGCTCCGTTCAAAAAGAAAAAGAAGACCCGCGGCATGGTCGCGATTGAAAAAGGCTTGGACGCTCTTGCCGACGCGATGCTGGAATTGGACGGCGCGGCTCTCGAAGAAAAAGCGAAAGAGTTCGTAAAGACCGACGCGGAAGACCCCGCGCTCAACGTTCCGACAGTCCAGGACGCTTTGGACGGAGCCAAGGACATCATCGCAGAGCGCGTTTCGCAGGACACAGACAACCGCGCCGCCGTTCACGACTTGTACATACAGGGCGGAACGATCGTCACAAAGGGAATCGTCGCCGAAGGCCAAAAGGCCGAGGACGTTGAAAAAACTTCTACCTACAAAATGTATTGGGATTACTCCGAGCCTTTGTCGGAACTTAAGCCCCACCGCATTCTTGCCATCAACCGCGGCGAGCGCGAAGGAGCGCTTGACGTTACGATTGACGTTCCCGTTGACGACGCTGTCGCCATGCTCCAAAAGAAAGCCAAGATTCACAACGAATACCACAAGGCCGCGATTGAGGACGGCTTGGTCCGCCTTCTAAGCCCCGCCGTCGTTCGCGAAATCCGAAGCGACGAAGCCGACGAGGCCGACGTTCACGGCATCAGCGTTTTTAGCGAAAACCTAAAGAACCTTTTGATGCAGCAGCCGATCAAGGGAAGCCGCGTTTTGGGAATCGACCCCGGCATCCGCACAGGAACAAAGTGCGCGGCGCTTGACGAAACCGGAAAATACTTGGGCTACTTTAAGATTTTCCAAGTTCAAAGCCCCGAAGACTCTTACAAGCAAATTTGCGACGCGATTGACAAGTACGACATTCAGGTTGTCGCCGTGGGAAACGGAACCGGAAGCCAGGAAGTTCAGGCGATCGTAAGCAAAGTCATCAGCGAAAATTACAAGGACGTTCAGTACACGGTCGTCGACGAAAGCGGCGCGTCTGTCTATTCGGCAAGCGACATCGCGCGCGAAGAGTTCCCCGACCTTGACCTTACGATTCGCGGCGCCATCAGCATGGGCCGCCGTTTGCAGGACCCTCTTGCCGAGCTTGTTAAGATTGACCCAAAGGCGATTGGCGTAGGCCTTTACCAGCACGACGTAAACCAAAAAAAGCTTGGCGACGCGCTTGACGAAGTTGTCGGCTCGGTGGTGAACCAAGTCGGCGTAAACTTGAACACGGCCAGCTATTCTTTGCTAAAATACGTCTCCGGCATCACAAGCGGAACGGCAAAAAAGATCGTGGCTTATCGCGACGCCAACGGAAAGATTACAAGCCGCGAGGACCTAAAGAAAGTTCCAGGCCTTGGACCAAAAGCCTTTGAGCAGTGCGCGGGCTTTTTAAAAATCGCCGAAAGCTCAGACCCGCTTGACAACACTTGGGTTCACCCCGAAAACTACGAGCTGGCGCGCGAGCTTTTGCCGCTTGTCCAGAACAAAGAAAAAATCTCCGCCGACTTGAAGAAAAAGTTGGAAGAAAAATATTCTGTCGGCGAGACTACGCTCAACGACATCGTTGACGAATTGCAAAAGCCTAACCGCGACCCGCGCGCCGATTACCCGGCTCCGATCATGCAAAAGGGCGTCGTCGCTTTTGAAGACCTTAAGCCCGGCATGAAAGTGACCGGAAAAATCCGCAACGTCGTTGACTTCGGCGCCTTTGTGGACATCGGCTTGCACGAGACAGGCTTGATTCACGTAAGCGAGCTTAGCGACAACTTTGTAAAGGACCCGATGGAAGTGGTGAAGGTTGGCGACGTCCACGAGTTCACGATTTTGAACTTGGACATGGACAGGCGCCGCATAAGCCTTTCGTTAAAGAGCGACGCGGCGAGCCGCGCGGGCACTGACGAAAAGTCAAAGGTTCGCGGAACGGCAGGCGGAGTGGGAACTGGCGCCGGCGGCAAAAAAGTCGTGGTCGTAAAGAAGGGCGGCGCTTCTGGCGCTAACCTCCACGGCGGCGACTTTAAGCGCGACAACGGCCCGCGCCGCGAAAAGCGCGAGTACCAAGGCAGCGACGATGGCATGATGTACAGCCCGTTTGCAGCTTTGTTGAAAAAATAAAATCTCCATTTTCTCCAAGGAATTCCTTGCTTTTTTACGGCGCTTGCGCTACAATGTTCTACTATGAACAAAAACGCGCGGGCGCCGATTTTTTGCGCCGCCACAATCATTAGCTTGCTATTTTTTTCTTGCGGAGATTTTTCGGGGCTGTCGGTTCCCGAAAAAGTTTCAATAAAGACCAGCGCGCAGTATTCCGCCGCCTTGGGCCAAAAATATTTTGACCTCACCGAAAAGCTTGGAACGCAAATGCTTGATGAGGTCAGCCAAAAAGCCAAGGCCGACGTTTACAAATACGTTCCCGATCCAAGCGACACAACGCTAAAATACTTGCTTCACAGAAAACTTTACGACGTTCAGCTTAATGTAGGCGAGTATGTGGATTCGATGGAGTTGGAAGATTCGCTTGCGAATGATTTTAATTTTACAAAAGAACTTACATTGCCTGAAATTAAGGCAAGCATTACCCCAATTTCGATTCCTGTTGACTTTAGCGCCGACGTGCCCTTTAGCCTTCCAGAAGCAACCCTAACCCTTGACGAGGTTATAACGGAAGCGGTGATTGGAGAGGGCTCAATTGTGATAAAAGCCGAGGGCGAGGCCGCGGGCTGCTATTCGGTCTATGACGGCGTCGGCGAAGGTGAATTCACGCTGGAAGGAATCACCAAATACGACGGCTCGGCTTATTCCGAGTCGGACTTTGCGGCCGGTTCCGGAAGCGGAACTTTCATAATCAACCAGGAATTGTCCTTGTCCGGCGCCAAGATAACGATTCCCGCAGGCTCTGGACAACACACGATTCCAATAAGGGCAAGCGGAAAACTTGTCAAAGGCTCGGGCGACATTACGGCCGCCGGAACGCTGAACATAACATTGCAAATAAAAAGCCTTTCAACTGTTAAGGCTGATTTGTCGAAAGTCGGAAAATTCGTGATGAGCGACAGCGAAAACACGACGCCCATTCCATCTGAAATGGTGGCCCATGTGCAAAAGATAGAGTTTGGCGAGGACGACAGCGGCGTTTACTACAAGCGCGACAAAGACGGAAACGTCACCACGACAAAGTCGCAGGGCAAAGGAATAAAATTCAAGGCGATAAATTCTCTTCCTGCCGGAAACGACTTGATTTTGAACGTTGACTCAACGACATTTGGAATCAGCTCGTCGGAAACGGTAGAAGCCAAGGCGAACGGCGCGGCCTTTGAAAAAAGCGTTGCGGAGTTTGGCGCCATTACCGTTACTTCAAGCGTGTTTGGAACAAAAGAGGCTCCAAGAAACATTCAATTTTCGGTTACTCTTTCAGACGACCAGACATTCACAAATCTGGAAATGGGAAAAACTTACAAGATTGGCGTAAGCGACGCGAAACTGCTTTTTGACTGGGACAAGGTTGACATAAAGTTGAACAATCCGACAGATAGTGTTGAGACCGTTGACATGTCCGATTTTACGATTGATGAATTGCTTGACGGAATAAATAATTCCGAAATAAAAACTTTGATAAACCACAGCGAGCTTATCGAGCTTCCTGTTTATTTCTTGGTTCAAAAGCCTACAGGCGCTTTGGCGGACTTGGTTAGCGGCATTACTTTTAATGGAAAAATTTACTTGACTTACACGGAAGCTTCAGAACCTGAATACATCGTTGGTTCTAGCGGCGCGGCTGCGTCTCTTTCTCTTTGCGAGCCGATGCTGTGGCCTTCGTTGGACAAAGTTGTTACAAAGAAGTTTGAGACAATAGGAACTGACTATAGTTTTTACAAAGACATAGCCGATGTCTTAAACAAGCGCGCCGCGAATTTAGAAGTAAACTACAACATTTCTGTTTCGGGCGGATCGGTTGTCGATTTGTACAAGGCCAGGCTTGACAGCATGTCTTCTTCCGACACTTGCGACATCGCGGTTGAGATGGCGGCCGTCTTGCCGTTAAAGTTTAAGACGACGGCTGCCACGGAAATGGACATCTACGAGCTTGCCAATATGGACGTTAGCGACAAGGCCGACTTGCTTGACCGCAAAGACGTTTCAAAAACCGAGGACTACGAAGAAAACGCCAGCTCCATAAAGTATTTGCACATCAATTATAATTTGATAAACTCCGCGCTTGAGTTCAAGAACGCCAGTGAAAGTTGGGATGCGACGATAGATATAGCCGACACCCAAGCCGGCTATACCGGCATTACGAAAACCATTCATGTTACCGGAAACAACCAAAGCGATGACGTGGTGGACTTTACGCCTGACGAAATTAAAAAGGTCATGACGCACTTCTTTAAGCCCACGATGAAGATGACGATTGCCAATGGCGTTGAGCTTAAGGTTTTGCGCCATGCGGTGGAATCGCCCACGGCGCTTGGAATCAATCCCGTCATTACGCTAAAGCTTGACGAGAACAGTCCGATTGACGTCAAGGACTTGATTAAAAAGTAAGGGGGGGGCGGATATGAAAAAATTATTGTTCGTAGTTTTAACGCTTTGCCTCTCTTCGCTTTTTGCGGAACTGTATCCGGCCCGCCGCTACGTTGAGCTTGGCGTGGGCGTAGACGTGTTGGCCGCGCAAAACGCAATGCCGCTTGCCGACATCTTTAAAAAGAATCTTGTCCTTGATTTAAAAGGCATTTCTTCAAGCCTTCCCAAGTCTGGCTTTAGGGCTTATCTTTGGGAGGCGGACGACGTTCACTTGGACTTTAACTTTAAAAAGTTTGGCTTTGGCTTCCACATGAATACGGAATATTCGGCCAACTTTAATATTTCAAAAGAATTGTTTGACATTTTGGGCAAAGGAATCAGTCCCGGAAAAGAATACACGGCCGAAGGAAATGTTTGGGCGGAGTCATTCGTTTCGTTCAGCGTTCCGGTAAGGTTTAACGTAGGCAAGTGGCGAGTCAAGGTCGCGCCGGCTTGCTTCGCTCCGATTTTTTACGCGCCTTCAACAACCGTAAAGGCCCGCGCCGTTAACGGCAACGACGGCTCGGTTACGATTAGCGCTTCAGCCCCCATTGAATTTTACACAGTCGGAAAATACAAGGACATTGTAAAAAACGGAACGATTTCCACGGACTTCTATAAAAGCTTTGACACAAAAAACATCGGCCAGGATCTGGCGCGGGCCATGGGCTTTGACATAAGTGCCTTGGTTGAATACCCCTTGTTTGACACCTTGGATGTCGGCGGCTACGCCAACATTCCAATCGTTCCCGCCCGCCTAAAAGGAAAGGTCAGCGCCACCGCGACGCTTTCGGCGCAGTGCGATTCAATCATGCGCGTAATCACCGACGACAGCAAGTTTGAAAAGACCGCCGAAATTACCGACGCGGTTTATTCCGACGCCAACTATACGGTAAACCGCCCGATGCGCTTGGGCGCCGAATGCGCTTGGCGGCCGGTGGGCAAATGGCTTACCTTGCGCGGTTCGGCCGGCCTTGCCTTGCGCAATCCCTTTGGAAAAGACTTTAGCGTTAAGAGCGTCTATCCAGAATACAAGTTGGGCGTAGAAATCGTCGGAATCGGCATGTTCGGATTGAACCTTTCAACTGAATACACAAAGAAAATTTTCGCGCACAGCGTAGGCATCATGCTTAACTTTAGGGCCATCGAATTTGACATCGCCGCCGCCGTTTGCAGCCCGACATTTATCCAGTCCTTTAAGGGCGAGGGTCTCTGCGCCTCCGCCGCCGTCAAACTTGGATGGTAGCCGTGCCGAGCGCGGCAGCGCGAGTGCAATACCTTGAGAGGCCTCATTCCCGCAAGGGAATGAGAGCCGTGCCGAGCGCGGCCGCTCGTTGACTTTGAGCCTTCTTTTCAGTATAATTAATAAAATTTAGATTCGCTGAACGCCAAACGGCGCTCAAGGAAGAGCTATGAACAAAATTATCGAAAAGAGACAGCTTTCTGAAGTCGTTTACTACATGAAATTTGAGGCGCCGGACATCGCCAAGAACCGCAAGGCCGGCCAGTTCCTTATCGTTCAAGTTGACCAAGACTTGACCGAGCGCATTCCGCTTACAATCGCAGACGCCAACGCCGAGGAGGGCTGGGTTGCCATCGCCTTCCAGCCGGTTGGCGCGTCCACATACAAGCTTTCGCAGTTGAAAGAGGGCGACTACCTTGGAGGCGTTCTTGGCCCCTTGGGAACTCCCAGCGAAATCAAAAAGTACGACGGTCCTGTCGTTTGCGTTGGCGGCGGCTTTGGAACCGCTCCCCTTTATCCTATCGTTCAGGCTTTGAAGGAAGCTGGCAACAAGGTAATTTTGATCGAAGGCGCGCGCACAAAAGATTTGCTGATTTTCGTTGACGAAATGAAAGCCGTTTGCGACGAAGTTATCATCACGACCGACGACGGAAGCGCCGGAGAGAAGGGCGTTACCACAATTCCGCTTGAGCGCCTTTGCCAGAGCGACGTTCCGCCTGCCTTGATGATCGCGATTGGACCTCCGATAATGATGAAGTTCGCTTGCAAGACGGCGGAAAAGTACAACGTTCCGGCTGTTGTTTCGCTCAACACGATTATGATTGACGGAACGGGAATGTGCGGCGGCTGCCGCGTTAGCGTTGGCGGCGAGACAAAGTTTGTCTGCGTTGACGGCCCGGACTTTGACGGCCACCAGGTTGACTGGGACAACATGATGATGAGAATGAAGTCGTTCAAGCCGCAGGAAACGGAAGCGTTCCACAAGTGCAAAATCGGACTCAACTAATTTTAGGTAGGTAATAAAATGGCAGAACATATTTCAAAAGAGGCTTTGACACAGACCGGCCTTGACGAATGGAACAAAATAAAGGACAAGTTGGACTCGCTGGGAAACAAAGACCGCATGGCGATTCCCTTGCAGATAATGCCCACAGGCGAGCCGCTCGTTCGCGCCCGCCAGATGAGCGAAGTTGCGTTGGGCTACACAAAAGAGCAGGCGATGGTCGAGGCCAACCGCTGCCTTCAGTGCAAGAACCAGCCTTGCGTAAAAGGCTGCCCGGTCAACGTTCAGATTCCGCGCTTTGTCGCCAGCGTCGCCAAGGGAGACTTTAAGGCTGCCGTTGACGCTATCAAAGAAACAAACCTTTTGCCCGCCATTTGCGGCCGCGTTTGTCCGCAGGAAAAACAGTGCCAGGGCGAATGCACGGTAGGAAAAGTTTACAAGTCAGCCGAAAAGGCCGTAAGCATCGGCCGCTTGGAGCGCTTTGTCGCTGACTGGGAGCGCGAGAACAATATGGTTTCAGTTCCCGCTATCGCGGCCGCTACAGGAAAGAAAGTGGCCGTTATCGGTTCTGGTCCCGCCGGCCTTACAGTCGCCGCTGACTGCCGCCGAGCAGGCCACGACGTTACAGTCTTTGAAGCCTTCCACAAGGCGGGCGGAGTTATGGTTTACGGAATTCCTGAGTTCCGCCTTCCCAAAGACATCGTCGCCAAAGAAGTTGAAAATTTAAAGAAGATGGGCGTAAAATTTGAGATGAACTTTTTGGTCGGACGCACTTCTTCGATTCAGCAAATATTGACAGAAAAAGGCTTTGACGCGGCCTTTGTAGGAACGGGAGCCGGACTTCCAAAGTTCTTCAACATTCCCGGAGAAAACTACATCGGCGTCTTTAGCGCCAACGAATATTTGACTCGCGCCAATCTTATGAAGGCCTACGAAAAAGGAAAGGCCGACACGCCTTACTACGAAGCCAAGACGGTTGTAGTTTGCGGCGGCGGAAACGTCGCGATGGACGCGGCCCGCATGGCCTTGCGCTTGGGAGCGGAAAAAGTTTACGTTGTTTACCGCCGCACCCGCGCCGAGATGCCCGCCCGCGCCGAAGAAGTCGAGCACGCCGAGGAAGAAGGCGTGGAGTTCCGCTTCTTGGAAAACCCCGTCGAGATTTTGGGCAGCGCGGAAGACGGCCGCGTTACTGGCCTTAAGGCTTTGAGCTATGAGCTTGGCGAGCCCGACGAATCAGGCCGCCGCTCTCCGGTCGCCATCAAGGGAAGCGAGCACGACATTCCTTGCGACGCCGTTATCGTCGCGCTTGGAAACAATTCCAACCCGCTTATCGCAAAGACCACGCCCGAGATTAACGTTGACAAGCGCGGCCACATTTTGGTTGACGAAAAGCAGGCCACCAGCATGACAAAAGTTTGGGCGGGCGGCGACATCGTTTTGGGCGCCGCTACGGTTATCCTTGCTATGGGCGAAGGCCGCAAAGCCGCCGCCAGCATCAACGAATATTTGGCTAAGTAACTATGCTTTGGTACTTGGGCCGATACTTGCAGGACGCGTTTGACTTTGGTCCGGCGCGCCTCTTGCAGTCATACGCGGTTTTAATCAGCGTTTCGCTTTACTTGGGATTTTTTTGCGCGCTAAAGCTCTTGCCTAAATTTTACAACTTGCTTCCGCACGACAGGGGCCGCGAGTTCGCGCTTGCGTCGACCAGCGAGGCGGCCAAGGGAAAGCCTACCGGCGCCGGCGTTGTCTTCATAAGCTTTTTTGTTTTGGTTTGCCTTTTGTGCGTTCCGATGACAGGCCTGGAATTGGCCGCCGTCGCGTTCACTTGGCTTACGATGCTTAGCGGCTTTTTGGACGACCGAAGCGTCACCTCGTGGGGCGAATATTTAAAGGGAGCGCTTGACTTGATTTTGAGCGCGGGCTTTACCGCCATCATGTACTTTTTCCTTTCAAAGTTTTCTGAAGACGGAGCGGTGCGCTTTTGGTTCCCCTTTGTGACAAATCCAGTCGCGATTCCCTTTTGGCTTTACATGATTGTCGGAACGGTTTTGCTTTGGACTTCGATCAACACGACCAACTGCACCGACGGCGTTGACGGCCTCTCTTCAACGTTGATCCTTGTTGCGCTTATGGCGCTTGGAATTATTTTCTACGTCATTCTTGGCCACGTTGACATCGCAAAGTATTTGCTCGTTCCGCACTTAAAGACAGGAGCGGCGTGGGGCATCATGACTTTCGCGATGGCCGGAACGCTGATGGGCTACTTGTGGCACAACGCCTTCCCAAGCTCCGTTTTGATGGGAGACGCCGGAAGCCGCGCTCTGGGATTTTTTATCGGAGCCTGCGTGCTTGCGACTGGAAACCCCTTCATCCTTATCGCGACATCGCTTGTGATTTTGCTTAACGGCGGAACGGGACTCATCAAAGTTGCGCTCTTGCGCTTCTTTAAGATCAAGATTTTTTCAAACGTGCGCTTTCCTTTGCACGACCATGTGCGAAAAAATCTTGGCTGGTCTCCGACTCAAGTCTTGCTCAAGTTTTTGATTGTCCAGCTTTTGGTCACAATCTTTACGCTTGGCATCTTCTTTAAGATTAGATAGTGGCAATAAGATTGCTGGCAAGCCTAGGACTGCGGCGACAAAAACAACAGCGCGAGCGTCTTTGCGTCGCGCGTAATGTTGCTGATGACGCAGTATTCGTTGGGCATGTGGGCGGTCTCGTCAAGGCTGCTCCAAACGACGCAGTCGTAGCCAAGGTTGCGGAGTTCGGCGGCGACAGTTCCTCCGCCGATACCGATTGTCTTTGCTTCTATCCCGTGCGCCTCTTTTATGGCGGAACTGAGCGCTTTTACAACCGGAGCGTTTTTGTCCGTGGCCTTTGACTGCGCGTTTTGCAAAAGCTGGAACGAAACTTTCACGCCCGAGACTTCTTCCTCTTTCGCGACGATCTTTTTTATCTCTTCCAAAATCTCTTCATTTTTATAGCGCGGAAGAACGCGGCAATCAAAGCAAAAAACGTCGCTTCCCGGAATTATGTTCACGCCCGCAACGTTCGCGTCGCGCTTAGTCGGCTCAAAGGTGCAAGTGGCAGGCTCAAACAAATCGTCCCTTGCGTCAAACTTTTTATGCAAGCCCTCGTAAAGCGCGACGCTCAAACGGTTGGCGGCAAGGCAGGCGTTTAGGCCTTCGTCTGGCCGCGAGCCGTGGCATTGCTTTCCGCTTACGGCAAACTGAATCCACAAAACGTTTTTTTCGGCAATCTCGATTGTTTGGCCAAGAGAATCGCCGCCGTCGGGGATTACAAAAAAATCGTTCTTGTTAAAAAGTTCCGGATGATTTTGCAAAAGCCAAATCATTCCGTACTTGCTTCCGACTTCTTCGTCGGCCGCGAACAAAAGTTTTATCGTTCGTTCCGGCTGGACGCCGTTTTTCACAAAGGCCCAGGCGGCGGCGAAGGCCGAGCACAAGCCTTGCTGGTTGTCCTCAACGCCGCGGCCAAAAAGCTTTCCGTCTTTTTCCACTACGGTCCATGGATCGGTTTGCCAGTCGGCCAAGTTTCCGACGGGAACCACGTCCATGTGCGCGATGACCCAGACCGCGCCGGAATCGTTCGCAAGCCCAAGACTGCCGGCGGCGACGGGCTTTTTCTTTCCCGGAATCGTCGCGATTAAATTGGGCCGCCTTCCATGCAAGGCGCGGCTGTCGGGCGCGTCAAAGCGTTCCAAGTTTGTAATGCCGTGGTCGCGCAAAAATTGTTCCAATGCCGCGCATTTTTCCCATTCGCCGTCGCCGCCGTTTTCCGGGGCGAGCGCTTTATGCGATGTCAAAAGCTTTTGGAGCGCAACGCATTCGTCCGCGCTGCTTTCTATGAATTGAAGAAGGTCTGATTTGTTCATAGGTGTATTATACAATGCCGCGCGACCTTTTGGCTATAGCGCCATTACGTAAATCTGGCAAGGATTGGCTTCGTCCCAATATGTCGGGATAACTTCAAATTCCTTAAAGCCAAGCGCCAAATAAAATTTGTTGGTGCGGTCGTAGTCGGGGTAAACGCCCATCTTTACGGTTTTTACTTGCATAAACTCGTAGCCAAGTTTTTTGGCGCGTTCTTTGGCGGCCTCAAACAATTCTTGGCCGATTCCCTTTCGGTGGAATTCTTTTAGTACGCCCATCACCGCAAGCTCGACTGTGCTGGCGCCGGTTTCTTTTAGGTACAAAAATCCGGTGGGCTTTTCGCCTTCAAACGAGGCGAAGAATAGTTTTCCTGGACTGTCCTTTATGTAGGCCTCGCGCGAAGAATCCACTTCAAACCATTCTTTAAGCGATTCCAAAATCGCGCGCGAGATTTTTTTCTTTTGTTCGTCGTCAATAATTTCTTTTGTCATTATTATTCCTTTTCAATTTTTTTGTTGAACTTATGCATAATAAAATGCGCGAACTTTAAATTCGCAATCATAAGAACAAAGGCAGCAAGAATGCAAACTATGGTCACGGCGTTGAACGTCATAAATTTCGCGCACTTGTAAATGATCGCGGCGCTGATCGGCAGACAAATTACGCTGGTTGCCAAGCACGGAATGTATTTTCTTATGTAAAGCGCGTGGCCGATGTGAACCAAAAGATGCGCGGCGAGCGAAAGAAAAATTCCAAACCACAATCCGTAAAGAATGTCGTTCGGAAAATAATAGGCTAAAAGGCTCACTCCAAAAAACGGAATGAATTCTTCGTAGACCGCAAGCGCGAAGCCCGCCGTACTGAAGTCCCGGTAAGGGGCCGTGGCTTTTGGAAAGCGCTCGAACAAGTCGGGATTCTTTTTAAAGAATCGGCCAAAGCCGATTATCTCTTCCATGTCGTGAAAAATAAAAATGATTGGCAATAGCAGAATGTAGTCTTTCATTGTTCCTTAAAGCAAGTTTTTAAAAACCTTCGTGATTTTCGATTCGCCGTTTCTCTTCCATATAAACTGAACGTCGCTTCCGACCGTTGGCGCTTTTTCCAAGCCGTCGGCCTTTGCGGGAATCAAAAGCTCCCAATAGCGGACGTAAAACACGCCGTCCTTGATTGATTCCACAACGCCCAAGTGCTGCTCGAAAATTTGCATAAAGCCTTCTTGGACTTTTACCTTGCGGTAGGAGGGGAATTCTTTGTTGATTTCTTGCAGGCGCTTTTGGTCTTCCAGTTTTTTAAAGTCCGCGCTTTCGACAATTCTTCCTTTGATTTTTGAAAAGTCGTCGTTTAACGGAAGGCACATTATCGCGTCAAAGGAATTTCCTTCGCCGTCGGTGATGCCAAAGTCCGAAGCGCGCTTAAAATCAAAGCGCGGATAATAGTTTGGCTCGCCGATTACGACGATGCCCGCAACGCCCGCTTTCTTTGCGGCCTCGATTGACTTGCGCATAAGCTCGCCGCCAATGTCGTTTCCTTCCAGAGTGGGCTCTACAGCAAGCGGGCCAAAGGTAACGACTTCATGCCGCGCGCTTCCGTCGTCAATCCAAGCGCGAGTGTAGTAAACCGCTCCGACAATTTTGTTGTCAAGTTCCGCCACGCGGCTAAGTTCTGGAAGATAATCGTTGGACTCGCGAATGATTCTGACAAGAAAATGCTCGCTGCAACCCGGCCAATACTTGTTCCAAAAGCTTCGCATTGTCATAAGCTCCGCGCCTTTGTAGTCGGCGGGCGTTTCTTGTCGAATGATTAAATTTTCTAGCATGATGCAGTTCCATCCACTTTGTACATTATTCTTAGGCGCTGCGCCTCGTTGGCTTCAAAGCCGAACTTTTGGTAAAAGGGAATCTTGTCCGGCATCGCGCACAGTTCCACAAAGATTTGCGTGCCCGGCGTTCCGTTTGCGTCGATGTATTTTAGAATTTCTTGAATCAAAATTTTTCCCAAGCCTTTCTTTTGCCAGTCGGGGTGAACGACGACGTCCTTTATGTAATAGCACAAGCCCTTGTCGCCAATCGTCCGCGCCATCGCCACGATTTTCTCTCCGTCAAAAACCGAAACGCGAAAGAGCGTGTTCTTCATCGCAAGATCTGTTTGCTCCAGAGTCGGCGGCTCTCCCCAAACCGATTCCCATAAATAGCGGAACTGCTCCGCGGTAAGTTCGTTGTGTTTTATTGTAAAGTTGGACATGAGGGTAGTATATCGGATTTTTTTGGTTTTGGAAAGTCAACTTTTTACAAAAACAATGCCATATAAAATGGAATGAATGTTATGCCGCTTTCTGTCTTTAAGTCTTTGCCGCAAATGACATATTGTTTTGAAACTTGCTTTGAATATTTTTGGCAGAATAAATCGAGCGAACGATGATTTTTGTATACAGAAGATTTTACTTCAAGGGGGATGATTTTTTTTCCGTCAGGAATCATAAAGTCTATCTCGTGATGGTCAAAGTTATGGAAAAATAATTCGTATCCTTTTGAGCGAAGAATTTGCGCAATCGCATTTTCAAAAATCATGCCTAGATTTATATTTATTTTGTCTACAATAAGTTGTTTGTAAATTGATTCTTGAATCGGATGATTTGAATTCATGAAAATTTGCGTTGTCAGCAAGCCGGTGTCTCCCATGAAAATTTTTTGGCAAGAAATATCTTTGTTGAGAGCAAAGGCAAAATTTGGGTCGGAGCAATTGTTCGCAATGTTTACTATCATTGAATCTTTTATCGCTTCAAATGAATTATAATTTCTGGAAACTCTTGCGTTTTTTCCTAGAGCTGTAGCTTTAAAGAGCCTTGAGTGAGATGAAAGTTCGGACGGCACCGCGTCAAAAATCAATGAAGTGGAAAGATTGTATGTTGTGTCCAGTTTTTTCAAATCGTTATGGTAAAGTTGAATGATGTCGCGCTTAATTTCATCCACTCTGGAATAATCGTTTGTGTCTAGAAGTTCCGCAACCGCCTGCGGCATTCCTCCTACCGCCATATATAGGCGAAATTTCTTTATTATAGTCCTATGAACGGCATCGCCTAATGGTTTTTTATTTAAAAAATTTTCACGAATTAGTTCTGTTGTTATGTCGTCGCCTTTTGCCCATAGGAATTCCTCAAAATCCATTGGGTACATGTTTATGCATTTTTCTTCGCTGGGGATGAGAATTTTTTCCACATTTTGCCTAAGCGTTATGAGCGAGCCTGTTTCCATGTAATGAAAGCGGCCGTCCGCCACAAGCTGCTTTATAGACTGGCGGGCAACAGGAAAAAGTTGAACTTCGTCAAAAACTATTAGGCTTTTATGCGGAACAAGTTTTTTTCCGTAAATGAGCGAAAGGCTTCTGAAAAAATTGTCTAAATCGGACAAGTCTTCAAACAAATCTTTGACTTTTGCCAAGTCGGTTTGAAAATTTATTAAAACATACGTTTCATATTCGTTTTTTGCAAATTCCTCGACAATAGTGGACTTGCCTATGCGCCGCGCGCCTTGCACAAGAAGAGCCGTTTTGTCCGCCCAATTCTCTTTCCAATTTTTGAACTGCTCGTATATTTTGCGTTTAAAAGCCATAAGACATTATATGCACAAATATTGAGGTTTGTAAAGTGGAAATTTGCACAAATATTGAGGTTTTTAAATGCCGATTTTGCACAAATATTGAGATTCTTAAAGTGGAATTTTGCACAAATAGTAAGATTTTTGGTGACTATTTTAGCGAAAGAATGAACTTTGTTAACAATGCTTTTTGTTCTTTAGACAGATCATTTAAAATTTTATCGCTTTTTGAAGGAAGTTTTGGCTTTTGGTTTTCCGATTGGCTAAAAAAATATTCGGGAGAAACTTTTAGGTATTCGCATATGTATAGGAACATATCCAAGGAAGGCTTTCTTTTTCCGTTTTCGATTAGGTTTATGTAGTTTACGTTTTGGCCAAGGGAAAGGCTCATTTCGCGCGCGGATATGCCGTTTTGATTCCTTAGCTCGCGTAGTTTGTCCGTAAAGGCTTGCAATTTTGACATTACTGAATCTGAAGTGAATTCCATAAGATTGCATTATAAAATCTTTTAGGACTTGAAATAAAATCTATTAGAAGTTATTATTATACAATCTAATAGATAGTAGATTTGGAGGCGTGTTATGAAAAACTTGAGAAACTTTACGGCTCTTTTTGCCGCGGCTTTGGCCCTGTGCCTTTTTGCTTCGTGCTCAAACAGCGCAGGCGGCGGTGGAAGTAATACGGCGCCGCAAGAAACGACGCCAACTCCAGCGCCAGTGCCAAATCCCGTCATGTATACGATAACATTTAACGCAAACGATGGAAGCGAAAATCCTGCCACAGCTACGCAAACATTTACGGCGGGAACACCAAAGACCCTAAAGTCAATAGCGACATTGGGCTTTTCTAAGAACGGATATAACTTTGCCGGTTGGGGAACTACCGCAAACGCAACGCAAGCTTCTTATGCGGATATTGCTGAATACACGGCTTCGTCAAATGTGACATTATACGCATTGTGGTCTGCTGTTCCTGTTTATAGCGTGAATATTCAGATGAATTCAAACGGAAGTGTTATCGCAACCCCTGCAACAGCGGCTGTTGGAAAAAAAATTACGCTTTCGAACACGCCAAACGAGGGGTATAACTTCGCTTCCTACATAGTGACTGATGCGGATGGTTTGGCGGTGACTGTAACAGACGGAACCTTCACAATGCCAGCAAAAAAAGTAACTGTAGCCGCAACATTCTGTGCGATAAATTACAATATAAAAATAAGTGCTACGGAAAACGGAAGTGTAACTGCGAGTTCCGAAACTGCGATAGTCGGAACGAATGTAACCCTTACTGCAAGTCCTGCGTCTGGTTTTGAACTTGAGACATTAACAGTTACTCCAGTAGGTGAAACTGCTTTTGCAGCTGAAGGAACAGACAATACTCGAATCTTCTCAATGCCCGCAAAAAATGTGACTGTTACGGCGACGTTCAGAGCGATAAAATATAATATTTACGTTGGTACTTATGACAAAGGGAGCGTGACGTCTAGCCACTCAACGGCGACGGTTGGGACAACAGTGACACTTACGGCAAAGCCCTCAACAGGCTACAAACTTTCTGTTTTGGCTGTGACTCCAGAGGGTGGAAAAATCACGCACTTGAGTGGATCGGGAAACAGCAGAACTTTTGTTATGCCTGCTAAAAATGTGTCTGTAGGTGCGGTTTTTGTTGCGATAAAATACAGTATTAACATGGGGGCTTTTGCCAACGGAAGTGTCACAGCTAGCCAAGAAAACGCGGTGGTTGGAACAAGCGTAACGCTCACTGTGACGCCATTGCCAGGGTATGTCCTTTCGGCGTTGACCGTAATCGACGAAGGTGGAACTTCCGTGGCTTTGAACGGAATTGGAAACAGCAGGACATTCACGATGCCTGCGAAAAACGTGACCGTGGCCGCTACGTTCAGCATTATGGGATACAACATTAAAGTAGGTGCATTTGCTAACGGAAGCATCATTGCGACTCCCGCGACAGCTACGGCTGGAACAAGCGTGACGCTCACGGCGACGCCCGCGTCCGGTTACGGGCTTTCGACATTGGGTGTGATTGACGAAGACGGTGCTCCCGTGGTTTTGAGTGGAACTGGAAACAGCAGGACATTCACGATGCCTGCGAAAAACGTGACTGTGGACGCTGCGTTCAATGCGATAAAATTCAACGTTAATGTTGGAACATATGCCAACGGAATCGTTACGGCGACCCCCGCGACAGCGACGATTGGAACAAGAGTGACGCTCACGGCGATGCCATCGTCCGAATATGCCCTTTCGACATTGACCGTAACCGATGAAGGTGGAGCTTCTTTGGCTTTGAGCGGAACAGGAAACGTCAGAACATTTACGATGCCCGCGACAAACGTGACCGTGGTCGCCGTGTTCAATGCTTTGCCGCCTTCTGGTGACTACAAAAAGATTGGCTCAGTAACTATTGGGTCGAAAGAATACGACTTGGTCACCTTCGGCCTTTGGCCACAGACAATCATGGATGAGAGCGTTACGGTGAACGAAAGCGATACGGTAACACGCGGAGACTTTAGTTACTGCAGAGGAAGTGATGGCCAGTGGTATGTCAAGCAGACGGTCGGATTTGGTGTACAAGGTCAGGTGATTCATAGTGCCTGGAAATTCAGCGACGGAACTAGTATGGAACCAGGCGACAGGTGGTTCAAGGTGGAGCCGATTAAGTGGCGCGTTCTTACCGCAAACTACGGCGGCAAAAAACTTTTGCTTGCGGAAAACATTTTAATCAAAAGTCAGTCTGATCCCGACAGCGAGAAAAACAACTACCAGATTTCAGAAATACGAAAGTGGCTCAACTGCAACGCTGACTCCTTAAAGGTAAGCGATCATGGTGATTCGAAAGGCTTCTTGAAGACTGCCTTTACTGTTGACCAGATTGCGGGAATCGCAAGTGTAAGTGTGGATAACAGCGTGCGCACGACTCTGCCCGATAACTATGACAGTCTTGATGAGAGTGATAAGTTTGATAATTGGAATAATGGCACCAATCGATACGCCAGCAACACGCCTACGGTTGACAAAATATTTCTTTTGAGCGTTCAGGAAGCGACTAAAAGCGATTACGGCTTAGCGACAAAAAATGAGCGCATACGCGCTGCGACGGACTTTGCTTTGGCCACAGAAGCTATTCAGTCCGAAGATGATGGCTATGGCGGTTGGTGGAGATTGCGTTCTTCAGCCTTCGTTGACGAGTATTGTTGGAGTGGAACCTACCATAATGGCACCATTGTCGGTGCTTTTCCAACATCATTTGCTGGTGTTGTTCCCGCCTTGTGTGTCGAAAACTAAAATTATAGGAGCAGAAATATGGAGCGGGACGAGATGCTTTTGGAAATGTATAAAATATCAATACAGGGTTACCACAACCACTTTGAGCGCTATAATCATTGGATGAATATGTATGCCATCTTTAATGGTGCTCTGTTTGTTGGTTTGCATAGCATAATTGATAAAAGTTTCAAATCGGAGGGTTTTGATTTGTTGCCTTTTTTGCAGCTTCTGATTTTTGCGTTAGGTTGCATTTCATCTTGGTTTTGGTTTTTCTCAACGAAAGGATTTTACAGATGGAACATTTCATGGGTAAAGACCGTCGCTCGTCATGAGGATGAATTCATGCAAAACTTCCTTGCCAATGAAAGCAAAGAAGATGTTTATGTGTACAAAGTGTTTAGAAAAATCGGAAAAGAAAAATGCTTTGGGGCAAGACCATTTTCAACACAGAAAATCACGCAATGGTTTACTGGCTGCGTGGCGCTCGCATGGTCTGTAATAACAATGATATTTTTGTTTGAGAAAAGATTTGAACTGGGATGCTTAATTTCATGGTTAAGCATCCTTTTGATTGCATCCACTATCACGGCATGCGGTGTTTGGTTATGCAGAGAGTCAGATTTAAAAGAATCTCATCTTGTGGTTTGATTTTTAAATCATGGAGCATAAAATGTCTAGGGTTTGTTCTTTTTTCAAATGTCATTCTGTTACGATATTTATCATTTCATGCATTGTATTACTAGTAATAATAATTATTGGCGCTTTGTGTAGTTGTTATGAAAAAAAAGAAGTTTATAATGCAAAAATTTGTAATTCCGAACTCTACTGTAAAAAATTGTTGATGAATAAGCAATACATCTGCTGCGATGAATCAATTAAAGCTCTTTCAAATGACTATTTTTCAGAGTGTAAAAACTTAAAACGAATTGATTTTAAGGGCGACATTTTATTTATCGATTCTTCTGCATTTAAGGGCTGCGAAAGTGTTGAGGAAATAAATTTTTATGGAAAAGTCCAGTATTATTCCGATGGTGCGTTTCAAAAATTAACAAACCTAAAGAGAATTTCTTTTAAAGACTTAACTATTATTTATGCAAAAACATTTTCAAATTTGACATATTTAAAATCCATTACAGTTGAAAAGGGGTTGCGTGAAATAGAAGAAGGTGCCTTTCTTAATTGCAGCATGTTGAAAAATTTTAACGCTAATGAAATAAATGTGTATTGGATAGATAAATCAAATGTGGCTGTTGTCATTTCTCAAAATATCCATCTTTTGAGGTCTTGGACATTTTCCTTTTGTGCTAGCATAGAAAAAGTTGTGATTCATGGAAATATCGTAGCGATAGAGCCGCATTGTTTTTCTGCTTGCAAAAGCTTAAAAGAAATTATCTATTGTGATTCTTTTAAAAACTTTAAGAAGGTTTATCCTTTGTTTGACATAGAATTGCCAGGCGACTGCCTTATAAAAACTACTGACAATCCGCGAGGGATAAAGGTAAAAGACTCTATTAAAAAAAGTTAATTCTTCCCCATAACCGCGACGGCGCAGGGCATGCGGCCTTCCACCACAAAATACTCCACGCCCGTAACGCCCATGTCGGCGAAAAACTTTTTTGTAGCTTTCCAAGTCAAACTGGCTCTTAAAGTTGGCGCCAAACTGACCCTTTGCAAAAACGCCCAAAACGCGCTAGTATTCCATTATGCCCAAAAGCAAAACTGACCACGACATTTTTGCCCGCCTCAACCCGGAACAATTGGACGCGGTCCAAAGCACGGAAGGCCACATTCGCGTTTTGGCCGGAGCGGGGAGCGGAAAGACGCGCGCCTTGGTAAGCCGTTACGTTTACCTTGTCCGCGACTTGGGAATTTCGCCCAAAAACATTTTGTGCGTAACCTTCACCAACCGCGCGGCCGAAGAAATGAAGGCCCGCGTCCGTTCGGAATTGGGCGACATGGATTTGGGCTACATTTGCACTTTCCACGCTTTTTGCACGCTGCTCCTTCATGAAGACATAAACAAAATAAATTTTCCAAAAGACTTTGTGATTTTGGACAAGGAAGACTGGCGCTCGATATTGCTGCGCGTTTTTGCCGACATGGGCTTGACCTTAAAGGAAGCGACGATTCAGCAAAAAATCGACGAGGTGTTGGAAGCCAAAAAAATGCAGGCCGACACTTACATCGATTATTTTTACAAGCTGAACAACGAAGAGCTTAAAGAAAAATTTTCCAAAAAAGGAATCGAACGCAACCAAGAAATTTTTTTGCGCTTTTTGTATGAGCAAAAAAAATGTTTTGGCGTTGACTTTAACGACTTGATAAACTTTGCCGTTTACATTTTGGAAAAGTTTCCCGATGTTGCCGAAAAATGGCAGGACAGAATTCAATACATAATGGTTGACGAGTTCCAAGACGTGAGCGCAAAGCAATATTCCATCGCGCAAATTTTAAGCCGCAAGCACAAAAATCTTTTTATCGTCGGAGACTCAGACCAAACGATTTACTCTTGGCGCGGAAGCCACGTAAAGTTGATTCTTGACTTTGACAAAAAGTACAAGGACGCAAAGACGATTTTGCTTTTAAAGAACTACCGTTCCACGCCGCAAATTCTTACGGCGGCAAATTCCTTGATCGCCCATAACACTGTCCGCTATCCCAAGGAACTTGCGCCCACAAAAAAGGCTGGCCCCAAGCCCCTCTACTATCACGCTCCCAGCGAGGAGGACGAGGCCAAGTGGATTTGCAAGAAGATCAAGGAACTTTGCGGCCTTGCTAAAAAATCAAAGCGTTCGCAAGCCCAAGAAGCGGCGGCCGCCGGCAGTCCTGGGCAGCCAAACAACCTGCGCGACATTGCGATTCTTTACCGCGCCCATTACCTTTCGCGAGCGCTGGAAGAGGCCTTCATCAAAAACGATTTGCCTTACCGCATCCTTGCCGGAACGGAATTTTACGGCCGCCGCGAAATCAAGGACATGATTTCTTACTTGCGAATGTTGACCGTCGCCGACGACGTTTCCTTTTACCGCACGGTGAACCTTCCCAGCCGCAAAATCGGAAAGAACAAAATCGCCGCGATAAAAGAATACGCCGACAATAACGACTGTTCCGCCTACACCGCGCTAAAGGGTCTCTTGGCGCAAGACGACCCGATTTTAAAAGGAACGAAAGCCCAAGCCTACGTTGACGCGATAGAAGAAAGCCGCGCGCTCTTAAACGACAAAAACTCTTTTGTCTACACGGTCGGAAGCGGCACAAGCAAGCTTGGAAGCGTATTGCAGTCGATTTTGGACAAGAGCGGCTACGAAGCCTTTTTGCGCCTGGAGGCCGACCAAGACCGCTTGGACAACGCCGCCGAATTCAAGCGCGCGGTGAACCAGGCCGGCTTTGACGACGACGCGACCTTGGAAGACTTTTTGCAGCGCGCCGCCCTCTTTACCGACCTTGACCGCGAGGACAAGCGCGACGCCGTCAAAATGCTCACGATTCACGCGGCAAAGGGAATGGAATTTAAAAACGTTTTCTTGTGCGGCATGAACGAAGGAATCTTCCCCAGCCGCAAAGTGCAAACGCCCGAGGACATGGAAGAAGAGCGGCGAATCGCATACGTCGCCATGACGCGCGCAAAAGACAGGCTTTTTATTAGCGACGCGGAAGGAAAAGCCAACGACGGAATCTTTAAGTATCCCAGCCGCTTTATCTTTGAGGCCGCGGGCGAGGGCATGAAAAATTATGACATCGAAAAGCCGCTTGACAAGTCGCTTGTGGAACAGTCGCAAAAAATAATCAAGTACGACGAAGGCCGCCTAAAGGCCGCTGCCACGCAATTTAAAAAAGGCGACCGCGTCCGACACAAAGTTTTTGGCGACGGAACGATTGTTCTTGTAAATGACAAGGCTTTTTGCTACACGATAAAGTTTGACGATTTGGCCACCGAGCGCAGCGTTCAGTTTGCCGCCCCGTTGAAGGCGCTTTAGTACAACTCCACGGCGCAAGCCAAAACACCCGCTCCGGAATAAATTCCTACGACATTCTTGTCGCCGTCGCGCGCGAATTTTGCGACGGCCTCGTCGCCTTGCTTTAGCGCGGTCTTGTAGCTGACGCGCAAATTTTTGGCGGCGCTTTCCGGGCTTCCGTCCGTTCCGCTTGGCAAAACTTCAAGCGCAAAGTCGTAGTAGTTAAGATTGTGAACATGGTCGTTAAAGTCAAAGTCGGAGCGGCGTAGCTGGATTTTTTTTTCGGCTTCAAACGCTTCCGGCAAAGAAATCTTTTCAAGCTTTTCGCCGCCAAAAACTTTTTTGCCAGGCTCCGGGCCGTAGCGGTCAAGCAAGTCCGCCTCAACCTTCATCGGACGGCCGGTCTTTAAGTCAAGGCGAACCCATTTGCTGGTTCCTTCAACGGCAAGCGCTCCGTCGGCGTACAAGTAAAAATTGCGCGACGTTCCAAAGGGCGAAGTCAAACCTTCGCTCCAAGTTTCTACTTTAATTTTTTGTCCGTAGCGCGGAAATTCCGAAACGCAAATCTTCCAATCGGTCAAAACCCACGCAACGCCAAGAGTCTCGCTTACCTTAATCGCGGAGTCTGCGGCCGCGTCGGAATGGCGGCTTCCCGCGTTTTCAAAATACTGCAAGATTGCGGCCATAGTAAGGCGCTCGTTTTTGTCGTAGTCTTCAAGAAGGGGAGAAAATTCTGTTGTAAAAACCATGGGTTTTATTCCTTTACGATTTGCGAATAAAGCCTGTCCAAGTCGGCGCGGCTAAAGTAGTCGATGACAAGCTGGCCTTTTTCCAAACTTCCGTTAAGCGAAACTTTTGTTCCAAGGCTTTCCATAAACTTTTGTTCGATAGAAATTACGTCGGGGTTGCGGACTCGCGCTCCGTCTTTTTTGCCGTCCTTTTTTGCGGCGCGGCCTCCATCGTTAAGAGACGCGGCTTGCGCTTCCGCCTGGCGAACGGACAAGTTGCTTGCAATTATTTTGCCGAACAAAACGCGCTGGTCGGCGGGATTAACAACGCTAAGAAGAGCGCGAGCGTGTCCGCTTGAAATTTGTCCGACGATCAAAGAGTTTTGCATGTCCTCGGGCAACTTTAAAAGGCGCAAGGCGTTGGCGACTGTCGGGCGTCCTTTGCCTACTTTTTGGGCGACTTCGTCTTGGTTGAGGCCGCCGATTTTCATAAGGTTGTAGTAGGCCTGCGCCTCTTCTATCGGGTTTAGGTCGGCGCGCTGGATGTTTTCGATAAGCGCGACTTCCAATTTTTTTTCGTCGTTAAATTTGCGCAGCTGCACCGGAACTTTTTTTAGGCCGGCCAATTTCGCGGCGCGCGTTCTTCGTTCGCCGGCGATGATGTAAAAGGTTCCGTCGCCCGCGTCTTCGATTACGATGGGCTGAACGATTCCGTGCTCGGTGATTGAGTCTGAAAGTTCCTTTAACTGTTCCTCGTTAAAAACTTGGCGGGGCTGGTGAGGGTTGGCTTTGAGCAAATCTGGCGAAATCCAAAGAGTTCCGTTGTCATCTGTTTCTATTGACGAAGGAAGATTTGAATTTTTTGAGGCGATTTTTTTTGCGGAACTTTTTGGCTCGTCCTGAATTTCGTCAACGGGGGGCTCGTATTCGATTTGAACTTGCTGTTCGGCCTCTCCCATCAAGGCGCCGATTCCGCGTCCTAAGCCAGTTTTTCTCTTAGCCACGATGGATTACCTCCTCCGCCAATTTTTGATAGCTCTTGGCTCCAACGCATTCAGGGTCGTACTTGCAAACAGGCAGGCCGTGAGACGGAGCTTCGCTAAGACGGACGTTGCGGGGGATGATCGTGTTAAAAACGACGTCCTTAAAATATGACTTTACCTGGACGACAACGTCCTGGGCCAATCTTGTGCGCGAGTCGTACATCGTAAAGAAGATTCCGCCGATGGTCAAATTTGGATTGATGGACTTTTGAACTTTCTTTACGGTTTGCAGCAAAAGGGTGATTCCTTCCAAGGCAAAATATTCGCACTGCATCGGAACAAGAACCGCGTCGGCTGCTACCAAACCGTTCAGCGTAAGAATGCCAAGGGAGGGAGGGCAGTCAATCAAGATGTAATCGTATTTGTCTTGGAGCGGTTCCAAAGCGTCCTTTAAAAAGTATTCGCGGCGCTTTTGGTCAACCAATTCGATCGCGGCGCCCGAAAGGTCAAGGCTGGCGCTGATGGCGTCCAAAGTGGGGATGCAAGTCTTTTTGACCGCGTCCTTGGCTTCGCATTCGCCGCTCAACAATTCATAAATAGTAGGCTTGTCTTTTGAAACGCCTACGCCGCTGGACATATTTCCCTGGGAGTCAAAGTCAACAAGAAGAACTTTCTTTTTGGCCAGCGCGATGTAAGCGCCGATATTGATCGCGGAGGTAGTCTTTCCGACTCCGCCTTTTTGATTTACAAAAACAAAAGTTTTAGCCATAAAATCCATTATATCATTTTTTGTCGGTCTAGACAAGAGCGCGGCAAGTCGTTACCATTAAGCCATGATTCTTTCGGCGACCCTTTCAAAGCCCACAGGCAAAGTTGAGGAAATTCTCGGCAAAAACTACCAGCGCGTCAAAATTCGCTTTAAGGGCGGAACGGACTCTCCGTATTTTGCCGAATTCTTCACCGAAAAGCAAAGCTTTCATAAAAATTTTTCAGAGGCGGAACTGGAGGAATTTCTAAACGCCAACATCGGCCGCTCCTTTAAAAATTGCGTGGAACGGACCGAAGACAAAGAAATCACCTTTTTGGCCAACAAGCGCGGCGAAGTCCGCCGGCTGGAAAAAGCGCTTGCGGCAAAAAACGGCGGCAAGGCCATGACGACGGCGGCCCTAGACAAAAAGACGGGGGTCGCTCTTGGCGCTGCGTTCGCTTTGCAAGCCCAAAATGCCGGCGCTCGCATGACCGCGACTGCCGGCGCTTTCAACCGTTCCAAAAACTACATCATAAAAGAAGGAACGAGCGTTCCCTTTTTGCAGGCGCTGGGCGTTATGACCGACGCTGGAAAAGTCGTCGCCGCAAAGTACGACAAGTTCCGCCAAGTCAACCGCTTTTTGGAACTCTTGGACGACGTTTTGCCCAACGTGTTGCAAGCCCAAGAAGGCGGCGACGAAAATTCTTTGCAAGCCCAAGAAGGCGGGCGGCCAATAGAGCCACTGCAAATTTTGGACTTTGGCTCGGGCAAGTCTTACCTGACCTTTGCCGTCCAGTACTTTTTTGAAAGCGTAAAAAAGATTCCCTGCCAAATCACCGGCGTTGACTTAAAGGAAGACGTCATAAAATCCTGCTCCGACTTGGCCGCCCGCCTTGGCATTAATAACATAAATTTTGTTTGCGGCGACATCGCAAAGTACAGCGGAAAAAATCCCGACATCGTAATCACTTTGCACGCCTGCGACGTTGCCACGGACTACGCGCTAAAGTTTGCCGTTGACAAAAATGCCAAGGCGATTCTTTCCGTTCCCTGCTGCCAAAAGGAAGTCAATTCGCAGCTTTCAAAGTCGTCCAACGCGGCCTTTGCGCCGCTTTTAAAGCATGGCATTTTGCGCGAGCGCTTTTCCGCGCTGATGACGGACGCAGTCCGCGCCCAGCTTTTGGAAGCGCGCGGCTACAAGGTTCAAGTTTTGGAATTTATCGATATGGAAGGAACGCCAAAAAATCTTATGATTCGCGCCGTTTTGGCGGGCGTCGCGGCCGCGCAGTCTGGGGGCTGCGGCCAATCCGCGCGCGATTTGCTTGAGTCTTTTGGCGTCAAACAATCGCTCGCGGAATTATTGGGCGGCGCCATTTAAGGTCTTGCGACCGTCCAGTTCTTAGTGTTCGTCGTCGGGGTCGTATTCCTTGGCGCTTTCAGACTCAATCAAGTTCTTTGTCGCCTTTGACTTTCCGCGAATTCTTTTGTCAATCTTTTTTGTTTTGGGCTGGGTCTTGGCTTTTATTTTGCGCGCCGCTCCAGCGATGAATTGATTCTCGCTGTCGTAAACCTTAACGTCAAGCTTGTTATAGGGGATCTCAATTCCGGCCTCGTCGTAAACGCGCTTTATCGCTATGAATGTTTCGTTTTTGGCTGCCAAGAAATTTTCTTTTTTGAACCAAACGGCAAGCGTCATGTTTATTCCGCTGTCGCCAAAGCCGTCAAACCAAACAAGCGGCTCGGGATCCTTTAGCGTGTCCTTGCAATATTTTGGCGCCTTGGCCAAAACGTTGAGCGCGGTTTCCATGTCGGTGTCGTAAGAGACAGAAACCTTAACGTCCAAACGGCGCTTGTCAAAGAAGCTTGTGTTCCTCAATGTAGAGTTGATGATCGTTGAGTTTGGAATGCGGATCATTTGGTTGTCCAACGTGTGGACCTTTACGCTAAGAAGGCCGATTGTGTCAACGATTCCAGTTTCGCCGGCGACGTTGATCAAGTCGCCGATTTTAAGAGTTTTTTCCGCGATGACAAAAATGCCGGAGATAATGTTGCTTACGGAAGTTTGAGCGGCAAAGGCGACTGCGATACCGGCCACTCCAGCCGCTCCCCAGATCGCGCTAAGCTTGATTCCGAACAAACTCAAAATGAACATTATCAAAATCGCGTAGTATATATATTTGACAAATTTAAGTATGATTACCGAGCGGTGGGCGGGAAGCTTTTTCTCGGGTATTTTTCTGATTGAGCGGACAATCACCTTGTAAATGGCCATCAGCGCGAAAAAGATTAGCAAAACGCCAAGCAGCCTAAAAAAGTTGTCCCAGGTTGCAAAGCCTTTTATCCATTTGTTAAAAGACTCGTAGGCCCAGTTAAGGTCTTCGGTGATTGTGTTGTCGGAATTTAGCAGAGTGTTCCCGCTTTCAATTATTGGCTCTTCCATATTTTTCCTCCGATTGATAATTAGTAATTCTTAATTCATAATTCTTAATTCGTAATTATGAATTATATCATTCTTAATTCTTTTTGCAAAGGTCTTTGATGACGCATTCGTCGCATTTGGGGGAACGGGCCACGCAAACGTAGCGGCCGTGCAGCAAAAGCCAATGGTGGGCGTCCTTTAAATATTTTTTTGGAACCCGCTCCAAAAGGCTTTGCTCGACTTCCAGCGGAGTGGAGCCTTGCGCCAAGCCGATTTTTGGGGCGACGCGGAACAAGTGGGTGTCAACTGGAATCGTGGGCTTGTCAAAGATTACGTTAAGGACAACGTTGGCGGTTTTGCGTCCTACTCCGGGCAGCGTTACAAGTTCCTCCATCGTGTCGGGAACCTGGCCCTTGTATTCGTCCAGGAGGCGCTGGCTAAGCGCTATGACGTGAGCCGCCTTTGTTTTGTAAAGGCCGATCGACTTAATGTAGCCTTCCAATTTTTTTTGTCCCAGCGCCAGCATTTTTTTTGGCGTGTCGGCGATTTTGTAAAGGGGTTCGGTGGCCTTGTTTACGCTCTTGTCCGTGGCCTGCGCCGAAAGGACGACGCTGACCAAAAGCGTGTATGCGTTCTTGTAAATCAGTTCTGCCTGAGGATTGGGGTTGGCCTTTTTTAGCCGCTCGAAAACTTTTTTTACTTCGTCAGGTGTAAGAAGTTCCATTGCGTTTAGACTAGCGCAAAAAAAAGCGCGGAGCAAGTGCCCCGCGCTTTTTAGTCTTTCAACTGTTCCTAATTAAAAGAACTTTTTAAGCGCGTCCTTCTTGTCGGTCTTTTCCCAGCTGAATTCCTTGCGGCCAAAGTGACCGTAAGAGGCTGTGGGAGAGTAGATCGGCTTTTTAAGGCCAAGCGTCTTGATGATGCCGGCGGGACTGCAGTCAAAGACCTTTGCGACGGCCTTTGAAATTTCCGCGTCGGGAACTTTTCCCGTTCCAAAAGTGTCGACCATAATCGATACCGGGAAGGGAACGCCAATCGCGTAAGCCAATTCGACTTCGGCGCGTTCGGCAAGGCCGGCGGCGACGATGTTCTTGGCTATGTAGCGGGCCATGTAAGCGGCCGAGCGGTCAACCTTTGAGGGGTCCTTTCCGCTAAAGGCTCCGCCGCCGTGTCGGCCCATTCCGCCGTAAGTGTCAACGATGATTTTGCGGCCGGTCAAGCCGGAATCTCCGTGCGGGCCGCCGATTACGAACTGGCCTGTGGGGTTGATGAAGTACTTGGTCTTTTTGTCCAAAAGGCCTGTGGGCTCCAAAACGGGCTTGATGATTTGTTCGATCAAGTCGTCTTTGATTGTCTTGTATTTTACGTCGGGGTTGTGCTGGTGCGAAAGAACTACCGTGTCAATGTGAACGGGCTTGTGGCCTTCGTATTCCAACGTAACTTGGGCTTTGGCGTCCGGGCGCATCCATTCGATTTTCTTTGAATGGCGGGCCTTTGAGGCGGCGCGCAAAAGCTTGTGGGCGTACATAACGGGAGCGGGCATAAGCTCCGGCGTCTCGTTGCAAGCAAAGCCGAACATCATTCCCTGGTCTCCGGCTCCTTGCTGGCCCTTAAATTCAGCGAGTCCTGTTCCTACAACGCCTTGGTTGATGTCCGGCGACTGGGTATGAACGGTGTTCAAAACCGCCATAGAGTCGGCGTCAAGGCCGTAGTCGGCGTTTGTGTAGCCGATTTTGCGCGCAACGTCGCGCGCGATTGTTTGGATGTCCAGCTCCTTGAATTTGGTGGAGATTTCTCCTCCAACAAGAACCATTCCAGTCGTCGTAAAGCACTCGCAGGCAACGTGACTGTTAGGATCTTTTGCTAGACAAGCGTCCAACACTGCGTCTGAAATCTGGTCGCACACCTTGTCCGGGTGTCCTTCGCTTACAGATTCAGAGGTGAACAAATAACGTTCTTTAGTCATTGTTCCGCTCCTAAAAGATGAAGATTGTTTAGGCGGGCATGTGGCGAGCGCGTCCGCCTAGGCCGTTCAAATTCTAAAAAAAGACTTGAACAACTTTAAAAAATATATTATACTATTGTATCTTTTATTTCAAGGGGATAGCTTATGCCTTTAAAAAAGACTTTTTCAAAAGATAAGACAAAGTGTACAGTAACATTCACCGTTACGCCAGAAGCCGCCCAGGGAGCGGAGACAATCAATCTCGCCGGCGACTTTAACAGCTGGAGCAGCAAGGAAAATCCCCTTAAAAAAGGCAAAGACGGCGCTTTTTCCGTTAAATTGACCTTGGAAGCCGGCCGCGAGTACCAGTTCCGCTACTTGGTAGACGGAAAAAAGTGGGAAAACGACTGGAAGGCCGACAAGTACGTCGCCGCGCCTTATTCCAACGCCGACAACTCGGTTGTTAGCACAATTGTAGAGTAAAAAAGACCATAAAATCCCGCCGTTTTGCGCAGGGCATAAAAAAAACCGCTCCTTTCGGGGCGGTTTTTTGTTTTTGCAGCCTTTTGAGGCTTAGATAGCCACCTTTCTTAGGCGGACTCTTTCGATGTCTTCGCTAAAGAGCTCTCGCAAGTCGTTAAGGCCAAGGGCCATAAGCGCCATGCGGTCGATTCCGATTCCCCAGGCCAAAACAGGAACGTCGATTCCCATCGCCTTTGTGACTTCGGGGCGGAAAATGCCCGATCCGCCAAGCTCAAACCAGCCCAATTTGGGGTGCTTGATGTGGACTTCGATGCTGGGCTCGGTAAAGGGGAAGTAGCCCGGAACGTATTTAACTTCCGTGGCGCCCGCGATTTCTTTGGCGAACATTTCCAAAAAGCCCAAAAGGGTTTTTAGGTTTACGTCGTTTCCTAATACGATTCCTTCTGTCTGGTAAAAGTCGCTAAGGTGGGTTGCGTCAACCTTGTCGTAGCGGAAGCAGCGGGCGATTCCAAAGTATTTTCCCGGAATCTTGGCCTTGTGAAGCTGGTGGGCGCTAAGAACGGTTCCCTGGCTTCGCAAAATCAAGCGGCGGGTGAACTCGTTGTCAAACTGGTAGTTCCAGCCGCGGCTTCCGGACTTTCCGCCGTTTTCGTGGACGGCCTTTACGTTGCTAAGATACGGCTCCTCGATTTTTTTCGCGTGAGTCGGGTTTTTAATGCGGTAAACGTCGTGGATGTCGCGGGCGGCGTGGAACTGCGGCATAAAGAGAGCGTCGCCGTTCCAGAATTCGGTTTCTACAAGCGGGCCGTCAAATTCTTCAAAGCCAAGCGAGCAAAGCTTGTCCTTTACTGATTCCAAGAACTGTACATACGGGTTTGTGCGGCCCGGAATGATGCGCGCCGGCGGAACGCCGATGTTGTATCCGCGGAATGTTCCCTTTTTCCATTCGCCGCTTGCAAGCATGGCCGGAGTGATTTCGCCGATTTCGTTTCCTGTGATGCCGGCGCTCTTAAGGGCCTCCGCGACCTTTACGGCCTCGTCCTTAAGCTTGTAAACGACCGTTTCGCGCTCGATTGTGCGGAAGGGAGTTTCGGAAACGCCGCGCTTTTTGGTCAAGCCGCCCATGACTTCCAACTCTTCTTTGGAAAGGTTGGCCGCGTCAAGGGTTGAGTTTTCGGCGGCGGCCGCCTTTTGGACCAAGGCCTTTGCAACCGTGATTCTGTCCGGCAAGGGTTTTCCTGTGGCTTCGGCCAATTTATCGGCGTTCATCGCAAGAACTCCGTCTTTGCTAAGGCCTCCGAAAGCGGAACCTACGTCTTTGTTTTCTATGTTCAAGGCCGCCGCAATTTGGGGCAGGGACTTGGCTCCCTCTTTTTGAAGGAGGCTGACGATCTTTTCTTCTACAAAGCCTTCTGATTGAACTTTGCGTCCAAAGTCGGTCAATTCAAAGTAAGTGTGGGGAGTTCTGGCGACTTCGGCCAAAAGCTCTTTTCCCATAAGCCAGCTAAAGGCTTGGTTTGCGTGTCCTTCCTTGTAGTCAAGTTCAGACTGGAGTTTTGCCGAAGTCAGCTCGTCCTTGGGGCCGTAGCGCAGCAAAACTTTTGTTTCCAAAGGGTGGAGGTTTTTAATGATGCTTGAGATGTCCATTTTATTAAATGATCCTTGTGAATTTAAAGAAACGCCAAGGCGTAAAAACCCCGGCGTTTCTTGTCAGTTTATTTTTTTAGCGCTGGAATTTTACTTGGCAAGCGTATGTGGCCTGCTTAAGTCCGCGCGCGTTCTTTTTGTATGAAAGGCGGTCCTGCTTCATGTACTTGTAGCCGTAGTAGTTGTGCTCAAGCTGGAAGTCGTTAAGACAGGCGTGGATGACTTCGCGAGCTTCCGCTTCCTTGAATGAAACTTCAAGGCAAGAGAAGTAAATGCGAACTTCGTCCAATGCAGCGATGTATTCGATGCGGACCTGGGCTGTCTTGTTTGTTGAATGAATGTCTTCAGGAACGATTACCTGAACGCTTGTGTCCATAGAAGCGCTTTCTTCGTCAACTTCGGCGGATTTATCTTTTGCATAGACCATTGAAAGAGCCATCATGATAGCGATGATTCCAAGAAATTTTTTCATAATTAGCCTCCTGTAAGCTAAAAATTCTGGTACTCTTTTATTATACCAGTTTCCAGAAAAAAATCAAGTTGTAATTGATATTCTCCGGAATTTATTAAAATCGCCGGAATTTTGTTGATCAACACCCTTCCGGTAATCTGCTTGGGTTTGTTTTTCAGGACTTTCCTATAATAAGTCCTTACCGCGTCTTTTAGGGCGTTTTGGGCCGCCTCTTGGATGCCTTCAAAGCCTTTTGACATTTTTCCGCCGCCGATGCCCATAATTCTGGGGTTTTTGACGTCGGCCCACTGCTTCCAGCTTTGAACCATTCCCTCGTCCCGCTCAAAATTGGCCCAGCAATGCACTTTGCTTTGGTCAAACCAGGGCTGTTCGTAGTGGATTTTCTTGCTTTCGGCCTCGAAGGAACGGATTTCCTTGACCTCAAAGTATTCGGGGACGCCCCTAAGCTTGTCGCTGGGCGTATAGTCGAATTCCCAGCCGTAAACCATTCCGTTCAGCAAGTATGGGGTCAGCGTTTTCATTTGGCGGATGGCGTAGTCAAAAACTCCCGCGTCGTAATTAGGCTTTTCAAGGCCGGGGTAGGCGTCCAGCTGCGCCCAAAGGGGCAGGCGGATTTTTCGCTGGAAGGATACCTCCTGGGCGGCGGCGTCTGGCGCTGTCAATGCGGTTGCAAGCGCGATTGCCGCGACGGCGAGAATTGTTGTTTTTAACGAAACGCGTTTTTCCATACCTTTATCGGGTTCACTCCGTACCTAACCAAACAATAGATCCAAGCCGCCGCGAATCCGCTCAAATGGGTCAAATGGGCCACGCCTTGGTTCATTCCAAACAACTGCTCAAAAACCGCGATTCCCGCGTAGATCGCCACCAAAAGGGGCGCCGGCACAGGAACGATTCCCATAATAAACACTGTAGAGCGGGGAAAGATTACAGCAAAAAGCAACAAAACCGCGTAAACCGCTCCACTGGCTCCGACCAAGAGAATGTTGTAGTAGCCGGCGATAAGGTAAAAGACAAGGCTTGCCGTTCCGCAAAGGATTCCGCACAAAAGGTAGAACAAAAGGAATTCCTTGCTGCCCAGCTGTTTTTCGATGTACAAGCCAAAGAACAAAAGGCCTATCATGTTTCCAAACAAGTGCGACCAGGAGCTGTGCATGAACATATAGGTCAAAAGCTGCCAATAATAGCGGGCTTTGAGGAACAAAATCGGATGCAAGCCGAACGTGTATTGCAAGCTTGCGTTGCGGCCGCTCCCTGTAAGGATAAAGGCGATTATGTTCAACGCGACTATAATTAGGGTTGCGTAGTTGAACGAATACGAGAATTTCTTATGAAGAATGTTTTGCATGATTAGTTTTCTGTCTTGACGGCAGACTCGATGATTTCTTTGTCGGCAAACGTTATGCGGTTGCGGCCGGACGTCTTTGAAACGTAAAGGGCCTTGTCGGCTTGCTCAACAAATTCCTTGGCGTTTGTAACCCGGTTTTCTTCCGGATCGAACACGCTTACGCCGCCAGAAATCGTCACGTGGACTTTCTTTCCTTCGTACTCAAAGTTTGTGCCTTCGATGTTGGTTCTTATTCGCTCGGCAACTTGCAAGGCGTCGTCCTTGAGCGTGTTTGGAAGCATTACAGTAAATTCTTCTCCGCCGTAACGGCTGGCCATGTCTTGGGCGCGGATTGAGCTTTTTATGATTTTGGCCACCGTAGTAAGAACGTAGTCTCCGCAAGTGTGGCCGTAGGTGTCGTTGAATGACTTAAAGTGGTCGATGTCGAACATTATCACGCCCATCGGAAGGCCCTGCGCGTTGGCCAAGTCAAGCTTGTCGGTCAATTGGTTGAAGAAGTAGTACTTTAGCTTTAGGCGGGTCATCATGTCGGTTGACGAACGCTCCAAAAGTGCGGCGTTGTTGATGGCCATGCTGGCCAATGAGGCTATGTTCAATATTTGCTTTATGTCGTAGTCGTTAAAGGCGGTTCCGTCGCCCAAGTCCATTCGCTCGCCAAGGAGCAAAATTCCGTTCATGCGGTTCTTTTGGAAAAGGGGAACGATAAGGGACGGCTTTAGAGAATAGATTTGGTCAAGGTTATTGTGCGGAAGGGCGCTTTGGAGGTCCCTTACAAAGAAAACCCTTTCCTTTTCGTTAAGAACGTCCACAACCGGGTCGTTCATCGGAATCGTATAGTTGATTTGGCTATCCAAATCCATTCCGGTATAGTTGTTGCTAAGGCTGTAGGCTTCGGCCTCAAAATCGTCAAGAACGAAAATTCCCGCGCCCAAAACGCGCATTTGGCACATGCAAGTGTAAAGAATAGATTCGATTAGGGTGGGGTAGTCCAAGGTGGAACACAAAGAACGGGCGATCTCCAACAATTGCTGGACATCGTAAAGGCGCTTTTCGTAGCGCTCTGTGAGTTGGTCTATTGTCTCGTTCTTGCCGGCTTCCAGTTCAAAGCCGTGTTCGTTGTTTTTCATCCGTTATATTTCTTTAGCCTTCTTAACTATAACATAATTTCGTATAATGTCAAAGAAGTTTTTCCACAAAGGATACTGCAATTCCAAAAGGGACGTGCTTTCCCTGTTCCTTGAAGAAAACATAATTCCCTTTAGATTGGATACAAGCTCGCTCTTTGAGCGCTTTGTGTCCGTGATGCAGTCGCCAAGGTTGTCGTGCAGCAAAAGGAGCAAAGACGATATTTTTTGAATTATCTCCTTTGCCTCGTTATTAATAGTATCGACCAAATTCGTTAGTTTTTTAGAAAATTCAGCGTTCTTGTGGCTGTCCGCGATCAAGCCGTTGATGGAGCTTAGGCTGTACTTTTGGCCAGAGCCAAAGGAATCCTCAAATTGGGTGATCAAGCTCATGCTGTCATTAACGGCAAAAACCGTTTGCGAAAAGGACGTCTTTACCGCTGGATTTGTGAACAAGCCTTCTACAACGATGTCGTTAACTACGCTGCGGATCGGCTCGGAATAGTATCTTTTTAGGAATGTTTTTACGACGCTTAGCGGCATTACCCACATAAAGTTTGTGGAGGCGTTCTTTCCGATAATGTCCATCGTGTCGCTGTTGTAGCCCGCCAAGGGTTCGAGCCTTGAATCGGGGAAAAGGACGTCAAGCTCTTGCCTTACGTAATCGTCCTTCATTTCGTTCAAGATTCTCTGCTCGTCGGCCACAAACTGCTTTTGGATTTCTTCGGCAAAGTTTTTGCGGACGTTTTCCTTGTAGCTGGCCTTTTGCGGGGCAAAGTTCGGGTCGTTCTTGGCCAAGCAAATCAAGCCCCTTAAGGTGGCCGCGTTGAGCGTGTGCTTTATGATCGCGTGAATTCTGCGCAAGTTTTGCAAAAGTTCTTTTTTTGTCCTTGTGTCGTTGGGCGTTCCGTTTAAAAGCTCGTTCAAGGCCAGGACAGCGTTTCCTACGGGCATCGTAATCGAGTAGTCGGCTGTCAAATAATAAAGGTCAAGGAACGTGTTTTCCAAAGTTGCCGGAGGGAGCGGCTGGTAGTCCGGAACAAAGTCCGGGTCGCCGTGCTTGGTGGCGAACTCGTCGTCAAAAAGCTGAAGGGGAGAAACAAAGTTAAAGTGGCACAAGTCCGCCAATTGATGCAATGAAGTTATGACCTCGTCCATTTTTGTGAACTGGGGGCCGTTTAGGTCGGTGACGATTTTTTCCAAGCTTTTCTTTTGTTCGTCAAAAGTGCCGCGCTGGCCGCTGCCGCCCATTTTTAGCGCTTGCTTTTTTAGCTCCTCATAGGAAAGGGAGTCCAAAATGCGCTTGTCTTCTTCCGTGTAACCGGTGACGATAAGCTCTTCCTCAAAACGGTGGTTGCGCCTGATGTCCGGGCTTGCGATTGTGTTGTCCAAAATTTTAGCGACGGGCTGGATGTTTTCGTAAAGGACTTTTAGCGCTTCGGCAAAGTTGGGCTGAACCAAATCATTCTTAAACAAAACCGCCGGATGAAGGCGGAGTTCGCTTTCGATTTTGCGGAGCTTGATTTTCTTTTGCACTTCCGGCGTGTTTGAACGGAATAAAAGGTCAAAAATGTCTGTCAACGCCTGCATGAATGACATAACATTACTATTATAATATAGTTTTTTGATTTTTGCAACATGGAATTCAATTCATAATTCTTAATTAAGAATTATGAATTAAGAATTGAGGAGAAGACGGAGAGGTAGTCGGCCTTTGTCTCGGCTTGGACTACGCGTCGGCGCAACTCTCCCACTCCCGGAAGGCCCTTTGAGTAGGCGCAAAAGCGCTTTCGCATTTCAAGACAGGCGGATTTTTCGCCAATGTCGGAGGCAAGCGTTTCCAGTTCGTCAAAGCCGGCTTGGATCGATTCCTTTGCGGGGATTTCGTCATAGGCGCCGGTCTCCAAAAATTGCCGCGTCTGCCTAAAAATAAAGGGCCGGCCCATAGCCCCGCGCGCGAACATAACCGCGTCGCAACCTGTTTGTTCCAGCATGGCCTTGGCTTCTTGGGGGCTAAAAGCGTCTCCGCTTCCAAAAATCGGAACGCGGCCGTTGGCGAACTTTACAAGGTCGGCCAAAATGTTCCAATCCGCCTTTCCCTCGTAGCCCTGCGCGCGGGTTCTTGGGTGTATCGTTATTGCCGAACAGCCCGCTTGAATCGCGGCGTCGGCGGCTTCTTTCCAGGTAAGGTTTTGCGCGTCCCAGCCGCTCCTGATTTTTACGGTTACGGGAACCCTGCCTTCCACCGCCTGGACTACGGCGGACGCGATTTGGTAAAGCTTTTGGGGATTGCGGGTCAATTCCGAGCCGGCGCCGCTTTTTATGATTTTGGGAACCGGGCAGCCGCAGTTAATGTCAATCAGCTCGCAGTTTGTGGCTTCCAAGACCATTTTGGCGCCATTTTGCATGACCTCGGGATTTCCGCCGAAAATTTGTACGGCGTAGGCTTTTTCGTTGGGAGCGCGGCGCATCAGGGCGGCGGTTTTGTCGCTGCCTCGCGTAAGGGCTTCCATGCTGACCATCTCGGTGTAGCAAAAATTGGCGCCCGCGCGGACGCAAACGCTCCTAAAGGCCCTGTCGCTGTAGCCGGCGACAGGCGCCAAAAAGAGGTTTCCGTCTAATTTTAGCTTTCCGATTTGAACGGGGCGGTAAAGGCTCATTCCGGCAAGTTAAAGACTTTAGAGCTGTTCTTCCAAAGCTGAACGCTAAGGTCTTCAAGCGGCATTTCAAGCATTTCGGCCAAGAATTTTGCCGTGCTTACGAGCATTTTGGGCATCGTGCGCTTTTTTTCGCGGAATTCCGCCGGAATCATAAAGGGGCTTTCGGTTTCGATCAAAATTCTGTCAACCGGAATGTTCAAAACTGTCTCGTGCAAGTTGCGGGCGTTGCGGTAGGTCAAGTTTCCGGCAAAAGAGAACCAAATGTTGAGATTGGCGTCAAGGCACTTTTTTGCGTAGGCCGCGTCCTCGCTGTAGCAGTGGAGAATCGCTCCTTTTTCGGGAATTCGCTGGCTAAGGATGTCAAAAACGTCCTTTCCGGCGTCTCGGTTGTGGATTATTACCGGCAAATTGTGCTTTTGGGCCAGTTCCAGCTGGGTGATAAAGGCCTCGATCTGGGTGCGCTTGTCTCCGTACTGCTTGTAATAGTCCAATCCGGTCTCTCCGACGGCGATCACGTTGGGAAGCTTAAGGTTCTCCTCGATGGCGCGAACCCAGTCTTTGCCTGGATTCGTTATTTCGGACGGAGCGACTCCGCAGGCGTGGTAGACGCCCGCAACGTTCTTTAGAGCCGGGTATACCTTGGCAAAGTCGTGGAGAGAATTGTTTATGCTGACAATGCGGTTAACGCCAGCCAATTTGGCTTGCTGTATAACGCGTAATTGTTCAATAGGGTCATCGTATATCAGCCCGATGTGAGCATGAGTATCAAAAAACTGCATGGCTTATGTCCTAAAAAAAAGATGTGCTTATATAATAGCGCCACTTGTAAATTTTGTCAAATTTTTATTAAAAATGCCGAAAATTTCTATATATGTTGACAAAAACGATATTTTTCGATAGGATAAGGAATAATGGCTAAAAAGCGCGATTTATCTAAAATAATGTCAAAATCTTTCTCAACAAAGCAATCTTTTGGAGACAAGTGCGCCGCAACCGCTTCAAAAATTTTTCACGTTTTTGACAACAAGCTTACGGTTATGATCGTTCCCCACGCTCAGGGAAAGGTAGTGAATTTCCAGACCAACGTTTTTGCCATGGTGTTGGGAATCATCATCGCGCTTGGCGTCGCTCTTAGCTTTATCTTTTTTAACAAAAACGCCATCAACGCAAGTGCCGAAATCAGCCGCTTGTTCACTGAAAACCGCCAAACAATGGCCAGCCTTGACGAGTTGCGCGACGAGAACAACAATCTTTTGCAGACAGCCAAGCGCTTCCAGTCTTCGCTTAACCAGTCCCTTTCGCTTTTGGGAATAGAAGCCAACCATGACGTTGAAGGTTCGCCGATTATGAACGGAGACCTTTCTTCGCTCTTTAGCATGGAAGAGTTGGCCACAGGAAGCGTTCGAGAAGCCGCCGACATCCGCCAGCTTACTTCTTACTTGGAAGGCGCTGTTCAGCCGATCGAGCAAATCGGAAAAATGCTTGAGACGCAAAATTCTTTGTTCAGCGACATTCCCAGCATTTGGCCCGTTCGCAGCGCCCAGCTCCATATTTCGATGGGCTTTGGACCGATGGTTCACCCGATTACCGGCCAGTGGTACGTTCACAAGGGAATCGACCTTTCCACGTGGCGCAGCGGCGACCCGATTCACGTTGCGGCCAACGGACAGGTTGTTACAGTCGCCTACGACATGGGTTACGGAAACAACGTAATTGTAAAGCATAAGCACGGAATTTACACACGCTACGCCCACATGAACACAATCCGCGTAACAAAGGGTCAGTTTGTCTCTCAGGGCGACGTAATCGGAACAATCGGAAACACCGGCGTTACAACCGGTCCCCACCTTCACTACGAAGTTCATATCGGAAGCGACGTTGTTGATCCGATCAAATACCTTAACATAAAGGTTTCAAACTAATGGCTCTTTTTTCCGACGACACTTCAATTTGCACGATTGTCGGAGCGGGCTCCGCCTTTGTCGGCAACATGCGCGTTAACGGCGCGATGATGATTGACGGCGATGTTGACGGAGATTTGGAAGTCAGCGGAAATCTAATCATCGGCGAAAAGGCGCGAGTTCGCGGAGACATCAACGCAAAAAGCGCCGTTATAAGCGGAATCGTTTTGGGCGACATCAACGCTCCCGAAGGAATAAGGCTTACAGAAACTTCGACTGTTTTGGGCGACATCGCCACCCACCGTTTGCAAATCGCGCAGGGAGTCATCTTCCATGGCCACTGCATCGCCTTAAGCGACGAAGACCTTTACGAAAAAGAAGCGGTCAAACAGCGCCAGTTGCGCGAAATCAAGAGCAAGACGATTATTAAATGAATTCGATAGATCCTACAAGCAATGGATTGTATTACAACGCCACCCAGGCCGCGGCCAATCAAGCCGCCGCTCAAGCCATGGCGCAAAAAGCCGAAAAAGAAAAATCTGTAAAAAAGACAAACTTTTCTTCGATGGTGGAAAAACGCGCGGCCGAAAATCTTTTGGCCAGCCAAGGCCTTCCGCCCGAGATTGCGGGGCTTAGCCAAGAAGACGCGCTTGTTTGGCTTAAGGACCAATTGGACATGGCAGGCGACGCTCTTAGCGAAAACGCCGACGGACAAAATCTTGACAAGTACAAAAAGGCTGTAAGCCAATTCATCAAGTTCATGCAAAAGAACAATTTTGTTTTGGAGGAGCACAAGCGCTTTGGCAGGTCGCGTACTGGAAAGAAAAAGGACCCGGCGATTTTGATTCAAACGATTGACAAAAAGCTTGAGCAGTTGAACTACGAGATTTGGTACAATCATTTGGACAAGCTTAAGCTTCTTGAAAAAATTCACGAAATAAACGGTTTGGTGGTAGACTTGACCGCCGTTTAATAATAAAATATAAAAAAGGTTTTTTATGAGCGATATTTTTGAAAACGACATAGATGAAGAAAACGAAGATCTTTCCCAGTTGGAAGACGACAACGAAGAAATTTCCAGCGAGGAAAAATATTCCTCCAGCGAGCCGCTTTATGCCTTGCGTTTGGATTATTCGCGCGAGGGAGTTTTTGCCAAGCAAGGAAACTTTAAGCTGGAACCCGGCGACGCGGTAATCATTCCTACCCGTTACGGAAAGGATTTGGCGCGCGTTTTGGGAAAGGCGACCGGCCCGATCGGAATCAAAAAAGACGACATTATCCAAATTGACCGCAAGGCCAGCGACGACGACTTAAGCCGCGCCGCCGAGCTTAAAGAAAAAGAAGTCGGCGCCTTTAAGGTGTTCCAAGAAAAGGTCGCCGCGCGCAAATTGAACATGAAATTGATCGGCGCGCACTTTTTGGTTGACGAGCCAAAGGCCTTGTTCTTCTTTAGCGCCGAGCAGCGCGTTGACTTTAGGGAATTGGTAAAAGACTTGGTAAGCGTGTTCAAGATGAGAATCGAGTTGCGCCAAATCGGCGTGCGCGACGAGTCTCGCATTACCGGCGGCTTGGGAATTTGCGGCCGCCCTTATTGCTGCCACGCCATCAGCGACAAGCTGCGCCCTGTTTCAATCAGGATGGCAAAGGACCAAAACCTTTCGCTAAACTCTATGAAAATTTCGGGCCAATGCGGCCGTCTTTTGTGCTGTCTTTCTTACGAGTACGACTTTTATTCAGACGCCCGCAAAAAGCTTCCCAACGAAGGAACCCGCATTTTTTACGACGGAACGAATTTTAGGATTACGGAAATCAATCCGTTGAGTTCTATGATTAAGCTTTACGGAGAGGACGGCCGCATTATCGAGATTAACGCCAGCCGCTTTGTAAAGGAAAACAATCGCTGGAAAATCAACTAGGCGGTCAGCTGATTACCGCCAGCAAATAGTCCGAATCGTCAAAGGCCGAAAGTCCGTCAAAGCCGCTAAAGAACTGAACGTTCTTAAAGCCCGCTTCTTTTGAAAACTCTTCAATCTCTGTCTTTTTTAGCGGATAAATTTTTGTGTCTTCAAACACAGGCACCGACTTTCCGTTTTTTTCCAAGACGCTGTCAAAGTTAAAGGAACCGTCGTTTAGCCTTGAGATCGACCGCTTGTAGCGGACGCGGGCGCTGGTAAGTTCCGGCAAAATCGATTTTGGAACCGCCTTGAATCTGTCAAAATTGTAAAGCTGCAGGACAACGATTCCGCCGTCGGACAAAAGCTCCTTGCAGTCAAAGAAAAATTTTCGAACAAGGGTTTTGTCGCGGATAAAAATAACGCGGCTGTTTAGGCAAGAAATTACGTTGTAGAATTTTTTGCCTAAAAAGCGGGTCATTTCCAGCGTGGACATTTGGAAGTATCTGACGGACATCAATTGGTTTCGGTATTTTAGGTTGGCGGAATCAAGCAGTTCGCGCATTGTTTCCAAGCCGGTAACGTCTACCGAGTCCTTGGCCAAGCGGTGGCACAAAACTCCCGTTCCGCAGCCAATGCTGAGCAATTTTGCAGGGTGAGGATATTTTTGTATCAAAGTCTCGTAGAACGTCTGTTGCGCCAGCGTGACAGGATACAATTCATCGTAATATTCAACCAAATTTTTAATTGATTCCATTTTGACAATAATTATAAACCCAAAATGGAATTTACGCAAATTTTTTTTGCTTGCGCGGACTAGATTTTTTCCAGTTTTTTGGCCTTTACAAAGAAGACTTTTACACCCTCGTCTGGAAATTGCTTCTTTACGGCCTTGATTATGGCCTTGACCTTGGGCGCGTCAGACTTTTCGATGTAGGCAAAAAGGGCAAAATTCACCTCTGGCCAGCTGGATGTTCCCAACTTGTAGCCGGCCTTTCCGCGGCCGTGGACCAAGGGAATTGTAGTGTACAAAAAGTCGGGAATGTTCTCTTCCAGCGTTTCTATGATGTCGTCTTGAACCGATTGGTTTGCGATAATTTCAACTCGATACATAATCAATCCTTGCCTTCCAGGAAGACCTTAATGCGGCTTTTTTTGACTTTCTTTTCGTTCATAATAAGCGAGTACAAAACAGGGATAAAGAAAAGCGTTACAAAGGTTGAGCTGGTCAAGCCGCCGACGACCGCGACGCCAATCGGCTGAACCATGCCGGCGCTTCCGCTTGAGGCAAAGCACATCGGAAGCATTCCCAAAATCGTCGTTAGCGTTGTCATCAATACCGGGCGCAAACGGCTTGAGCCGGCTTCCAAGCAGGCGTCATGCATTTTCAGGCCGCGGTCAAGAAGGAGGTTGGTGTAGTCAACCAAAATGATTCCGTTGTTTACTACGATTCCGACCAGCATGATTAGGCCTACCGCGCTCATCATCGAAATCGCCTGGCCAGAGATTTTGTAAATGGCCACGACTCCAATCACCAAGAATGGAATCGTGCAAAGGTTGATGAAGGGCGCCTTAAAGCTTTCGTAGGTTCCGGCCATAACGCCAAAGACCAAAAGAATGGCCATCAAGATGATTCCCGCGTAGGCCTTTCCTTGGTCTTGCATGTCCTTCCACGCTCCCTCGTAAGAAACGCTTATGTTGTCGGGAATGATGAAGGATTCCGAGATTCCCTTTTTGATTTTGTTTTCAACTTCGTAGGCGTTGACTTCTGTCGTAAGGTTTGCGCTGATTGTGACGACGCGCGTTTGGTTTTCGCGCTTGATTGTGACAGGTCCAAGGCCTTTGACGACTTTGGCAAAGTTTGCCACGCTGACCTTGCCGTTCGTTCCCTTGACGTAAATCTGTTCCAAGTCGGTGACGGATTTTCTGTCGCCGCCCTCGTACATCAAGACGACCGAATATTCTTTTCCGGCCTTGCGGTAAGTTGTGGCGGTGACGCCGTTGATCGCGTAGTTGATTTCGCGCGCGACGGTGGTCACGTCCACGCCAAAGGAGTAGGCGCGGTCGCGGTCGATTTCGACTTCGATTTCGGGAACGCCTTCTTCGGTGTCGACGGAAGGTTCGCCCAAGTCGCTTATGCCGTCCATTACGTCTCTGATTTTTCCGGCGTATTTGATGGCGGCGTCAAGGTCGTCGCTTCGCAACTTTATTACGATGTCGCTTCCGGTCATTTGTCCGCGGAAGCCTTGGCTGAACGAAAAGCGCGCTCCGGCAAAATCGTTAAAGTGCGCGCGCAATTTTTTTTGTATTACTTCGGCGTTGTCGATTTGTTCTTCGCTTTTGGGGAGCTGGATTTGGATCGTTCCCCTGTATGCGGTGGCGTTGCGCGAGCCGGTTCCGATGCTGGTGATGATTGTCGTGTAGCCTTTGATTTCTTTTTTGCAAATCTCTTCAAGCTCTCCCATAACCGCGGCGGTCGATTCAAGCGTCGTTCCGATCGGAAGGTTCACGTTGAGCGAAACGCTGTCGTCGCGGCCGTTTGGCATCATGTTGATTGTCATCGTCGGGATAAAGGCGAATGCCGTGATGAGCGTTACCGCGCAAACCGTTACAGTTATGGCGCGGTGGGTTAGGGCCGCGTCCAAGGCCTTTTTGTAAATGGCGGTCAGGGCGTTCATCGGAACGTCAAGCAGCGAGTAAAGCTTTCGAAGTATTTTTGACTTGACCGGCTTTTCCTTTCTGTTTGAAAGCGGAAGGAATTTTCCCGCCAAAACCGGCACCAAGAAAATCGCGACAAAGAGCGAAGACATCAGCGCGATTACGACGGTAAAAATGATTCCCTTGAACATTTGTCCCATCATTCCCAATTCCTTCATGTAAAAAAGGAATGGAACGAATACGCAGATTGTAGTCAAGTTTCCGCTGGTGACGGACATAACCATTTCGCTAGAGCCAAGTTCCGCCGAAACCAAAGGCTTTGCGCCGCGCGAACGGTAAACGTAAATGTTTTCTATCATTACGATTGACGCGTCAACAATCATTCCAACGCCAAGAATCAAGCCAGTGAGCGTCATCATGTTGAGCGTAAGGCCGGCAAAGTTCATGCAAAGCATCGTGATGATTATTGAAAGCGGAATTGAAATCGCGATGATAATCGTTGACTTGAAATTTTTTAGGAAGAGGAACAAAATCAAGACCGCCAAAATCAAACCCTGCATCGCGCTTTCCAAAAGCGTGTTGATTGTGTCGCGGATTGAGTCGGTGGTGTCCCATACGATTTGCATCGACATGTCGCCGGGGAGAATCTCTTGTATCTCGTCAAGCTTTTTGTAAACCGCGTTGGCCACCGTGACGCTGTTTTTTCCGGACTGCTTTGTGACGCTGATGTAAACGCCGGGCTGGCCGTTGATCAAAACTTCGTTGGACTTATCGCGGTAGCCAAGGTAGGCTTTTCCGATGTCGGCAAGGCGGACGATGTAGCCGTTCCTTGTCGTGATTACGGTGGAATTGATTTGCTCCACGCTTGCGAATTCGCCGATCGTTCTAATCGTGTAGTCGTAAAAGCCTTCGGTGATTTTTCCGCCGCCCAATTCCAAGTTTTGGCGCGAAAGCGCGGAAGAGACTTCGGTAATCGTTATGCCGTAGGCGGACAAGCGGTTTTGCGAAAGGTCGACGCGGACGATTTTGTCGCGGCCGCCGTAAACGCTCGCTTCGGCAACGCCGTCGGTTTGCTCGATCAAGTCGGTGATTGTGTTGTCCGCGATTTCGCGCAACTCGTTGCGGTCGCGGTTTCCGTTGACCGCGATGCGCATGATTGGCATGGAGTTGCTGTCCATTTTGAAAATGGAAGGAGTGCCGGCGTCGTCGGGAAGGCTTCGGACAACGCGGTCTATTTTGTCGCGCACGTTGTTGGTGGCGATGTCAAGATTGGTTCCATAGTTGAACTCAAGCGAAATGCTGGAGCGGCCTTCCGAAGAAGTGCTGGTGATTTTTTTAAGGCCCGTTACGCTTACCAGTTGCGACTCCAAAAGCTTTGTGACGGATTTTTCGACTGACTCAGGGCCGGCGTTTTGGTAGGTCGTGTTGATGTTTAGGTAAGGGTAGTCAACGTCCGGCATAAGGCTTATCGAAACGTTCTTTAAAGTGAAGGCGCCCATTATTCCCAAAAGGACAAAGACAATCAGCGTGAGAACGGGATGACGCAGCGTTGTTTTTGTTATGCTCATTTTTTGCCCCGCGCCTCTTTGTCGCCGTACTTTTCGTTAAGCGCTTCGGCGGCTCCTGTGATGTCCTTGACTTTGGCGCCATTGCTTAGCGAAGTTTGTCCTTGCACGACGACGCGCTCGCCCTCGCGCAAGCCGCTGATTATTTGAACGATTCCGTCAACTTCTTCGCCCAAAGAAACTTCGCGCTTTTCTACGGTGGAGTTTTCCTGCAACACGTAGGCAAAGTATTTGTCCTCGTTTGTCACAAGCGCGCTCTTGGGAACGGTGACCGCTCCAGAATAGTCTTTGGTGTACAAAATAATTTGCGAGAACATTCCCGCGTTGATTTTTGAGTCGCGCTCGTCAAAGGTCAGGATTATTTGCTTGGTTCTGCTTGCCGCGTCAACGACAGGCGACACGCGCTTTACGGTCGCCGCGAATTTTTCTTCTGGATAAGCTTGAACGGAAACGAGCGCCTTTAGGCCCGGCTTTAAAAACGATACGTAGCGCTCGGGAATGTCGGCCACGATTTGCAAATTGTTTATGTCGCCGATTCTAGTGATTTCCGTGTTGGGCGAAACTGTGGTTCCGTTTTTGGCCGGCGTTGAGATTACGCTTCCGGCAATCGGAGCGTGAACCGGGCTTTGCTTGTAGTATTCCCCGGGCTGGCTTGGGTCAACGTAAGCGATCACGTCTCCGCGCTTTACGGAAGAGCCGAGCATTACTTGCGTTGAAATTATTTTTCCCGAAACGTTTGGGTAAACCGAAACGGAATTTTGCGATTCAATCTCTCCGTTGGCCACAATGTAGCCGTGAAGCGTTTCGGGTTCGACGGCTTTTGTGACAACGCTGAATTCTGTGTTGCCGGCCGCTCCCCAAGAGCCGGACTTGCCGGGCTTTCCGCCTTTTCCGGGAGCGCCGTTTTTATTTTTTCCAAAGGTAAGGGCGTAGGCGATCAAGAGCGCCGCGACCGTTAAAAATACGATTAAAAACAAATGGGCTTTTTTTACTTTCATTTTATTCTCCTTGCGCTGGCGCGTTTTGTGCGCCGCTTAACGTTCCAAAAGGAACGCCAAGCGTGTTTTCCAAAGTTAAAATTGACGAAGCCAAGTTGTAGGCTTGCTGCTTTAAGTTGAGACGCGCTTTTTCCAAAGAAGTTCGCGCGTTCAAAAGTTCCGTCCAATTGCGCGAGCCTCGGTTGTAGGCTTCTTGCGTCATGCGGTAGCTTTGCTCGGCAAGGCTTACGCTGGACTTGAGCGTTTGTATCGCGGAGATTGACTGCTCGATTTTCTTTACGCCGCTTTGCGCGCTGACGGCGAGGCTTGTCTTTTTGTCCGCGATTTGCAATTCGTAATTCGCGATCGTGTCCTTTGCGGCGCTAACCGCGTCGGCTTTTTTTGACCAAGGCAAAAATCCGTCAAGGGGAAGCGTTACGCTTAGAGAAAGGCTCCCGTTGTCGTTCATTCCGTTTGAGCTGTTTGTCCATGTGGGCCTGTAAGACCAGCCCGCGCTGATTGTGGGGCCGTAAGCCGAAAAGCGCTTGTCCAAAAGGCTGTTCCGCGCTATCTCAAGATTTTTTTCAAGCGCCAAAAGTTCCAGCGAGCGCGTCTCGATTCCCTCGACTGAAACGCCCTGCAAGTCTGAAAAGGCGTCAAGGCTTCCGACCAAATCAATTTGCGCGTCCTGCTCGATTCCCAAAGTTTGCTTAAAGGCCGCCAAGTCCGCGTCGTATGAAATTTGAGCGCTTTGCAAGGCGGGCAATTGCGTTTCGTAGTTGACTTGGCTTGAAAGGACGTCAAGCTGGCTTATCGCGCCCTGGCCGTACTTTCTGCGGTTGGTTTCGTAAGTTTGCCGCGCGGTCTCGGCGTTGGTCTTTTGCAAGTTGATGTTGTCGGCCTGGTAGAGCAAATTGTAAAAGGCATTTCTAACTTTCAGCTCCACGGAACGGCAGGCGGCCTCGTAGCTGATTTGGCCGGCCTGGTATTTTAGCGCGGCGTTCTTAATGTCAGTGTAAAGGTTTGTCGAAAGGGTTACGTTGACGCTTCCCTGGACGTAGGCGGAATAATTTTCGGCAAAGTTTTTGTTTGATTTGGAGAGGCCGCCGCTTGCGGTCAGCGAAGGGCTTGCGCTGTTCCACGAGTTTTTTTTGGAACGCTTGGCCGCGTCCAGCTGGATTTGGCTTTGCTTTATCTGAACGTTGTTCTTTAGCGCCAAGTCCACCGCGTCTTGGATCGACAGCGAAAGCGGCTGGCTTTGCGCGTTCAGGCCAAACGACAAGGCGGCCGCAAAAATCGCGCATAAGACTTTTTTCATCGTATTCTCCTGCGTAGAATTGTTGTATTTTATCATAATTTCGCTTGGAATTCTATAGTAGCGATGTGTCAAAAATGTGACAAAACGGGGGCAAAATCGTTGGAAAATTGAAAATTTTGGGGCAATTCTTGTTTTTTAGGAGGAGGGTGTGGTAAAATAACAAAAGTCATGGACAACATTCTCCTAAACATTTGGATTGAATTAAAAAAGGGACTCAAGGCGCGGCTGACTAGGGCGGGAGCGGGCGGCTCCGATGAAAAATACGTTTTGATATTGGAAGTTGTCGAAAACGAAAATGCGCGAAAAATAAATTTAATCGTAAGCGGCCGCAAGGTTTTTGACAGTTCCGGGAAATGCTTGGACTTTGGCGACGCTTACCCTGTGGTCACGGAACACGGCAAAATTATGATTACAAAAAAGTTTATCAGCGCTTGGTTGGAATAAAATGCAAATAAAAGAATTCTCGCAAACGGAAAACAAAGACTACTGGATTGGCTTTGTTTACACCTTTCCGGCTTTTCGCGGAAAAAGGCTGATAGCGAAATTGATTGACCGCGCTTGTTCATGCGCGAAAGAAGATGGCTATAATGCCGTCTATGTTTCGACCGACCAAAAGGGCTTGTACGAAAACTTTGGCTTTGAATTCTTTCAAGAGATGCAAGACCGCCGCGGCGATATGTCGTTGGTTTATAAAAGGGCGTTACGAGCGGTCAAGGCACGCTAACGCTCAGGGCCTTGACTCGCTCGTTTTGTGGCGCAATCAATATTATTGCGCCACAATAAGAAAAAATCTTGACATTACTACGTATACGTAGTAAAATGGCCTCATTTGGAGGCCGTTTATGAAAAAACTGTTCCGCTTTAATTTCACAAAGGAAACCGCCGTCGCGTTTGCGGCCGGAGCGGTTATGATTGCCCTTAGCCTTTTGATGCTGCCTTTTGCGGGCGATTCTTTGGCGGACAAAATCATTTCTTTTGTCCTCCGCGACTTGCTGATGATTTTTGGACTGGGCGTTGTTTTTGTTTCGCTTTTTGTGGAACGGAACAAAGACGGCGTTAAGGCTATTGGCTTTACGGGAAAGAAAAATGTCCTAAGCCTTTTGCTGGATCTCCTTTTTGCCGCGGGTCTTTTGGCGATGTTCTTGAAGGAAGGCCGGCCGCAAGGAATTTGGGAAGCCAGAAATCTTTACGCGGCCGCTTACATTTTGGTCGCCGGCGTTTTTGAGATGACCTTTATTTACGGCTATTTGCGTGCATGCTTTGAGAAGGCCTTTGGAATTGTTCCCGCGATTCTTTTGACGGCCGCCTTTTATTCCTTCCATCACGCGGGCTTTCAGCCGGAGTTCTTGCATTTATTTTTTGTGGGCCTAATGTATTCCGCCGTTTATTACATCACGCAAAACCTTTTGATTGTCTTCCCATTCTTCTGGGCGGCCGGCGCTTTGTGGGACGTGATTGTTTCTTCGGAAGCGGGGAACGAGATTAAAAACCTTGAATCATTCGCCATCGCGCTTGCGATTTTAGTCCTGTCCGCGATTTGGATTTTTGTTATAAGGAGAAAGCGCGATGCTGTCTAAAACTTCAATCGTAATTTGCGGAATGCTTTTGCAGGGCGAGATGAACGCTTACGACATGCTCAAAATGATTGACAGCATGAACATGCAGTACTGGCATCCGATCGGCGCGACCACGCTTTACGAAACCTGCTTGCGGCTGGAAAAAAAAGGCTTTATCGAGGACACAGGCAAGGCGGAAAACAAGGCCGTTTACCGTCTTGCAAATTCCGGCCGCGCCGAATTAAAGGACACGATTCGCGCGCTTTTTGAGCGGGTCGATTACGATTCGGTATGGTTTTCGCTTGCGGTGATGTATTCTAGCGTTCTCACTAAAAAAGAATTGGAAGCCGAAAAGAAAAAACGCGCCGCGCTTCTTGACGAATACGAAAAAGGAACGGTAGAAAACCGCGACAAAATGCTCGCCGAAAAAGTTCCCTACATCGACATCTGCGCGATAGACCGTATGATTCAGATTGTGCGAATGGAAAAAGAAACGCTGGCGAAATTATAAAAAAAGGCTGCCCGCTTTGGGGCAGCCTTTTGCTTTAGTCTAAAACTTTTTTGTAATTATAATTTCAACTTTCTTTTCGTGGATGCGGACAACCACATCGTCGGAAATGCTTGCGATGATTGATTTTTCCAATTCGTCCCAGGCTTCGCCTTTTTCTTTTCCGGCGTAGGAGCGGTAGGTGTCCAACGACCAGCTGCGGCCCATCTCGTAGAAGTTTCCGGCGGTCGCGCTGACTTGCGCGTAGTCAATCATCATCAACTGCGCGGCGACCAGGATTTTTCCTAACACGCCTTTGCCGGCGTCGTTCTTTCCGCTGGAAGAAATGGCAAGCAGCTTGTCGCGCTTGTCGGAAGACATCGGCTTTGTCGGAACAAGGCTGGTGCGCAATTTGTACTTGTTGTTTTCGGCCTCAATCCAAAAGTCGCCCTCGGCGTATTCAAGAAGCTCCGGGAGCATCGATATCAATTCTTCGGCCATAAGGCGCAAAAGCTTTGTGCTTTTTTCGTCAAGCTTGTTGTAGGCCGCGGCTTTTTCCGTTTCGTTCAAGATGGCGGAAAGTGACTCTTTGTCGCCAGTGATTTTGCAAACGTCAGATTTCATTGTGTCCTCCTTAATTTTTTTTGCATTGCTTAGAGAAAGTTCTGGCTCCCTCTACAACGAGAACTACGGCAAGAATCGCCATCGCGCTTGCGAACACAAGCTGGAACCAGTTGCCCCAGTGGAAGGCTTTTGCGGCAAGTTCCGGAGTGGCCGCATGGGCCATAGCCGTAACCTTTGCGAGGATTGTGCGGACAAGCTGCGTCAATGTGGCCGCGAGCATAAAGATTGTCGGAATGATGAACATCTTGTTGTTCTTGCCAACTTCGCCCAACCATGCGGCCACGGCCATCAGCGCGATGCCGGCGAGCAATTGGTTGGCGGCGCCGAACAAGCCCCAAATCTGCGAAAGCTGCAGGCCGCCCAAAACGCAGCCGATTACAACCATTAATACCGTTCCGAACAAGGGGAAGGCCAAAACTTTGCGGACAGGATTCTTTGCGTCCTTGTAAGTCGCCTCTCCTTCTTTTAGGAAAAGCTCGCTGAACATAAAGCGGCTTAGGCGCGTTCCCGTGTCCAAAGAAGTCAACGCGAATACAGAAACCGCCAAAGTCAAAAGCGCGTAAATCGCGTTGTTGTTGTCCGCGTAGCCGAACATCTTTGCGATGCCTTGCGCGAACGCAACCGGCGGCGCTCCTTTAAAGGCTCCGTCAACGATGAAAGTTTTTGAAACCATTCCGACAGCGATCAATGAGATGATTCCAAGCGCGGATTCGATGAGCATTGAGCCGTAGCCGATTGCCTTGGCGTTCTTTTCGTTGTCAAGCTGCTTAGAAGTCGTTCCCGTGGAAATCAACGAGTGGAAGCCGGAGCACGCGCCGCACGCGACGGTGATGAACAAGGCCGGGAACATCGGGCCGATTTTTGTTGACCAGCCGGTAAAGGCGGGAAGCTCGAACGTCGCGGTTCCTGTAATCGCAGAGACGACGATTCCGACCAAAGCCAAAGCCATCATCGCGTAAAGCAAGAACGACGAAAGGTAGTCGCGCGGTTGGAGCAAAATCCAAACCGGAACGAGTGAAGCGACTGTGATGTAAAGGCCGATGAAAACAATCCACGCCGTTCGGCTCATCGCAAAGCCAAAGTTCAATCCGATGACGACGGCCACTACGATTCCAATCAAGCCGATGACTGTCGCAGGCAAAGTTGAAAGGCCCAAGCGGTTTGTGAGAATTCCGTAGACGACGGCCAAGACGATGAACAAAAGAGAAATCATCGCGGTTGTCTGCGGGCCTGTCGGATTTGACACGATTCCAAAAGCGACTTGGCCGGTCGCGTTGGCGGCGCTGGCAAAAGTTCCCGCGACGACATTGACGAACGAGGCGATGACCAAAATCAAAACCAAAAGCGCGAAAAGAATGAAGAGCTTCTTTGAAGTTTTTCCCATGGAAGCCTTGATGATTTCGCCGACTGACTTTCCTTCGTTCCGAGCGGAAGCGAAAAGGGAGCTAAAGTCCTGCAAGCCGCCGAAGAAAATTCCTCCGACAACGCACCACAAGAAAACCGGAACCCAGCCAAAAACCGCGGCCTGAATCGGGCCGTTGATCGGGCCCGCTCCCGCGATTGAAGAAAAGTGGTGTCCCATAAGGACCGCCGGTTTTGCGGCGACATAATCCACTCCGTCCGCATTTTCTTGGGCGGGCGTTTTTCGCGCGGGGTCGATTCCCCACTGCTTTGCCAACCATGAGCCATAAAAAACATAGCCGCAGAAAAGCAAGGCGATTGCCGCGATGATGATAAGCAACGCTGACATTTTTTTCCTCCTGTTGTTATATCGAGCCTATGAGTTTTTTGAGGCCGCGTCCGCGCCAATTCGTCGCAAGGCGGCCCGTCGAACTTTCATAAGCCAATGTCCTAAAACTGCTCCAGCCGTAAAGGCCGAATTTATACGATTTGTAATGGTTCAACTTTTTGATTTTTTTGAACGCGTCTTCGCCGATTTTTTCCGAAAGGACGATCAGCGTGATGTCCGTGTTGCGGTGGCCGTAGTATGGCGTTATTCTGGAAAGGCCCCGCTCCCACGCGGCGTCTGCGATTTGGGTGATGTCGTCTTGTGTTTGCGGCGGAACCTTATCATTTGAATAGAAGAAAACGAATTCGTTGGAATCGATGTCCGCGACCTTTGCGGCCTTGACCAAAAAATACTGCTCGCTATGGGACTTGAACGCGGCTTCGGCGGCAAACGGAGGCTCCACTCCATCTGTTGTGACGTTGTAGTAGCGCTTGAACTTCTTTAAAATTGTCTCCAACGCGTCATTGGCGCCCTTGCCAAGCTTATTCATTGTGGCTTATTATATTAAGTATTGTTAAAGTTTGTCAATAGCGCTCTCCGCTCGCGCCGTCATTCCTCTCTCATTGCGCAATTGCCGCTCATAGAATGCTATTTTATGCCTAAAGCGCGTTTCGGTCAATAGAAGGGAGTGCTGGCGGAAGGCCCGTTTTTTAGTGCAAGAAAATATCCCCAAACATAAAATTCTCCTCAAAAAAATTTCGCTTCGCGAAAAAAATGCTCAGTGTACACTGAGCATAGGAATTGACTAATTCCTATGCTGCGAAAACGTTGCTACGCTCGTTTTCGCAGCATAATATAAATAAACAAAGGAGAAGTTTAATGAATTTTAATCTTTTTGGAAAAAAAGGAACTGAACATATTATAGCCTCGTATTCAAGAGTTGATCCTGCAAAATATGAAGAAATTTGGCAAAAAGTTTTTGACGATACTATAAAAATGATTAAAGAATGTAATGTAGATTTTAAGAACTTTGCGAAGCAAAAAGATATGACTTTTTCAATAAGAAATTTTCCAAATATACTGGCTGAATTCAAAGAATACTTAGAACAAAACAGCTCTTTTGATGACTTTCAGATAACCAGTACACTTAGTAGTATAGAAATGAAAATGAGAGAAGTATTTATTACAAATCTCGAAAAAGAACTTGGATTTGAATTTGATTCTCATTCTAAGATAGTGCTTGCGCAATACTTTTTTACAA
>Ga0310695_10001550_pt1 | contig 53873 bp, 40 predicted proteins | sample RumenRJG_04DNA_FD_203882 | JGI IMG/M metagenome (GOLD analysis project Ga0310695, IMG submission 203882) | Bovine rumen microbial communities from Lethbridge, Alberta, Canada - RJG_04 (v2) (version 2) | ecosystem: Host-associated > Mammals > Digestive system > Stomach > Rumen | place: Canada... | reverse complement strand
AACCGATGTTCGCCGGACATCGGTTTTGCGCCCCACTTCATGCTCGTGTAGGGGTGCGCCCAAAGTTCTTGTCCCCACCACAAGCTTTTCTTGTGTGGTGACAATTACTTTTGGCGCTTTAATCATGGATATAGCAGAATATACAGGGCTGGGTAGTCACGTAAAGCGTGGAGCCTTCGCAGCTCGTTCCGCGTCTTGCGCACTGGTCTATGGCGTTGGCCTCGGCCTGCCCCGCGCGGCAGAGCTCCAGCCCCTGTCCCGAAGGGATCCCTCTTTTCTTCCGGATGCAGTAGCCTATATCCGTACAGTGTATGTGAGTTTTATTTCTTCCTGGATTCCCGGATTACCTTCTTCATGTTTATATCAGTGATTATCTCATAGTCAGTCCTGAAGCCGCTGACGGCATGAAGATCATCTGTAAGATCTGTTCTTGTATAGGCAGGGATGTATCCGAGTTTTTCGCCGGGGCGCTGCATATACATATCTCTCAAAGTGCTTATGATTTCTTCACTGGTATACTTTTCATCTAGCTTTTTCTCTAATACGCGATAGATAAAGAGCGAGATGAAGCATGTAAGGAAATGTGCTCTGATCCTGTCTTCTCGCTGCAGATATACCGGCCTTGCTTTGAAATCTGTCTTCATGATACGGAAGCATTCTTCTATCTCCCAGCGTTTCTTGTTTATCCTGACTATCTCATCTACATTCATATCTTCAAGGTTGGTACATACGGCATAAAAACCATCATATCTTGATTCTTCTTCGATAAGGGCGGTATTGAGGTAGGGCACTTCCACTGAACATATCTCGCCATTCTCAGTCATGGTATCCCTTGCTATAAAACGGTGAGGATCGTTCTGGTTCTTTGGACGCTGCTTATACTTGCCGCTGTCTATCATTTTTTTCGCACGCTCGACTTGTCCCTGCCTTATCTTGCCCTGATAGTTTTTGTACTTAAAGGAGAATGAGACAATGAGGTGCTGCTCAAGGGGCTTTGCCGCCTTCCTGATCTTCCGGCCTGACAGATCCTCTTTAATCCAGCGGTCCTTATAAAAGACTGCATCATAGTATTCCGATTCGTCCAGTTTGTTTATGTTATAGCTCCTGCTGTCTCCAGATAGATGCCATCCTTCAGGGTCAAGGGCAAAGTCCTTCAGGTATTCCGGTAGCTGCTTTACTGACTGTGTCGTGATAAAACTTCTCAACCTCTCTCCGTTGATGGTCCTGTCGTTGAACTTACGGTTGTTTTTTGAAGATAATCCCGCATCGGTGCATACGATGATCTGATCGAGACCGTAATCTTTTAGTATCTTTTTCTCCAAAGGCTTCAGGGTAGGCTGTTCGTTTTTGTTTCCCGGATAGATATCAAAGGCAAGGGGTATCCCATCGTGGTCCATGAATAGTCCCATGCCTACTATGGGAAGCGGCTGGTGTTGCTTACTCTTGCCATATTTTCTCAGATCATCTGCTTCTTCAAGTTCGAAGTAGTAGTTGGTGCAGTCATAGTAAAGTATGTCATCCCTGCGCTCAATGACCTTCTGGCTGTTCTTGTATAGTTCCGACTGAATGAAGTCATTCTCTTCTGACAGGACGGACAGGGCATGGTAGATGTCATAGAGTTCAAAGGACGGCTCTTCCAGAAAGACCCTTGCCTGCTTGTTCGCTGCAAGCTTTGATGAAGGGTAGAGTGTTCTGGTATAGACAAGCTTGGACAGGATATCGTTAAGGTCATACTCGAAAGGGTGCCGTGAACTTATTTCCTTGCAGATCTTATCCAATCCAAGGCTGTAATAGATCTTCTGAAGGAACAGATATCCGCAGTTATAGGATTTCTGTTCTCCCTTTTTGATGAGCTTAGCAGGCAGGTAACGGACTATGACCTCTTTTTGCTCTTCATACTCCCTGCGGTTTAATTCATCCACGTACTCCTGAGCCCATACATAGGGATCCTTTCCACCGGCCTTAGCGCGGACTTCTTCAAGATTCCCGAGTTTTTCAATCGTTATGGACGTCGTTCTCCCACTTTTCTTCCGGATGCTTTTTTGAACATAAAAGCTGGCTGAATTTTTGGACTTCGTAACAGTTAATTTCATAAACAAATCCTCCGCACCCTTATCATATCATATATAGACACAAATAGCCACATATAAATGCATAAAATTTGACAAAAATATAAGACCGGGGATCCAGTCTTTACAAGGGTTAGAGGGTTATTTAATATTCAGATAGTAGGGGTTGAGCTGTCAAACTTCCGAGTAGGTAATTCAGGCCGGCAATGAATCTTAGAGAATATGATAGCAGATATTTCTGTTTCTCACAAAACCGTAATGTGGTATAGTATGAATAAAGCGCCAAAAGTAATTGTCACCACACTTAGGAAAGGAGCGGCTTAGAAAAAGGGATGCAATTATTAAAAGACAGGATTCTTAAGGACGGACGTGCGGTAAATGAGGATATACTCCGGGTGGATACATTTATAAATCACCAGGTGGATCCCTATCTTATGCGGGAATGTGCAAAGGATTTTGCGGAGCATTTCAAGGATTCCGGGATAACAAAGATCGCCACCATCGAGAGCTCCGGGATAGCTCCCGCTCTGCTTACGGCTGTTGAGATGGAGCTGCCCCTTGTATTTTTCAAAAAGCAGCCCTCAAAGGTTTTGAATGATGACCTCTATCAGACCATGGTCACCTCCTTCACCAAGGGGACAAACTACGAGCTGACCTTATCCAGAAAGGTAATAGACAGCAGTGACCACGTGCTGATAATAGATGACTTCCTCGCAAACGGAGAAGCCGCTACAGGGGCCATAAGGCTTGTAAGGATGGCACATGCGACCGTTGCCGGACTTGGCGTACTCATTGAAAAGTCCTTCCAGCCCGGACGGAGTAAGCTTACGGAAGCCGGGATTGAGACCTACTCCCTTGCCCGGATCGCTTCTATGTCAGAGGGAAAGATCAACTTTCTGGAGGATTGACAACTGTTTTTTGAGCAATCAGCACGTCCCGCTTAGCGAATCCGAGGCTTATAAATTTTGCGAGTGCGAAGGCCGGGCTTGCGTTTGTAAATATCAATTGTCAAAATCTTAATACGCAAGACCGGAACAGCGCCGAGCAAAATTTTGTCATAAGACGAAGGATGAGGTTAGCGGGATCGTAGCGCGAAAAAAACAGTTGGTAAGCCGGGACACGTTTGAAGAAACCGGTGAAAAGATCCTTCGTCGCTTTCGCTCCTCAGGATGACATAAGTGTCCAGGATTGACAGAAGTGCTCAGGTTGACAGAAGTGCTCAGGTTGACTGAAAGGACAGTAAATGCAGAGAACACATGGAGGGGACATCTATTCCTTCGATAAGGATGTCCTGGATTTTTCCATAAATACGAATCCTCTGGGTATAAGACAGGAGATAAGGGCAGCCGCCATTTCGGCCGTAGGCGATATGGACAAGTATCCCGACATGAGACAGGAGAAGCTTAAGGCCGCCATTGGAAAAATGGAGGGAGTGGATCCCACACACATTATCTGCGGAAACGGAGCCTCGGAGATGATCTTTGCGCTTGTTGCGGCTCTTAAGCCGGAGAAAACCCTGCTTCTTTCTCCTTCATTTACGGAGTACGAGATAGCCGTTGACAGTGTCCGGACCGAAAAGGTCTTTTATCTTCTGAGGGAAGAAAATGACTTTGACCTAAAGGAGGATATACTTGACAGGATAAACGGGGATATCGATATGTTCTTTATCTGCAACCCCAATAATCCCACGGGGCGAATGATAGAAAAGGAGCTTCTGAAAAAGATTCTGGATAAATGCTGTGAAAATGATGTCTGTCTTGTGATCGACGAGAGCTTTACCGGCTTTTCCCCGAGATATAATGAATGCACTATGGTGGATGAGGCGGAAAGATATGATAATCTGATCATCCTGAAGTCATTCACAAAGATGTATTCTTTGCCGGGACTTCGGCTGGGCTACGGGATCATAAAGGATCCGGAAGTCGTTGAAAAGCTTGAAAAATCCAGGGCTCCATGGTCTGTCTCCAATGTCGCGGAAAGTGCCGGGATAGCGGCCTGTGCTCTTACGAAGCATCCCGTTGATACCAGAGCATATATCAAAAGAGAAAAAAACAAGATCTGCCTTAAGATGTCATATCTTGAAGAAAAGGGCATACGCTTCGTTGAGTCGGAGGCGGATTTTATCCTTTTCACGGCACCTGACGTAAATGGGCATAATCTCTACGACCTGCTTCTCGAAAGAAATATGCTCATAAGAAGATGCGGTGATTTCAGAGGTCTTGACGGGCGCTGGTACAGGATTTCCGTACAGGATGAGGCGTCCAATGAAAAGCTTATGAAGGCTTTGAAGGAAATATACGGAGATTAATATATAAATGGCAAAAAAGATCATGATCCAGGGCACCATGTCAGGTGTGGGGAAAAGCTTTCTTGCTGCAGGTCTTTGCCGTATCTTTAAGGAGGACGGCTTCAGGGTTTCACCTTTTAAATCCCAGAATATGGCGCTTAATTCCTTTGTAACATCAGAGGGCCTCGAAATGGGGAGAGCCCAGGTCATGCAGGCTGAGGCGGCGGGGATTAAGGCTGATGTACGGATGAATCCGATACTTTTGAAGCCGGAAGGTGACGCACTCTCCCAGGTGATAGTCATGGGAGAGGTGTATGATGATATGAACGCTGCCGATTATTTCAGGGAGAAGAAGAAGCTTGTCCCCGTGATAGAAGATGCCTTTCATAGTCTTGAAAGGGAAAACGACATTATCGTTCTGGAGGGGGCGGGCAGTCCCGTGGAAATAAACATAAATAAGGACGATATAGTGAATTTCGGTATAGCGGCTCTTTTTTCTTCTCCCGTACTCATTGCCTCGGATATAGACCGGGGCGGGGTTTTTGCCCAGCTAAAAGGTACGGTGTCACTCCTTAAGGAAGAGGAAAAACAATATCTAAAGGGACTTATCATAAATAAATTCCGGGGAGATCCTTCGATACTGGGGGACGGAGTCGGGATGATAGAAGAGCTCACGGCTGTCCCGGTTCTCGGTGTGGTTCCCTATATGGATATACGACTTGATGATGAGGACAGCTTAAGTCAGGGTCTTTCCGGTAAAGCCTCCGGAGGGATCCTGGATATTGCCGTTATAAGGCTTCCCCGCATTTCTAATTTCACGGATTTCAAGGCATTTGAGCCGGTGAGCGAGGCCGGCTTAAGGTATGTCGGGAATATGTCAGAGCTTGGTATCCCGGATATGCTGATAATCCCGGGAACCAAGAACAGCTTAAGTGACCTTCGCTGGCTTAAAGAGACGGGAATAGGGAAAGGAATAAGAAGCTATGCGAAAAACGGAGGTATAGTCTTCGGTATCTGCGGAGGTCTGCAGATACTTGGGAAGACACTGTCCGATCCCGACGGTAATGAGGGCGGAGGATCGGAAAAAGGACTTTCCCTTCTTGATATCGATACCGTTTTTTCGGTGGAAAAGAAAAGACGGCAGGTAAGCGGTGTCATAGAAGGCCTGAAGGGGGTCTTTTCAGGCCTTAACAGTGCAGGCTTTGAAGGCTACGAAATACATATGGGGGTTTCGGAAGGACTTACGGGAAGGGCCGTGATATCGAAGGGAAATGTGTACGGGACATATGTTCACGGGATCTTTGACAGTAAGGAGATCATGGAGACCATAATAAAGGCCCTGCTTAAAAGAAGAGGATTCAGTGACGGTATTTTCGGAAACGGTGCCGTTGATATGAGAGAATATAAGGAGAGCCAGTACAGGCTTCTTTCAAGGACACTGAGAAAGAGCCTTGATATGGAGAGAATTTACAGAATAATGGATGAGGGAGTGTGAAACAGGTTGTCCGGGAAGCTGGAGCGGCTCCTTAAAGAGATAAGGGAGCCTGATAAGGAAGCTATGGAGAAGGCAAGGGAGCACTGGCTGAATATAGCAAAGCCCCTGAAAAGCTTCGGTAAATTTGAGGACCTGATAGTAAGGATCGCAGGAATAAGGGGAGAAGCAGGATTCAGCCTTGAAAAGCGTTCGCTTATAGTAATGTGTGCCGATAACGGTGTGGTTGCCGAAGGAGTAACCCAGACCGGACAGCATATGACAAGGGTGGTTTCGGAGAATTTCCTTAAAGGGGATACCTCTGCCTGCAGGATGGCTGAATATGCGGGAGTTGAGGTTATTCCGGTGGATATAGGAGTAAGGGAAGACATATCCGGACTTACGGATCCTCTGGTCAAGGTGCGCTGCGGAACCGGAAACATCGCAAGGGAAGATGCAATGACCCGGGAAGAGGCGGAGAAGGCCGTTCTTATAGGGATCGATTCCGTGAGAACCCTTAAGGAAAAGGGTTGTGACCTTATCGCCACAGGGGAGATGGGCATAGGCAATACAACTGTCAGCAGCGTTCTCACGGCTTTTCTGCTGGGAAGGGAAGCGGAAGAGGTAACAGGGAGAGGCGCGGGACTCTCCGAGGAGGGACTTGCACGGAAAACTTCCGTGGTGAAAGCCATATTAAACAGGCACTCGCCGGACAGGGATGATCCCATAGATATCCTAAGTAAGATCGGAGGACTGGATATAGCGGGACTCACGGGAGTTTTTTTAGGAGGCGCGGTATACAGGATCCCGGTTATAATCGACGGCTTTATTTCAGCAGTCGCTGCACTTCTGGCCTTCAGGATGAACAGGCTTGCTTCGGAGTATATGCTGCCCTCCCACTCCTCAAAGGAAGGAGGGGCAGGCCTTATATTGAAAGAACTCGCTCTTTCTCCGCTTATCGAAGGTGAGATGTTTACCGGGGAGGGCTGCGGCGCCCTTATGCTTATCCCGCTCCTTGATATGGTGCTTAAGGTCTATAACGAAATGATCACCTTTGACAGCTTAAGCGGCAAGGAGAGGTACAGGTTTTTATGAGGGTGCTTCTTTTTGGAGGGACCAGTGAGGGCAGGATCCTCTCGGAATTCTTAAAGGAACAGGGAGTGGATACTCTTGTAAGTGTTGCTACCGATTACGGGAAGGAGCTTCTTACGCCAGGAGAGCATATTTCCGTGAGGACCGGAAGGCTGGATCTGGATGGGATAATGGAGCTTATCACCGGCTTTGATACGGTGATAGATGCAACACATCCCTATGCGGTACAGATTACGGAGAATATAAGGGCTGCGGCTTCAAAGACCGGAGTCAGGTATTTAAGACTTATTCGTGAAAGCGGAGTTTCTCCGGGGGACGGGGAAACTTCCTTTGAAGCGGTTTTTGACAGCATAGAGGAGGCGGCAGAGTATTTAAAGGGTACAGACGGGCAGATCTTCGTATCAACCGGAGCCAAGGAGCTTGAAAAATACCGTGTCATACCGGATTACGAAAAAAGACTGGTGGTTCGGGTGCTTCCGGCTGTGGAATCCCGTGAGATATGCAGGAAGCTTAAGCTTTCAAGTGTGATATACGGAAAGGGTCCCTTTTCCTATGAGGAGAACTTAAGGGTCTTTAAGGAACAGGATATAAGCTATCTCGTTACCAAGGACAGCGGCAGAGCAGGGGGCTTTAAGGAAAAGCTGGACGCTGCGGAGGCTCTCGGGATAAGGACCGTGCTTATCCGGAGACAGAGGGAAGAAGGATATACGCTCCGCGAGACCGAGGAGAAGATAATTGAGATGGTGTCATCCTGAGCGAAGCGACGCATATCCCACATCGAAGATGTGGGATGCCACCCCGGCGAGGTTTATCCCACATCGAAGATGTGGGATGCCACCCCGGCGAGGGGTTGCGAAGCAACAGGAAGGATCTTTGAAGAAGGAAGACTAAGTTAATGAACATAGACATAGACAGTTACGCAAGAGAGCAGTTCAGGCTGGATACCAACTGCAAAATGGAAAATGCTTCCGGCATTATGATCAATGAGAGCGCAGAGCTTCCGGGAGCGAGACTCGTTGACAATGTTTCCCCGTTTTTCCGTGCCATTATTTATAAGGGGGATGCCTATATAATGGCGGATCCGAAGATAATAGACCGTGTCAGGGAAATGTATTCGGATTATAAGGTGGAGTGGTTCTGTAAGTTCGAGAACTTAAGGGAGCTTGATAAAATGCTCAATGAATACGGCCATGAGATACTGGATACCCATGTATATATGCTTCCGGACCCGTCTTTCACCGACAATGAGTATGAGGACATACCCTTCGATGAATACTGGCTCTACGATAAGGAGATAGCGGAGTGGAGGGAAAGGTACGGAGAAGACAATCCCTTCAGGCATGCACTGGTTTTTTCGAAGAGGCAGCCGGACAGAATGGGGCTCTTACTTACGGAGAAGGGGGATAAGGAGAGGATCGCAGGGATGTCCGGGGTTTCGGAGGACGGGAAGAATCTCTGGCAGATCGGGATAGATGTGCAGCCGGAGTTCAGAGGTCATGGCCTTGCGGTCTACCTTACCGAAAAAATGAAAAAGAAGGTTTTTGAAAGGGGGCATATCCCATTCTACGGAACCAGTGAGAGCCATTCCCTTTCACTGGATACCGGCATACGCTCGGGCTTTCTCCCGGCCTGGACAGAGGTATACGTGAGGGTCATCACCTGATATAAGCAGACCCTAAAGCCTTGCATTTTGCGGAAGGAATGGTGTATAATGCAAGTCGTTCAATATTTCGTTTGCCGGGAAAGGAAATGATCTGTTTCCCGTCGGTGTTCCGTTTATCCGGAAAAAACCCAGAAAAAGAGGATGTATGAGAGAAAAACTAGAGACACTACCGTTAGCGCAATTAAAGGAGCTGGCTAAGTCCAGAGGCATTAAGGGCATTTCCACCATGAAAAAGAGTGAGATAATTGATCTCCTGGTGAAAGAGGCCGACAAGATGGAAAGGGAGGATGCTGCCAAAAGGGAAAAGGAGGCTCAGGCTTCCAAAAGTGAAGGCAGATCCGAAAAGGCGGAAAAGGAAGAGGGGGACTCCTCCGAGATCGAAAGGATCTCGCAGGAGAAGGAGGCTCTTGACTCCGGTGAGACTGCCGACGGCATACTGGAGGTTATGGCTGACGGTTACGGCTTCATAAGATGTGAAAACTATCTGCCGGGAGAGAATGATGTATATGTCGCCCCGAGCCAGATACGGAGGTTCAATCTGAAGACCGGGGACATCATAGTGGGAAATACCAGGGTAAAGACCCAGGGTGAGAAGTTCTCGGCGCTTCTATATGTGAAGACCGTGAACGGCTATTCCCCTGCGGAGGCCCAGCACAGGTATAATTTTGAGGATATGACACCCATATTCCCGGATCAGAGGCTGAACCTGGAGAGCGGCAACAACAATATGGCCATGAGGATGATGGATCTCATTAGCCCCGTGGGCAAGGGACAGAGAGGAATGATAGTCTCCCCTCCGAAGGCCGGAAAGACCACTCTATTAAAGAATATCGCAAAGGCGGTCACAAAGTCCTATCCGGATATAAGGCTTATAATCCTCCTTATCGACGAGCGTCCCGAGGAGGTTACGGATATAAAGGAATCCATTCAGGGAAAGAATGTGGAGGTTATTTACTCCACCTTTGACGAGCTGCCGGAGCATCATAAGAGAGTGTCGGAAATGGTCATTGAGAGGGCAAGGAGGCTGGTCGAGCATAAGCATGACGTTATGATACTCCTTGATTCCATCACAAGGCTTGCAAGAGCCTATAACCTCACGGTTCCGCCTTCCGGAAGGACGCTGTCCGGAGGTCTGGATCCCGCGGCACTGCATATGCCGAAGAGATTTTTCGGTGCCGCCCGTAATATGAGAGAGGGCGGAAGCCTGACCGTTCTTGCCACAGCACTTGTGGATACCGGAAGCAAGATGGATGATGTGGTGTACGAGGAATTCAAGGGTACGGGAAATATGGAAATGGTGCTGAACAGGAAGCTGCAGGAAAAGAGGGTATTCCCCGCCATTGATCTGCAGAAATCCAGCACCCGGCGCGACGACCTTCTCCTTACCAGGGAGGAGCAGGAGGCTGCTGACATCATTCATAAGGCGCTGAACGGGCTGAAAAGTGATGATGCAACGGAGAAGCTCATAGACCTCTTCAGTCATACGAGAAACAACAGGGAATTCATAGACATGGTAAAGAAGATAAGGTTCTTCTGATCACAGACCTTTATAATGTTTTGAGAGATAGAAGGACAGGAGGAAGAGACCGATAGTCTCGGAAGCGTGGCAGACCACGGAGGTCCAGACGAGACCGATGTCACGGCCCATTATGTTTACCGTCTGCATATCGAACAGAGCGAAGGCCAGCAGGAATATGAGAAGGACCGAAAGCGAGGAAAGCTTTAAAATCCTGTCATTCAGGAATATCCCGGTTATGAACACACCGAGAAGGATGGATGAGAGTATCTCCTGATATTTGAAGCCATGGGTCATATTGTAAAGCATCACAAAGAAATTTGCGGAAGCGGTGCTTCCGTTAAACAGAGCCAGCATCAAAAGGGAGGTGAATCTCCGGTACATCAGGGAGGTAAAGCAGTACAAAAGCTCCGCTCCGGTAAAGATCACGGCCCAGAGCTCAATGAGACTCTTTATTGAGGTCACGGAAAGGGAGGCGATGTTTTCACCGAAAAATTCCTCCTGCAGAGACCCCATAGCTTTCCGGTCTTCCTCCGGGATCACATCAATATAGCGGGTAAGTTTTTTCCAGGAGATATAGAACAGCACAAATATAAGTATTATCTGCACTGCAGAGATCAGAAACTGGGAACGCCAGAGTACGATATCGATCATATCGGGACTCAGGGTCGTTCCTTTTTTCAGCATAAACCGGAGAATACCCTCAAAGATGGCCGCAATGATCTTTAAGAGCGCGACATTCCTTATTGCCCCGGACAGTATGTGTATTCTTGGATTAATGTACATACGGATCAATAAAAACGATGCTTCGGTACCTTTGGTGACAGGATGATTATACCATGATTAAAGCAGCAAAAGTCAAAGTGCCAGACCGCCGCTTTTCTCGTACAAAATAATAAGCAGTGATAGAAATGCCTATAATAGGGCTGTCCGGATGCATAAGGATTTCCGCAGCTCCGGCAGTGATCAAACTAAATTGAACTAAATGGCGGGAAAAGGCTACTATTTTAAAAAAAATAGTGAAATTCTGCTGAAATATGATAAAATAAATTGTATTTTTTTAAATATATTTCAGCGGATCCTGATTATGTCTCAGAAAGTTTAACTTTCGGGAAGCGGGGGTTTGATATGTTTAGGAAGAAATGGAGTAAATTAAGTTCGTTCAGAAAAAAGGCTTTTGCAGCCACACTTTCGGTGGCAGTGCTAAGCAGCACCCTTAATATCGGGAGCTATATTGCCAATGCGGATACCTCCGTGAACGGAAGGGTCATAACCTCCTTTGAGGAACTGCCGGAGGATATTTCATATCAGTATCTCCCTATCGGTTCCAAGAAAAAGGACATACAATTCCCCGATGAATTGAGGGTCACCCTTTATTCGGATAAAGAGGAAGAAGAGGACATTTCTACGGAAGAAACTACCGAAGCGGCTACAGAGACTGCTACCGAAGCGGCTACAGAGGCTGCCACCGAAGCGGCTACAGAGGCTGCCACAGAGGAGGCTTCTTCAACAGAGGCTTCTTCAACAGAGGTTTCGGAGGAAGAAAGCTCAACCGAAGAGACTCCTTCGGAAAGCACGGATGAGAACAGTACCCGGCCCACGGAGAATCCTGCTCAGGAGGAAACGGCTCCTTCAACGGAGAATGAGGCAGACACCGGTCCGGCTGACGACAGCAGTACTGATGCGGATGATGCTGTCAATGAAGACAATACAGATAACGGAAACGACGATGCTGAGAGCGGAAGCGACGACAACAGCAGCGGAAATGACGACAGCAGCGGAAACGAAGACGCCGACAGCGGAAATGATGATACTTCCGGCGACGGAGGAAACGACAGCAGTGATGAAGCGCAGAGCAGCAGTGGTGAAGGAAGCGACGGAAGCGGCTCCGGGAGTACGGACAGCAGCGATACAGGTGATGATCAGGGAAGCAGCGGCAGCGAGGAAAACAGCGGTGATGCCGGAAGTTCCACGGGAGAGCCTTCCGCAAGCGCTATAGTGGACAGCATATTAACTGCATTTGGCCCGGTCAGGGTGTATGCTGCGGAAGCGGACGAAGAACTTCACCTTCTTTCCGAAGGGGAGGAACGGGTACTGAAGGATGTCAGCTGGAATATCGACAGGGACAGGAGTGAATACGGCACATATTTCCAGGCAGTGAGAGAGGGAGACAGGTTCGTATTCGTGCCGGATATCAAGGCTTACGGCCTGACCTCGGACGTTGAGCTTCCGGAGATAACCGTTGTCATCACGGAGGCGGAGGAGGAGGCCTCTACCGAAGAGGAAAAAGAGACGGATGCTGACATGGAAGGCGGAGAAAAGACCGGGGAAGCCGCCGGAGATACTGTGAGCTCCGATGATATTGAGGATGAAGACAACGCATCAAGAGAAGAGGACGGGGACCCGGAGGACAGCGTCAGCGCGGATGATATCGGGAACAGCGATGAAACCGTCAGCGCAGATGACGTCGGGAACGCCGATGAAACCGGGGATTCTGAAGGCACGGAAGAAAAGGATCTCGTGAAGTGGCCGGAATTCAGCGAGTTTACGGTCGTTGGAGGAACAAAGATCTCTCTGAGCGCACCGGAAGGGGTCTTTCCTGCCGGAGCGGTACTGAAGGTAAGGAAGATCGAAGGATCCGAAGGTGAGAGGATAGAGGATACCGTCCTTGGAGACGGGGAAAATCCGGAGGAGAGATCCGGGGATGTTATGTCCTTTGATATCACTATCCTCGACAAAGACGGTAATGAGATACAGCCTGATACCAGGTATGGAAACGTAAAGGTAAGCTTCTCCATAGCGGACAGTGAAGACAGAGAAGTAAAGGTATATCACCTTGATGACTCCCTGCAGAGTGCGGAGGAGCTGAGTACGCAGGTTGATATGAATGAGGGAACCGCAAGCGTAAATGCGGATCACTTTTCCATATATGCGGTGAAGGGCGCTGCGGCTTCTGTTGGCAATGAAGGTTTTAATTTTGAGGGGTATGACGTGGTATATGATGGCGATGCCCATCCTACCGTCAGTCACAATGAGTATTATAAGAAGCATAAGGATCAAGTGTCATTCAGGCTTAACGGTCTTGATAACGACAATCCGGTGATGACCGATGTCGGAGAATATGTGACTGAAATCATCAATAAATCAACAAAGAAAACGGAGCAGAAGGTCACTTCGCATGTTACAAAGAGATCATTTAAGGATAACGTCATAGTGGAGGCATCGGATTCGGTATATAAGGGAGTGCCGATAGAGGATGTTGTTGTAACAGATAAGGGTCTTAATAATAAGGTTTTGAAAAGAAATGTGGATTATACCGCCCAGTTCTTTAATAATGTAAATCCCGGACAGGCATCCGTCACCGTATCCGGAGCGAATAACTACGAGGGAAAGGGATCGGTTACATTCAAAATTTATCAGGCTACGGCGGACGTGAAGCTTTTGTATAACGGTAAAAGCGAGATCGCTGAATGGTATAAGGACAGCGTTGATATTTCTGCCGAAGGATATACCGTTGCGGGAGAAGCTGCCGGTCCGTATTCGAAAACCTATAAGATGACCGGCAATGGTAAGGGTGTATCAAAGGGAGTCTACGTAAAGGTTTCCGGTAACGGAGCCGTGGTTACAGCTATGGCGGGACCCGTCAATTTTGACAGCGCGGCACCCACGGGAAAGATAAAGGTCAACGATAAGAGCTATACCAAGCTTCAGGACAGCAAAAAGACAGAGGCCTATGTAAAGGAAGGAAAGAAGATCACCATTACCGGGGAGGATTCCGGAGGATCAGGTGTATCAAAGATCCAGTTCTTTATCGCCAATAAGTGCTACACCACAAAGAGTGATCTTGACAGCGCCGTAAAGGACGATAAGAACGGCTGGGAGGACTATGATAGTTCTTCGAAACCCGGATTAAAGGAGAATAAGCTGAACTTTGTCTATGCAAAGATCACGGATAAGGTGGGTAATGAGTACTATGTCTCCAGCAAGGGAATTTGGTACGACAATAAGAAGCCGGAGATCGAATCCGCAAAGTCTACTCCCGAGGATACCAGGGCCACGGTTGAGGTGAAGGGCAGTGACAGCGAAAGCGGTGTGAAATACTATTATTGCAAGGTGCTGCCAAAGAAGGACAAGAAGCCGAAGGATGAGGCTATAAAGAGCAGCGGGATAAGAAATGAGGACGGCAAATTTGATATCGACGGCCTCAAGGCGCAGACTGCCTATGTGGCATACTGTGTGATCGAGGACAAGGCCGGAAACTTAAGTGATATTAAGGAAGCAAAGATAAGTACCAAGGAAGCAAAGGATAAGAAAGACGGAGACGCAGCTTCCGGAGGCGCAGCAGGCGGAGCCGGAGGCTCAGGCGGAGCGGCAGGAGCAGGCGGAGCCGGAGGAGCAGGCGGCGCAGGAGGTTCAGGCGGAGCCGGAGAAGACAAGGGAAAGAAGACCGTTGATGAAAGAGTAAAGGCTGCCGAGGACAAGAAGGCTGCCGAAGAAAACGGTGAGGAGGATAAAAAGGACGACGACATACCTGACAGGATACCCTATATAGAGGATGCATCAGACGGTATCCTCATAGGAAGAGAGAAAACGGCAGGCTGGGATAAGATTGAGACCGAGGCAGGCAATGCCGAAGATCCGGCAAGGATCACCATTAATATGAACGGAGCCACCGAGGTTCCCAAGTCTATGCTTCAGAAGATGTCAGACAGGGATGTGACCGTCTGCTTCGACCTCAATGAGGATTTGAAATGGACGGTTAACGGTTTGAGCTTCGGCGGGGATCCGGAGAAAGACATAGATCTCGGGGTAAGGCTTAATACGAAGAATATCCCTTCGTCCATAGTTAATCAGGTGGCGGATGTATATCCCCATACCAACATTACATTAAATCATGACGGTGAATTCGGGTTTACGGCCATCCTAAGCATCAATATGGGACAGGACAATAAGGGACTGTTTGCCAACCTGTACTACTACAATGATGAAAACAACAGTATGGAGTTTGTCTCATCCTCAGAGGTGGACAGAAACGGGAATGCCCTGTTCGAGTTCACGCACGCGTCGGATTATACGGTGATAGTGAGGGGAGACCAGCTGACGGAACAAAGCGCGGCAGCTCTCTCTGCAGGCGGAAGCAACGGAGACAGGGGAGAGAATACATACAGTGAACCTGTGAATGTGCCGAAAAGCGGTAACCGGATATGGCTTATTATCATCTCGGTTGTGAGCATACTGCTCTGCGGGTTGATCTTATTCATGCCGGATCCCAACAAAAAAAGAAAAGGTGTTTTACTTAGCTAAAGGGAGAGAGATCGGCCGGTAAGTGATCCGGCCTTACAGAAAGAAAGGAGAGGCATCGGCAAAACATGAGCAACAGTCAATTATATCCTTTTGAGAGAAACCGTTATTATCCGGGAAAACTATTGACAAGTGCGGATTTTCAGGCAGAACAGAACTACCACATCAACAAGGGGCGTTTTTTAAACGGTATGATGTACGGCTCCGGTGTAGTATGCGGTATGGGGGTTTTCAGCCTGGATGACATCTCCATTCTTGTGGAAAGCGGTGTAGCCCTGGACGGCACGGGGAGAGAAATAATTCTCGATACCTCGGTGGTAAAGAAGCTTTCCGCCATCGAGGGCTTTGACAGTCTGAAGACTGATATGGCTACCTTAAAGATCCGTTATAAGGAGCGGGATGTTCACAGTGTCTATTCGGTGAACCACAAGGAAGACGAAAAGGAATACGAGTACAACAGGATAGCGGAAAGCTATGAGCTCTTTCTTACAGACCGGGATGACAATGATATCCCGTACAATCCCGAAACAGAATTTCTGACGAAGGAAACCCTGTTTAAGAGCGAGAACTTTTCGGGTGAGGTAATGATACCCGCAACCGTATGCCGCGGCAAAAACGTCAAGATAGTTCTGGAGATAAAGAAATTAAGTGATGCGGATGTATCCTTAAGCTGCAGAGGCATACTGGAGATCCCGGTATTCGTGACCCCTGAAGGTGAGAACGTGATGGAGATCGGAGCGGAAGACCTTTTCCTTCAAAAGGGCGAATCCTACAAAAAAGAGTATTGGGTAAGGGTTATGGATACCGAGGCGGAGGAAAGCGAGCTGATACTCCGGAGCGGCTCCGCCACTGCATTTGAGGATGACAACGCGATAAAGACTGCTTCACACTTTGCTTTGAGGGTGGTTTTGAGCCATTCTTCACCGCTTGAGCTTGTGAGCCGTGAAACCGGAAAGATCAATCTCGAAATGTGGAGCATGGGACAGGGAGACGATTCCATAAGTCTTGCCGACATCAAGCTTGTCAGAAATCCCGGTAATTACATCGTGGAGAAGATCGAGGATCCCTCCGAAAAGAAGTATGTCCTTACACCGGCCCAGGAGATAATGAGAAATAATTATCTGTCCTATTATCAGAAGGATGTGGAGCTGAAGAAGGAGAAGGAAAAGGAGGAGAAGACGCTTCCGGTATCAAAGGGCGGGGAGAAGAGCGAGTTTTCGAATATAGCCACCGGTGTCCTCGAGGTGCCTCTCGGCAGGAACGCCAGAGAAGGAGAGATCAGGTATTCCGGAGAGATAGCCCATGGACTGGGACCCGGAAACGTGTATGTGGATATAGGATACAATTATGTTTCCGACACACCGGAAATGGGTGCAAACCAGAAGAGTGTTATATACGGAAATCCCGGACTTTTCAGCCATTCCAGCAATGTCCTTGCAGATGTGGAAACCGCAGTGAAGGTCTTAAATGAGAAAGGCAGCTTCGTTGTTGCTGCAAAGCTCTTAAGGAATGTGGATTATCTCGTGCTGACATTTAAATGGGTCGCAATACGCTTCCCTTCAGGAGATGATATCGCACTTACAGAGGATTATTACGACAAGAGCATTTCCGTTGATACGCCCACCGTTATCATGGGCGGCAAGGAGAGCCATTTCTTTGGAGTCAGGTTCAACAATATGAGGGCCTGCAGCATAACCTATGAGCTTACAAGCCCGGGCAGCGGAGAAATAAGCTCAGACGGCATTTATACGGCTCCTGCGAAGGAGGGTGTATACGAGATACGTATCTACTGTACGGATATGCCCGTAATTTGTACCTACGCTTACGCTATTGTAAAGAAGAAGATGCTGGATGCAGGTCCGGCAGGAGAGGTTATATCTCCGGAAGATAAACCTGAGGAAAAGGCATGATATACGCCTCAAGGGACAACAGCTATACCACAATATCTACGGTCTTTGAGGGAAAGGTAAACGACTGTTTCATAGCGGGAAACACCGGGTCCGGAGAGAAGGGTCTATATACCCTTCTCGTCATAAAGGACCATAGGACGGTGCGCGATTTTATGGAGATATACAGATTGTGGAGATCCGAGGAGGAGAGCCCGCTTATAGAGGCCTTTTCCTTCGGACAGGCCTTCTGTCTGGTTTTTCCATACAGAATGGAAAGGGAGCTTTACCGCTTTTTTGTGGGAGAGGCTTACACCCTGGAACGCTGTGAGTCGATATGTGAGAGCATCATTCTTGCCTGTATCGCGTCTTATCTGCCTCCGGCACTGCTTTTTCTCATACTCAGTCAGAAAAAGATAAATCTTTCAAAGGACGACAGCGTATTCTTGAGCTTTTCCGTGGACATGGAGGAGCTGGACAGGACAAAGACCGAAAAGGACTGTGCCACCGAGTGTGCGAGGATCCTTTTAGACATTCTGTCCACAAAGCAGAGTGAAAAGAATATAAGCTATATCCTTCTCTCGAAGAAGATGAATAACCGGAGCTACAGCAGATTCACGGAGATCTACAGGGATCTGAAGATCGCTTCCACCCCCGTGAAAAAGAGAGGCATAATCCTGACGATAAAAAGCTTCTTTTACAGAAATTCGGACACTCTTTTCGGGATACTTTTCTGGATATGCCTGATACTGATGATAATCGCACTGATCCTTCTGTTTTCCCATCTTGTATTGGGAGATGTGCCGTTTTTAAGGATCTTTTTTAACAGCTTCAAGAATATCGGAACGGAGTCGCTTTTGCAATGAACATACGCGCAAGGATAATAGCCTGTTTGGCAATACTTAGTGTAGTCGTATCTCTGGTCTTACTGTCTGATGCCCTTTCGGGGATGAGCCATGATCCGGAATATACCATCGCTGACAGCGGGATCGCTACAAATTCCGGAGTTTATTTCGGCGAAAACTGGAATGAAAAGGGACATATATATCTCATAAATTCCGATGGCGACGTAAAAGCCATGGAAAACTCCGAAGATCTCGGGGAGCAGTCCTTTGAAGACCTCTGTCTCGGAGACAACGGAATCTATGCTCTGTTTTCCTCACTGGAGCCAACGAAGGATGGAGACATTGTGAGGGTGTTCAGGATCTTTTCCTTTACACAGGATCTCAAGGTGATGGGGTCCACTGACCGTTTCCTGCTCGATTCAAACGGGATTACCTACCATTTGTCACAGGACGGAAGTTTCCTCTATGTCACAATGGTAAGCTATCAGGGAGATGATATCAATGTTTACGAGTTTGAAAAGGAAAGTATAATTCCGGTCACCGACAGCATAACGGTGATGGACAACAGGGAGAAAAAAGATGTTTCCGAGCTGAGTGTTCCGGACAGCATTCTTTTCAAGGATAATCCCAGCGGAACCATGTTTACGGATGCCAGATATGAAGGCGGTGTTTTATCCGTGCTGACTGAGAGGGATGAGCCCTCCGGTGTATTTATTCCTGACAGCAGGGTGAAGACAATTGTGGACAAGATGCATTTCTCGATCTTGCAGCAGATCTCACTGTACAGGGAATTTGTGTCCGCCTGGCTTATCGCACTGGTACTCTGGCTCGCCTTTCTGGTATTTGCGTTTTTTATGCTCCAGAGAAGAGACAGGATGGTGTATATCTTTGTGATAATGGATATCATCTTTTTTGTACTGCTTCTCATTACATTCCAGGTCATGAGAACATCTTACAAGAATGTTTCTGAGGAGGAGAACGACAGATATGCCCAGCTTTCGCTGGATTATGTGCTGCCGGATCTCGGAGATCTGGACAGCTACGATTATGAAGACAGGAATTTCTATCTGAGCGATGAGTACGGGAGGCTTTCGGGATCCATAAAGGATTATATGAAGAGCGGGGATAATGCCACATTTTTCAGGGATGTCTTCATAATGCGGATAAGAGACGGGATGATAGTGGTCTCCGGTATAGGAAACAACAGAAGAAACGCGTCCTTTGCCTACGGAAGCGGCCTTACCACCCTGAGGGATTCCCTTGCCAGACACGAGTCCACCGTTGTCGACAATATAAAGCTTGATTATATGGATCTGAAGGCAACCGGGGTAAGAGCCGGGAAGCCTTCGGCAAAATATGCCCTTGTGGGTCTCTATTTTTCGGGAGAGTACAGCCTGGGATTCTGGCGCCGTACCTATTGGGTGCTCGGAGCCTTCATTCTGGCATTTGTTTTAGGAAGTGTCCTTATTGGCTTTGTTTCATATCTGCAGGGACTGGATCTCCATGAATTTGAGCTTGCCATAAATGACGTTGCCCTCGGAAGGACCAAGATCAGGGTTCCGGAAACCCCTGCCAGGGACATGAAGGCTATGTGGAATTCCTTAAGTGAAATGGCCAAGAGAATAGAGGAGATAAATTACGATAAATTCAGGATATTTGAGGGATATTACAGGTTTGCTCCCAAGAATATCGAAATGATAATGGGTAAGGACTCCATTTTTGACGTAAACAACGGAGATGCCGTAAACATCCAGGGAAGCCTTATGCTGGTATCCACCGAGAATAAGGGCTACGGAGAGAGAAGGATAAAGAGTCTGAAGAACATAGTTTCATATACGGAACGATATACGGACAGCGAGGAAGGTATCCTTGTCAGCGAGGACAGCTCACTCTCCATACTGCAGTTCCTGTTTCTCGACAGCTGCCGTATGGTCACGGACAGAGCAGTCCAGTTCCTCCACAGGAATATGTCGGATCCGGATTCCGGCTTTATTTCTGCGTTTCTTTACTATGATTCCTTCATTTACGGGGTAGTGGGTGTGAATACCCAGAGCCTTGTTTTCCTTACATCACCTGATTCCGCGGAAATGGAGGCATATGCCTCCTGGTTTGAAAAGATGCAGATACCGCTCGTTGTGACAGAGGATATGGTGGAGAGGGAAAATATCGGACAGCACAGATACATAGGCTATATTGAGCTGCAGAACCGTACCAGGAAGATAAAGCTTTATGAGGCACTGGATGCCTGCGAAGCAAGGCAGAGGCAGCTAAAGCTTGCAAACCGTGAGAAATTCGAAAAATCTCTGGAGTACTTTGAGTCAAGGGACTTCTATCTCGCAAGGAACAACCTGACTGAAATAATAAAGGAGTGCCCTGAGGATGAGATGGCTAAGTGGTACATCTTTGAATGTGAGAAGTTCTTAAGCGGCGAGGCAGAGGAAGAGGAGCCCGGCGCTATCAGGATAGGCAGTATATGAGGATAAGGTAAATGGGAGAGAATCTCTTCAGCGTTCTGTTTTCGACAATTAAATCCAGATTTGCCGCCATAGTTTCCAAGCTCCGTCTGTGGACCAGCTGGAACTTTATCCGGACCAGGATAATCGGAGGCATCAGGGATTTTATTTTCGGTCTCCTGGATGTCAGGCCAAAGCACAAGAACGATTATTATACCATATTCGGCTGGATGGTCAGCAAGAAGCTGGCCTATGCCGCAATAGTGATAATCGGAATCTTAAGCATATGGTATATAGGAGCCACTACAAAGATCTTTTCTTCCCTGACTGATGGCGGTATAAGGACCTATTCGTATAATTCGATACTTTTGCGTCTTGCGTCAAACAGAGTCAGGATCAAGGGGAAATCGGGGTATCTGGCATATGAGGGTGATGTGAGCAAGGGCTACGTAAACGGTCAGGGGACACTGTTTTCACCCGACGGGGTGGTGCTCTATGACGGTGCCTTTGAGAAGAACCGCTATGAAGGCAGCGGAACACAGTATTACGGGAGCGGAGTCCTTCATTATAACGGCGACTTTCATGACAATCTCTATGAGGGTCATGGGATACTCTACAGGGAGGACGGGTCCGAGGAATATGACGGGGACTTCGTGGCCGGCTTAAAGGAGGGTCAGGGGAGACTCTACGACAGCGGCGGAAATACCATTTATGAGGGAGCTTTTTCATCGGATGATGTGGTTTACAGCTCTCTTCTCGGAAAAAGTGCCGAGGAAGTCAGGCAGATATACTACGGCAGCCAGACCCTGTATGAGGAAAATGAAAATACGGGCAGCGATATCGCGGTTGTGATGAACGATATCAATGCGCTCTACTATGCTTCCGGTGACGAGGATGCTACGGATGATTCCGAGAAGGTGCAGGCGGTCTATGTGCTGTCTGATGTATTCAAATTCGGAAGCCTGAAGGCAGAGTCCATAGAGGAATTGAGAAAAATTCTCGGTGAACCCGTGTATGAAGGGAATTCCGCGGTAATAATGCCGGAGGCTGTGGCAATAAATACGCTGAACAGGAAAAAGCACACCTTAAACGGCCGCGTGGAAATGGATACCACGGAGAATTACAGCGACGACATAGTTATAAATGCCATAGACGATACCTACAACGTATATATATATACATTCAGCAGAGGAAGTCTGGTTTACTCTTTTGTCTGCAACGATAAGGGAGGATATTTCGATTTTTATGAGATTATGGAAAGCGAAGAAGATGCTGCATAAAGCAAAAAAAATGTTATGCGTTTTTCTTGCGGGATCCTTTCTTTGTCTTTCCTTACCTGCCGGGAATGCGTTTGCTGCGGGAAAGGTGATGACGATGAACACCTGCCGCTCTCTGGCTCTTGAAAACAGCGCCAGCTATGAGGGACTGGAGGACGGAGTGGAGTCGAAAAAGGCAGCAAGAGACAGCGCCATTAAGGCATTGAAGCTTAAGAAGAAGAAGCTCACCACCTTTTCATGGTCACCGCTCCTAAGCTTTAAGTTTCCGCAGAAATTAAGCTTTGCCCAGTCCTCGGAATTTGAGTTTAAGCCTGTGAAGCTCGCCAACGATATACTTGTGGCGCAGCACAAGGTACAGAATGCGGTATTCGGGATAAATGAGAACATCAATAATCTCTATACCGATATTGTGGCCCTCCAGGAGAACCTTGACTTTAACGAAAAAAGACTGAAGACCCTTGAGGACGGCATCGCCCACAATAAGGCAAGACTAAAGGTAGGGGAAGCAAATCAGGCTGATATAGACAGGCAGGAAAAGCAGCAGCAGACCCTGAGCAATACCATTGCCAGTGACAGACGGAATCTGGAAGCGGATCTGAAGAAGCTTTCAAAGCTCATTGGTCTGGATGTGACAACCGGCTACAGTTTTGAGAAGCCTTTTGTGGAAGCCGATATTGACAGAAGCGCCCTGGAAGGATTGAAGCAGTATGCGGAGGACAGGGATGAGGCTTATTACGAAGCCTGTATGGCTGCCACTACCGCCAGGATGGAGCTCACCACCAATTATAACCTGATGAACGGTAAGTACGGCGGGGACATGAGGATGATCTCCGGATATGTGAATCAGGCATTAAATAACCAAGATGTGAGTGCAAGAGCCTTTAAAAAGGACTATAAGGCTTTTCTTGAGCAGATAGACAGCTATTGGAAGGGAAAGAAGAGGATACTTTTCATAAAGATACCCAGGGAATGGTTCAAGGGATCAATGGACGGAGCCCGCTGGATAGATGATGACCCTTACACTCTTTACCAGAATGTGCTGGACTATGTGAGTGCCAGGAAGGATGCGGAGGCTGCAAAGGATGAGCTTGACCAGAGCGTGGAGGACAGCTTCAATAATTACATTTCAATCCGTGCCGCATATCAGGGCTATGTGAAGGATCTGGATAAAAAAGAGAAGGATATGGAGGTCTATGCCGCAAAGAACCGCATGGGAGCCATGACCCTTGAGGAATATGAGACGGAGCAGAAGGACTACGAGGACATGCAAAAGAGCATGCTGGATACCATGAAGCTCTATACCACCACTCTCTACTCCCTTGATAAGCTTACCTGCGGCGGGGTAAGTGCCTATTTTTCAGGAACCGATGCGGATATGAAGACCGCAGTGGTGGGCGAAAGCTATGTGGATAAGGAGACAAGTGAAGCAAAGTACTATCTGAAGTCCATAATACAGAAGGAAATGTTTGAGCTCAGTATCTATATCCCCGATGATTTTCCGGTAGAGATAAGCGATTTCGAGCTCTGGTGCGATAATGAGCTGATAGGGGAGAAAACCCCTGCCGACAAGACCTTAAGGCACCTTGCACTTACAAAGGACAATGTAAAGTCGGTAAAGATACGTCTGTATAACGGTGATGATTTTGTGGATGACTGTGTGATAAACCCGGACGAGGAGTCGGGAACCCTTAATGTCACAACAGCCATGAATATAAAGAAGGATGAGACAGGGGATCTGGGAACCTATGATCTGACCACGAGCCAGGTAACCGGCATGGCCTCCATAAAGATCACTCCTCTCGAATCCGAGAATATAAAGTTCTACAGGATAATCACAGCAGACGGAACCCCTCTCGGAACCGGGGATGTGCTGAGCGTGGACAAGGAATTCAAGCACCTGGGTCTTGTGGGCAACGGATTAAATGATCTCAATATAGAGCTTTATACTACCGAGTCATCCTTAAAGACCGTAGGAAGATTTGATACCGACAATAAGAAGATCAAAAAAAAGGAAACCGCTGAAGAGTAAAATATGAAGAATAAAGCAGACAGGAAAAAAGGCATAAAGCCCATCATACAGATCGGGATCGTAGTGGCTTCTGTTGCAGCACTCTTTGCAGCTGTGAGAAAGAACACCCTGGCATACATAAACGAAAACCAGGCTATGAGGTATTCGGCCTATGCCGCCAGCCATACGATCGATAATTCCACACTGTTTATCGGAACCTATCTCATAAACTTAAGCGGTATGACCGATCAGATTTATGAAAAAGCCATGGATAGTGCCAGCGAATCCAACCAGACAGATATGTACTATAAATCCGAGCTTTCAAACGGATCCTGGTTTAACGTGACGGATGCGGAGGGACTCACGGATATAACCGATTCCGGAGAGGTTGTACCGGAGTCATCGCTTTCGGATCTCTTCGTGCAGTATTATGTGGGAGCTGACGGGATAATTACGGATGTGATGACGGGTGATGCCCTTAATCCCTTTGATATTCCAGATCCTTACGATCTTTCCAAGCTTCCGGAGCTCAATCCCTTGTGGCTTCAATATACGAATTCTACAGACGCGGAGGATATAAGCGAGGATGACTATCTGAAGGCCAAAAACTCTAAGGAGAGCGGAAACTTAAGGGGTGATGTGTACACCTACAGGCTTCTGACGGCATTTTTCGCAACGGATCTCCGTGATGATGATACCGATAAGTGTGATGCCGATCTGGCAAGGCTCTTTGCCTGCTACCGTACATTAAAGGATTCGGGGCAGGATGAGGAAGCGGAAATAATCTATTCACTTATGGGAAAAGTGGATGCCACCAGAAGAGAGATCGTGATGGATAAGCTGTCATCCGCGGATCCAAATCTTCTGGATGTCCTCTATGAGCTTTCAAACGGAAAGTATTACACCACCTTCGGAGATTTCCTGGATTCCAGCAGTGAGGATGACGTATCACAGGAACCGGACTACATCAGGGATCTGAGAGACGCGGTAAGGCATGGGTTTACCGAGGATGATGAGAGTAACGGCTGGTGGAAGCCTCTCCAGCCAACCTATGATGAGTTTGCCGAATATGCAGAGCCCGTTAAGAAATCAGGTGAAGACGGGGAAGAGGAGGAAGAGGACGAGAGCTTCAAGATCCCGAGACCTTCCTTTGTAGCGGACAACGCACTTCTCTCATCCATAGGTGACAGCACGGAGAAATGTCAGGAAAGCTATTCCACATATCTCTCGATGGCTCTTACCGATGGAGATCCGGTGCTGCAGCATGCTGAGTATGAGTATTCCGAGCAGGTAATAGACGAGGCATCGGCATCGGGTGTCGGCGGTCCCATTAATTACCTTAGGGATGTGCTCAATATAAAGGAAAGTGTGATAAAGCATTCCGACAGCGAAAAGGATCTTCTTGACAGCTCGCTTCTCTCCCTTGCAGAGGGTAAATATGAGGGTTCAGCCACGGCGGGGGTTTCAGAGGAATACTCCTCAGCCATATCCTCGGGCGGAAGCGCCGCATCGGCCGAAAACGCACTGAACAGTCAGGCAGACGAGCTCGAAGCAAAGAGGACTGAGCTGGAATTTCTGATCGATGCCTACAAGCAGCGCGAGGTGGCATCAAAGGCGCTGAGCTATGTGGAGGGATGCATTATCTGGACTGACGGACTGTACGGCGGGGTGCAGAATGATGAATTCTCACCAAAGGCAAACGGATCCATTGACAGTCATATGAAGTGGCTCAAAGACCTGGAGGATCAGATAAAGAATTCCGACGACAGCCTGAAGACGAAGCTGGACGAACTAAATGATAAAAAGAATGATCTGCAGAAAAAGAGGGATTCAGCCCTTGACGATAATGATCTGGCGGGAGCAAAGGATCTGGATGCCCAGATAGCTGCCGTGGATCAGGATATCGCAGATGAAGAAGCCCGTACAGGAAAGAGCAGTGCGGATGACCTTGCAGATTCCATCTTAAATGACGCGAAGGCAGATCTTGCCAAGGATCCCAATGCTGATATATCCGGGGCTCTCGGTGCACTCTCAGGCATGGGAAATAAGGATGCCATAAACGAACTGAAGGGCAGAGCTGAGGCTGCAGGTGCTTCAAGCTCACAGCTTGATAAGATAGATGAAGCCGGAGATAAGGCAGGAGACGGTTCGGGAAGCAGTTCCGGCTCGGGCAGCGGCGATGGGAGCGGTTCGGGCTCGGGCAGCGGCGCGGGAAGCGGTTCGGGCTCGGGCAGCGGCGCGGGAAGCGGTTCCGGCTCGGGCAGCGGCGCGGGAAGTGGTTCCGGCTCAGGAAGCGGCTCGGGCACGGGAGACGGTTCAGGCGATGGTTCCGGAGACGGAGAAGGCAGCGGGTCGGATTCCGGCGCGGGAAGCGGCTCAGGAGCGGACAGCAGCGCGGGAGACGGCTCCGGTGACGGTTCGGGCGATGGTTCCGGAGACGGAGAAGGCAGCGGGTCGGATTCCGGTGCAGGAAGCGGCTCAGGTTCGGGAAGCGGTTCCGGAGACGGAGGAGACAGCGGCTCTGACAAGAACGGAAATTCACTGAATGAGGAAGACATACTCGCTATTCTGGACAGTATATTCGACAAGGATGTTGACAGTATGAATGATTCCGAGATCGCTGTCGCAACCTCTGCGGTATCAATGTTTGCACGCAGCGGAAACTCGGCTGCGGAAGATCTTACCGGTACTCTTGCGGACAAGATGCGTTCGAAGAAAAATAAATATATCTATAACCAGTACACAGCTAAAACTCCGGAGTATATAGACCTTCAGACAATCGGAAAGTGTACGGACTACAGATACTTCTATGACGACAGAAGGCGGACCGCAACTATGTCAAAGGGTGCCTTGAGCTCTGTATTTGTAGTCGGTAATGACAATCTGGTCCGTGGTAAGGACACGGAAAACCTGAAATACAGTACTGTATCCCAGAAAGACCCGTATATTTCTGAGGATGATGCGACAGATCTCTTTGATGTTTACTGTGAGTATCTGGTAAAGACAAATTATGCCGTATGTCTCACAGCAACTATGGATTCAAGGGTGAAGGAAGTACTGGAAGCGCTGCAGGAAGGGTGAAGCTATGGCGGATTATCCCATAATATCTGATGTAAGTGCATACATTGTAAGGACACTCCGGGAGAAGATGTGCCCGGAACCCATTCCTTCTCCAAATAATATTGAGATAAGTTCCCCGCTCTCACAGGACGTGGACTATATAGTAGGCCTGTATCTCTATGACATAGTAGAGGATGTGCAGGTCACAACTCCCCGCCTCCAGCAAAGAGGCAGAGCGGAGCTCAGTAAGCCGCCCAGACCATATGCTCTATATTATATGGTTTTTATCAACGGTTCCTCCCAGATGGGACTAAAGGCACCGGATATACAGAAGATCATCGGACGTGTGGCACAGATCGTAAACGATAATAATTCCGTGCGTCCGGACGAGCTTCAATCCTGGCTCACGACCCAGGAACCTCCGATAACACTGTCTCAGGCGAAGATAAGTCTGGAGGAAAAGGTAAGGGTGTGGCAGGCTATCAACAAGCCATATCAGATAAGCCTGTTCTATAAGGCGGCACCTGTTTACCTGTCAAGCGGCGAGATCATTACTACGCCGAGAGTCGTGGATGCAAGCTTCGGCCTGAGTATCACAGGCGAAGACCAGTAGTAGGTTTTAAAAACGTTTAATGAAAGGAGGAGAAAAATCGTGGCAGCTTCTGTTATTAGTGCAAGACTGGATCTTATGGTCAGGCTTATAGATACGACGACGGGAGCTATTGTAGACGAAAAAAATGTTTTATTTATGAGAAACGGCCTGGCCGTGAGACCGGAGTCAAAAGGAACGGGGGTCTTTATATTCATCAATACAGGCAGGGAAGATTTTCTTATGCATTTGGAAGTATATGGATATGAGCCCTATGAGCAGGAGGTTCTCTACGGGGAACTGGATGAAAGACTGCCGGTTTTGAACATATTCCTGATGCCATCTGAGAGTGTGTTTAAGGGTGAAGGCTTACTTAGTTTCTCAGGTACTCTTCCTTTTCTTAAAAAGATCGAAGCAGTAGACTTAAGAAAGCCTGTCTGCATCTTTAATGAGTATGATGCGAAGAAAGGTATCGTAAAGGTATTCAGAACGGGAGCGGGCAAGGTGGAAATGGAAGATATTTACTACGGTCTATTGTCTTCGGACAAACAAAGCTATGAAAAGATAGAGGTCATTGATAACGTTACACCTCAATCTGTCAGGCTGAAGGAAACCTTAAAGGGAGAGTTCACTTCAAATTCACCTGTAATGCGTGTGGTCTTCGGAAACGTGACAAAGGATGGGGATTACCTTCTCCGAGTCAGGGATGACGGAGCGGATATCAGGTATCTCGTGCGCTATGAGGTAAATGACGAGGTGAGATTTCAGACGGTGGATTTCAGAAATATGGAGGCTTTATCTTGAGTCAGTTAACAGCAATGAGTGCGAATCTGCTTTGTACATTCGGAACCGCACCGGCACCGATAAAGGTGACATCACAGACAGTGGTGCTCACAGAGGGAAAGCCGGCGGCAACCATTCAGGACTGTGCCCCCATGACAAATGTGGGTCCCTTCGGCATGTGTACATCACTTGCCAACCCCGCTGTGGCATCGGCTACGGCAGCCGCGCTGGGAGTTCTGACTCCCCAGCCCTGCACCCCCGTTCCGGCAGGAACGTGGATACCTACGAAGCCAACCATCATTATAGGGGGAAAGCCCTGTCTTACACAGGATTGCAAGCTTATGTGCTCATATGCAGGCTCCATTAGCATCACTATGCCGGGACAGATGAAAGTGACGGCAAGTTGAACGACAGAGTCGTTCGTTATTAAAAAGAAAGGAAAGATATTAAGATGGCAGAATATTTTTCACCCGGAGTATATGTGGAGGAATATGATAATTCCCCGCGTAGTATAGAGGGAGTAGGAACGAGTACAGCCGGCTTTGTGGGCATGGCTGAAAAGGGACCCATCGAGGGTGCACCGCAGCTCGTTACCAGTTTCAAGTCCTTCACACAGCAGTTTGGAGGATTCTTAAGTGAATTTGCTTACGGTGAGTACAGGTTCCTCGCCAACAGCGTAGAACAGTTCTTTGCTAACGGCGGCACAAGATGCTACGTAATGCGTGTTGCCCCTAAGGATGCTGCGGCTGCAAAGAGCAGTCAGGGAATCCTGAAGATAGAAGCAAAGAATCCCGGAACCTGGGGAAACAAGATACAGGTTACTTTAAATACTGTAAAAAAGCATAAGCTTCAGCTTATTGCCGAGACGGATACGGGCTATAAGGCAAAGAGTCTGGATGGCTTCAGGGAAGGTGATATCGTTGAATTCGAGGGAACCTATACCAGGATCAAGACCATCTTTGACAACATCGTTACCTTTGAGGATGAGCTTCCCGCCAATGTGGTGGACGACGCAATAATCCCCAAGGCACTGCTTTATCTCGTTACGGTTGATTTAGGAGTACGTTTCGGTGACGAGGCCGAGAATTATCAGGAGCTCAGCTTCAATACCGACAATCCCAGATATATCGGAACACGTCTTGCAGGAAGCGAGCTTATAAAGGTTGAAGTCGAACAGCTGAAGGAAGCACAGAACCCCGTTGAGGCCATTCTCGGTGACGAGATGGAGAGCGGAGCCTTCTTCCTGGATGGAGGAAGCGACGGTTCGGTATCCAAGGTTAATGCAGCAACATTTATCGGTGAGGACAACGGCCCCGGCAAGAGAAGCGGAATACAGTCCTTTATAGAGAATAATGTTGTCAGCATGATGGCAGTTCCCGGCGTCACCATGCCCGAAGTGATAGTTGCCCTTGTGGGACACTGTGAGAATCTTCACAGCCGCTTCGCGGTTCTGGATATGCCCGGAGATCTCTATAAGACCGCAGACCTCATTGAATACCGCAATATGATCGACTCGACCTATGCGGCAATGTACCATCCCTGGATACAGGTATTTGACCGCTCTTCCAACAAGGCGGATTTCATTCCTCCTTCAGGAGCTGTTATGGGTGTATTCTCCCGTACCGACATTAACAGGGGTGTTCACAAGGCACCTGCAAACGAGATCGTATTCTGTACCGGTCTCAAGACAAACTATACCAAGGGTGAGCAGGATATCCTGAACCCGGAGGGAATAAACCTTATCAGGGCCCTTCCCGGACAGGGGATCCGTATCTGGGGTGCACGTACAGCCTCCAGCAACAGCTCCTTCAAGTATGTCAACGTACGAAGGCTCTTCATTTATGTTGAGGAAAGCATCAAAGCCAATACCAACTGGGTTGTATTCGAGCCTAATGACAACACACTCTGGCAGAGAGTGGAGATCACTATTTCCGGTTTCCTGGATGGTCTGTGGAGAAACGGAATGCTGGCTGGTGATTCACCGGCAACAAGTTACTTCGTGGAGATCGGACCTTCGACAATGACAAGGGACGATATCATGAACGGCAGACTGATCTGTAACATAGGAATTGCTCCTTCCAGACCCGCTGAGTTTGTAATCTTCCGCATCACACAGTTCACAGCGGAAGCAGGCGGCGGAGAGGGCTGATATTAAACTAAAGAAAGGAAATAGATAACTATGGCAGCGAATACTTATGATAACGGTAAAGGATCTTTTTATCCGTTGACAAAAATGAATTTCCTGGTCACTGTTTCCCAGATCGCCGGGACAGCTGCTTTCAGCGAAGTGACAGGAGTGGAAAGTTCGGTGGATGTAATAGAATTCAGGCAGGGTAATTCAGGTTCCCTTGCTCCCGTGAAGATCCCCGGACTGGTTAAGCATGGAAATGTTACCCTTCGTATGGGTTACATCCTTGAGAGTGCTTTTAAGACTTGGATACAGGAGTGTGTTTCCGAGACAAGGGGACAGCTGCCGAGATATGATGTAACGATAGAGCTTATCGATATCAATCCCGGTGCTCCCACACAGACGGTGGCATCACCTACGGGTACCAGAACCTGGACTCTTACCAATGCCTGGGTAGCAAAATACAATGCTCCCGACCTCGATGCAAAGAACTCCGACGTTGCGATTGAAAGCGTGGAGCTCGCATATGAGGAACTGGTAATTCCGAACTAAAATCAAGATTTTGTATGTTTTTCGGATGCATAAGCTTATGCTTATGCATCCCCTAAAGCAGACAAGATCATCATAGCAGAAACAGCTTTATCAGAGGAGAGAATATGGAAACGATCTATGAATTCACTTTACCGAAGGGATATATGGATTCGACGGGAGAGCTTCACAGGAGAGGAAAAATGAGGCTCGCCACGGCAGGTGACGAGATCTACGCCACCAGGGATCCGAGAGTTTTGCAGAATCCCTCATATCTTACAATTGTTATATTGAGCCGTGTGATAACCGAGCTGGAAGGTGTGGACAGCATAACGGCGACTCTTGTGGAGAAGCTTTTTACTGCTGATCTTGCATTTCTCCAGGATATGTACCAGAGGATAAACGATATAGAGCCCCCCACCCTTATGGCGGTGTGTCCGGACTGCGGCAAAAGCTTTGAGGTACCCCTAAATTTTACCGGGGAGGGATGAGGCTTTACCCCGAGGATGAGCTTTATAAGGAGATGTCCTTTATTTCCTACTATTTTCACTGGAGTGAGGATGATGTCCTGAAGCTTGAACACAGGCAGCGGAGGAAATGGTGCAGTGAGATATCCACCATAAATGCGAGCCTCAATCCCTCGAAAGAAAAGAAGGAAAAGAGCATTTTGGATATGAAGCCCGTGAGCTTCAATATGTAGCAGTAAGCAGCACGGGAGCACGGAGAGAAAATGTCAGGCGGAAATTACGACAGATCAAAAAAGAATTCCATATTGAACCCTGCGGTAAGCTATGCCTTTGCACTTCAGGTGGAAGCCGCATTTATGCTGCCATGCCGTTCCGTCAGGGTCTTTACCAAGGAAAACGAATTCGACTACTATCAGGAGGGGGGACTTAATGACTACGTTCACCTTTTAAGAAAGCCCATTTCAAAGCCCTTTACCTTCCAGGTGGAGCGTTATGTGGGAGTTTCCGGGAGTGCCGACTTTAATATGGGATTCCTGGATCCTCTGACTCTGGGAACGGATCTTATACTTCCCCTTGTTCTCTATGTAAACAGAAGCCCTGCTCCCGGATGGGCAGACAATATCAGCTTTACCAACTGTGCCAGAGCCTATATCTTTACAGGCTGTACGGTGACCGCAAAGGAATACGGAGAGCTGAACGCCGAGCAGAGTAAGCTTCTTACCGAGACCACTACCATAGCATACAGAGAGCTCTTTACTATTAACCAGATAAGCCCTGCCTGGGAAAAGGGCGATTCCTGGTCATTGACTTCAGCGAAGGAATATCTGGGCAGCGGAGGTTCCAAAGGCGATAACCGCTCATCTAATGACAAGAAGTCAGACCGGGAGGCTGCAGCCAGCCTGTGGACCCTGAAAAAGGATGATCCATATACTGGCAGCGGAACCTCACATGAGAAAAACCGCAGCACAAATCTTTCAAAGAAAGACATGCAGGATAAGGCTAAGAATGACAGGGCGGCTGTTTGGACTCTGAATAAAGGCGATCCATACACCGGAAGCGGGACGTCCCACAAAACGAACTATTCAAAAAATGACAGTAAGGAGACTCGTGAGAAAGCGGCCAGCAAGTGGGAATATAAGGATCCTCCATATACCGGCGGCGGAACCTCACATTGGAAAAACCGCAGCAAAAATCTTTCAAAGAAAGATATGCAGAAAGAGAGTAAGAATGACAGGGCGGCTCTCTGGACTCTTAAAAAGGGTGATCCATATACCGGAAGCGGGACGTCTCACAAATCGAACTATTCAAAAAATGACAGTAAGAAAACCCGTGAGGAAGCGGCCAGCAAGTGGGAATATGTGGATCCCCCTTATACCGGCGGAGGTACCCCTCATGACGGCAACCGCTCAAAGAATGACAGCAAGGAAGACCGTGAGAAGGCGGCCAGTATCTACCCTCCGAACAGGCGGGCACTGATGGCCGACGTACTTGTCGAATCGGGCGGGGAAGTGATAAATGCTGAAGATACGCTCACCAATTGAACTGAAGGCCAGAAGAAGCTTTGTACACGACAATGAAAGCTTCTATGACAGGATTAGCGCGAATTATTCCTTTCTGGGCCGCGATATCGGACCGGAAGAGCTTCTCCACATTGCAAATACCCCTCCTGAGGTATATCTCGCCGAGGGAGACCTTACCACAGTTGCCGGAAATACCGTTATTAACAGCCGCAATGAGGAAAAGCTGGAGATCATAAACAATGTCCTAAACAGGATCGCAGTATCGGCGGATGCACATCTTACCTATCAGGACCGGGCCTATATCACGGATGTCCTTTATAAGATGGGTATAAGGGACGACCGCAGGTTTATGAACGAGGTAAGGCGCTATGTGGATGAGAGCCGGGAGGAGGACAGGCTCATCAATATGTATCTCCTTGGAGATATCTTTGATGAGGGGAATCAGATAAAGAACAGCTTCCTTAGCCTCGTAAACAGGGTTAACAGGCAGGAGGAGAGAAATAATGAGCTCTTCCTTTCCCGCAGCATAATGAACAGGCTGGGAACGGGTGCCGTTTATCAGATAGTATCGAATTTCAACAGGAGCATAACGGAAAACAGCCTTAATATGTCGGAGTTTGCCGTTACAGGACAGACCGAATCCGCAAAGAGGATACTGACTGACAGGATAAGGGAGAGGGTATTAAGGAATAATCCGGAATTAATCTATCTTGAAAATGAAAGTGAAGATTCCGGGCAGCTAAATAGGGATAACCGTCCGGATGGAAATATTAATGAGGTCTTTCTTTCCGACAGCATAATAAACCGGCTGGAAAAGGGTACCGTTAATCAGACAGAATCGAATTTCAACAGGAACGTAACAGAAAACAGCCTTAATATTTCAGAGGTTAACGTTACAGGACAGGCCGGTTTAAGAGACAGGATACTGACCGACAGGACGAGGGAGAGGGAATTATTAAACAGTCCGGAGTTAATTTACCTTGAAAATGAAAGTGAAGATTCCGGGCAGCACTCTGAAACAGCTTCCGCAGGAGCTTTGGAGACAAGAAGGGAAAAAAACGTTGAACGTAATTTTAATTCCTATGAACGGGAGCTTATAAGCCGGGAAAAAACCGGTATAAACATCACCGAAAGTCTGGGAAGCGCTCTTTTCCTCGATATTGCGAAGAATATCATAAGTAATACCCTGGAAAAAAAGGCGTACGGAAATAATGAGTGGTTTGATTTCCGGAGCATACTGTTCCGTTCCTCCGAGAATCTTTTTGAAAGAATCTCCAGTTTCTCCCGGGAAATGAACGCGGCGGGGGATATAATAAATAACGAATACCGCACAGAAGGAGCGGACATTACCTACAGGGAAGGCCCGGAGGAGATAAGTAATGAATACCTGGAAGCCGGATATGAAAGGAAAGAGAGCAGACTTTCGGAAAGAAATGAATATAACACAGAGGTTTCAGAAAGCAGGAATACAGAGAACGGGGATATATACAGGAATGAGGTAAGTATTGAGGGTGCTCAGGTTATCCATCCCACAGCTCCTGTGGAGACCGCCTGGGAGATCATAAAAAGATATGAAAACAACGTAAGCACGACAGAGCAGAACCGATACTTAAGTGAGACCGGCATTTTAAACCAAAGCTCTTCGGAGGAAAGCATAAGGACTGGGGATACCTTCAGGAATGAGGTAAATATTGAAGCTGCCGACCTTAGCTTCCCCGTAACCGAAGAAGAGAACATTACAAATTTCAGTGAAGATAACGGAACAGAAACCTTCGAAAGAGAGCTTATCAGGTTAAATGAGAAAAACTTAAGCAACGTAGAGAAATACAATGAGATGATGACCCTTATTCAGAGCTTTGAAAGGGAGACCAAGGAGACAGGAGGTCCTGAGCGTACCAGAAGAGAAGCGCTGAAAGCACTGGACGGAGGTGCAGATCTTGCTTCCATCATAAGTGAAGAGGATGGCAGTGAGGAAGAAAGAAGGAACAGACTGTTCCGTGAGATAGTGAGGATCTTTCCTGACAGCTCGGGAGAGATATTCAATGTCATAGAGCAATATATGGACAATCCCCAGGCTGCAGCCGGGAACCTGAGCCTCGTAAACAGTAATCTTTCCGAGGCGGCAGAGGAAATAAGAAGACTTCAGGAAAGGGAGGATCCACAGCCGGAAGAGATCAGGGAGGAAAGAAATGAAAGGAAAGAAGAACTGATCTTCAGGGAAAATGCCACTCTTGATATCGAGGAGATACAGGAGAACATAGAGGAGCTAAGGCGGAATTCAAGAGTAACAAGGGATCGTGAAACCAGGGATGAAACAACTATCCAGAACACGGTCACCACGAGAAATGTTGTAAATACCACAAATACCTCCTTCACCGACAGGGAGGTCATGGATATAGAGGAAATGGTGGACAGGGGAGTAAGATCCCGTATGGGAGCCATTTCCGAGCAGGTTTTGAATAAGCTGGAAAAGCGGTTAAGGAATGAAAAGAGCAGAAGAGGGATCTAAGTAATGGCAATCGAAAAGGGTGCACAAAACCTGATCAAAAGCACGATAGGTGCTGTCACAAAGGCGGTTCTCTGCATCAGGAATGTGAACAGGGTAGGAAGTCTCGATCCGGAGAATCCTGATAAGGAAGCGATAAATCAGGGTATAGCTGATGCTGTAGAGATCGAAAATGATCTTATGAAAAAGGCAGATGAGGCCTTAAAGGGCGGTGTCGTTTCCGATTACAACGACATAAAGGGGGTTGCTGAGGATAACGGATATATAGCAATTGAGGTGGAGTATAATCCTTCATCATTGAGACTTGACACCACTGCGGGCAGGCAGATGAAGTACAGCGGCGACGGCGGAAATACCCAGCTGCAGCAGTATGATGCCCCTCCTTCCACGACACTCAGCTTTGAGCTCCTTTTTGATGATGTGAACAATATGGATGCCTTTATGCTGGGAGATAACCCCATTACCAACTTTTCCGCTTCAAATATGATCAATGCTGTTTCAAGTGCGGTAAAGAGTAAATACAGCGTGCAGGATCAGATTGACGGGCTTCTGGCTCTTTTGACCATAGAGCCTGCGAGACATGTGATCTTTTTCTGGGGAGCCATGTGCTTCAGAGGCCAGGTCACCTCGGTTTCCGCCACATATACCATGTTCAATAAAAAGGGCTATCCCGTAAGGGGAAAGGTATCCATGCAGATAAGACAGGGTGAAGATCATGAAGCCCTGACTGAAAGCGATCAGCTTCCAAAGTATAATTATAACGAGAAATACTGGATGGATGCCTTTGATGCTACCTTTAAGAAGAAGAGCCTGGGAGAAAAGATACAGGGTGGGGTAGAAAAGGCTTTTAATAACAGTTTCCTGAATCTGAAGCTTTAAGGAGGACGCATAGATGGGTGTAAAGGACACACTTTTGTCCGGTCTGAAAACATTAGGGAACGATACCCTGGGAAACCTGGGCATTGTCGAAAAGGCCGTTATCGAGATAATAGACAAAAGAGAAGATGATTCCAAGCAGCCTCTGCCCGCCGTAAACATACAGGGACAGGGGGGCAATAACGGAAACGCAGGAAAAAAAGGCGAGCAAAACAAACGGCGCTACACAGTACAGTTTAATCCCACCTCGCTTCAACTTACAGGTTATGCGGGAGGACTTATTCAGAAGCTTGATTATACCGCCGGAAAGAAACCGAAGAAGAATGACGGTCAGGCTCCTCCAGAACAGCCGGGTAAGAATGAGAATAAGGATCATCCGAAGAGTGCGGCCTATACCGTGGGCAATACCACGATAAGCTTAAATGTCTCTCTTCTTTTTGACAGCTGTGACCCCATGGATGCCTTTATGAGTGACAAGATCAATCTTTCTCCGACCGGTGTGACCACCGGGATCATAAAGGCCGGAATGTCGATGGGGGGTAAAAAGAAGGTGTCGGTTCAGAAGGATGTTGAGGCCTTCATAGCAGCTCTTAGAAACCGTTACACCAGGAAGATCATATTTTACTGGGGAGACTTTGAGTATAAGGGGATCCTCAGAAATGTGACAGCAACCTATGTCATGTTCAATGTTATGGGAGAGCCGGTAAGAGCCCATGTGGATCTCGGAATGATCTGCGTTGATAAGGATCTTTCCAAAAAGTCCCTGAAGGTATGGCAGGATAAATACAGAGAGATCTTTGGCGCTAAGGACAGAAAATGGTATGATGCCACCTCGGGAGATCTTGGGAGCAGGAGTTATGTCAAGGCAAACAAGATATTCGGGAATATTCTGAATATCTGACGTATTGATTCCTGATACCGGATAGTAAGCTATGACATCAAATGTCATTCTGAGCGAAGCGAAGAATCTTTTTGCGGCCCCCATTCGCGCATGGCGCACCGATGGCAGCCGTGCTCAGCACGGCTATACGCCATTCAAAATGTGCCACTGGCACATTTTGCATAAACGGGGTCGTAAAATGTCCACTGGACATTTTACCATTCTGAGCGAAGCGAAGAATCTTAAGGTAACTTGAATTTGAATAGTCTTAAGGAAAAACAAAATAAGCTCAGTACAGTCAAAATAGCTGCGTTGATGGCAGCGTTTCTTTTGCTGTGCGCTGCTCTTTTTGCTCTGGGCCAGCGCCTTGGCAGAAAAGAGATAGTCGGGGACGGAAACGGATTTGAGGATCTCGCGTTTTACGTTAAAAACCACGGAAAGACTATTAAGATCAATGTTTTCACGGATATAAGGGTAAATCCCGCGGAATACTATGTTTTCCTGCCGTCCTTTGCCGATGACAAAGAGATCTATATTGCATTTGAGCTCAGGGATCATGCGGTACTGTCAGGTGAAGACGGGCAGGAGATACGGCTTGAGAGCGGCGACAGGCTGCCCGAGATGGAAATTGACCGTGCCTATACGCTGGATTTTTATAAGCCGGGAGAGACAAAGGTAAGCGAAACAGGAAAGCTCACATTTATGCAGTCTGATAATACCGCCGCACTCTTCATAGATACCGTCAGCAGGAGCATGGAGTACCTTGACAGCAATAAGGAAAATCACGAGCCCGGGAGCATGCTCCTTCTTGATGAGAACGGCTTCACCGAATACAGGGGAAAGCTTGAGGAGATAAAGGGGCACGGAAATTCCACCTGGGAAAGGGAGAAAAAGCCCTACGGGATAAAGCTTCCGAAGCCTGTCAGGCTTTTTGACTTAAGGGAGTCTGACCGCTTTGTTCTCCTTTCAAACTGCATGGATCTCTCAATGATAAGGAACAGACTGATCTACGGTATGGCGGAGAAGCTTGGGTATCCTGCCACTCCCCGGCTTCATTACGCGGATCTGTACCTCAACGGGAATTATAACGGCCTCTATCTCATTTCCGAAAAACCCGGGATGGGAAAGAACAGTCTGGGGCTCACGGATCTGGAATTCAAGAACACGGAATTGAACCTTATTCCTCCGGCCGGAGCTGAGAGGGTGAAGGAAAGCTATGAGGACGATACTTTTGCAGCGGGGGTCAGGCTTGAGGTCCTGCCGGATGACATTACGGGCGGATACCTTGTGGAGCGTGACTATGGAGCGAAATTCGATAATGAGGTAAGCCGCTTCACCACCGTAAACAAAAATGAATACGTGCTTAAAAGTCCGGTATACGCAACGATAGAAGAGGTTCGCTATATTAAAGGCGTATTTGAGGAGATCGAGAGACGGATCTATGCAGGAGAGGAGCTGGAGGATGTTCTGGATTTAGACAGCTTCGCCAGAATGTATGTACTGGATGAGTTTACGAGAAATGAGGGCGCGGGGGTTACCAGTGCTTATTACTATAAGGACAGGGACAGTGTGGACGGAAGGGTGCATGCAGGCCCTGTATGGGACTACGACCAGTGCCTCGGAAATACCTATTTTTCTGTGGTCAATTACCCCTTTTCACTGAATTTCTGTACGGACCACTACCAGAGCACCCTGATCTTCTATATGCTGTACAGGAATTATCCGGAATTCCGGGAAAAGGTCAGGGAGTACTATAAAGACAGCTTCCGCCCGGAAATGCAGGAGCTAAAGAATTCCGGCATCGACAGCTGCTTAAAAGAGGCGGCTGCAAATCAGGGCATGGATTGCAGCCGGTGGGGGCGGAGTCAGGAGGTCATAAGCGAATCTTCGGATCAGGCCCGGGATTTTATAGAAAAAAGGACGGAATTCCTGGACAGCGTCTGGATAGAAGAGAAGCCGGTTTACATAATCCATTTTGATACGGGCAATGGCAGGGATCTCTACATGGGCGTGACAGGGGGGACGGTTCTCGGCGACTTCCTGGATGCCACCGCGCAGGGACTTGAATGGAAGGATAAGGCCACGGGGGAAAGAGCGGATCCGAAGGCAAGGGTTGACAGGGACTTTGAGCTGACGCCAATGCCCTGAGCGAAGTCAGGTGGAAAGATTCTTCGGGCTAAAGCCCTCAGAATGACATATAAAGGAATACCGCAGCATGAAGCTTACATTTTTCTCAAACTACTTTAACCACCATCAGGAGGCGCTGTGCAACGCCTTTTATAAGCGCTTAAACACGGGCTTCACCTTTGTGGAGACGGAGCCTATGGAGGAATTCCGCTCGAAAATGGGGTGGGAAAGACCGGCGCCCTCATACGTGCTCCGGTCCTATGAATCGCCGGAAAGCGAGGCAAAAGCCAATGAGCTGGCGGAAACAAGTGATGTGGTGATCTTCGGTACAGCACCGGAAAGATATATCGAAAAGAGACTTGAGGAAAACAGGCTGATCTTCAGGTATTCCGAGAGGCCGCTTAAAGAGGGCAGGATAAAGGTACTGATACCGCGGCTTGCAAAGAAATTCTACCATAATCACTTCAGAAACAGGAATAAGAATATTCATATCCTTGCGGCCAGTGCCTACTGTGCGTCGGATTATAAGTTCCTCCATTCCTACATAGATAAATGCTATAAATTCGGCTATTTCCCTGAGGGGGAGAAGCTGAGCTGGGTTGAATTATGTAAACTAAAGACCGGAGAGGCGGAACCTTCTCAAAATTCAGCCGAAAGCGAAAAAACGGGTATGAGGAGCGCCCCCATCAGGCTCCTCTGGGCAGGCCGCTTTCTTAAGCTAAAGCGGGCGGATCTTTTCCTTAAGGCAGCAACGTACTGCAGAAATAAGGGCCTAAGCTTTTCAATCGTCATGGTGGGAGCCGGGGAAGAGGAAGGCCGCTTAAGAGCTCTCACAAAATCCTTTGGCCTTGGTGACATCACTGAATTCAAGGGCTTTCTCTCTCCCGAGGAAACAAGGGCCGAAATGGAGAGAGCGGACGTCTTCGTAATGACCAGCAATTTCCTGGAGGGATGGGGTTCGGTGATCTACGAAGCCCTGTCGGCAGGCTGCGCAGTGATCGCAAGTCATGCAGCGGGAGCAACGCCCTTCCTCATAGAAGATGGCGTTACGGGGATGATATTTAAGAGCGGTGATCAGGGAAATCTGAATGAAAGACTCGAAAAGCTCCTCAGGGATCCGGCAAAGATAAGGATCCTCGGTAAAGCCGCCTACGAAAATATGCAGAAATACTGGAATCCGGAGACCGCAGCAGAGAGGGTGATAGAGCTTTCAAAAGGTATGCTAAAGGGAGAAGCGGTCACATACGAAAAGGGACCCCTTTCAAAATGCGGGTATCTCTATAATAACTGGTTCTGATTTAAATCGTAATCGTCCGGGGGCCGGAACAACTCATCAGTTGTCCTCGTAGATAGCCCGTAAGCCGCCGGTTCTGAAGATGCTTATGCCAACGCCGATGATGATAAAGATAATGGGCGTGCAGATGATCTGCTGATAGCAGAAGAAATTGTGGGCGAAGTAGGCCGCTATGCACATAGCAGGACCGGCAAGCTCCGGGATCTTTGAAACTTTCTTTGCCAAAAGAACGAAGGAACTTACAAATATCCCGATATATGCTATTCCACCGGTGATACCGATATTAACGATGGAATTCAGCCATTCATTATGGGCACAGATGAAAATGGTGCTGCCGTATCTGGCATTCAGCTCGTCAGCGTGGTATTTATATAAGGTATTATAAAAGGCATCGGGACCGCAGCCGAAAATGAAACGGATCTGATCGTGGAGAGCGGTCTGCTTCAGGGCATCCGCAGTGGTTTTCCAGACAAGTCCGCGGTTATTCCCCCAGCCGTCTTCGAAATACAGATAATTGTTGTCGGATCTGAGATTCTCAGGCAGTTTCCCCAGAGTATTCAGAATTATATACACTACAGCGCCTGACAGGGCAATGATGGTAAGGACAAGTATCACATTGCGCAGGGGCTTAAATGCAGAGATCACTATTCTTCCATCCTTATCCAGTTTGAAGAATAAAAGGTATAAAAGGATAAAGAATACGGTGGGAATCCACATTATCGGGCTTTTGGAGCCGAACATCATGAATTCACCGAGTTCAACTGCATTTTCGGGGAAGGCTGTCTGCAGAAAGCCTATAACTCTCCAGGAGAGAAGCATTATAACAATTATCTCCAGGAAACGCTTCATATGCCTATTCGAATCAAAGGAAAAGCTGAAAAGCGTGAGGAGGGTTGCAAAGAGTGCAAAGAAGGCACTGTCGGAATCCTGGGTTATGGCAGTCATAAAGCCTATTACGATATATATGAGGGAAGCTATCCTTATCCACCTCTTCTCCGCCTCCCAGTAGATAAAGAGACCTATGGGAAATACTATCATTACGTAGCTTGAGTACCAGGTCCGCTGCCCTAGGGTAGAGAGATATTCAAATACCACATCAAAAGGCATATCCTTATACATTCCCAAAGGGTCTATCTGAAATCTGTTCAGCACACCAAGGAGGTTCACAATGGTTGAGGTGCCAAGGTAAAGCATCAGCATCAGGGTATCCCAGCGCCAGAAGCGGGATACGAAGAAATATAGGGCACAGAAGGCAAACTGGGCGATGATGCCCATATACCATCCCTGATAGCCCCAGATGATAAAGTCCTTGTAAGGCGAAAGCACGGTAGAGATCAGCACAAATACGAGATATGCAAGGACAAACCAGTCAGTAGCCGTGACATTTGTTTTCCAGAAAGAGGAGAGCTGTTTCGTCCGTATGAGGTCGATCTGGTACCATATAAACGCTATGATCAGGAGTACCAGAAAGGTGGGTATGGCGAAGGGTTTGCTGTCAATATAATAGGTGACTACCCTGAAAAAATGCCACTTTGCCTTTCCGATCCCCACATAGCCGTTAACATAGTAAAGGGGGTAGATCACGAGGATCAGAAAAAGGTAAACTGACAGTGTCTCCTTTAAGATCCTTAATGACAATAGCTCCTTAACAGCCTGTTTTGCCTTTGCTTTCATGTGTGAATCAGTAACCTTTCATATTTTTGTTGTTCTGAGCGAAGTATAGGAGCTTCCAAACGTAGGAAAGACTCTTCGGACTATGCCCACAAGCAACATTGATGTTCTACAGTATAACATATGAGCAGCTTTATTAAAACACATATATGTACTATAATAACCCTGTTCCGTACGTACTCATCTATAAAACACGGTTTTTGATAAGATCCATCGCTTCGCTCAGGATGACAATGTGTTTTATATCTGACATACAGATGATAATCCAATTGGCTATTCAGAATGTCCAGAAAGGCAAAACAGGGTGAAGCTGCAATAAGACAGCTGATTGTAATGACAGGGAGGAGCGGCACCAAAAGAGTATGAAAGAATTCAATACCACAGGCGTGTGTGTACCGTCAAAACATTATATGGTGGATATTTCTGATAGGATCGCGGAAATAAAGAAAATGGTCGATGCCGGCAGGTACCTCACGATTAACAGGGCCAGACAGTATGGTAAGACTACAACGATTGCCGCTCTGGAAGAGCTGTTAAAAAACGAAAAAACATTGCTGAGTCTGGATTTTCAAAGGATAAGTGATGCAGCATTCCGCACGGAAGAATCATTTGTAAGAGCTTTTTGCCGGATAATCCTAAAAAAGAACAGGACTCTTGAAATGCCCGGCAATATTGCTGCGGCTTTGGATGAAATAGTAAAACGGCAGGGGAATGCAGCTCTTTTTGATGAATTATTTGCTGTGTTCTCCGATTGGTGTGAGGCCGCTACAAAACCCATAGTTATGATAATCGATGAGGTTGACAGTGCTGCCAATAATCAGGTGTTTCTTGATTTTCTGGCACAGCTCCGTGCCGATTATATCGAACGGGAAAAAGATCCGGAATATCATACATTTCAGTCTGTCATTCTTGCCGGAGTGACAGACGTAAAAAATCTGAAAAGAAAACTAAGGCCGGATGATGAAAAAAAGGTAAATTCACCCTGGAATATAGCTGCAGATTTTGAAATAGACATGAGTCTTTCTGCAGACGGTATTTGCGGTATGCTGAATGATTACGAAAATGATCATCATACCGGAATGGATATTGAAGTGATCGCACAGGAGATCAGGGATTACACAAACGGTTATCCCTTTCTCGTGAGCCGGATATGCCAGCTGATAGATACTGCTGTTCTTCGTGAATACAATACTTTGGAGGAGGCCTGGACCATAGGCGGTGTAAAAAAGGCAGTCAATTTACTTCAGAAAGAAAAAAACACCCTTTTCCAGTCATTGACTGAAAAACTTACTAACTATCCTGAGCTAAAAGCGTCCTTAAGATGCGTTCTTATGGAGGGAGTAAAGCTTCCATACAATGCAGATCAGGAAGATATATCGCAAATGCAGATGTACGGATTTATATTGAATTACAATAATACTGTCAGAATAGCAAACAGGATTTTTGAAACCAGGCTCTATGACCTGTTCCTGTCAGATGAGGAGCTTAATAATAACGCTTTCACAAAAGATGGAGATCTTAATAAAAACATATTCACAGAAAATGGCCGGTTAAAGCTTCGGGTTATTATGGAGCATTTTATTGAGACTTTCCATCAGATATATGGAGAGCTCGAGGAGAAATTTAAGGAAAAGGACGGCAGGGAGCTGTTTCTTCTGTACCTGAGACCAATTATCAACGGAACGGGGAATTACTATATCGAAGCTCAAACCAGAGATCAGAAAAGAACTGATGTGATCATCGATTATCTGGGAAGGCAGTACATCATTGAGCTAAAAATCTGGAGAGGCGAACGGTATAATGCCGCGGGAGAGAAACAGATATGTGAGTATCTGGATTACTGGAATCTTGACACAGGTTATATGCTCAGCTTCAATTTTAACAAAGCAAAAGAGACAGGGGTTAAAAAAATCTATTTAGGAGAAAAGACACTGTTCGAGGGTACAGTATAGACCGGTGGAGGAAATTACCCAATCACAGGATCGCTGTAATTGCAAGGAAAAAGTATAAGTATTATAATATCCAATAATCACAAATTAAGGCAGGGAAATAAGGGATAATGACCGAAAGAAATAAATACAACCGCTTTCTCCTACTTTTGGACATTCTGTCTCTCTGCTTATCTCTGTATATTTCCATTTTCATACGATTTCATAAGAATCCCGGATTAAGCGTGGTGTACCATGCCTATGACGGATTATATTACCTGATCTTCGGTCTCGTGATCACGATATACATAGCCGTATTTTATTTCAATGCATACGGGGAAAAGCCGGTATATAAGCAGAATCCCTATGAGAAGATCGCGGCTGTTCTGAAGAACCAGTTCATGGTATTTATCTGTCTCATTGCACTTCTCTATATCATCAAGGTGGGCTTCTGGGCGTCGCGGGCCGTTATTCTTATGACCGTTATTTTCAGCACCGTCTTTGATACAGCGATCCATTTTCTGTACGGGGCATATATTAAGAGTATGGAGGATAAAAAACGAAAGCCCCGCCGCTTCCTTCTGATAACCGACGATAAAGACGGAAATACCGGGGATCTTCTAAAGGGGCTGCTTTACGAAAAGGATGAAATAATACGTGTGGTCACACCTGCAGAGTATTCTGAGGGTAGTGCCGATATTGAAAAAAACACAAAATATGACGAGATCGCCGTGTATCTGCACAGCGAAAATGTAGAAAAGCTCTACCGCGGGTTCTTCACTGATCCGGAAAGACCCGTGAATTACATCTTGAATACCGGAGGGATCCCGTCTTCCGTCGAGATGCTTTACTCTATGGAGCACCTTTCAGCCATATATCATTCGGGGCTGAAGGAAAGGTGTCCGGTCCTCGGAGTCAATTTCACGGTAACAAATCTTTCCGAGGCGGTGCAGTATGTAAGGGACAATGCCCGGAAGCTCAAAGGGAAATATATCTGCTTCGGCAACGTTCATACCACCGTAACGGCACATGAAAATGACAGGTATATGGAGGTGCAGAACGGAGCTTGCTTTATTTTTCCGGACGGAGTCCCCATACACAGGGAGCAGCTGAATAAAGGACATAAAAGAGCCTGCAGGGTGGCTGGACCCGACTTTATGAGGCTTATGTTCTTATCCGCCATGGACGGGAAGACATCAATGTACTTCTATGGCTCCACCCCTGAAACCATAGAAGGGATAAGGGAGAATATGGAGAAAAATTATCCCGGAGCTGATGTGAGAGGCTATGAGTCGCCGCCCTTCAGGGAGCTTTCGCCCGAAGAGGATGAAGAGGTGGTTAATCGGATAAACGCTTCGTGTGCGGATATACTCTGGGTGGGTCTCGGTGCCCCAAAGCAGGAAAACTGGATGTATGCCCATAAGGACAGGATAAATGCCCTGATGCTTGGTGTAGGTGCAGGCTTTGATTTTCATGCAGGCACGGTCAGACGGGCACCGCTCTGGATACAGAAAATGGGAATGGAATGGCTCTACCGCCTGCTCCAGGATCCGAAAAAACTGCTGTTCAGGTATCTTGTAACGAATTTTAAGTTCGTACTTTACAGGGTGTTTGACAGGCATTAACGATTCATAGGGTATGACCCAATATCCGGAAGGAAATCTGAAAATGGGGACTTATCTGAATCCCGGCAACAGCGGGTTTGCTGAGAAGCTGAAAACTGACTATATTGATAAAACCGGACTGATCGGTCTTATTAACAGTACGATAGATACTAATAATAAGCTCACCTGCATAAGCAGACCAAGGCGGTTCGGAAAATCGTATGCGGCTCAAATGCTTTGTGCATATTATGACAGAACCTGTGATTCCCGGAAGTTATTTGATAATTACAAGATAGCCGGGGATAAAACATATAATGAATACTTGAATAAATATAACGTTATAAGTCTGGACATAACAAGTTTTGTATCCGAAGCCAGGAAAGAGGGTATACCGTTACGGGAAGTACCGCCTAGAATATCAGACGCAATAAAACAGGATATTGAAAACAATAACAGCGATATCAGGACTTCCGGAACGCTTAATGATGCACTTCTTGATCTGGTAGACAAATACAGGTCAAAAATCGTATTTATTATAGATGAATGGGATTCGATGATCAGGGAAGCAGCTGATGATAAGGAGGCTCAGGAAAGATATCTGAACCTGCTCAGAGGATGGTTTAAGAATAGTAATTTCACACCTGCTGCAGTGGCTGCAGCCTATATAACAGGTATCCTGCCGATCAAAAAAGACGGGAGACAGTCGGCCATATCCGATTTCAGGGAATACTCAGTGGTCAAACCCCGAAAATTCGCTGAATATGTGGGTTTCACGGAGGAAGAGGTGCGTATTCTGTGTGAAGAAAAAGAAGTCAGCTTTGAAACCATGAAGCAATGGTATGACGGATACTTCTTCAAGGAGGCCGGCTCTGTGTATAATCCCAATTCAGTGATTCAGGCCATAGAGAATAATGACTTCGATTCGTACTGGACGGAAACATCCGCAGCGGAAAGTCTGATGGATTATATCAGAAAGGATTATAACGGTCTCACAAAGACCATAGCGGAGCTCATCGGAGGTGTGGATGTGGAAGTTGATCCCAAGGGCTTTGCAAATGACCTCGTAACTTTCAGGGGAAGGGATGATGTTCTGACTTTACTCATCCATCTGGGATATTTGGCCTATGATTCAGAAAAGGGTACCGCCCATATACCCAATGAAGAGATAAGACAGGAATTTCAAAGGGCTATTAGGGAGGTTGATAACAAAGAGACTGTCAGAAGGCTTAAGGAAAGTGATAAACTCTTTCTGGACACAATTAACGGAAATGAAGAGGGTGTTGCAGCTCAGATCGAAAAGATACATGCTGAGGAAACATCACCTCTGCATTATAATAAAGAGGACAGTCTGAGAAGCGTTATCAAGCTGGCATATTACACATACAGGGATAACTATCTGCAATGGGAAGAGCTGCCTGCGGGTGTCGGTTTTGCAGATATTGTATATCTCCCGAAGCACAACTCGGACTGGCCTGCTTTGGTAATTGAACTAAAGTGGAACAGGAGCGCGGAGGGTGCCATTGACCAGATTCGTAAGAAAAACTATCCCGAAGCTTTGAAAGACTTCGGCAGCGAAATAATACTTGTGGGAATAAGCTACGATAAAGATGCGCCTGCCGGAGAGAGAAAGCACCGCTGCAGGATTGAGAGGGTGTAAAACAGTTGCGTATACTTCATTATTCTCTTGGATTTCCGCCTTACAGATCGGGCGGGTTGACAAAATTCTGCATTGATCTTATGGGAGAGCAGCGAAAAAAAGGTCATGAGGTGTCTTTACTGTGGCCCGGCCAGATGGGCTTTTTCATAAAACAAACTACTGTAAAGTTTCGTGGTATCAGGGATATAAACGGGGCGAATATAAATAGCTTTGAAGTAATAAACCCTCTTCCGGTTCCCTATGATGAAGGGATAGCGGATATACAAAAGTTTACTGAAGTCGGAAATAAGGAAATATACAAGGCCTTTTTGAACGAATACAAACCTGATGTCATTCATGTGCACACATTCATGGGACTTCATAAGAATTTTATGACAGCAGCAAAAGAAATGGGCATCAGAACAGTTTTTTCAACTCACGATTTTTTTCCGGTATGTCCGAAGGTCACACTATTTAAGAACGGTGATGTGTGTAAGTGTGCGGATTCATTTGTAGAATGCGGTAAATGTAATTCTTCGGCACTCAGCATTAATAAGATCAGGCTTCTTCAGTCCCCGCTGTACCGTGCGTTGAAAGATTCCGGCCCTGTAAGAAAACTAAGGAAGCGTCATCGGGACAACTTTTTTGATAACGTGAATGATGCTGTCCCTGGAGATACTGTGGATGCAGGAAAGGGCACCGACTTGAAATCTTCGGATGAAAAGACAGGCAGATACAGAGAACTTAGAAAATACTATTCGGAAATGCTTGATCTTTTCGATTTTATCCATTTTAACAGCTCATTAACGGAAAGAGTATACAGAAAATACTTTGGAGAGCTGAAAGGAGCTGTTATCCACATATCCCATGGGGATATCAGGGACTGCAGAAAGAAGAAAAGCTTTCCGGGCGATCTTATCCGTATGAGGTATTTGGGGAATTACAGCGGGGCAAAGGGTTTTTTTTATTTAAGAAATGCTTTAGACAGGTTGTGGGAAATCAGGCGTGATTTCAGCTTGGACGTTCATTTTGAATCACCGGAGCCAAGGGAATATATCCGGACTAACAAAAGGTACACATATGATGAACTTGAGAAAATCTTTGATAATACGGATGTACTGATAGTTCCAAGTTTATGGTATGAGACATTTGGATATACGGTTTTGGAAGCTTTGAGCTACGGTGTTCCGGTCATATTAACCGACAGAGTTGGGGCAGGAGACATTGTACCAGAAGGATCCGGAATAATAGTGGATGCTTCGGATAAGGACAGCTTATTCAGGGCATTAGGCGCTATTAACAGCAAAGTACTGTCTGAATGCAATGAAGCTATATTGAATTCCTGGAAAATCATTACGATGGAAGAGGTTGCCGATCTTTTAGAGGAACATTATAAAGATAATGGATGTCAGGTTTAGTGTCATCATTCCGGTATATAATACCCGGAAATACCTGGAAAAATGCATTGATTCTGTGATACAGCAGGATTATACGAATCTGGAGATAATTCTCGTGGATGACGGGAGTACGGACGGATCTGAAGACATATGCGAAAAATATGCAGGAAAGGATCCGAGGATCATTGTTATTCATCAGGAAAACAGAGGATTATCCGGTGCCAGAAATACCGGAATAAAAAAAGCAACGGGCAGGTATCTTCTCTTTGTTGATTCGGATGACTACATAGACAAAGACAGTGTCAGCAGATTCGCTACAGTATTGCAGACAATTAAAGCCGATGTTGTCGTTGGGGAAGCCAGGAGTATTTCAGAGGTCGGAACAGTTCCGATGACACACAGGAATCTGACTTTTGGCAGAATATATACCGGGATAGAGTATTCAATATGTGCCATAAAGGACCGGTCGTGGTACGCTCCCTCCTGGCTTAATATGTATAGCAGGGACTTTCTGTTAAGAAATGACCTTTTTTTTACAGAGGGGATATTTCATGAGGATCTGGAATATCAGGCTAGGCTCTTTTTCTCTGCAGAAAAGACGGCGTATTTATGTAAACCATTTTACAACTATGTTTCCCGCGAGGGATCGATCACTAATGACAGCCGTATAGAGAAAAAGAAAACAAAGGATGTGATCTCCACCCTGAATAAATGGATGGAATTATTTGAGCATTCTTTGAATGATCCAGACCGGCGGATCTTTAACGGAATGCTGATAAAGCAGTTTCTCTATTTCAGCAGGCTCTATGGAAACACTGACAGGCGTGCTGTAAAGGGTATCAACATAAGCTTTATTCTAAAATACAGCCTTGATCTGAAGGAAATGATAAAGGGAATACTATTTATGCTGTTCCCGGAAGTATATGTGAGATTATGAATAAAAGATTCGACAAAGTACTGACTGTCTCCGTGGCAGCATATAATATTGAAAAATATATTAGAGAGGCACTGGACAGTTTTACAGGGATAAAGGATGAAAATGCCGTTGAAGTCCTAATAATTGATGACGGATCTACTGACAATACCGCTTCCATTGCGGAAGATTATTGCAAAAGATACCCGCATGTTTTCAGATTGATAAAAAAAGAGAATGGAGGCTGGGGCTCAACTGTCAATACCGGAATAAGAGAAGCGAAAGGAAAATATTTCCGCCTGCTTGACGGAGACGACTATCTTAACAAGGAAATTCTTGGAGAATATCTAGAGTTTCTCTCCCGGTCAGAGAGTGATGTTATTATTTCTCCATATAAGATGATCAGAAGTTCTGGTAAAGCAGTAAGGGATTTTAACTACAATTGTTCTGTTGACGGAGGAGTACTGGATGATGTGCCGGATGACTGGAATCTGGAAGTCCATTCTTCTACATTCAGAACAGAAATTCTGCAAAAAGGAAATGTCAACATTACAGAGAACTGCTTTTATACTGACATGGAGTATATGGCTAGATCTGTCTTACTTTGCAAGACTTGGTCAATGTTCAAGAAGGCAATATATCTATACCGAATCGGGGAAGAAGGTCAGAGTGTAAGTGTGTCCGGTTTTTTGAAACACAGAGAGGAACACATCAAAATAGTGTTCTTGATGTTGAATTTTTATAATGATCTCCGATCAGAAAGAAAAAAAAGACTTATCTCAAGGAATATTGAAATTATGATCCGCAGCCAGTATGACATTTTCTGGCTCCTAGGCACGGACAGAAACGGCAAAGAACTGATCCGATCTTTTGACAACGAATTACACACAAAATGCAGAGAGCTGTACAATTCCTGTGCCTCCAAAAAAATACTGCTTGCGAGATTTCTTCGTTTCCATGTGTTTTCTGTCTTCAGTGTTATTGTGAAGAGAAAATATGGATTCAATAAAGGTATGGTCAGACGGTGAGTATGAGCATTAAAAAGGTGATAACACAAAACAGCCTTGTCATAGTTTTAATTATAATCTCTGTGCTGATATGCATGTTCTGGGGATTTAGGAAAGCTGATTTCTTTATGGATGAAATCTATTCATTCGGTCTGTCAAATAGTTATTATGCACCTTTTTTGTCAGACATTACTGGAGGTAATCTCGTTGGAAATACTCTTTCCGGCCGGGAGATCAGTGAATATCTTTCGGTTGGGAATAATGACAGATTCGCTGTTGGATCCGTGATCTATAATCAAAGTTGTGATGTTCATCCGCCGTTTTTTTACGTACTTCTTAATGCTTTTTCTTCTTTTTTTGCCGGTAATCACTCGAAATGGATTGGATTGTTACCAAATATAATTTATTATGCCGCAACATTATTGTTATTATACCTTTTGACAATTGTAATATTTAAGGAAATAAAATATGGGATTATTGCAGTATTATTATATGGTTTTGAAAAGGGAGCGTTCTCGTCTGTAATGATGATTCGCATGTATATGCTAAAGGCTTTGTTAACAACAGCGCTTGCATTCGTAACCATGTTGTTTTTCCAAAAGAATCTGAATGACAGGAAATGGAATGAACGGATTATATTAGCGATAGCTGTTTTTCTCATAGTATTTCTGGGATTATCAACACAATACTTCTTTGTTTTTTATGCATTTTTCATAAGTGTATTTGCATTTTTCATGCTTATTAGAAAATACTATAGCAACGCGGTTGTTTTTTCACTTTCCAGTTTGGGAGGTGCTGCAAGCTTTATTGTCTTTTATCAAACTTATCTCCATAATATAAACAATCAGGATGTTCAGAATAGGATCAAAGATAATGCAATAGCTGTTTCACAGTATTTTAAGAAGGTTATGTGGTTTACAGTTCATTCGGCTGAAGAATATCCTTTGGCTTTCATTCTTTCTTTTATAATTCTGTTTTGTTTGTTGATTATGAAAGCTAAAATTAAAGGTTTCAGGATTGAAGAAACTGACAGTTTTGTCCTGATAATATGCATTCCTGCTATTATATCTTTTTTATTCATTTCGGTTTCAGTATACTATTGGGACTTAAGATACATTTACTCTTTGATGCCCGTATTGATGCTTCTGCCTGTATGGGCATTCAGTCTGTATGAAAGAAACGTCAGCCATATTTATCTGAAACCGTTATATATTCTAATAATAATTGCAATAACGATTATTATCGGCCTGATTCGTGAACCGGCTTGGGTATACAGTGATCACACAGGCAAATATAATGGATTGGCAGGGAAAGGGAAGATCCCCTGCGTTTATTATTTAACTGATAATAACCCTGCAGTACCTAGTGTTACTCAGGATCTTTTTCAACTGGTCAGCTTTGATACAATATATTTTGTTAATTCTGATACTTCAAACTCAATTGATGAATACCTAAAGCAGTATGAGTCAGATAAATATGTACTGTATATTATGGATTTTTACAATAAACTCGACAGAGAAGGAATAGCAGAAAAAATCGTTAAGACTACAGGATACGATAAATATGAGTTTCTCTATGAGAGAGACAGCTCTGCGGTTTTTCTTATTTCTAACAGTTAGGTTCAGATTATTTTCATACACGATGGAGAAGTAGGTGAATTGAGGCAATTATGGAAAACATAAGGAAATCCTATGAAAAGATAATCACACCGATTATCGGGCTTTCAAACGGTAAGCCCGGACAAATTGCGTATTATGCCGCTTTTGCGGCAGTGTATGTTTTCCGCTTTTATTATACCTCAATGTTTACGAGTCTGTCAGCGAAGCCGGTCTTTCTGGCGATTCCTTACTATGTGGGTTATCTTTTGCTTGCAGGGCTGGCTGCGCTGGCGGTTGTCGACGCATTACGATCTTCAAAAAGAGAAGCGCTGTTTCTTTGCGCCATACTGATCACAGGAGCCCTCAGTGCATATTTTGGGAAAAACTATGAAAATACCTTGCCACTATGTCTCCTTATTGTTGCCTCGAGAAAAAGGAATGTCCGTCCTGTCTTCATTTTATCTGTGATACTGGGATCTATTGTTCTCTTGTCTGCCTATTATGCCTCAATGAACGGGTATATTCCATATCTCGTTTACGAGAGGGGAAATGACGGGCTTCTGTCCCATGCTTTCGGGATGAACTACAGGACAGATCTTGCAGCACACGTTCTTTATATCATAATGTGCTATGCAGTCATCCGGGGAGAAAAGCTGCACCTATGGGAATACCTGATGCTGGTATTTGACTGCTGGCTGGTATGGAGATATACATATGCCAGAATTGCAAGCTTTTGTATTGCGGCTTTTTTGGTGCTTGCAGGACTGGCACTTTTGGCATTTTATATCAGAAAAAGAATATCAGGGAAAGCGGAGTGGTTTGCGATCCCCAAATGGACGTCGGTGGTACACATTATCGGTGCTGTTTTTTCCTTTGCCATAGTTGCCTGGTGGGCTCATATAAAAAACAACGGTTTCTCAGCCGCAAGCAGTGACTCCTTTCAGGAAAGACTTTCATACAGTATTCAGGCTTTCCAGAAGTATCCTCTCACACTTTTCGGACAGTTGGTGGAGGAAAGAGGGGCAGGGGGTATGCCTGACACATCCATTCAATACTTTTTTATAGATATTTTTTATATTAGGATCCTTATTCTGGGAGGAGTTGCAATGCTCATATTATATCTTTGTCTAATGAGTATTGCGTCATTTAGGGCTGCAAAGGAGAGTCAGATAATCCTCGCAATCGCACTTATTATGATAGCTTTCGACAGCATGATCGAGCACCATGCTTTTGAGTTATCTTATAATGTACTTATCGTCTATAGTCTGGGGTGTTTCAGAAAAGACAATTGCCGCAGCGAGATACTTACTCCACATTCCGCGGATCCAATAGCATTAAGTTAAGAACCTTTTCATCCTGAGCGCCAGGAGCTGTCGCACTAAGAATGGTGTGACAGCTCCTTTTTCTTGTGAAAAACACAAAAGCCAGACTACGAAAAGTCCGGCTTTTGCGGTAAAATATATTTATGCTACTAAATAAAATCTTACACGGAG